>Ga0335073_10008568_pt1 | contig 14352 bp, 13 predicted proteins | sample Lox_Sample_22_FD_207093 | JGI IMG/M metagenome (GOLD analysis project Ga0335073, IMG submission 207093) | Soil microbial communities from Loxahatchee National Wildlife Refuge, Florida, United States - Lox_Sample_2.2 | ecosystem: Environmental > Terrestrial > Soil > Wetlands | place: USA... | reverse complement strand
ACCGTAATCGGCGTGGCGGCTCTCACGTTTACCAACGGTACGAACAGCATGATGCAGCTTTCCACCGAGCCCGCGATGCGCGGACGAGTGATGGCTTTGCGCGTGGCTATCGCGCTGGGAGGAACACCGATCGGAGCGCCCTTCCTCGGATGGACAGCCAATCACTTCGGCCCGCGTTGGTCGCTGGGCGTGGGTGCGATTGCAGCGCTGGCCGCAGCTCTGGTTGGGAGTTCCTTGCTGCGCAAAGGCAATGAACCGCTCCTCGTGTAGGAAGTGCCGCTGACGGCAGTCCTATTGCACGCGCAGCGCCTCCATGGGCTCGGTGCGGGTGGCGCGGCGGGCCGGAATCCAGCAGGCCAGCAGAGCGATGACCGCGAGAATTGCCGGGACCGCGACGAACGTCGCCGGGTCTACGGCGCTCACGGTGATCATGCTGCGCAGAAGGCGCGCGGCGCCGAAGCTGGCGCCCAGGCCAACGGCGAGGCCGATACCGACAATCCAGAGCCCGTGGATGAAGACCATGCGGAGAATGTCGGAGCGCTGCGCTCCGAGCGCCATGCGTACGCCAATTTCGCCGGTCTTCTGGCTGACCGCGTAGGAAAGAACGCCATAAACGCCGACGACCGCGAGGATGAGCCCGAGAGTTCCCATGACACCGGCGAGGGCGGCGACAACTTCGTACAGCAACAGCCCGTTCGGCGAGTAGAGCGCCTGGTGGAGCGTCTTGACTTCGAAAATCGGCAGCGCAGGCGCGATGCCGTGAATCACTTGCTCTACTTCCTGCGTCATGGCCGCAGGATCGCCCGCGGTGCGCAATTCGATGGCCTGGAGCGTGTTCAGATCGCTGTGCTGGAAATAGGGCACGTAGAAGAATGCCGCCTGGCCAGTGCCCGCCAGATTGCCGTAGCGAGCATCACCGGCTACTCCGACAATCTGCATGGGATGCGTGGGATCGGCGCCCATCGTGAAGCGCCGGCCGATCGGATCCTGATGCGGCCAGTACTTTTCCGCCATGGCCTTGCTGACGATGGCGACGTACGCGGCCTTGTCGTTATCAGCATCGTTGAAAGCGCGCCCCTCGAGGATGGGAATGGAGAGAGTGCGGAAGTAGTCCGAGCCGATGAGGTTGTTATTGATCTGCGGTTGGGGCTGCCCAGGCGGCGGCGTGTATCCGTCGATCGTGACCGAATCGCTGCCGTTGTCGATAAGGCCCATGGGAATGGACTGCGCACTGGTCGCCGCGACAACGCCGGGAAGAGCGCGCAGGCGCGGCATGAGGCCGCGAAAGAACTGAGCCGACTGCGTTGTGTTGTAGCCGATCTCGCTCGGATCGATCATCATCGTGAGCACATGATTGGGGTCGAAGCCGAGATCCACGTGCTCGTTTTGCGAGAGCGAGCGGGTAAAGAGCCCAGCGACGACGAGCAGCAGCAGAGCCGTGGCGACCTGGATCGTGACGAGGGCGTCGCGCAACTTGTGGCTGCGGCCGGCAATGCCGCGACCGCCCTCGCGCAGGATGAGATTCAGATTCGCGCGGGCAAGACGGATGGCGGGCACGCTGCCGACGAAGACTCCCGCCAGCACCGCGATGGTGATCGAGAAGGCGAGGACGTGCCAGTCGAAGCCGAAGTCGAAGTGGATGGGCAGATCGGATTCGAGATTGACGGAAGCGAGCAGCCCACTGGCAAGGCGGCCGAGCAGCACGCCGCCGATGCCGCCCAGCAGCGCGAGGAGCAGACTTTCGGTGAGCATCTGGCGGATGAGCCGGAATCGCTGCGCGCCGAGTGCGGAGCGGATGACCATTTCGCGCTCGCGCACGGTCGCGCGCATCAGCAGAAGATTGGCGACGTTGACGCAGGCCAGCAGCAGCACGAGCGAAGCGAGCCCGAGAAAGATAGCCGAAACCGTGTTGAAGCTGTTGTCGTCGTCGATGCCGCCAGTGAGGCGTCCGGCTTGAAGAGAGAAGCCGTGCAGTTCGAGGTCGCGCTCTTCGGCGGGATGGGCGGCGGCGATTTGGCGAGCGGCAAGGGTAAGAGCGGCGTCGGCTTGCTGCGGCGTGATTCCAGGCTGGAGGCGGCCTTCAACCCGGGTGTTGCGGTTCGCCTGTTTGTTGAAGTCCGTGATCGGCAGGTTCTCGATGGGCACAATCATGGCCAGGGGAATGTAGGCCTGAGCCTCAAGGATGCTGCTCAATCCGCGATAGTTCTCGGGCGCCACGCCGATGATGGTCATGGGACGGCCGTCCAGCGAGATTTGGCGGCCCACAATGTTGGGGTCGGCGGCGAAGTGGTTCTTCCAATAGGCGTAGCTGAGGACGATGTAAGGATCGGCGCCGGGGGTGAGGCCTTCGGACGGCGTGAAGAAGCGGCCGAGCAGCGGATGCACGCCGAGCGTCGGGAAGTAGTTGCCGGAGACGTAGTCGGTGAAGGCGCGATCGGGTTTGCTGCCTTTCATGGTGACGCCGTCGAGGCCGAACTGATCGGCGATCAGGCCGGAAAAGACGCCCTTCGTGGCGTCGCTGATCTGCCGGAACTCCGCGTAGGAGAGAGCCGGCTGCCACGACTGGCCCTTCTGACGGATGGCGATGAGGCGCACCTGGTTCTGCTGCTCGATGTGCATGGAGCTGAATACAAGTCCGTTCACCATGCTGAAGATGGCCGTGTTGACGCCGATGCCCAGCGCGAGCGTGACGATGGCGATGATGGCGAAGCCGGGGCTGCGCAGCAACTGGCGGATGGCGTAGCGAATGTCGCGGCCCAGATCTTCGATCGATACCAAACTGTTCATCTTCCAGATCTCCTCGCGGATGGCGGTCGGGTTGCCGAGGCGGATATACGCCTGACGGCGGGCCTCCTGAGGCGAAAGCCCTCGCGCCAGGTTCAGCTCGACTTCGAGCGCGATGTGTTCGTCGAGCTCGCGCGCTCGCTCCTCGTCCCACTCACGGCGACGAAAAAAGCGGCGGAAGCTCATAGCGTGCCTCGCGAAAATCAGTCTGCGGTTTTGCCGGCTTTGGCAAGGACGCGCCCAATGGCGTCGACCATGGTTTGCCAGCGATGGGTTTGTTTGTGGAGCTGCCTGCGGCCCAGCGCGGTCAGCCGATAGTAACGAGCCTTGCGGTTGTTCTCACTGGGTCCCCAGTACGACGACACCCACCCGCGGTCTTCAAGCCGGTGCAGGGCAGGGTAGAGCGAGCCCTGCTCGATCTGCAGCACATCGTCGGAGGTGTGCTCGATGACGTGCGCAATGGTGTGACCGTGCGCCGGTCCCGTGATGAGCGTCTGCAGGACGAGCATGTCGAGCGTGCCCAGCAGCATCTCCTGCTCTTTGTTGGAACGAACCACCTTGCCTCCCCTAATCGGCGTGTCAGCCCGGACGGCGTTCCTGAGCGCTATACGCAGGAGCACGCCTGGAAGTTCGAGATGCAGTTTCGCCCCCTCGAACTTCTATGGGAAATCAGCATACACCACTAGAACTTCTATGGGAAATAGGGTGGTCCGGTCTGCGCGGTTCCCGCCGGCTCGAAAAATAATTCTTGCGTTTCACTGTACTATGTGACATAGTACAGTCGTGATTCCGTTCCGGGTGACATTTCGCGGGGGCGTCTCGATCTTCGAGCAGGTTGTTTATGCGACGAAGCGGGCTATGGTCTCCGGGCAACTGCGGCCGGGAGAGGCTTTTCCGTCCGTCCGGGTGCTGAGCCGCGAGCTGAAGATCAATCCCAACACCGCGCACAAGATCGTGGCGTATCTGGTGAACGAAGGCTTTCTGGAGACGCGGCCGGGCATCGGCACGGTGGTCGCGGCCATTCCGGATTCGAGCAGAAAAGAGCGGGCGGAACTGCTGGGGCAGGAAATCGAAGAGCTGGTGGTCGAGGCGAAGCGGCTCGGGCTGTCGAGCGGGGAAGTGATCGCTTCGATCGAAGGGCATTGGGAACGGCTGAGCGCGGACGAGAGCGGCGGAGGACGCAGAGAACGATGAACGCAGCCATCAGGACCACAAGACTCACGAAGACTTTTGGCAGGACCGATGCGCTGGCCAGTGTGGATCTGGCGGTGCCGGAAGGCTCGATTTACGCGCTGGTGGGGCCGAACGGGGCGGGCAAGACCACGCTGATCAAGCTGGCGATGAATATCCTGCAGCCGACCGCGGGCACGGCGGAGGTGCTGGGCAAGGCGTCGCATGCGATGACGGGCCGAGACCTGAACCGGATCGGATACGTCAGCGAAAACCAGGAGTATCCCGAGTGGATGACGGTGGGCGCGATGCTCGCGTATCTGCGGCCGTTTTATCCCACATGGGACCGCGCCCTGGAGCAGCAGCTGATGGCGCAGTTCGATCTGCCGCCGGAGCGAAAGATCAGGCAGTTGTCGCGGGGCATGAGAATGAAGGCGGCCATGGCCGCAGCGCTGGCGTTCCGTCCGGCGCTCCTGGTGCTCGACGAGCCGTTCTCGGGGCTGGACCCGCTGGTGCGGGATGAGCTGATCATGGGGCTGCTGGATCGCTCCCCGGAGACGTCGATCTTTCTTTCGTCGCACGATCTCAGCGAGATCGAGAGCTTCTCGAGCCACGTGGGCTATCTGGAACAGGGACGGTTGCTTTTCTCGGAAGAGATGACCGAGCTGGCCGCGCGCTTCCGCGAAGTCACGGTGACGCTGGCCTCGCCGGCCGCTCAGAAAGCCGTGCCGCCACAGTGGCTGCATTACGAGGCGAGCGATTCGGTCGTGCGGTTCGTCCACAGCAGCTGCCGGGGAGAGCAAACCGCCGCGGACCTGCGGCAAATGTTTCCTGATGCCAAAGATATCGAGATGGAGCCGATGCCCCTGCGGGCGATCTTCCTGGCGGTGGCACGGGCAAGGCGCGGGCAACGGGTGGTGGCAGCGCACGAGAGGAGCCAGGCATGAATCAGGCGGGACACATCTTCGCGAAAGATACGCGCCATCTGCGGTGGGAGATCGCGATTTCGCTGGCGTTGGTGATCGCGTATGTCGTGGTTGTGCCGGCGGAATGGACCCAGCCTCTGGAAGGGCCCACCCAGATGGTGAGGATTCAGGAACTGCGCGTGCTGGCCGGGCTCCTGAGTGTGCTGATGGGTGTGAGCTGGTGGATCCTGATCACGCGGCTGGTGCAATCGGAAAGCCTGGTGGGCGACCGCCAGTGGTGGATTACCAAGCCCTACGAGTGGAGCGAGCTGCTCGGCTCGAAGCTGCTGTTTCTGGCGGCCTTCATCGGTCTGCCGATTGTGATCGCGAAAGCAGTCACTCTGGCGGAGGCAGGATTTACTCCCTTTGCGCATCTGCCTGGGCTCGGGTACAGCCTGATTGCAATCGTAGCGTTCCTGATTCTGCCGCTGCTCGCGATCGCCGCGGTCACGTCGACTTTCGGGCGCGCGACGCTGACGACCCTCGGCGTGTTTGTCGCGTTCATTGCGCTCGAAGCTCTGGCGTCGGTGTTCGTTACCGGAGGATTCTCCGTCGACTGGTCGGAATGGATAGTGCTCGCTCTGCTGCTTGCGGCGTTGTGCTCGGGCATCGGGCTGCAATATGCCTGCAGAAAGACATGGACGGCACGGGTGATTCTGGCCGCGGGACTGGTGCTGGTGTGCGTGGCCACGGCGGTGGCAGGAAGTTCGGCGCTGGTCGCGATGACCTATCGCCAGAGCGGCTCGCCTCTGCAACTGAGCTATAACCCTGACAGCAAGGGATCGAGCTTCACGCAATGGGCCGGGCGCAGGTTGATCGGCGTTTCCGTGCCCATCCATGTGTCGGGGATCGCGGCGGGGACGGCTGTCGACCTGAATGCAGTGCAGGTAACAGCAGAAGCGGCGGACGGACGACGGTGGACATCGAACTGGGTGCCGATCTGGGGAGCGCGATACCGAGCAGAGGGGGATTTGAGTGTGGCAGCGCCCCTGCCGCTGCAGTTCGATCGCTCTTTCTTTGCAGCGGAACAGAAAAAGCCGGTCACGCTGCACCTGCGCTTTGCCGTGACGGAACTGCGGGCGGGCACGCCGTACAGCGTTGCCATGCCGAAGCAGGATTTCACCGTGCCGGGATTTGGCATCTGCACGCCCGTCGATGCGGGAGCCCTGGGCGATTACACCGATCTGAGCTGCCGCAATGCGTTGCGTCAGCCCAGCGTGACCTTCGTGACGGTAGAGTGGTCGAATGATCCCTGCGGCTCGGTGGGATCCGCCACGAGCGCGCCCGTTGCTGGAGAAGGGTGGGCCGGCACGATGGAAAGGAATCAGGCGAACTTCGGCGTCAACGGCGTGGAAGAAGTGGGCATCCAGCTCTCGAACAATCAGCAGCACCTGGAGGGGCAACAGGGAGACGTTCCGAGGCACCTGTGTCCCGGCTCGCCCATCACGTTTACGCCGTACTCGCTGAGCGGGCGAAAAGAATACGACGTGACGTTTGAGAACTACCAGATGCCTGACATGCCGCCTGGCTATCATTTCGGCGACTGAGAGGCCGCCGCGCATCGCCGGGGGAACGCGGCCGGCGCGCCATGCACCCCGGCTACTGTGGCGGAGGAGGCGGTGGGACCGGTTGCGGCGACAGCATCATCCGTTTAACGGGAGGCGGTGTTTCCCTGCGAGCCCGCGAAGCCTGAATCTTATCCGCCGCCAGCTTCTCCGCGGTCGCCAGCGCGTCGGGCGCATCCACATCCACATCGGGCACCACTCCGGTGCCTTCCCAGCTCGTCTTCGTGATGGGGTTGACGGCCGTCGCGAAGGGTACGCCGATCTCGAAATATTCCGCGACCGGATGCCCGCTCACCGGATGCGCTCCGCCGCCCGTGGTCTGACCCACAATCGTCGCGCGCTTCTGCGTCTTCAGGTCGTAGGTGAATTCCTCGCCGCCGGAAAACGTGCGATGCGAGGTGAGCACGAAGACCGGCTGCGTCGCCATGCGATCGCCCGGAACCCAGGCGCTCGTCCAGTACTGCGTCGTGGAGTTTTCGTGCCGGTTGTAGAGATCGTTCAGGTGGGTCGGCTGGTCGAAGAGATAGCTCGCAATCAGACTGACCATGGCCGGTGCGCCGCCTCCGTTGTCACGCAGGTCGAAGATCAGGGCATCGGTGTGCGCCACGAAGCCCATGGCAGCGGCCACGGTCGGGCCGCAGAAATCGGGATTCAGGAACGCGTCGAATTTGATGTAGCCGATATTCCCCGGCAGAATCTCTACCTTGTCGAAGGCGCAGTTCTCGCGGAGCATGTCCGCGCGCATATCCGCCAGATCGTCGGCCGACGGTTCATGGGGTGGCGGCATTTTGAAGGGGCTGAAATCGACGCGCAGGTGCCCGTCGTGGCTGATCGCGCGCAGATCGGCGGTCAGCTTCTCGGCAAACGCGTTGCCGTCGTTGATGCTGTTGTAATCTCCGGCCTTCACGTGCGCATCGAGCGCGTTGTTCATCTTCGCTGCGACACCGGCGTCAATGTAGTACTCGATGAGGTCGGCTTTGATGCCGTCGATCACGCGCTGCCGGAACGCCGCGTCGAGCACGATGTGCGCGGGAGTGACTCCGGCGGGCATGGCGCGCAGGCCGAATGCCGCCACGGTGGGCGGGTTGCCGTCCTTCACCTCGAGATCTCCCATGGCCCGCGTCTCGCTGTTCTTCTCTTTCACGCGAAACTGAATGTGCAGAGGTTCGCTGGAGTCGATCGACACCAGGTCGAAGCCGCCGGTTCGCGCGCGAAACCCCATCATGCCGTCCGCGTCCTCCGAGGGCTGGATGGTCTTCACGTAGTTCTCGATCTTTGCCCGATCGCCGCTGTTGAAGGCGTCGAGCCACGCCTGCAGCGTACGGCCTGCGGGCGTTTTTGGGATCGCGGTTTGGGCAGGAGCGGTTGTGGCGCATACAGCAAGTAGGAGCGCAGAAAGCCAGCGAAAAGGCATGGAAGACACTACCTCCGGCGAAGCGTCAGGATACCGCCCGGACCTCGTCAACGGTTGAGCGGAGATTCCTGCACCCAGTGAAATCCTCGACTCACCAGTAGAAACTTGCTGCGGTCATAAAGCTCCAGATCCAGGTGGACCTTGTGGCCGCTGAGCGTGCCGTCGAGCGTAAGCCGATCCGGCGACGGCTGCGTATAACTGAGACTTGCGCCGCCTGGGCCGTTGCCGCGCTGAGAAAGCCTTATCGTTCCGGCGCGCGGGTCGACCGTGCCGGTCCAGAGTACGCGCTCGTCGTTAAAACGCTCGAAGACCACGAGATTGTGGCGGTCGAAGAGGATGCGGCGCCAGCGATCGTTGTCGGTAAAGAGCGGCGGGCGCACCTGGCCGTCGACGGTCTGCTGCTCGACATCCCACACGCCGTAGAGCGCGGGCCGAGGCATCCCGCCGCCGTAGGTTTTCCAGCCGATGCGCGCGTCCCACGCGTTGTTGCCGAGCAGCCAGAAAGCGAAAACGATCTGCACGCCTGCGGCGCTGCGATTGGCGCGCCGCGTCTGAAACAGGGTTGTCGCGGCCGGCGCTTCTGCCGGCTGGCTGAGCAGAAAAAACTGCATCATGCGACGGAGATCGGTCGCAAGGATGACCAGTGCCAGAAGAATCAGATGAAAGGAGAGAATTTTCACCGGCACGTCGTAGGTCATGTTGAGCAGAAAGACCTGGATCATGTCGGCGAGGCACACCAGAGCGCCGAGCGTGCGGGTGCGCGGAATGAGGATCAGGACGCCGCCCAGGAGCTCCGCGGAGCCGGCGAAGATTTCGTAGGCGGGCGCAGCACCGATGGAGTTCCAGAGGACGCCCATGGGCGACTGGTCCCCGATGGGTTCGATCAGCTTGAAGAGCGCGGGAAACGGCATCTGCAGCGGCACAATTTTCGCGAAGGCGTAGGCGAACATCTGCCCTGCGAGCGCGAAACGGAAGAAAAGCCAGAACCACCGGCGCAGCGCGATGTAGTTGGGGCGCGCGCGGTCGAGCAGCGACCACAGCATGGTTCCGGCGATGGCGAAGACGAGCACGCAAGCCAGCAGAACCCAGTCACAGGGGCGATCGCCGCTGCCCGTGTCCATAAAGAAGTCAGGGCTGGACGCTTTGAGATGGAAGATGTGCGTCGCTGCGAATGCGACGATTTGGCGGAGCGGCGGCAGCGCGCCGGGATCGGGAAAGTCCAGCTGAGGGTTGATCAGTAGCGAGGTGATGATCTGAGTGCAAAGGCAGAAGAGGCCGAAATAGACGACACAAAAGCGGAAGGCGATGCGGGAGGCCCAACTCCACTGGGGTACGGCGACTGCGGCGACCGGTTCAGCGGCAACCTGCGTGCTCACGGTGTACCTCGCGCGGCGGATTCATCGACGATGGGCTCCAGCGTTCCGTGCGAGACGCAGTCGGACTTGCCCCGGTGCAGAGAATCATGCCCGATGAGCCCGGGACGATGCAAGCAAGGCCCGGCGCCCGCGGAATTGCTGGCCAGGATCTCCTTTGTTGCGCGCATTCAGCCCCTGGGCGCGGGTTGGCGGATGCCCATCTGGTTCGCAATCTGGTTCACGCGGAAGGTGGCCTCGGTGAGGTCGAGATGCTCGCTTTGCTGCACGAGCAGGATCGCGTCGATCTTCTTCCCCTGGGCAAGCAGCGCTCGGATGGCATCATTGAGCTGCTGCGTGCGGGCCGCATCGTTGTTGGCCGGCTTAACGGGCGCCGCCCCGCTGCCGGCTCTCACAAACTGGAGCAGCGTGCTGCGCAGCGTCGCCGCGTGCGCCTGGGTCGTTCCGTAAGCGTCGGCCATGGGCGTTGCGCCGGCGGTGGTACGGATCGTGAGGCGGCACAGCGGGGCTCTCCCGCCCACGTTGCTGCTGTCGACGACGATGTCCGACACATCAGCGAAGGCAATGCTGCCGGCGTGCCTGCGCATCGCGCGAAGCCGCGACCACCGAATGGTCCGCATCGGCGCGCTGAAGACAAACCTGGACCGGCGCAGCCAGAGCAGGGCAAACGCCGCAAAGAGAATGGCGACGAGCAGAAGTCGATAGCGCCCCTGGACGACGGCAAAGGCGCAGATGGCGACGGCAGCAATTCCACAGACTGCAGAAATCCAGACGGAACTGTCTTCGACAACGATCTCCGATTCGTTCTGGCGGACGATTTTCATGATGCTGGCCCCGGCGTGCAGATCAGGAAATGGTCTTCCAATGCCCGGAATGGGCGGAATCAAAGATTGCCCCAATCACTGCCATGTTGGCAATCCCTTCCTCCAGGGGAACGGGCGGCGGCGTTCCGTCGAGCACGGCGCGCGAAAAGGCATCGCCCTGCAGCGTGTACTGGTCGACGACCGGAAAGGTTTCGGTGGAGAGCCCCGAGCCGAACAAATCCCCGCCGTCGTCGACGAAGATGCGCGTCGGGCGGTCGGGCGGCGCGTTGAACGGTATCTCGATCTCCACGCGGCCTTTGGTCCCGTAAAAATTGACACGCTGGTACGGAACGAGCTGCGTGCTGCAGGTGAAGATCGCATGCCCCGCGGGGAACTCGAGCAGCGCGGAAGTAAGCCGGTCGGTCCCGAGCTGCGGATCGCGGTCGATGAGGCCGCAGACGCGGATCGGCTCCTGCCCGAAGCCATAGCGCGCCGACTGGATGCAGTAGCAGCCGATGTCGTAGAGCGCGCCGCCGCCGGTTTCCGGCCGGTTGCGGATGTTCGCCGGATCCGCGTTGAAATAGCTGAAGACGGCGTTGACGGCGCGGAGCGGCCCGATGCGCCCCGAGTCGATGATCTGCCGGGCGCGCAGCCACTGCGGATGGGAGCGGATCATGAACGCTTCGCCGATCACCACGCCGGTACGTTCGCGCACCGCGAGCAGGGAACGGGCCTCGTCGGGCGTCATGCTCACGGGCTTCTCGCACAGCACGTGCTTGCCGGCTTCGGCCGCCTGAATGGTGAGAGGAACGTGGAGCTGGTTGGGCAGCGGGTTGTAGATGACGTCGATCTCCGGATCGGCGAGCAGCTCTTCATACGATCCATAGGCTCGCGCGATGCCCAGCGCGCCGGCCGCAGCCTGCGCTTTTGCCAGATCGCGCGATGCGATGGCCGTAACCGTGGTGAATTGCCCGCGCTGCATCGCGGGGATGACCTTCTTCAGGCCGATGGCTGCGGTCGACAGCACGCCCCAGCGCAGCTTCTTGTTCATAACCGGAATGATAACGCCGCGATGTTAACGTCCCCGGACGCGGCTCCGAATCACGGTTGCGGCGTGAAGACGCTACCGGTGTTGTCCTTGATGAGCACGCCGGAGCGGTGATTCCCGAGATCCACCAGCAACTGCCGCAACGCGCCCTTGTGCAGCGTATTGTGGGCGACAATGCAGTTCTCGAGACCGCCGCAAATCAGCCCGTACGACGGGCTCCAAATCCCCTTGTCGCCGTCGTCCTGGCCCGCCTCGAGCACGTTGCTCACGCAGGTCACGCCGGAGGCGTCCTCAAGCAGAATTTGGGCGGAGTCGTGGCTGTCCGGCTTCGCGAACTTGCCGCTGCGCTTCACAAAATTGCCGGTGATCGCCACCTGGGTACACGGGCCCTTATTCCACGACTCGGCCTGCGGATTGTGGCGCAGCGCGATGCCCACCGTTCCGGCCCGATCGAAGAAGTTGCCGGTGATTTGGTAGCCGTCTCCGCCTACGATCACCATGTTCTCCTCGCTGTTCCACTCCACGCGATTGGCGGTGAAGGTGACGGAGGCATTCTCGTCCCGCGCGGCGAATCCGGCGCGCCCATTGCCCGAGAGCCAGTTGTCGAGGATGAATCCGTCCCAGCCCCGCAGGCGCAGGCCGTCGCCGTGGTTGGCCATCATCTCGCAGTGGCGGACGCTGAAGCACCACGCGTGTGACAGGCTGATGCCGTCGCCGCTGAAGTGTGCGATCTGGCAGCGCTCGATCCGAAATCCATCCTCGTGCTCCCCATACTTGCTGCGCGCGGTGAAGATGCCGTGAACGTTCGTACCGAGATGGCTCCCCTCGAGCGCGAGGCCGTCGATCGTCGAGCCGCGCGCATCGGTCAGATTCAGAAGACCGGGCGACGACGCGTCGGCGAGCCGCAACACCGTTCCGCCGCCGGAAGTGTAGTTCCATGCGGGGATGCCGACGAGCGCGATGCCGGGGCGCACATGCAGTTCCCGCGTGACGTAAACAGCGGGCGGGAGAAAGACGCCGCCGCTGGATTCCGCAGCCGTGTCGATCGCGCGCTGGATCGCTCCGGTGTCGTCCGTCTTGCCGTCGCCGGCTGCGCCGAACGTGTGGACGTCGAGCAAGCCCCGATTCGCTGGCGCGGGCTGAGCAGCCAGCGCGGAAGCGGAGAGCGGGGATGCCGAAAACAAAGCCGAGGCTCCGCCGAAAAGAGCGGTGCGCGCCAGGGTGCGGCGATTGAGAACAGGGAATTCAGGCTGAGACATGACAACTCAGCTTAATGGAAACCGGCGCTATTGCTGCGCCAGCGCTTTCCGGACGGCGTGTTCGATTGCGGCCGTGGAGCCTGATCCGTAGCCAACTTCCTGGAATGCGATCCTGCCGTGCCGATCGACGACATAGGTGCGGGGAATGCCAGCGGAAGCGAACTGCGCATAGACGGTTCGTTTCGGATCCCACGCAAGCGGAAAAGTTAACTTTGGATGGGTCTTCTGGAACTGAAGGACGGTGGCCTTATCCTGTTCGCGGGCGATGGCAATCAGGACGAAGTCGGGCGAGGATTTGTATTTCTCCCACACCTGCGTCTCGATCTCCGGCATCTCGACCTGGCAGGGACCGCACCACGTCGCCCAGAAATTCACCACGACCACCTTGCCGGCTTGATCGGCGAGCGAGAAGCTGCCGCCCGCTGCCTGCTCGACCGAGAACGCCGGCATCTTGTCCCCGACTTTCGTGAATTCGTCCTGGCCGGTGCTCGACGGAGCGCAGGCAGTCAACGTGAAGACGAGAATAGCCACGGAAGAGAGTGAGAGACGGCGCGGTTTCATGGGATCAAGGTTAATGCGGCCGTGCTGTTCCCCCGCCAACAAAATGCACGATCTCGAAACGGTCACCAGCGGCGACAGCCGTTGCACTCCACGAACCGCGCGGGACGATCGATCCGTTGTGTTCCACCGCGACGCGATCCTGCTTCAGGCCCAGCTCCGCCAGCAGGTCCTGGACGGTGGCGTCACCTGTAAGAGCGGGGAATTCACGCGGCTGTCCGTTGATGACCAGGTGCATGCCCTGAGAGTAGCAGGGCGCCATCGCTCAGCGCAGATGGCGGAACAGTTGCCAGCCGGCGTAGCCCACGAATCCGGCCAGGAATTGCAGAAGGATTGCGACCGCCAGCCCGCGAAATACGCCCAGAGTACGATCCGGGAGCAGATCGTCCGGTTCAGACGTTTCAACTGCTTCGCGACTCGCGAATGAGCAGGACAACGAAAGGATCGGTGTCGCGGCATCGGCGGTGTTGGCGGCCATGGAAGTGTTCTCCCGTATGGACCCTATCGGCACTGGAAGGGCGCCGCACCAAAAAATCCAGGATGTTTACCTCTTCTGCTTCAGATTGGGACGACGGTCCCCGACCGTTCCCGTTCTGGATGCCTCCTGCAAGGCAGAAGCCCGGACCGTGGGAATCCGGGCTTCTGGTTGGGGATACGAGTACGGCCGGAGCCGCACGCGCCTCAGGCTAACGGCGGATTTGCAGGCTCAGGGTCGTGGTTGCTGTCTTGCCGCCGCCCGTACCGGTGATCGTGATGGTGTAGGTGCCGGTCCGTGCTGAGCGAGACACCGTCAGGTTGAAGTCCGTGGTGCCCGAACCCGTTACCGACGATGGGCTGAAGTTGTCCGTCACGCCGGAAGGAACGCCGCTCGCCGAGAACGTGACGGCGGAATCGAACCCGCCCGACGCGGTTACGGTGACGACGGCGTAGCCGCTCTGTCCCTGGTCGAGATACCCGGAACTCGGCGACACAGACAGCGTGAAGCTGCCCGATCCGGCGGTCGTGACGGTCAACGACACGGTCGTGGTTTCGACGGTGCTGCCGGAGGTTCCCGATACCGTAATGGCATAGGTTCCCGCGGCAACCGTCGACGCAACCGCGATGTTCATCGTCGACGAGCCGGAGCCGGTGATGGACGTCGGGCTGAAGGTGACGGTGACGCCGGACGGCGCGCCCGAGGACGACAGCGTCACAGCCGAATCGAATCCGCCGGTAACCGTGCTGGTGATGGTCGAGCTGCCGGAGTTGCCGGCAACCACCGACACGGACCCGGGCGACGCCGAAAGGCTGAAGCCAGGCTGCGACGACGACGATCCGGCCAGCGCGCTCACCAAAGCTGCCTGCGGGCTGCCCCATCCGGACGCAAGATCGAATCCGGTGGTCGCCGAATAGCCGTTGCTGCCGCTGGTGATG
>Ga0335073_10008567_pt1 | contig 14352 bp, 11 predicted proteins | sample Lox_Sample_22_FD_207093 | JGI IMG/M metagenome (GOLD analysis project Ga0335073, IMG submission 207093) | Soil microbial communities from Loxahatchee National Wildlife Refuge, Florida, United States - Lox_Sample_2.2 | ecosystem: Environmental > Terrestrial > Soil > Wetlands | place: USA... | reverse complement strand
TCAGCAGCTGAGCGGGCCCGACCCGGCGCACGAGTTCGCTTGCTTCCACCCGACGCAGACCAGCGCAGACGATGTCGAGGCCATCGACGAGCTGGGCCGGTCGGAGGCCGTGGATCACGAGCACCAGCCGGCCGCCCCACTCGCCACCCTCACCACGCCAGCCGCCAGTGCCGCCGCGGCCGCCGATGCCGTCGCGCCCGCTGACGGCGCCGATGCCGCCGTGGCTCGCAACGGCGGCGGGCGCCCGCTTCTGCAGTTGGCCGACGTGTCCAAGGTGTTCCCGGTGACGGCGGGCGTCCTGCAGCGCAGTACCGGCTCGGTGAAGGCCGTCACCGAAGTGACCATCGACGTCCGGGCCGGCGAGACCTTCGGGCTGGTCGGTGAGTCTGGCTGCGGCAAGACCACCATCGGCCGGATGATGGTCGCACTGGAGAAGCCGACCAGGGGGCGCGTGGTCTTCGAGGGGAACGACCTCGCCGGGCTGCCCACCCGCCAGCTCCGCCGGCTGCGCAGCGACCTGCAGCTCGTCTTCCAGGATCCCTACGCCTCGCTGGATCCGCGCATGCGGGTCGGTACGATCCTCCGCGAGCCGCTCGCCATCCAGGGCCTCGGCTCGCGCGCGGAGCAGCTTGCGCGCACCAGGGAACTGCTCGACGAGGTTGGCCTGAGTCCCAGCGCAGCCGACCGGTTCCCGCATGAGTTCTCCGGCGGGCAGCGCCAGCGGATCGGGCTCGCCCGGGCGCTTGCGCTGAACCCGAAGCTGATCGTCGCGGACGAGCCGGTATCGGCCCTGGACGTGTCCATCCGCTCGCAGATCCTTAACCTGATGAAGCGGCTGCAGGGCGACCACGCCCTGACCTACCTGATCATCTCGCACGACCTGTCCGTCGTGCGGTACATGGCGGACCGGATCGGCGTGATGTACCTGGGCCGGCTGGTCGAGACCGGCACCGTCAGCGACGTGTACGACCACACGGCTCATCCGTACACGGCCGGCCTGCTCGCCTCGATCCCGGTTCCCAGCCCGCGGCACGAGCGGGCGGCGGGCCGGATCACCGGCGAGCTGCCGTCGGCGCTCGATCCTCCCTCCGGCTGCGTGTTCCGGACCCGCTGCCCGCGCGCGCAGCAGCTCTGCGCCGAGCAGCTGCCCCCGAACCTCTCGTTCGGCGGTGAGCACCGCGCCGCTTGCCACTTCCCGCTGCAGACGTACGACGCCGGGAACGGCAACAGGGAGGGTGCATGAACGTCTCGTATGACTTCTCCGGCGAGGTCGCCGTCATCACCGGCGCGGCCCGCGGCGTCGGGCGGGCCATGGCCGGCCGATTCGCGGGCGCCGGGTGCGACGTGGTGGCGGCTGACCGGGACGAGCCGGGCCTGCTGGAGACCTGCGCACTATATGGAGAACGGGTACGCCCGGTGGTGGCCGACGTCAGCACCGAGGAGGGGGCGGACGCCATTATCGGCGCCGCGGTACTCGAGTTCGGCAAGCTCAGTTTCTGCGTGAACAACGCCGCGGTGGCGCCGCACACCAGCCTGCTGGAGGAGTCGGCCAGGGTCTGGGACACGGTCTACGCGGTGAACTGCCGCGGCACCTTCCTGATGACCCAGCGAGCTGCTCGCGTCATGATCGAGCAAGGTCACGGCGGCCGGATCGTCAACTTTTCCTCCGGGGTCTCCAGCCGCGGCTCGGCAGGCGCGGCCGCCTACGCCAGCAGCCGGGCCGCCACGGAAAGCTTCACCCGGGTGGCAGCCATCGAGCTCGCGCCGCACGAGATCCTCGTCAACTGCGTGAGCCCTGGGCTGATCGATACCCAGCCGAAGCCGCTGCCTCCGGCCATGGCCGAGAGCCTGTCGCGCCGCATTCCCGGGCTGCCGCTCGCCCGGCCAGGACAGCCAGCCGAGGTTGTCAGCCTGGTCCTGTGGCTGTGCTCGAGCGGCGCCAGCTACGTCACCGGCACCGTCGCCCATGTCGATGGCGGCACCGGAGTCGGCAGCCGGGCGGGCGCGCCAGTTGTCGACGACGACGTGCGCTATGACTGGGTGACCGGCCGCACGCGAGCGTGACAGCCGGCCCGGCCCGGCCGGGCGGTGACCCCGGGAATACGGGTCAGGCGGTGCGGCTCAGGGCGACGGTGTTGTGCCGCTGGGCCAGGATCCGCTTGACGGCCGGCGGGCCGCCATCGAGCACGGCCAGGTGGGTATCGGTGAGCTCGCGCTGCGCCGCGGCGTCCCCGGCGAAGGCCCGGCAGCACAGCTCGGGCTCGACGTTGGCCGCGGCCAGGATCGCGCCGGTGGCCCCCACCGGCCCGGCCAGCGCGAGCAGCGCCGACGACCCTATGTAGGTGGCACCGGGATAGTGCGCAACCTCGTCGAGCAGCCGGTTCGGGTCCCCGGAGGAATCCTTCTGGCCGGCGACCGGGAGGCCGCCCAGCGCGCTGACCGGGATCCCGGGCGCCGAGAGCCAGGGAATGTGGTACGCCAGCACCGGCAGGCCGCCCGCCGCGGCGGCCACGGCGCCGAAATAGCCGGCCAGGTCCTCGGATCCGGGCGGCGGCCAAGCCAGCACGGCATCGGCGCCGGCACCGACCGCGGCCGCGGTGAGCGCGGCGGCACGGTCCACGGCGGCGGCTCCGGTACCCGCAATCACCGGGACGCTCCCGCCCACGGCGGCCCGCACGGACCCGATCAGCGCGACACGTTCCTCGTCCGCCAGTGTCGCCGCCTCGCCCGTGGTGCCGCAGACCAGGACGCTGCGCATTCCCCGCCCGACCAGCTCGCTGGCCAGATCGGCCGTCGACGGGGCATCGACGCGCCGGTCGGCGTCCAGCAGCGTGACCAGCGCGACGCCGACTCCGGTGAACAGTTCCATCCGCCAACTCCGCCCTGCGGGCTCTGGTGTGCCGCCGTGCGGCGGGCGCCGCCATCCCGTCCTGCCCGCCGGCCCGCGCCGGAGGTCGCTGCCCTGACTGTAGTCGGCAATCGGCGGTCTGCACCACGGCTGGGGCGCGCCCCGACGGCCGTTGCCCGCCGTATGGCCGCGCCCGCTAGTGGTCGCCGACCGCCGCGGCGGGGTGGCCGGGGAAACCGACGAGGTAGTGCGCGCGGAGTTCGGCGTGCAGCCGCGGCAGATCTCCGTGACTTACTGCGTCGACGATACCGGTGTGCCGCCGGACGGTGTCGTCCATGGTGATGCCCTGGCGCTCGAGTTCCGCCCGCATCAGCGCGCCCATCTGGCTGTTCAGAATGGACCAGAGGTCCTTCAGCCGCCGCCGTCCCGATACGTCGATCAGCGCCTCATGGAACTGGGTGTCGCTGTCGACCAGGGCGTCCATGTCGTTCAGCCTGGCGGCGACCGACATGTGCTCCATCGCCAGCCGGAGCGCCTTGACCAGATCCTTGGGGTGTGAGCCCAGCCCGCCCTCGAGGCTCGCGTCTTCCAGTACGTACCGCGCATAACAGACGTCCTCGGCGTCCTCCGGGGACATCCGGGTCACTACGCTGTAGCGCCGCGGGTAGATGACGATCAGGCCCTCGGCGTGCAGGCTGCGCATCGCATCGCGGATCGTCGACCGGCTGACCCCGAATTCGGCAGCCAGGTTGGCCTCGACCAAGCGCGAGTCAGCGGGCATCTCGTTGTTCAGGATGCGGTGGCGCAGCGCGCGGCTTACCGCTTCCGGGAGTGAGACATGATCGAGAATGGCTCCGCACCTTCCTCCCCGTTGTCGACCGTCACTGTACTTCCAACTCCGCCGCACTGAACCGTTGCAGCGCTGCTTCGGTCAGGCCGGTGTGCCCCGCCTCGTCCGGCTCCGCCAGCAGCGCGCTCGCCGGGCCGGTCAGGATCGGCGTGATCCCGGGACCATGGCCAGGCAGCGGGCTCGCGCCGTGCACGACCAGGCCCACGGTCAGCCACCCGCTCCGGTACCCCATGTTGTAGCGGGCATCGAGGTCCGACACCGCCACCAGGTCCCCGAGCAGCAGGTCGGCAACCCCGAGGCCGGCCCGGATCTGGAGGTCCAGGTCCCAGCTCGCCGACGGCCTGCCGATCCCGTTGCCCGAGAACTTGCTCGGCACGATCATCCGCACTCCGGCCCGCACCGGGCCGCCGTCTCCGGTAGCGACCGGCAGGACGGTGACCACGGCCGGGTCGAGGTTCAGCACGGCGACTTCGGGCGGAAAGCCCGGCGGCCGCCAGCCCTGCCCACAGGCCCGCACGGTGACCTGGTCGGCGGGCCGCATCCGGGCCAGGTCCTCCTGGGCGAAGGCGGCGATGACCCGTCCTCCCTCGCCGCGCTGGCCGAGCACGGCGCCGCGCGCGCCCGCGGCCCGGCCGGTCCGGACGACGGCCATGTTCCCGATGCATGAGTAGGCAGCGAGCGCGTGCCGCGCTGCCTGGTCGGGGTGCACGAGGCAGGCGCCAGGCGCGGCGTGGTCTGCGTCCCGGGCGAACACGGACTCGCCGAGCCTGAGCCCGAGAACGATGCCGCCGTCCCCCACCGGTACGTAGGGCCGCCCGTCATCGTCGACCCGGTACGGCGTGCTGCCGAGTTCCGGCTGTTCCACGACCCCGAGCAGGTTGACCGCGACCGGCCGCAGTTCGGCCCCCGGGCTGGCAGCTCCGGCTGCGTTCATTGGCGCGCCTCCGGCACGACGCTCATTGGGCAGTCTCCAGTCCCGGGTGCGACCCGCTGGTATCCCATCCCTCATGCAGCCAGCTGGCCAGGCTGGCGTCCGGATCCGTGACCACACGGAACGCGTCAGCAGGGCCGCTCAGCAGCGTGCTCGGGCCGGGCCCATGGCCGAACAGCATGCACTGCCCGGTAGAGATCACGCCGATCGTCAGGTACCCCGGCCGGTACCCGCGGCCGAAGCGGTGGTCGGACTCCTCGAGTGCCACGATGTCGCCGATCCGCAGCCCCTCGAGCCCGAGCGACAGGTCCGCGCCGAGCCCGGCATACGCGCCCATCAGGTCGGTGTTCGCGTACTCCGACACCATCCCGGCCCCGGCTCCGATCGCCTCGGCCGGGACCGTCGCCGCCACGTGCACCTCGAGCCGGCCGTCGGCCCCGGTGCCGCCGGGCATGGCCTCCAGGAGGCCCGGCGAGCAGTTCTTGACCGTCACCGCCGGATGGTCGGCCAGCGCCAGCCCCTGGCCGACAGCGGTGACCGTAACCTGGTCGCCGGTGGTGATGCCGGCCATCACGTCCGGGGCGAAGTCCACGAGAACGTACGCGTGCTGGCCGATCACATGCCCGAGCGCGCCGGCCGCCGGGCCTGATTCGACCCGGACCGGATTGCCGACACACGTCAGGAACTGCAGCGCCATGTTCGCGCCTGCCTCGCGGTGCCGGACCGAGGCGCCGGGTTCGAGGTGGTCGGAGGCGTAGCCGGTGGCCGGGTCCCCGCAGTGCACACCGAGCGTCACGCCGCCCATGCCAGGCAGCGCGAAGGGCTGGCCGTCCGGGCCCACCCGGTACACGTGCCGGTCGGCCAGCGCGGGCCAGACCTCCCCGGCCAGGACTTGAGTGACCAGGCGCGCCGCGTTCAAGGTAATGTTCATCGGCCTGGCCCGGAAACGGTCCCGGCGGCCGCCGATGCAGCATCGGTGCCCGCATTGGCCGACGGCTGCTCGCTGAGCGGGAAGCTCACCCAGGCACGGGAGCGGAACGACTGCTCGAACGCGTTGATCGTCTCCTGCACCAGCGCACCCTGCACGAAGTCGCCTTGGGCGGGACGGGCGGAGTCGAGGATCTCGCTGATGAAGTCGCTCACCAGGCAGGAGTAGAAGAGGTACTCCCACCGCTCGCGGGAGTTGCCGCCGGGCGGGAAGTAGCTGGCCGGGATCTCTGCCTCGGTGAACTCCACGGCTCCCCTGGTCGCGGTCCGCATGGTCTGGCAGATGCCGAACTCGTCCACCAGCCGGACGATGATCGCGCCCTCGCTGCCGTAGATCCGCGCCTCGATGCCGGGGAAGTTGCCGACGGTCACGTAGGACGACTGGATCGAGGCGAGCGCCCCGGAGCCGAACTCGGCGATCCACATGTCCCCGTCGTCAATGTTGGCCCTGGTCATCTTGCCGGTGGCGCGGATCACGCGGCTGGGGACGAAGTTGCGCATCGCGCCGACCACCGCGGTCAGCGGCGAGCCGAGCCACCAGTGCATGATGTCGATGATCGGGGCGCCATAGCCCTCAATGGAGGAGACGGAGATCACGGCCGGGTCGGCGTCCGGGTCCACCTGCCGCAGCGGTGTCGCCGGGTCGATCCACTGCGAGTTCTGCTCGCAGGCGTTGAAGATGTAGGGCTCGCCCACGAAACCGGAGTCGATCAGGTCCTTGGCGTAGCGGATGGCGGGGGCGTACCGGAAGGTGAAGCCGAGCTTGGTCCTCAGCCTCCGGTCGGCCGCGCGGCCGGCCGCCGCCGCCGTCTGCCGGTAGTCGGCGTGCACCGGCTTCTCGCACAGCACGTGCTTGCCGGCGGACAGCGCGTCCCAGGAGATCTGGAAGTGCGGCCGGTTGCCGGTGACCACGTCGATGACATCGATGCCGGGGTCGTCCAGCAGTTCGCGGTAGTCGGCTGTGGTCCGCTGGACGCCGAATTCCCGTGCTGCGGCCGTCAGCGCGGCCTCGTTCACGTCCGCCAGCGCTACCACCTCGGCGCGCGGGTCCCTGAGCCAGCCGGGCAGGTGGGCCACCCGCGCCCAGTGGCCGGTGCCCACCACCGCGACCCGCACCCTGTCAGCCGTCATCGCGTCCTGCCTTTCCGCCGGCCGGGCGCTGGTACCCGGCAGCCCGGTCATAGACATTGCGCAGCGGCCGGCCGGACGGCCAGCGCCGCAGGTTGCCACAGAACAAGTCCGCGGCCCGTCCTCACTACTGCCGACTGTCGATTATCAGCGATGGGTGTCACGTGCGGGTGTTACAGCCGTCCGGTGTTGGCAATTGACGTCAAGGGGTGGTTGCTCCAACATTGTAGCTGTTGTCGACAATCGACGAAACGGATGCGGCGCCGGGCCGCTGCAGACATCGGAAGGGACGGGGCCATGGCGGCGAGGCGGCTGGGAATCGGCGTTGTCGGCGCGGGCCGGTGGGCGAACTGGGCTCACCTCCCCGGCTGGGCCCGGGACGGGCGCTGCCGGATCGTCGGTGTATGCGACACCGACGCCCAGCGCGCGGCCGAGGCGGCCGGCCGCTACGGCGCGCTGGCCACCCAGGACTACCGCGACCTGCTCGGCCGCGACGACGTCGACGTCATTGATGTGGTCACCCGGGACAGTGAGCACTTCGAGATCAGCATGGCGGCCATCGAAGCCGGCAAGCACGTGCTCAGCGAGAAGCCCGTGGCGCACGACCATCATGACGTGCGGCGGGCAGCGGAGCTGGCCAGGTCGAAGGGGCTTAAGACGAAGGTCGGCCTGACCTTCCGTTACAGCCCCGCGGTGCGCTACATGAAGGACCTGATCGCGCGGGGCGACCTGGGCACTCCGTACATCTTTAACGCCTACGAGCAGAACTCGCAGTGGCTCAGCCCGCAGACCCCGTTGCGCAATTCCTCCCGGGCCAACGACGGCCCGATCAAGGTCGCGTCGCTGGAGGGCTACGGAGCGCCGGTCATCGACATCGGCCACTGGCTCATGGAGTCGGACCTCACGGCCGTGGTCGGCGTGCTGCGCAACTTCGTCCCGGAGCGGGTGATCGCCGACACCGGCCTGATGACGCGCACCAACATCGACGACGGCGACATCTTCATCGGCGAGTTCGCCAGCGGCGCGATCTGCTCGGTGCAGAGCAGCTTCGTGACGGTGGGTAACTACCCGGGCATCGAGGTGCGGGTCTACGGCAGCGAGGGCGCGGCAATCGCCCGGCTGATCGAGGAGTTCGGCATCTGCGAGACGTTCAAGATGGCAAAGCCCGACGACGTGGAGTTCCGTGAGGTCGAGGTGCCGGCGAGCTACTACCCGGCGGGCGGGAGCCCGCGGGAGTCGTGGCGGACGCTGTACTACGCCAACCTCACCGCCAACTTCGCCAGCGAGGTGCTCGGCGAGATCGACGGGAACGAGGGCAACTTCGACGATGGGCTGCTGGTGCAGGAGGTCATCAACGCGGTGGAGATCTCCCATCACGAGCGGCGATGGGTGACCCTGCCGCTGGACGCCGCCCCGCCCGCGGACAGCCAGGCCCAGAGCGGTCAGTCCGAGTCGGCCACGGAAAGCCTGGCCTGAGGCGGCGGCCCGGCGTCAGCCAGGGCACGGTTCAGCAGCGGTGGTATCGGCGCTGGCTTCCCATCCCTCACGCAGGAATCTCAGGCCGGATCCGTTCCCGGCGCGCCTACGCCGCCCGCCGGCGGACCAGCCAGATCGCCGAGGCGCCGAGGAGCACGGAGAGCACCAGCAGCCATGCACCCTCGATCCACTGGAACGGCCAGAACCAGCTGCCGGGCTGGTAGCTCGCCACCAGGCTGAAGCCGTGCGCCAGGAGGTAGTGAACGGGGTCGAAGTTCTGCGGGGTGGACGGGCCGGGCTGGAACACACCCGCGGTCACGACACGCACATCGACCGGACGGAAGGCGGCGCTCAGGGCGGACAGGCCAACGGGCTTGCCATGCAGCGCCCACCACTGGCTGATGACCTGAGCGGGCGGCCCGATGTTCGGGTTCGTAGTCCGCAGAGCCGCCCGGTAGTGCGGGCGAAGGAGCAGCGCCGTCGCGAGCGCCAGTCCTGACCACGCGGCAAGCGTGGCGAACATCGCGGGCAGGACCCGGCGGATCAGCACGCCCGCGAGCGCGCCGATTGCGAATGCCGCGAGCGTCCAGGCGGCCAAAGCGATGCCCCGCAAGTCGAAGAACAGCGAGTCGAGCGAGCTGTAGCCGTAGCCCTTCATGCCGAGGAGCGGTCCGTAGGCCCACGAGAACACCATGCTGAACGCCCCAGCCGCGACCGCCACTACCACGGCGAGCGACACGAGCTTCGCCGCAGCCCACCGTGTGCGGCCGAAGCCCTGGGTGAACACGTAGCGGAACGTGCCGCTCTCGAACACGCCGGCTAGCAACGGCGCTCCCGCGAACGCACCGATCAGTGCCGGGACCGCCTGGAGCAGAGCCGCGACGATTCCCGCGGTGGCGGAGTAGTCGCCGGAGAAGTTGTTCACTGCCTGCTGGCAGGCTCCGGAGCCGGCCGGCCGGCACGCGGTGACCGCGGCGTACGCGTGATGGAGCTGGACGCCTTCGACGACCACAACCAGCGCCGCCGCGGCGAACAACGCGAGCACACCCGCGATCGCGAGCCGGTGCTGGCGCCAGATCACCCACGCCATCCGCCGCCACGGAACCCGCTGTGAACGGACGTCCTCCCGGCCAGGCACGGAAGACGTTGCCACCGTCGTCACTTCGTTCGCTCCTTCGCGTCGAGGGAATGTGTGCGCGCTGGGCCGGGCAGCGCCGCGGCGTCCGGCTCGCGCAGGTAGGCAAGGGTCAGCTCTTCGAGGGTGAGCGAATGTGCCTCCCACCCGGGCGGCATCGGCTCGGAGCTGGCATAACCGCGGACGAGCACCTCGGCGAGTGGGGCGGCACAGATCGTGTGCACGACGTCCCAGTGCCGCACATACCGTCCGGACTCTGCTGCCGGGCCGGTGAGCACGCGATGGGTGGCGAGAAGATCGTTCACCTCGCCCGCGACCTGAACGCGCCCGCGTGAGACGAGCACGAGGTAGTCGGCCACCCGCTCGAGTTCCGCGAGGACGTGGGACGACAGCACCACCGAGACGCCGTCGTCCGCGATCGCGGTCATCACCGTTGCCATGAAGTCATGCCGGGCGAGTGGATCGAGCATCGCCATCGGCTCGTCGAGCACGAGCAGCTGCGGCCGCCGCGCCAGCGCCAGGGTCAGCGCGAGCTGGGCCTGCTGGCCGCCCGACAGCTTCCCCGCCTTCTGCTGCAGGCGGATGCCGAGCTCGCTGAGGCGATGCTCGGCGTAGTCCTGGTCGAAACGGAGATTGAGGTTGCGGGTCATGTGGATCAGGTCGGCCGCGGAGAGGTTCTTGAACAGCGGCGTGTCCTGTGCCACGAACGCGATCCCGTCGAGGGCAGGCCGGGAACCGGCGGCATACCCGCCGAGCACCGTCACCTCACCAGCGCTCGGCGTGGCCAGCCCGACCGCGAGGTTCAGCAAGGTCGACTTCCCAGCGCCGTTCGGCCCGACCAGCGCGACCACGTGCCCATCGGGGATCGCCAGCGTGCAGTCGTGCAGTGCCCTCGTCGAGCCGTAGGACTTGCCGAGGGCATGGGTCTCGATGACGTTCATGCCACGCCCTCCGCATCGCCTCGCGCGGCGCCGCGCTGGCCGGCAGCACCCTCTCGGCGCTCACGGAAATCCCCCAGCACGCTCGCGACCAGCGCCGCCATCCCGTCGTCGTCGAGCCCCGCTGCATCCGCGGTTGCCACCCAGGAGACGAGAGAGCGCCGGAGCTCGGTGAGCTCGGGCAGCGCCACCTGGTTGAGCGTCGCCGCGACGAACGTCCCCTGGCCGGGACGCCCGACCGCGAGGCCCTTGGTCTCCAGCTCCCGGTACGCCTTCGACACGGTGTTCGGGTTTATCGCCAGCTTCGCGACCACATCGCGGACCTTCGGGAGCTGATCGCCCGGCGCGAGGTAGCCGAGACGCAGCGCGCGCTCGACCTGCTGGACGAGCTGCAAGTACGGCGGCACACCCGAGCCGAGATCGAGGCGGAACTCCATGGGCGAGACTCGCCGTGGTACACCCGGCTCGCTATCCTTCTGTCCTAGGACCATAGGACAATGGTATAGCACCGCGAACTGCTGTCAACCGGGCTTCTACACCAGGCCCGCCTGCAGCGCCAGCCGGGTCAGGTCCGCGCGGCGGTGGCAGCCGGTCTTGTCACGAATTCGGTCCAGGTGGGAGCGGACGGTATTGACACTGATGAACAGTTGCCCGGCGATCTGGGCATCGGTGCGTCCCTGGGCAACGAGGGAGACCAGTTCTCGTTCGCGGCGGCTGAGTTGCGCGGCTTCCAGCGACGCCTGCGGTGCCGACGAATCCGCGGTAGCGAGCATGGCCACGAACTCGACGGCAGTGGTGAGAGTCATCGCAGCGCCGCGCTGTTCGGCTTCCCGGACCTGATCCGGTTCCAGCGCCCCGGTCGCCTTCCGCAGCGGCTCCTTTCGGCGGAGCGCATCGTCCTGCGGATCGGGTGTCCCGGCGCGCTGCGAGTGAGCGGCGAGCGCCGCCCATAGGGTGAGCGCATCGGCCCAGCGTCCCATGGCGGCGCACAGGTGCCCGCCGTTGTCGATGCAGTTCAGCAGTTCTGTCTGCTCGCCGATCCGGGTGGCCACCTGGAGTGATTCCCGCAGGTGTGCCGCCGCGGCAGACACGCGGCCCGAATCCAGGTCCACGCGAGCCATCAGTGTCAGCAGCGCCGACTCCACTTGCAGGTCTCCCGCCTCCCGGCAGCGCGCGAGCGTGTCCGCGCAGTACCGCTCGCCGGCGCCGAGGTCGCCCGCAGCCACCAGGACCAGCGCCATAATGTTGCCGGAGACCCTGGCCATCGCACCGGGGATGGCTTCCTGATCGAGCTGCTGAGCCTGCCCGGCCCAGCCCACTGCGTCACTGATCTCACCCGCGTAGTACGCGGCAATGGCCAGATTGGTGAGCGCTGCCGCCTGACCCGCGGTGTAATTCAGTTCCCTGGCAACGTCCAGGGCGCGCTGGCCGTTCTCGATCGCCTGGGGGATCCGGCCGAGATTTGACTCAGCCACACAGCAGCCCGCCAGGCAGTCAGCCAGCGCCCGGGACGGCCCTCGGCCCGATATCGCGTCACGAACGACTGTGAAGTGACCGAGCCCGGTGGTGAAGTCACCCAGGGCCATGGCCATGTGGCCGAGCCAGTACCGCGCAGCGGACCAGTCATCGGTTCCCTGCGGGGCGTGCGCGGCGGCAGCCTGCAGCCACGGTTGCCCGTCGGCCATTCGGCCCCGCACCCGCCACCAGGGAGCCAGCGACACCAACAGCCGCAGCGCCGTGCCCGGATCGTGATCCTGGGCCCAGGCCAGGGCGTGCCGGGTGGTGGCGTCCTCAGTATCCAGCCAGCAGGCAGCGGCCAGTTCCCCGCGGCCGGTCTGCATACCGGCCGCGGCCTGTTCCGCTACGGCCAGGGCGTACCGGGCTAGAGCGGCAGCAGCCTCATCGAGTTCGCCGGCCTCAGCCAGCCGGTCCAGCCCATAGCCGCGCAGGGTTTCCAGCATGAGATAACGCGCCCGGCCATCCGCGCCAGTCCGCGGCGGCGCCAGCAGGGAGCAGTCCACCAGTTGCAGCACCACCGGCCCCGCGCCCGCACCAGCGACCACCTCGGCGCCTTCCAGCGTGAACGCCCCGGGAAACACCGCGACCCGGCGGTACACCCGACGCTCAGGTTCGCTGAGTAGCTGGTAACTCCACTCGGCGGTAGCCGCGAGCGAGCGGTGCCGGGCAGCGACCGGGGCCCGGTCGGCGCGAGCCAGCAGGGCGAACCGTCCATCCAGGCGATCCAGCAACTGCGGCAGCCCCAATGCTTCCACCCGGGCGGCAGCCAGCTCGATCGCCAACGGCATCCCATCCAGCCTGGCCACCAGCCTGGCCACCGTCAGGCCAGTGCTGCCGCCGACCGTGAAGTGCGGATCGACCCGCCGAGCCCGGTCGGTGAACAAGGTCACCGCCTCGGACCGGGCAATCTCCTCCGGGTCGTCGCCGGCAGGCAGGTCAAGCGGCGGCAGCCGGTACCGGGCCTCCCCGCCGACGCCAAGCAGTTCCCGGCTGGTCACCATGATCCGCACATCGTCGGCCGCGCCCAGCAGCTCAACACACATGTCGGCTGCCGCCCGGGTCACGTGCTCGCAATTGTCCAGCACCAGCAGCAACTGCTGCCGGGCCAGCACCCCGGCCAGCAGATCCGTCACCGGCACACCGGGCTGCTCCGGAACCCCCAGCACCGCAGCCACCACGGCTGGCACCTGCGCCGGCTCCTGCACGGCTGCCAGTTCCACCAGCCATACACCGTCAGCGAACCAGCTGCCCACCGTCCGAGCCACCTCGGCGGCCAGCCGGGTCTTCCCCACCCCGCCCGGCCCGGTCACAGTCACCAGCCGGAACTCGCCGAGCAGGCCAGCCACTTGGTCCACCGCGTTGACGCGACCGACGAAACTCGTCAGGGCAGGCGCGAACCCATGGGCCATCGCTTGTTTCATGCGCGGCGCAGCCCCGCAACGCGGGCGCCATACCGGCCGGGAACACACGCACGCCAGCATGGCCAGGCCGCCTGTGCCGACTGGCGCACCTGTCGCGTGACAGCTGCCCACCCGGCCAGCCCGGTATCCGTGCCCAGAGACATCGCAGTCCCCCAGTGCCCCGACTGTCTTGCCAAGCGTCGCACATACGGCATCGAAGCGGCCCGCCCTTCACGCCCATGATGACCGTTCCCTGCGACACCCGGTCCCCGCGAAGAAAGGGGCCATTCGGCCCCTGCCGACGGGACACCGCCGGCAGGCAGCCTGTCAATCGGCGGCCGGAACATCCCGGTCGCGCCGAGCAGACGGGGGGACCGCATTCACCACCAGCCCACCAGCGCACACGCCCGCCGAGGGCAACGCAGCCGCCGCGGCCCCGCAGTCACCCCTGACGCCTGCCCCGGCCCCGACGGTGAACGCAAGCGAGAACGACGACTCAATTCCCCAGACAGACGAAGGAGACAATGATGAACGACAGTCAAGTCCCAGGCGGCTGGCCAGCCAGGCTGCGCCTGCGCCGAGGCCGGGAGTCCGCCCGCAGCAGCGGGCGGATTGCTTCTGTTTCATTCGCCGCGGTTGCGGCGCTTGCGCTCGCAGCGGCTGCCGCAGCCCCGGCCGTGGCTGGTACCACTCCATCGATGATCACCAACGGCAACGATGTCAACATCGCAATACAGGGCCCCAACGACAGCCTGGACTTCTACTGGGCCGTCAACGGCTCATCGACCTGGAACCCCGAGCAGATCGCCGGCACCGGCACCACCTACTCGGCGCCGTCCATGACCGCCGACGGCAACGACGTCAACATCGCCGTCGAGGGCCCCAACGACACCCTGGACTTCTACTGGGCCGTCAACGGCTCATCGACCTGGCACCTCGAGCAGATCGCCGGCACCGGCACCACCTACTCGGCGCCATCGATGACTAACGACGGCAACAGCGTCAACATCGCGGCCGAAGGCGCCGGTCACCGGCTGGACTTCTACTGGGCCGTCAACGGCACAACGACCTGGCACCCCGAGCAGGTCGCCGGCACCAGCACCACCTACTCGGCGCCGTCCATGACCACCGACGGCAGCGA
>Ga0335073_10008564_pt1 | contig 14354 bp, 14 predicted proteins | sample Lox_Sample_22_FD_207093 | JGI IMG/M metagenome (GOLD analysis project Ga0335073, IMG submission 207093) | Soil microbial communities from Loxahatchee National Wildlife Refuge, Florida, United States - Lox_Sample_2.2 | ecosystem: Environmental > Terrestrial > Soil > Wetlands | place: USA... | reverse complement strand
AAGGCGGCGGCCTCGGCCGCGTGATGCTCGGCCGCGATGGCCGCGACGATGTCCTCCTTGGAACGGAAGTAGCGGTAGATGGCGCCGGCACTCAGCCCGGTCTCGCCGACGATGTCCTGCATGGTCGCGCGGTGGAAGCCCTCCCGCGCGAAACACGTGATCGCGGCGTCCATGATCTGACGGCGCCTGGACTGCAGGTAGCTCTCGGCCACGCGGGGCATCTCAGGCCCGCCTCGACTCGACCACGTGATAGTAGGCCGGCGCACTCGGGCAGGCCCCGGCCGGGTAGAAGCGCTCCGCCGCGTCGCGGACGACCGTGTCCGATCCCAGCTCGAAGCCACGCTCGGCCAGGTACTCCCGAACCTCCTCGGGATTCAGCCCGAACGTGAACGGCTCGCCGACCCGGCGCACCGCCCGCATCGTGGTCTCTGCTCCGTCGAAGGCGGCCGAGCCGTCGAGGATCCCCCGGTCCACGTAGGTGAACAAGACCGGCGATCCCGGCCCGGCCGCGGAGGCCAGGAACCGGAAGGTGGTGTCGACCGCCTGTGGATCGAGGTAGTTGGTGACCCCCTCCCACAGCACCAGCGTGGACGCGCCCGACACGAACCCGAAGTCGGCCAGTTCCCGGGCCGGGTCGTCGGCCCCGAACACCACCGGCACGAAGGTGACGCTGGCCGGGAGCCGACCGGGGCTGCGAGCCAGGATGCGCTGCTTGGCGGCCTGCGTCGCCGGGTGGTCCACCTCGAAGACGGCGACCTCGCGCAACGGCGCCAGGCGGTAGGCGCGGGTGTCGAACCCGGCGCCCAGGATCAGCGCCTGCTCCACGCGGGGCAGGGCCGCGACGACGCTCTCGTCGATCAGCCGGGTGCGGGCGACCACGCCGCCGCGCACGCAAGGCCAGCGACGGTCGATCACGTTCTCGATCAGGCGGCGGGCGGGCGGCACCCGGGCCGCGCCGGCCAGCAGCCGGAACTCCGGAGTGAGGAACCCGACCGCCAGCGGGTCGTCAGCCACGCGATCGGCCGGCGGCCGACGGGCCTCGAGCGCCCGGAACAGCGCGTTCTGGCGGGCGGTCCGGCTTGGCTGTCCTGCACGCATCGGACCTCCTAAAAAAGCGGATGTCCGTTCACTTTAGAAGGAGCGGGGGAAGCCCGTCAACCGCCTCCCAGGACGCGACGCGAGCTGCCTGCCGCCGGTTCCACGCGCCAGCGCCCCGTCCGCGGCCCAGATCTAGAACAAGTTCTACCTGCCGACGCGGGCCGACCTGCGCCGCTCCCATCGGTTGTTGCCGACCGCTAAAGAAACATGTTTCACTCTGAACCGTGAACCAGCCGCTGCGTGCGCCCATGGAGATCGGCTTCGACTACACCCGCTCGCTGGGCCCCACGCTGAGCCGGTTCATGGCGGCCCTGGCCGACCGCCGCATCCTCGGCGCCCGGGGCGCCGACGGCCGGGTGCACGCCCCGCCGTTCGAGTACGACCTGCAGACGTCCGCCCCGCCCGCCGAGCTGGTCACGGTCGGTCCCGAGGGCACGATCACGACCTGGTCGTGGGTGCCGCAGCCGCTGGAGGGCCAGCCGCTGGCGCATCCGTTCGCGTGGGCGATGATCCGGCTGGACGGCGCGGACACCGCGATGCTGCACGCCGTGGACGCCGGATCGGCCGAGGCGATGCGGACCGGGATGCGGGTCCGGGTGCGGTGGGCCGCGCGCACCGTGGGCGACATCCGCGACATCGTCTGCTTCGACCCCGTGACCGGGCCGAACGGGCCCGGCTCCGGGGTGGCCGGCCCGGCTGAGGCGGCCACGCCGGGCGAGCCGGTCACCATGCTGACCACGCCGGTGCGGCTGCACTACGAGCACACGGCCTCCCCCACGGAAACCAGCTTCCTGCGCGGGCTGGCGGACGGGCGGCTGCTCGCGCAGCGCTGCCCGGTCTGCGGCAAGGTGTACATCCCGCCGCGGGGGGCCTGCCCCACCGACGGGGTGCCGACCACCGGCGAGGTCGAGCTGCCCGACCACGGCATCGTGACCACGTTCTGCGTGGTGAACGTGCCCTACCCCGGACAGCGGGTGACGCCGCCGTACGTGGCCGCCGCGGTACTGCTGGACGGCGCCGACATCCCGTTCCAGCACCTGATCCTGGGCTGCGACCCGGACGAGGTCCGGATGGGCATGCGGGTGCAGGCGGTCTGGAAGCCCCGCGGGGAGTGGGGCACGACGATGGAGAACATCGACCACTTCCGTCCCACCGGCGAGCCGGACGCGCCGTACGAGACCTACGCCCACCACCTCTGAAGGGCCCCCCGTGACCGACGTCGCCGTCATCGGCTTCGCCCAGGCCCCGACCGTGCGCCATGGCGAGGGCACCACCAGCGGCGTGGAGATGCTCGTGCCGATCTTCGCCGAGGTGCTGCGGTCCACCGGGCTGGCCAAGGGCGACATCGGCTTCTGGTGCTCCGGTTCCTCGGACTACCTGGCCGGCCGGGCGTTCTCGTTCGTCCAGGCCGTGGACGCGATCGGCGCCTTCCCGCCGATCATGGAATCGCATGTGGAGATGGACGGCGCCTGGGCCCTGTACGAGGCCTGGGTGAAGATCCTCACCGGCGAGGCCGACGTCGCGCTGGCGTACGGCTTCGGCAAGTCCTCGGCGGGACAGCTGCGCCGGGTGCTCGCGCTCCAGCTTGACCCGTACCTGCTCGCCCCGCTGTGGCCGGACTCCGTGAGCATCGCGGCGCTGCAGGCCAGGCTCGGCCTCGAGGCCGGGGCCTGGACCGAGGCCCAGATGGCCGAGGTGGCCGCGCGCAGCCGGGCCGCGGCGGTCACGAACCCGCGGGCGCAGATTTCCGGTGAGGTCTCCGCCGAGAAACTGCTCGGCGAGCCCTACGTCGCCGACCCGCTCCGCGCCCACGATTGCGCGCCGGTCGGCGACGGCGCCGCGGTCGTGATCCTGGCCTCGGCCGACCGGGCCCGCGAGCTGTGCCCGCGGCCGGCCTGGATCACCGGGTTCGAGCACCGGATCGACTCCGCGTCGCTGGGCGCCCGCGACCTGACCACGGCCCCGTCGGCGGCCGCCGCGGCGCTCGCGGCGGGGATACGGGGCGGGACGGGGCGGGCGGAAGGACCGGTGCCGGGCGCCGGGGGCACTCCGGGCGGCCGGGGCGCTTCCGGGCGGGGTGAGCCGGGCGTTGACGTCGCGGAACTGCACGCGCCGTTCACCCATCAGGAGATCCTGCTGCGCGGCGCGCTCGGCCTCGGCGACGAGGTCCGGGTCAACCCCTCGGGCGGCGCTCTCTGCGGCAACCCGATGTTCGCCGCGGGCCTGGCCCGGATCGGCTCCGCCGCGCAGGAGATCATGTCCGGCCGCGCGGACCGTGCCCTCGGCCACGCCACCAGCGGCCCGGCGCTGCAGCAGAACCTCGTCTGCGTCATGGAGGCACGGTGAGAGAGCCGGGGAGCGCGGCGCCGGCAGGCGAGCGGGAGGCTCGGTGACCAGCGGAGCGAAGCAGCGGGCCGCCGTGCTCGGCGTGGGTCAGACGCGCCACCGGTCCCGGCGCACGGACGTGTCGATCGCAGGGTTGTGCCGCGAGGCGGTGGACCGGGCGCTCGCCGACGCGGGCGTGACCCTGGCCGACATCGACGCGGTGGTGGTCGGGAAGGCGCCCGACCTGTTCGAGGGCGTGATGATGCCCGAGCTGTACCTCGCGGACGCGCTCGGCGCCGTGGGCAAGCCGCTGCTGCGCGTGCACACCGCGGGCTCGGTCGGCGGGGCGACCGGGCTCGTGGCGACCAGCCTGGTCCAGGCGGGCGTGCACCCGCGGGTGCTGGCGGTCGCGTTCGAGAAGCAGTCGGAGTCGAACGCCATGTGGGCGTTGTCCATCACGCCGCCGTTCAGCATGCCGGTGCTGGCCGGGGCGGGCGGGTACTTCGCCCCGCACATCCGCGCCTACATCCGCCGCAGCGGCGCGCCCGGGCACATCGGCGCGATGGTCGCGGTCAAGGACCGGCGCAACGGCAGCCGCAACCCATACGCGCACCTGCAGCAGGCCGACATCACGCTGGAGTCGGTCCTGGCCTCCCCCATGCTGTGGGATCCGGTCCGCTACGACGAGACGTGCCCGTCCTCGGACGGCGCGTGCGCGGTGATCATCGGCAACCAGGCCGCGGCCAAGGCGGCGCAGGCCGACGGCCGGCCGGTGGCCTGGATCCGCGCCACCGCGATGCGCACCGAGCCGACCATGTTCGCGGGCAAGGACCACGTGAACCCGCGGGCGGGCGCCGACGCGGCCGCGGCGCTGTGGCGGCAGGCGGGCATCACCGATCCGCTGGAGCAGATCGACGTAGCCGAGATCTACGTGCCGTTCTCCTGGTTCGAGCCGATGTGGCTGGAGAACCTGGGCTTCGCGGCGCAGGGCCAGGGGTGGCGGCTCACCGAGGCCGGGGAGACCGAGATCGGCGGCCGGCTGCCGGTGAACCCGTCGGGCGGGGTGCTCAGCTCCAACCCGATCGGGGCCTCCGGCTTGCTGCGCTTCGCGGAGGCCGCGCTGCAGGTCATGGGCAAGGCCGGCGCGCACCAGGTGCCCGGGGCCGCCGTCGCGCTCGGCCACGCCTACGGCGGCGGGTCGCAGTACTTCTCCATGTGGGTGGTGGCGAAGACCCCCGGCTGAGGCCCGGGAACTGGAGCCTCTGGGCCGCTCCCGACGCCGGAGCTATCCTGGAGGTGTTCATCTTGCTTGCCACTCGGCTTTCGCGGTCTGGGATCCCGGGACAGGAGCCAGCGGATGGGTGATGGGGACGTTGGCCGCCCGGGCCGTCGCCACGCGGCGGATGCGAGGCTGCGACGGCCTGCGATCGATCCCGCCGTCCCGCGCGCCGACCGCGGGTTGCTGACGGCCCCGGGCACGCTGCTCACCCCGGCCCGCCAGGGCCGGCCCGCCCGCCGCCGGGACTACTTGCCCACGGATCCCGGCCGACGCATGGCCACGGTGGACGGGGCGGCCATCGGCCTGACCGGGGCCATGATGATCGCCGTGTTCGGCACGACCCCGCTGGCCGTCGGGGTGGTGGCGCTCCAGGCGACGACCGGGTGGGAGAGCGCCTCGTCGCACTACGCCGTGCTGCTGGCCGAAGTCATCGTGATCATCACGATCGTGGTCTTCGGCTTCCGGGTCGCCCTCTTCGGCCAGCCCACCGGCAAGGTGCCGGCCGAGGTGGCCGCGCGCACCCACCACGGGCGTTACCTGACCGATCACGATTTCGACGCACGCGGCCGGGTGCTGCTGCGGCGTGCGCAAGATGCGATCGACGCGGTCACCTCGTCGGAGGTGTACCAGGCCGACCTGCTGGACCAGGCCGCGGTGGGCACGGCCCTGGCCGGCCAGGAATGGGACATCGCGGTGGCGCTGCGCGAGCAGGCCGAGCTCCGGGCCCGGCGGGCCGAGCTCTCCACGACCGGCGCGGGCCCGGCCGCCACCGCGCTGCTCGCCCGCCAGGCCGAGGCGGCGCGGCTCGCGGAATCGAGCATCGCGGCCAGGGTCGAGGCGCTGGCCGACGTCGCCGCCGAGGTCCGCCAAGCGGACGCCGCCTACCGGGACTGGTGTCAGGCAGCCCGGCTGGCCGACCTCCACGCCCGGCACATGGACGTGCTCGCCCGCACCGCCGCCGACGAGCACGGCATCGCCCACATCGAGGCCATGGCGCGCCACGCCCGGGCCGTCCGCGCTGCCTTCCGCGCACCGCCCGGTTAGAGGTATGGGGTGGTGGCCGCCACCCCCGGCTGAGCGTCACCGCTGCGCGATGATGGAGCGGTGGAGCTCGAGCCGTACCGGGGTGAGCTGGTGGCGTACTGCTACCGGATGCTGGGCTCGTTCCACGACGCCGAGGACCTGGCGCAGGAGACGATGCTGCGGGCGTGGAAGGCGCGTGACCGGTACGACGACGCGCGGGCGTCCGTGCGGACGTGGCTGTACCGGATCGCGGCCAACGTGTGCCTGTCCGCGCTGGAGGGGCGGGCGCGACGGCCGCTGCCGTCCGGGCTGGGCGCGCCGAGTGACGATCCCGCGGCGCCGCTGACGCCGGCGTTCGACATCCCCTGGCTGCAGCCGTTTCCCGACGCGCGCTTCGACCTCGGGGCGCGGGCCGACCTGCGGCTCGCGCTGGTGGCGGCGATGCAGGTGCTGCCCGCGCGGCAGCGGGCCGTGCTCGTGCTCCGCGAGGTGCTGGACTTCAGCGCCGCCGAGGTCGCCGCGCAGCTGAGGACCACGGTCCCGGCCGTCAACAGCGCCCTGCAGCGCGCCCGCGCCGCCCTCGCGGGGGCGGGAGACGCCGGTGAGGTCACCGAGCCGGACGACCCCGGGGTACGCGCGGTGATCGAGCGGTACGTGCGCGCCTTCGAGGCGGCCGACGTCCCCGCGCTCGTGCGGCTTCTCGCCGACGAGGCGGTCCTGGAGATGCCGCCGGTACCGCTGTGGTACCGCGGCCGCCGCGATTACGGCCTGTTCATGCGGCGCGTGTTCGAGATGCGCGGGCCGGGCTGGGGTGTCAGGCGGCTGTCCGCCAACGGGCAGCCCGCGTTCGCCGCGTACGCGCCGGAGCCCAGCGGCGGGCACCGGCTGCACTCGCTTCAGGTCTTCACGGTCACCGGCGGCCGGGTGACGCGCAACGTCGTGTTCGCCGACCCGGCCGTGTTCGAGGCGTTCGCCCTGCCCGAACGGGTTTCTTTCGACGAACTGCGCCCGGCGCGATGAGTTCAGCCGGTGTCGCCGGTATGTACGGGTGAGCACTGACCGAAGGAGACCCATCATGAGCGTCATCGTCATTGGCTATCTCACCCTGGACGGGATCGTGTCCGACCCGGACGGATCAGAGGGCACGCCGGCCGGCGGCTGGGCGTTCCGGCACGGCCGGGAAACCGTCGCCGGGGACAAGTTCCGGCTCGGCCGCACGCTGGACGACGGGGTCATGCTGCTGGGGCGCACGACCTGGCAGCTGTTCTCCCGGATCTGGCCGGGACGCGACGACCCGTTCTCCGCGCGGATGAACGCCGTGCCGAAGCTGGTCGCCTCGCGCGCGCTCACCGACACGTCCGCGTGGGCGAACTCGCGGGTCATCGACGGCGACGTCGTGGACACCGTCAAGCATGAGCGGCGCGACGTGATCATCACCGGCAGCCTGAGCGTGGTGCATGCCCTGATGGCCGAGGACCTGATCGATGAGTACCGGTTCCTGATCTTCCCCACCGCCCTGGGCGCCGGCGAGCGGCTCTTCCCCGCCGACGGCCCGCCCAGGTACCTGGAGTGCCGGTCGGCCGAGCGGTCCGGCGCCGCGGTCCTGGCGCGGTACGAGAGGGCAGCCTGACGTCGGCGACGCGTCCGCCGGCCGTTGGGGCGAGCGCTAGGCGTAGGCGACCGGAAGTCTCTTGATGCCGTTGAGCCAGCCGGAGCGCAGCCGCACCGGATCGCCGGCCTTGCGGATGCCGGGCATGGTGTCGGCGATCGCGTTGAAGATCAGGTCGATCTCCAGCCGGGCCAGGCTGGCGCCGAGGCAGAAGTGCGCCCCGCTGCCGCCGAAGCCCAGGTGCGGGTTGGGGTTGCGCCGGATGTCGAACCGCTCGGGCTGGTCGAAGACCTCCTCGTCGAAGTTGGCCGACCGGTAGAACAGCCCCACCCGCTGCCCGGCCTTTATCTGCTGGCCGCCCAGGACCGTGTCGCGCAGCGCGGTCCGCTGGAACACCGTGACCGGGGTCGCCCACCGGATGATCTCGTCGGCCGCGGTGTCCGGGCGCCCGGCCCGGAACAGCTCCCACTGCCCGGGGTGATCCAGGAACGCGAGCATGCCATGCGAGATCGCGTTGCGGGTGGTCTCGTTGCCCGCCACGGCCAGCAAGATCACGAAGAAGCCGAACTCGTCCGCGGACAGGTTGCCGCCGTCGACCTGCGCGAGCGTGAGCTTGGTGACGATGTCGTCCCGGGGGCACCGGCGCCGGTCCTCGGCCATTTCCATGCTGTACCCGATGATCTCGGCCGCCGCGACGGCCGGGTCCGCGGTGTATTCCGGGTCGTCGTAACCGATCATGTCGTTGGACCACGCGAAGACCTTGCCCCGGTCCTGCTGGGGCACCCCGATCAGCTCAGCGATCGCCTGCAGCGGCAACTCGGCGGCCACGTCCCGGACGAAGTCGCCGGTACCGCTGGCCAGCGCCGTCGCGGTGATCCGCTCGGCCCGGGCCGTCAGCGCCTCGCGCAGGCTGGCGATCGCCCGGGGGGTGAAGCCGCGGGAGACGATGCCGCGCAGCTTGGTGTGCTGCGGCGGGTCGATGTTCAGCATCACGAACCGCTGCAGCTCGATCTGCTCTCGGGTGGACCCCTCCTGATGCCGGATGATCGCGGTGTTCTCCCAGGTGGAATACGTATCACTGTCGCGGGAGATCTCCACGATGTCGGCATGCCGGGTGACGGCCCAGAACCCGTCGTCGTCGAAGCCGCAGGTGCCCGGCCGCTGCGGATTCCACCACACCGGCGCGGTGCGCCGCAGCTCGGCGAACTCCTCCTGGGGCACCCGGACCGCGTACAGGTCAGGGTCGGTGAAGTCGAAATCCGGCGGTAGCTTCGGCTCGGCCACGGCTGCCTCCGATTCCCTCGCGGCGCCTACTCAGAGCGTGAGGTCGGCGGAACAGGAAGGATCTCACTGCAACGTGTTCTAGTTTGATTAGACCACGCGGCACAGCCCCCGGAGTATGCCCGCTCGTGCCGGATCGGGAACACGTTCTAGTATGAAAGTTCCGGAACGGAGGAGCTGCGGTGGGCACTGCGGTGATCGTGGAGGCGGTCCGGACCCCGATCGGCAAGCGCGGCGGCGCGCTCGCGGGGCTGCACGCCGCCGAGATCCTCGGCGTCGCGCAGCGCGCCGTGCTGGACCGGGCGGGCATCGACCCCGCGGACGTGGAGCAGGTGGTCGGCGGGTGCGTGACCCAGGCGGGCGAGCAGTCCAGCAACGTCACCCGCACGGCCTGGCTGCACGCCGGGCTCCCGGAGGAGGCCGGCTGCCAGACCGTTGACGCGCAGTGCGGCTCGGCCCAGCAGGCGGCTCATCTCGTGGCCGGGCTCATCGCGGCCGGCGCGATCGACGCGGGCGTCGCCTGCGGGGTGGAGGCGATGAGCCGGGTGCCGCTGGGCGCCAACGTCGGCACCGGCGTCGGCACGCCCAAGCCGGAAGCGTGGGACATCGACCTGCCGAACCAGTACCTGGCCGCGGAGCGGATCGCGCAGCGGCGCGGGCTGTCCCGCGACGATATCGACCGCTTCGGCCTGCGCTCGCAGACCCTGGCCCAGGCGGCCTGGGCCCAGGGGCGGTTCGACCGCGAGGTCACGGCGGTCAAGGCGCCGGTCCTGGATGCCGACCGCCAGCCGACCGGCGAGACCCGCACGGTCGACCGCGACCAGGGCCTGCGCGAGACGAGCCTGGAGGCGCTGGCCAGGCTCCGGCCGGTGCTCGACGGCGGCCTGCACACCGCGGGCACCTCGTCGCAGATCTCCGACGGCGCCGCCGCGGTGCTGCTGCTCGAGGAGGCCCGGGCCCGCGCCCTGGGCCTGCGGCCCCGGGCGCGGATCGCCGCCCAGTGCCTCATCGGCGCCGAGCCCTACTACCACCTGGACGGGCCGGTCGCGGCCACCGAGCGGGTGCTGCGCCGCAGCGGCATGGCGATGGGCGATATCGACCTGTTCGAGGTGAACGAGGCGTTCGCGTCGGTGGTGCTGTCCTGGCTCAGCGTGCACCGGCCGGACCCTGAGCGCGTCAACGTCAACGGCGGCGCGATCGCGCTGGGCCATCCGGTCGGCAGCACCGGCGCCCGGCTGCTCACCACGGCCCTGCACGAGATGGAGCGGCGGGACGCGGGCACCGCGCTGATCACCATGTGCGCCGGCGGCGCGATGGCCACCGCGACGATCCTCGAGCGCCTCTGACATCATCGCTCGCATGACCACGCCCGAGCCTGTCATCGGTGGCATCCTGCTCAGCGAAGCCCAGATCCGCGACCGGCTGGCCGAGCTGGCCGCCGCCATCGACGCCGACTACACCGGCCGTGACCTGGTCCTGGTGGGCGTGCTCAAGGGCGCCATGATGGTCATGGCCGACCTGGCCCGGCTGCTCCGGCACGACCGCATCGAGATCGACTGGATCACCGTCTCCAGCTACGGCGACGGCACCAGCTCTTCCGGGGTGATCCGGATGCGCAAGGAACCCGACCTCGACCTCGCCGGGCGCAACGTCCTGCTCGTGGACGACATCACCGATTCCGGGCTCACCCTGTCGTGGCTCGTGGCCAACCTGCACACGCGCGACGCGGCCTCGGTCGAGGTATTCAGCCTGCTCCGCAAGCCCGAGCTCGCGAAGATCCAGGTCCCGCTGCGCTACGTCGGCTTCGACATCCCGCCGGACTTCGTGGCCGGCTACGGCATGGACTACGCCCAGCGCTACCGCAACCTTCCCTACATCGCCACCATGAAGTTCTGACCGGCGCCGACGGTCAGCGGTCGCGCAGGATGGCGTTGATGGCCTTGGCGGTCGACGCGGCCGGCGTCGCCTCCAGGCACAGGCGTTCCATAACGGCCATGTAGTGGTCGACGGTCTCGCGCTTGTCGAGGTACAGAGCGCTGGTGAGCTGCTCGAGGTAGACCACGTCCGGCAGGTCGCCCTCGGCGAACCGCAGGATGCTGAACGGGCCGCCCGCCGCGGCGTGCGCACCCGCGGCGAACGGGATGACCTGGATGGTGACGTTCGGGCGGTCGGCCGCCTGCAGTAGGTACTGCAGCTGGCGGCGCATGACCCCGGGGCGCCCCGCCGGGCGGCGCAGCACCGCCTCGTCCAACACCGCCCACAGGTGCACCGGCCTGGGCTCGGCCAGCAGGGCCTGGCGGGCCATCCGCAGCCCGACCCGCTGCTCGATCTCGGCGGCCGGGGCGCCCTCATGGCCGAGCAGGGTGACCGCGCGGGCGTAGTCCTCGGTCTGCAGCAGCCCGGGGACGAACTGGATCTCGTAGGCCCGGATGCTGGTCGCGGCTTCCTCCAGGCCGACGTAGGCCTCGAACCACGCGGGCAGCACGTCGGAGTAGTCGTGCCACCACCCGTGCGCGGACGCGTTGCGGGCCAGCTCGCGCAGGGCGTCGCGCTGCTGGGAGTCGGTCACCTCGTAGAACGTGAGCAGGTCGGCGATGTCGCGGTCCTTGAAGCCGACCCGGCCGGTCTCCAGCCGGCTCATCTTCGAGCCAGACGCCCGGATCACGTTCCCGGCGTCCTCCAGGGTGATCCCGCGCTCCTCGCGCAGACGGCGCAGCTGGGCGCCGAGCAGCCGACGCGGCACGGTCGGCCCGCCGCCCGGTGGTGCGCTCAACCGGCGGACGACGGAACTCCCGTTGCGGGCCCCGGAATTGTCCTCGGCCTGAGCCATGGTCATGTGCGCCCTTCACGCTCACCCAGACCACCGAAGTGTCCCACGCCGCCCGAATTCGTGCCAGGGACACGGCTGGCGCGGGCGGGCGATCGGCCGTTCCGCCCCCCGGCCGGGCCGCACTGCGGGATGATTCCCCAGGGCACCGCGCTGGCTGGTGCGTCATTCGTGATGGATGAGCGGTGGGGGGACGGCGGCATGGCGTTGGCTGCGGCAGGTCTCGGGAATGGTCGGCGGAGGCGGCGCAGGCTCGCCACGGGGCTGGCGATCGTCGCCGGGCTCGCCGCGATCGGCGCGCCCGCCCTGATCCCGGCGGCGGCCGACGCCGTCGCGGTACCCGGCCCGTTCGCGGCCGCGGCGGCCCCGGCCGCCTGCCAGCGCACGTTCGTGCCCGCCTACCCCTGGTCGGCCAGCTTCTGGGCGCGGGCCATCGCCAGCAAGCCCGCCCCGGGTGTCATGATCCTCAACGTCACCGGCATGGGCGCGGGGACCACGCCGGTCCCGCACTTCCAGGCGCTGGTGCGCAAGGCCCATGCCGCCGGCATCACCGTCCTGGGCTATTCGTCCACCGAGTACGGGGCCCGCCCGGCCGCCCAGGTCGAGGCAGACGCCCGGGACTACAAGGCCTGGTACAAGGTCAACGGCATGTTCCTGGACCTGACCGCCAACGCCGCCAGCGGGCTTGGGTACTACAAGAAGCTGGCCGCCTACATCCGCGCGGTCAACCCGGGGTCGGTGATCTGGCTGAACGTCGGCGCCTACCCGGCCCCCGGCTACATGTCGGTCGGCAACGTCGTGGTGGCGTTCGAAGGCTCATACGCCAGTTACCTCGGCCTTCAGGTGCCCGGCTGGGTGGCGCACTACAAGCGGACCAGGTTCGCCGACGTGATCTACGCGACCCCCCGCTCGGACCTGGCCAGCGCGGTCCGGCTGTCCCGGCACCGCCGGACCGGCTACCTGTACGTGACCAACCTGCCCGGATCACCGGATCCGTACACGGCGCTGCCGGGCTACTGGGCCGCCGAGGTGGCGGCGGTCGCCGCGCCCTGCTAGCCGGCCGGCACCGGGTACCACGCGTCCGGGTCGCCCGGCCGGGCGGTGAAGTCGTAACGAAGCGGCCCGCCCGGCCACAGCGCGACCAGCGATATCGACGTCGTCCCCCAGATCCGCCCGTCGCCCAGGTCGCGCCGGACGATCAGCGCGCGCGGATCGTCGGTCGCGAGCCCGTCGCCGGTCAGCAGCGGCAGCCACGCTCCCCAGGCCTGCGCGGTCGTCCCGTCCGGGCGCGGGGCCGGGCGCGCCGCCGCGCGAAGCCGCGGCAGGAAGTGGGCGATCCTGGCCTGCTCGTGCTCGTGAGCGGGGCCGAGGTCGCGGTCCAGGCCGCTGTTGACCACGATGTACAGGCCGGCGTCCAGCTCCCGCTCGGCGAGGCGCTCGCCGTCCCAGCTCCACAACGCCCCGGCGCCCGGTTCCGCGCTCAGCAGATGGAACGGGTCGAACTCGGCCAGCCCGGCCCGCGCCAGCTTGCCGTCGTCGGCGACCTGGAGCGGCAGCACGCCCCGCGTGCGCCGTGACCCGGCGGGCGCCATCCGGCCCCGCGCGTTCAGCACGCAGGCCACCCGGTGCGCCGCGGGCGCCACCGCCAGCCAGGTGCCTCCGGCCAGCAGGTCCCGGCCTCCGATCAGCCCGGGATGATCCGGCCAGTACCGTCCCGGGGGCTCCCAAGCCCGGTCGACGAGCTCGTCGCGGATCCCGGCCAGCAGCACCGGGGCGCCCGGCTCGATGCTCAAGATGGCGGTGCACATGTACCTATTGGACCCCGGAACGCCGATGCTGCGACGATGAGGTGCCCGCCCGGGCCCGAGGTGAAAGGCGGTTGCCGATGTCGCTGGAGATCAAGCGGTTGCACCTGGCCCGGCTGCAGGGGCCCGACGGCGGGCAGTGGCCGGTGCACGGCTTCGTGGTCACCCACCCCGGCGGCGCGGTGCTGGTGGACACCGGTGTCGGCGGGCCCGACAAGGTGCTCAGCGACTGGCGGGTGGTCAACCGCTCGGTCGCGGACGCGCTCGCCGAGCTGGACATGACCCCCGGCGACATCGACCTGGTCATCAACACTCACCTGCACTTCGACCACTGCGGCCAGAACGCGGTATTCAAGCATGCCGCCTGCTACGTCCAGCACGCGGAGCTGAGCCGCGCCCAGCGTGAATCGCCGCAGCTCTACGACTGGTTCGACTTCATGAACGCGCGGTTCGAGCTGCTCGACGGCGACGCCGAGGTGCTGCCGGGGCTGACCGTGATCGCGACCCCCGGGCACACCGTCGGCCATCAGTGCGTGGTCGCGTCGTCGGCCGGCGGTGCGGCCGACCTGATGATCGGGGACGCCGCCTACACGCCGCGCATGTACCAGGAGCCGCCCGACGAGGACCTGCCGCCCGGCCAGGCGGCCGACCCAGCGGCCTGGCGGGACTCGCTGGCGCGGATCCGGGCCACGGGCGCCGCGCGGGTGCACTTCTGCCATCACACCGACGTCGTCCACGCCTGATCACGCGGGCCGGGACGGCCGCAGACGCAGGGGCAGGCGCGAAGACAGGCGCAGTGAACCCCTTTCATTCTCCCGGCGGCGGCCTACTCACCGCGGAGCCTGACATCGACGGATGAAAGAAGTTCATCGGCAGGCGGGCGCAGAAAAGGGTCAGCGCCAGCCCGGCGATCATGGCTGTCCACCAGCTCCACGGCCCGTGCCACGAGACCTGCGACCCGAACGTGACGATCGTGGCGGCGGCACAGGTGGTGGCCAGGCGCGGCCAGCTTCGCACGGCCACGACCAGCGCCACCGCCAGCACCGGCCACAGGTAGTAGGCCACCATCACGGACTCGAAGACCGAGCGCAGCGCCAGGGCCACAGC
>Ga0335073_10008563_pt1 | contig 14355 bp, 11 predicted proteins | sample Lox_Sample_22_FD_207093 | JGI IMG/M metagenome (GOLD analysis project Ga0335073, IMG submission 207093) | Soil microbial communities from Loxahatchee National Wildlife Refuge, Florida, United States - Lox_Sample_2.2 | ecosystem: Environmental > Terrestrial > Soil > Wetlands | place: USA... | reverse complement strand
TGCCTGCCGCTGCTGCCGCTGGGCCTTGCGTACGCGAGTTACGCGCTGACGTACGGCGTGGTTCCGGGTCACACGCTCGCCATGCTCCTGGCCGGGGCGTCCATCGAGGAGATCGAGGGGCTCTTCGCCCTGTGGCAGCAGAAATGGCTGCTGCTGCCCGCCGCGGCGGCACTGGGGGGCTATGTGTGGCTGGCCTGGCGCTTCGGCAACGTGCCGATCTACTCCCGGCCCGTGATCCTCACCTCCCGGGTGCTGCTGGCGCTCGCCGTGGCGGCGAGCGGCTATGCCGCGACCAGCGCGGCGCAGCTCGTCCAAGGCGCCGCCCTGAACCCGGTGACCGGCAGCGTGATGTTCTTCGCCGGCGCCCTGCCCCGAGCCTACGCCGAGCTACGAGGGGCCCTCGTGGCCAAGGTGCCCTACCATGGCCGGCGTACCGGAACGGGGGAGGAGGTCCACGTCCTCGTGGTCGGGGAGTCCGCCCGCCGCGACTCCTGGTCGGTGTACGGCTATGACCGTCAGACCACGCCCTACCTGGACAGCCTGAAGGGCGATGCCATCTTCCTGCAGCACGCCATGGCCGATGCCAACCTCACCACGCTGTCGGTGCCGATGATCCTCACTGGCATCCCGCCGGCGCGGATGGGCGGTCCGATCACCGGCAACCTCGTGGACCTGGCCAAGGAGGCGGGCTACTCCACCGCCTGGCTGGTCAACCAGGACATCAGCGTCTCCACCGCCATCGGCATCGCGCCCGATCACCTGGAGCTTCCGCCCGATGCCGGCCGGCAGTTCTTCGGACGCAACCTGCCCGATGGCGTGCTGCTGCCGGCCTACCGGCGCGAGCTGGCCCGCACCGGCGTGCCACGCTTCATCGGGCTGCACATCATGGAGTCGCACTGGGAGTACTACCGGCGCTACCCGCCGCAGTTCCAGCACTTCGGCCACACCGGTGGGCTCGGCATGATGTCCATCGCGCTCGCCGACCGGCACGTCGCCCAGGCGGTCCAGGATGCCTACGACAACAGCGTCCTCTATACCGATTGGTTCCTCAGGCAGCTGATCGAGCCGCTGCGCGCGCTGCCGGTGCCCGCCACGCTGCTCTTCATCCCCGATCACGGCGAGACCCTGCAGCTGCTCGATGGCGGCCGGGTCGGTCATGGCTCGCCCAACTACAGCCCCTCTCAGTTCGAGATCCCGGCCTTCGTGTGGGTGAACGCGGCCTATCGGCGGGCACATCCAGACATCGTGGCGGCGATCGCCGCCAATGCCGGCCGCGAGATCCGCAGCCACAATGTCTTCTATACCGAGGCCCAGATCATGGGCATCACCTGGCCCGGGCAGGACCTGCACCAATCCTTCGCCTCGCCGCAGTTCGTGCCGGATCGCAGCCGCGAGCACCTGGCCGGTGGCAGGCTGGTGGTGCGCCCGCCGGGGGCCTGATGCGGGGAGTGCTGCCAGGTGCTGCGGGATGGCCGCCTGGCCCTGGCGCCAGCCAAGCACGCCTACTTGCTCCAGTGCCGCTGTTCCCACGCGGCGGGAGTCGGCGTCAGTTCCAGGGGTTCACCACCGTGATGCCGGTGCCGACGAAATCCTCCAAATTGCGGGTCACCAGCGTCATGCCATGCACCAGCGCCGTCGCCGCGATCAACGCATCCCGCTCGGCGTGCGGGGTCGGCTTTTCCGCGAGCGTACTTTGCGCAGTTCGAAAACGACGTTGGTATCGAGGATCAACATCAGGGGAAATCGGCCGGCCGAATGCCGATGTGGACGCGGGGCGGATCAAGCTCGATGTCGGCCAGAGCGGGCATCGCCAGCGCGTCGGCGATTCTGCGACGCCCGCCGGTGAGGCGCTGGTAGTCCTCGATGCTGAGCAGCACGTGTGCGGGACGGCCGCGTCACCAGACTCGCTGGAGTCTTTCAGCTCCGCGCAGGCGGGACCTTGACAGGAGGCTGCAGGCCCAACCTGCGCCCGCGTCCTGCAAAGCCCAGATCATCGAAGCTTGCTACCCAGTCGCAGTCGGCATAGCTGGCGTGGTGCAGCGCATCGGCAAAATCGAATCCCGCTGCGTAATTATCCAGAGCACGCTCCACGGCGCTGCGATCCTCTACGGCGATATGGGGTTGCGCGGTGAGGTGTCGCAACACCCGGCCGACTTCTGCACGCCGGTATCGGTAAAAGCCACGCAGGACCCATTCGAGCTCCAGCAGGACGGTCTTGCTCACGCGCAGCGATTGCCCCGAGTCGATGAGCGCTCCTGCGGCCAGGTGTTGGCGCTGCTCGGCCGGATCATCCCCGGGCGCCACGAAATAGCGCACCAGCACATTGGTGTCCAGTCCGACAGGCGCGCTCATCGCCGGCGGGAATGCCGCGGATCCAGCAGGCTTGCCACGTCGAAATTGGGCGGGCATGCGGGGCCCCGGTGTCGAAGCATTCCCGCGCCGCTTGCCCCGGCAGGCGTGACGGAGGTATCGACACGCGTCAGTTCTGCGCGGTCACCGACGAGACGGAATCGCACCCGACTGCCTGCCCGAATTCCGAGCTTCTGGCGTATGGCCTTCGGAATGGTGACCTGGCCTTTACTGGTGACGGACGGGGTTTCCACGCTTCTTCTCGGAAGTAATACCAAGTAAGGATTTTAGCGCCGATGTTTGTTGACGACAATCGGCGCACGGCCTCGGGGGTCGCCGCCCCGCCCCAATCACAGGCACGACCACGGGATTGCCATGACCCGATCATGCACCAGCTGCGGGCGCGGAGTACGGCAGATGACGAAGCCGTGTGGCGCGGATGCAGTATGTTCCTCCAGGAATCGGGCCACGTGTCGCGCGTCATCGCGCCTGGGGTGCTGTGTCCACTTGACCTCGACCGGTATGAGCCGGCGGTCGATCTCGATGATGAAGTCGATCTCGGCTCCATCCTTGCTGCGCAGGTGGTGAAGCCGGCCTTTGCCGAGGTATCCGAGGCGCTTCCATAGCTCGGCTCCCACCCACTGCTCGAGGTACCTGCCCGGATCCGACATCACCACATCGGGACTCGGCGTCAGGCCCGCGGCGGCGTGCCGAATGCCGAGATCGAACATGAAGAATCGCGGGGTCGAGGTGAGGTTCTTGCGCGCACTGCGCGAGTAGCCCGGCACCGTGAACCCGATGAACATGTCCTCGAGCAACTGGTAGTAGGAACGTACCGTCACAGGCGCCACCCCGACCTCGCTCGCAATCCTGGCGTAGTTGACGATCTGGCCTGACTCCTGCGCGGCGAACTGGAGGAACCGCAGAAACGCGCCCCAATCCCTGACCAGGGCTTCGCGGCGTATCTCCTCCTCTAGGTGTGCGATGACGTAGCTGCGCAGGACGCCGGCGCGGTCCTCTTCGTCGAGCAGTACGATCCCGGGCAGATCGCCGAAGGCGAGCCGTTGCACGAGCGTGGCGGCCGGAAAGCTCTCCCCGATCTCGCCTGCCGGTGGAAAGGGCAGCGGCGAGCGTGTGTCCGGCGGCGACTCAGGCGGGGCCCGCTCCGCCATGGTCAATGGATACAGGCGATGCTGCAGGCTTCGGCCGGGCAGCAGGTTTGCGCCGCTCAAGCGGAGCTTGCGCGCCGAGCTGCCGCACAGCACGAAGCGCCAGCGCGCCCTGTCCTCGTCATACAGGCTCTGCACGGCATCGAATACGGCCGGGACCGTCTGGGCCTCATCGACCAACACCACGGCAAAGGGTTTGCGCGGCGGCAGCGCCCGGCAGGCCCGGGTGAACGCGCCGATGTCGGTGAGCAGGTAATTGCGCTCGGCGGGATCGGCGAGATTGAAGCTGAGCGCGGGGTTGGGCAGCAGCTGGCGCAACAGAGTCGTCTTGCCGGTTTGGCGTGCCCCGAACAGCACATGGACGAAAGGCTTGGTGAGCTTCGCTGCCAGGGGGTCATGCAGCCAGCGATACAGCAAAATGTCACCTCATTTATATCGCCTCTAAATGAAGTATCATTTATAGCGCTACGGGTGCCGGCTGTCCACCTGCTATGGGGTGGGGCCGGGTCATACGCCTCGCCGGAGTTCGTGCCGGATCGCAGCCGCGAGCATCTGGCCGGCGGCAGACTGGTGGTGCGCCCGCCGGGGCCTGATGCGGGTAGGCCGGCCGGATGCTGGAATCTTTCGAGTTTCCATATGTCAGAAACTGAGGTATAGTTTCTTACCTATAGAGGCGCCCATGAACACGCTCCCCGAAACCATCCTGCTGCAAGTGAAATCTCTTCCCGAGGGGGGCGTGCTGTCACCCAAGGAGTTTCTGCACCTGGGGAGCCGGCCGGCGATCGATCAGGCCTTCTCTCGACTGACCAAGGCCGGCAAGCTGCTACGCGTGGCACGCGGCATCTACGTGGCTCCGGTCTCCAGCCGGTTCGGTACCCGCGCCCCTGCCCCGGAGAAAGTCGTGAAGGCAATGGCCGAGCAAAGCGGAGAAATCGTCGCGCCACATGGCGCCCGCGCTGCCAACGCCTTTGGCCTGACACAACAGGTTCCGATTCGTGAGGTCTACTTGACCTCCGGAAAAACCCGAAAACTTAAGTTGGGCCGCTCGGAAGTGCTGATGAAGCATGCGCCCCGCTGGATGTTGGCCCTGGGCACAAGCCAGGCGGGTGCGGCGGTACGTGCGCTGGCATGGATGGGGCCGATGCACGCAGCCAAGTCGCTGGCAGCACTACGCCGCACCCTTGCCCGCACTGAATGGAGCGCCCTCACCTCCGCTCGTGCGGCACTGCCCTCTTGGATGGCGCAGGCGATCGGCAGGGAAGCAGCGCGTGGCTGAATACTTTAGATGAGCGCGTGGGTGTCTGTAACCGCCGAGGGCGGGTGCGGCTCGCTCACGAGCCTTCGGTCAACGAGGCAAGTTTCCGCTCCGCGGCCGTGGCGGCTTCGAGCCGGATGCGGGTTGCGGGGTCCTCGACCCCCGCCGCCAGCGTGCCACTGCCGAGCAGCCTGAAGGCTTCCGCAGGCATGCCCTGGCCAGCCTGCAGTTCGCGCAGGCGCCTGGCGGCCGCTTCGAGCTCATCGAGGTACGACTCCCCGACCAGCACCGCATGACCGGCCGCCCCACGGCTGGTAATGGTCACCCGGCGGCCCGGTCGTGACGTAACCGCCCGGAACAAGGCGAAGAACCTCTGCCGTGCGCTGGAAATCGTGAATACCGGGGACGCCACCGAACGGCTCCAGACTTGTACGAGCGACTCGTACAAGCCTACGCCGGCTTCCGCGGCAAGCAAGCTCGTCGAGTTTCCATACCTTGCCACTGTCCGGTACCGTCCTGCGCACCCGCAGCAGCTTCACCTGCATGTGCAGCGGCAGGTCCGCCACCGCCGGTCAAGTTCGACACCCTGCGGTACGGTCAGGCGCTGAAGGCGGCCGGATTCTCGGAGCCGCAGGCGTCCGGCAGCGCTGCCGCCTTGGCGGCGGTCCTGGAGGAGGCGGTTCCCGGCGCGCGCTCGTCGCTCGCGGCACGCGAGGATGTGCTGGCCGCCAAGGGCGAGCTGTCCCTGCTGTAGCGTGGCCGGGCTGCGGCGGTCACCGGAGCCCGCTCGATCCTCACGCGTGGAACGCGCCCTCCGGGGACGCGAAGGAGATGCCGTAGGCTGAGAAGTCGCGGAAGTCCGTGGTGAGCACGAACGCTCGTTCGTACCGGCCCGCAAGCACCACTGCGCACGCGTCGGCGAAGTCCATCCGCGGTGCCCACCGCTCCACCTCGTCGAACACGCGGCCCAGTGCGCTGGCAGCGACGGACGCCACTTCCATCCGGCTGACCAGCTGGCGCAGCGCATGCACGGCGGCTGGGTGGTTCTCGAGCCCGTGCTGGGCTTCGGTAATGGCCGCCTCGAACGTAATGAACCGTCCGGGTATGCCCTGCAGCGCCCGCACCGCCCAGGCATGCGCCGGATCGTCGCGGTCGATCGCCGCCCTAAGCGGTCCGGCGTCGACGACTACGGTTCTTCGTGGCGAGACGGTTGCGGACCTGGTCACGCAGAGACTCTGGCCGGCGTCCAAGGTTCACGGCGCCGAATACACCTTCGAGGCCCGCGAACGGATGATCGGTGGATACCGCACGGCGCTCGAACACGTAGTCCGTGCGCCCACCCATGACGATCACCCTGTCACCGTTGTCGGCTGCCTCGCGCGCCTTGCGGAAGCTGCGCTGGAATTCGGTCAGGCTGAGCTTCATGCGTATCAGATTATCTGATCAGAACGGCGGGATCAATCGCCGAAGCCCGGCCAGCGACATTTCTGCGCGAACGCAGGCGTTATTCGATCCCCAGCTTCTTGATGCGGTAGCGCAGCGCACGGAAGGTCATGCCGAGGAGCTTGGCGGCGGCGGTCTTGTTGTAGCGGGTCTGCTCCAGCGCCTTGAGGATGGCGGTGCGCTCCATGTCCGTGAGCTGATCCCCCAGGGCGCCGCCACCGGGTAAGGGCAGCGCGGCGGTGGCCGCATGCGATGCCGCCCCCGCAGTGGCCACGGCGAGCGGCGCACCCGGGCCCTGCGCCGGCAGTGCCGCCGCGGCTGCTCTGGCCGGATTGGCTGGATTGGCCGGATCGGCCGGTCGGGGCATTGCGCGCACCTTGATGTGGGCGGCCTCGATCACCCCGCCCGTGGAGAGCGTCATGGCGCGCTCGAGGATGTTCTCCAGCTCGCGCACGTTGCCGGGGAAGGGATAGGCGGCGAGCACCTGCCGGGCCTCGGGGCTGATGCGCACCGGGTCCATCTTCATGCGCCGGGTGAGCCGCTGCAGGATGACGTCGGCGAGCTCGGGGATGTCCTCGCCGTGCTCGCGCAGCGCCGGCACGCGCAGCTCGATCACGTTGATGCGGTAGAACAGGTCCTCGCGGAAGCGCCCCTCGGCCACCATGTCGGCGAGGTTCTTGTGGGTGGCCGAGAGGATGCGGACGTCGACGCTCTCCTCGCGCGACTCGCCCACCGGCCGCACGGTCTTCTCCTGCACCACCCGCAGCAGCTTCACCTGCATGTGCAGCGGCAGGTCCGCGACCTCGTCCAGGAACAGCGTGCCGCCCTCGGCGCTCTGCACCAGGCCCTTCTTGTCGGCCACCGCGCCGGTGAAGCTGCCGCGCTTGTGGCCGAAGAGCTCGCTCTCCATGAGCTCGGTGGGGATGGCGCCGCAGTTGACGGGCACGAACGGCCCGGCGGCGCGGGCGCCGCTGTCGTGGATGAGCCTGGCCACCAGCTCCTTGCCGGTGCCGGATTCGCCGTAGATGTGCACCGGGGCCTGGCTGCGGGCGACGCGCCCGACCATCTCGCGCAGCTGCTGCATGGCAGCAGAGGCGCCGAGCAGGCGCGGCGCGTGATTGGGGCGGCTGGAGTCGGCGTTCATGCCGCCCAGGCGGATGGCGCTGTCCACGAGCTTGCGCAGCACGCCGAGGTCGAGCGGCTTGGAGACGAAGTCGAAGGCCCCGAGCTTCAGGGCCCGCACGGCGGACTCGACGTTGCCGTGGGCGGTGATCACGGCCACGGGCACATCGCCGTGGTGCTCCTGGATCCAGGAGACGAAGTCCAGCCCGTCCCCGTCGGGCAGGCGCATGTCGGTGAGGCAGAGGTCGAAGCGCTGGGCCTTCAGCAGCCCGCGCGCGCTGCCGAGGGTGGCGGCGCTGCGGCTGTCGAGTCCCATGCGGCCGAGGGTGAGGGCCACCAGCTCGGTGAGGTCCGGCTCGTCGTCGACGATGAGGACGGTGGGCTTGCTCATGCTCCGGTGCTCATGCGCTCTATCCTAGCTCCCAGCGCCGGGGGTCGGCGAACACGATGCGGAAGATACTGCCGCCCTGGGGGCGCGGCTCGTACAGCAGCGCGGCACCGGTGCTCTGCACCAGCTCGCGTGCCAGGAACAGTCCCAGCCCGGTCCCCTTGTGCGAGCCGCTGAAGAAGGGCTCGAAGATGCGCTCGGCATGCTCCGGGGGCACGCCGGCGCCGCGGTCGGCCACCTCCAGGAAGGGGCGTGAGGCGGGCAGCCTGCCGTAGCGGATCTCGATGATGTCGGTGTCCGGCCGGGTGAGCCCATGCTTGATGGCGTTGTCGCACAGGTTCCACACCACCTGGCGCAGCTGTCCGGGGTCGGCGCCGACCTCGAGGGCCGGCAGATCGGGCAGGTCGATCAGGGCGAGCCGCTCGGGCGGCCACTGCATGGTCTCGCAGAACTCCTGCCGGAACTCCTGCACCCAGGCGCGCAGGTCGATCTGCTCCACCCGGGCCTGCCCGCGGCGCGAGAGCTGCAGCACGTTGTCGATGATGCCGCTGACGCGTTCGGCGTTGCGGGTGATGATCTCGGTGAGGCGGCGGTCCTCGGCGCTCACCGACGCGGACTCGGCCAGCAGCTGTCCGGCGTGGCTCATGGCGCCCACGGGATTCCTGATCTCGTGGGCGATGCTGGCGGAGAGGCGCCCCAGCGCGGCGAGCTTCAGCTGCTGGGCCTTCTCGGCGATGAGGCTGGTGTCCTCCAGGAACACCAGCACCGGGGCGGGCCGCATGCTGCCCAGCAGTGCGAAGTGCGGCCGCACCAGGCGCTGGCCGTCGGCACTCACGAGCGTCGCATCCTCCGAAGGCGGCGGCATTGCCGCGAGGGCGGGCTGGAACCAGCTCTTCAGCAGGTACAGCAGCCGCGGGGAGCACTCCCCCAGCAGCGCACCGGGATAGGCCTGTGCATCCCCCAGCAGCGCGGCGGCGGACTCGTTGATGAGGCGGATGCGGTCCTCGGCGTCCACCACCAGGATGCTCTCGCGCAGGTGTTGCACGATGTACTGGGACAGCTGCGCGAGGTTGGCGAGGTCCAGCTCCTGGCGGCGCACCAGCGCCTCGCCCTGGCGCAGCCGCTCGGCCAGCGGCCACATGGACAGGCCCACCCCGAACAGCACCGCGCCCAGCACGCCCGCGGTGCTGTAGTCGGTGCGCGATGCATCGCCCTGCAGGAACACCAGGGTCTGCTGCACCAGCATGCCGAAGGCCGCCACCGCCGGGATCAGGAAGGCGTCACGGCTGCCGGCGAGCAGGGCCATGGCGCCCACCGGCAGCACCAGCAGGATCCCCAGTCCGCTCGCCACGCCGCTGCAGGTGTACAGGAACAGGCAGATGGCGAGCGTGTCCACGGCTGTGCTCACCAGCGCGATGATGCGCAGGCTCGGCCGCGGCACCCGGCGCACCAGCAGCAGCGCTATTGCGGCCAGCAGGTAGGCCACGCAGCCCAGGCGCAGCAGCTGCGGGTCGCTGCTGCGGAACAGGTCCCCGGGCGCTGAGAACCACTGCATGGCCAGGAGCACCGGCGGCACCAGCAGCCGGTACAGGTTGGTGAGCCCGAGCACCCGCCAGGCGAGATCGGAGGGGACGGCGGCGGCCGTGGTGCTGGCGGGCATCAGCGCGGGTCTCTCAGGGCCGTCCGGCGGCTCATACGCATGCGCGGGCGCGACTGTAGCATCTTTGGCACAATACCCGGCTTACCCCAGCTGTCCAAGGATCGGCACCCAGCATGAACTTGCACGAATATCAGGCGAAGGATGTGTTTCGCAGGTACGGCATTCCGGTGCCCGCGGGGCGCGTGGCGGCGAGCCCCGCGGAGGCCGTCGAGGCCGCCCGGGCCTTGGGGGGGGGCGTGTGGGTGGTGAAGGCCCAGGTGCACGCCGGGGGCCGCGGCAAGTCCGGCGGCGTGAAGGTGGTGCGGAACCTGGAGGCGGTGCGCGCCGCGGCCGAGGCACTGCTGGGCACGCGCCTGGTGACGCCGCAGACCGGCCCGGAGGGCCTGCCGGTGGGCCGTGTCTACGTGGAGAGCGGCTCCGACATCGACCGCGAGGTCTACCTTTCCCTCACCCTGAACCGCGACAAGGGGCGGGTGGCCCTGATCGCCTCCAGCGCCGGCGGCATGGACATCGAGGAGGTGGCCGAGCACACCCCGGAGAAGATCGTCACGGTGAACGTGCACCCGGCCGTGGGTCTGTCGCCCTACCAGTGCAGGAAGCTCGCCTTCGCGCTGGGCTTCATGGGGGAGCAGGTGGCGGCGTTCCAGCAGCTCGCCCTCGCGCTGTACCAGCTGTACCTGGCGCAGGATGCGAGCCTGGTGGAGATCAATCCCCTGATCCTCACCAAGGCCGGGCAGCTGCTGGCGCTCGATGCCAAGGTGAACATCGACGCCAACGCGCTGTACCGGCAGAAGGAGCTGGCTGCGCAGCGCGACGCCAGCCAGGAGGACCCGATGGAGCGCCGTGCCGCCGAGCACGACCTCAACTACGTCTCCCTGGACGGGGACATTGCCTGCATGGTCAACGGGGCGGGCCTCGCCATGGCCACCATGGACCTCATCAAGCTCCACGGCGGGGCGCCCGCGAACTTCCTCGACGTGGGGGGCGGCGCCACCACCGAGCGTGTCACCGCCGCCTTCGAGCTCATCCTCTCGAATCCGAAGGTGCGCGCCATCCTGGTGAACATCTTCGGCGGCATCGTGCGCTGCGATGTGATCGCCGAGGGCGTCATCGCCGCGGTGAAGAACGTGGGCGTGAAGGTGCCGGTGGTGGTGCGCCTGGAGGGCACCAATGCACCGCAGGCGCGCGAGCTCCTGGGCCGCAGCGGCCTGGCGATCACCCCCGCCACGGATCTCACCGATGCGGCTCGCAAGGCCGTGAAACTCGCCAAGGGCTGAACGGCCCGCACGGCCGAAGGAACCGCATTCATGAGCATCCTCATCGACAAGAACACCCGCGTCATCTGCCAGGGCTTCACCGGCAGGCAGGGCACCTTCCACTCCGAGCAGAGCCTGGCCTACGGGACCCAGCTCGTGGGCGGCACCACCCCGGGCCGGGGCGGCACTAGGCACCTGGGGCTGCCGGTGTTCAACACCGTGGACGAGGCGGTGCGCGAGACCGGCGCCACGGCCAGCGTCATCTACGTGCCCGCGCCCTTCGCGGCCGATGCCATCCTGGAGGCGGCCGATGCCGGCGTCGAGCTGGTGGTGTGCATCACCGAAGGCATCCCGGTGAACGACATGGTGAAGGTGAAGGCGGCCCTGGCCGGCTCGGCCACGCGCCTGGTCGGTCCCAACTGCCCCGGCGTCATCACCCCCGAGGAGTGCAAGATCGGCATCATGCCGGGCTTCATCCACAAGAAGGGTGCCGTGGGCATCGTTTCACGCTCGGGCACGCTCACCTACGAGGCCGTGTTCCAGACCACCAACGCCGGACTCGGCCAGAGCACCTGCGTGGGCATCGGCGGCGATCCGGTGCGCGGCATGAACTTCGTGGATGTGCTGGAGCTGTTCGAGCGCGACCCGCGCACGGAGGGCATCATCATGGTGGGCGAGATCGGTGGTGCCGACGAGGAGGCGGGCGCGAACTTCATCCGCCGCTTCGTCACCAAGCCGGTGGTGTCCTACATCGCCGGCGTCACCGCGCCGCCGGGCAAGCGCATGGGCCATGCCGGCGCCATCGTCGCCGGGGGCAAGGGGACCGCCGCCGACAAGTACCGCGCCCTGGAGGCCGCGGGCGTGCGCACGGTGAAGTCTCCCGCGGACCTGGGCTCCACCATGGCGCAGCTGTTGAAGACCCGCCGCCCGCGCAAGGCCCCCACGGGCGGGCTGCCGCCGGTGCTTGCGCAGCGCCTGCCGGCGGCCTCCAAGGCGGCTGTGAAGCCGGCCGGTAGGCCGGTGAGGAGTGCGGCGGGCAAGACCCGGGTGGCCGCCAGGGCCGCCGGCAGATCAAATGCCAAGGCCGTGGCCCGGCCCTCCAGGCCGGCCCGCAAGGCGAAGCGGGCTGCCCTGAAGGCCCGAACATCCGCCCGGACGGCCCGCAAGCCGGCCCGCAAGGCCCGCACGTTCACCCGCAAGGCCAGGCGCCGCTGAGGCGGCGGGCCGCGGCGCGGCGTGCCAGGCCCCCCGGGTACAATGGATCATGAGCACTGAGCCACGGCTGCGCGTGGGCCTTGCGCAGCTGGACCTGCTGGTCGGGGACGTCCAGGGCAACGCCGGCCGAGTCGAGGCCGCCATGCGCTCGGGGCGCGAGCTGGGCTGCGATCTGCTGCTGCTGCCCGAGCTCACCCTCTCCGGTTATCCCCCCGAGGACCTGCTCTTCCACGGCGGCTTCCGCCACGCCGTCGATGCCGCGCTCGCGCGCGTGTGCCGCGGCGTGGATGGCGCGGGCGTGTACCTGGGCTACCCGCGCTACGAGGACGGGGCCATCTACAACGCGGGCGCCCTGATCAGCGAGGGCCGCGTGCTCGCCCTGCACCGCAAGATCGAGCTGCCCAACTACAAGGTCTTCGACGAGAAGCGCTACTTCCGTCCCGGGCGCGAGGCCACGGTGGTGGACTACCGCGGCTTCCGGCTCGGGCTGCTGGTCTGCGAGGACATCTGGGAGAGCGAGCCGGCGCGGCAGGCGCGCGCGGCCGGCGCCGAGATCCTGCTGGTCATCAACGCTTCGCCCTACGAGCTGCACAAGCAGCGCGAGCGCGAGCAGGTGGTGCGCGCGCGCGTCACCGACGTGCACCTGCCGGTGGTGTACGTGAACATGGTGGGCGGCCAGGACGAGCTGGTGTTCGACGGCAACTCCTTCGTGATGGACGCGGCCGGGGAGGTGGTGATGCGCGCGCCGGCCTTCACCGAGGGCACGTATGCCGCGCAGTTCAGCCGCCACGGGGAGGTGGTCGTCGCCGAGCGCGGCGACTTCGCCGCGGAGCTGGCCGACGAGGCGAGCGTGTACCAGGCGCTGGTGCTCGGGGTGCGCGACTACGTGAACAAGCACGGCTTCCCCGGGGTGGTGATGGGGCTCTCAGGCGGGGTGGACTCGGCGCTGACGCTCGCCATCGCGGTGGACGCCCTGGGACCTGAGCGGGTGCACGCCGTCATGATGCCCTCGCGCTACACCGCCGCCATGAGCCTGGAGGATGCCGAGGGGCAGGCCCGGCGCCTCGGCGTGCGCTACGACGTGATCCCGATCGAGGGCATGTTCGAGGCGACGCTCGGTGCACTCGCCGGGCAGTTCGCGGGCACCCGCCCGGACAGCGCCGAGGAGAACATCCAGTCGCGCTGCCGCATGCTGCTGCTCATGGGCATCTCCAACAAGACCGGCCGCATGCTGCTCACCACCGGCAACAAGAGCGAGATGGCGGTGGGCTACGCCACGCTGTACGGGGACATGGCCGGCGGCTTCGCGCCCATCAAGGATTGCAGCAAGCTGCTGGTGTACCGTCTCGCCGCCTGGCGCAACCGCGGCGGGGAGGTGATCCCGCAGCGCGTGATCGACCGCGCGCCCTCGGCCGAGCTGCGCCCCGACCAGAAGGACTCGGACTCGCTTCCGCCCTACGAGGTGCTCGATCCCATCCTGGAGGCGTTCATCGAGGAGGACCTGTCGGTGGAGCAGATCGTGGCCCGCGGCTTCGACCGTGCCACCGTGGGCCGCGTCCTGGACCTGGTGAAGCGCAACGAGTACAAGCGCCGCCAGGCCCCGCCGGGCGTGCGCGTCAGCCGCCGCGCCTTCGGGCGCGACTGGCGCTACCCGATCACCAGCGGCTACCGGCGCTGAAGCGCCCGCCGCCCGGGGGCTACTTCCAGAACTGCCACCAGTGCTTGTCCTTCTGCGCCACCAGGCGCGCCGGCGTGGCCGCCGAGAAGTTCGCCGCGTACACCTCCCGCGCCTGGTCCGCGCGCTCGGTGAGCCCGAGGCGGTCGTCGGCGGCGATCAGGATCTTCAGGGCGTCCTGCACTGACGGGGAGCCGTCATACTGCTGGATGGCGTCCGTCGCGCGCTGCTGCGCGCCGACGAACGCGCCGCGCCGCATGTAGTACTCGGCGACGTGCACGTCGTAGTTGGCCAGGCGGTTGCGCAGGTAGACCATGCGCTGCAGGGCGTCATGCGCGTACAGGCTCTTGGGGTAGGACTGGATGAGGCGGCGGAAGGCCTCGAAGGACTTGCGGGCCGAGGACGGCGGCCGCTTGGTGAGGTCGGCGTGGAACCAGCGCTCGAACAGGTTCGGCGTGCGCTCGAAGTCGATCATCCCCTTCATGTAGTAGGCGTAGTCCACGCGCGGGTTGATGGGATTTTCGCGGATGAAGGTGTCGGCGGCATCCTGGGCGGAATCATCCTCGCCGTCGCGGTAGTAGCAGTAGATGAGGTCCAGGTGGGCCTGGCGGGCCTGGGGCGTGAAGGGAAAGCGCGCGGTCAGGCCTTCCAGCAGCTTCACGGCGGACTTGAAGTCCCCGCCCACCATGCGCTGGTGGGCAAGCCGGTAGATGGCCACGGGGTTGTTCTGCTCGGCCCTGCGCCGGCCGGAGTGGCAGCCGGCCACGAGCGTGCAGCTGATGCACAATGCGGCCAGCAGGCCGCGGGAGAGGCGGGTCGGAAT
>Ga0335073_10008561_pt1 | contig 14355 bp, 8 predicted proteins | sample Lox_Sample_22_FD_207093 | JGI IMG/M metagenome (GOLD analysis project Ga0335073, IMG submission 207093) | Soil microbial communities from Loxahatchee National Wildlife Refuge, Florida, United States - Lox_Sample_2.2 | ecosystem: Environmental > Terrestrial > Soil > Wetlands | place: USA: Florida... | reverse complement strand
TTGTGTCGACGCTGGCAAAGACGTTCCAGTATTCCGCCGTGTTGGAACCTTCAAGTTCGAGAGCCCGAAAGTTGGTGATCAGCACATGCCCGTAGATGAGAGGATTTCCTGGACGCATAGACTTCGCAAATTCACTGATACTTGGGAGGAGCGGTCGGTCATCTTGATATGATACGAAGTGTTTCGATATGGGAATATATGTAACTTATATATGGTTCATCTCGGCGAAAATAACTAGCAAGTCCTTCTACTCTATTGGGCACACCCAAAGAATAAAACCAAAACTAGCAAATTTTGATCCAAAACACAGCTATTCTTGTGCGCTCTGGTCATATCACCATATCACCACATGCTCTATGGGTGCAGACGAACGTGAAGAAGTTGTTCAATTCCAACGCTCTCTATGTGTGGTATACAACTTTCAGAGCTGCGAACTTTGTTCCTTATATTGATCTCGCTGCTTTCGAGAGAGGATATCGACATGCATCTCAGAAGTCGTACTCAAGGATTGTTCGTCATTGGACGGCGATGAGTTAAAAAAACCCTCATCGTAAATACCGTTGGGGTTTGGAGTCTCCATGTCAGAATTTGACGTGGACTTATTGTCGGAAATACTCTCAGGACCTTTTGAATTGTGAGAAGACCCTTCTCCGACACTAACCTCTGTGGGTGATGACTCGCGAGACCAATTCTGGGTGTTCATATCAGGTTCTTCATCTTCTTCATCCTCTTCCTCGTCGCCTTCATCTTCGTCAGGATACTCTTCGTTGTTATTCCACCCCGGAGTGGGTTCCTCAGCAACCAACTCTTCGACTGTTCGAAGTTCATCGACGTCCTTGGGTTCATGTATATTTGATTCCTCTTCTCGTTCGGCCATGCTGGGCGCATCATTGCTCCTCTCATCCACTCTTGTTTGTTCTTCATCAAGAAAATCCCTCTGTAGCGTCTCCAACATCTCTCTTTCCCTAGCTATCTGTCTGAACTTCCTACCTGCTCCCCATCTGAAGCTAAACATGCTTAAACTTTTCTCAATGACCTTTTCGACTTGCTCCTTTACGTGGGTTGCAAGTGGTCGGTTAGGGAAGACGCCAGGGAATCTGAAGCCTAACCATAGGTAAACGACAAGCATCTTATGTAATTCTTCCGCGCGAGCTAAGAACCTCCTGGTAGCGGTGACTTTCTCATCAAGAATTTCTAAGTCGAGAGATGGCATGTCGAGGATACCGCCGCTTTGCTGATCGGCTATGGCGCGAGCACAATCAACCAAGAAGGCACGCGTGCGACTGTTCGTGAAACCCCTGGATTTCACGGAGAAGGGAGCTTTGCAGAGAGTGAGTCGATCTTCAATGGTCAAATCCTTGATCGCTTGGATCTCATCAGCTATGACTAGTTTGTCTTTGACCTGACAGACGAAAAAGCGAGAGGATACCTGAGCGATCTCATGCAATCGATGAATTACGTAGGAGAATGGAGTTCCAGGAGGGAAGTATGACGAGAAACGGGATGCAATTTCATCGGTTGGATGAATACCGACCCGACGAATGGGAGGTGCCGAGTCTTCGAGAGCCCGAGCTACGATGCGCCAGTCTTCTTTGTCGAAGGTCGTCACATAGCCAACATTCTTCGACTTAGATGACGAAGATGGAAGGACTGTGGGATTAGAAGGTTGTTTAGTCGTGTCGCCGAAATTCATCCTAGAAGGTTCTGGTGCGAGATTTGTAGATGTTAAAGCCTTTGGTGTTTGTAGTTCGTTCGGCTCTATATCCGAAGGTGGTAGATCCAAGGCAGGTTCCGCATCTTCCGTCCTTTGATCTAATGAGACGCCTTGCAGTCGAGCCGCCTCAGCAGCTTGAGTGTCTTGATGTGACGTGCGATATCTCCCTGCGCGTCCAGCGATCTGCTTGATTTCCGGCACACTTAAAAGTTTGACTTGTGTGCCATCCGACTTCCGAACGGACTCGAAAATGATCCGTTTAATGTTTCTGATAATTGTCAGCGATAATTGACCGTTTGGAGATTAGGATGGACGTACAAGTTCAGACCCATGCCTATTGCATCGCTCGCGACTAGAAAGTCATAGTCGTTGTTGGGATCGTTGAACAGCTTCGCCTGTTGGCTTCTTGTTTCGGGAGGCAAACTACCATATACGACTGCACATCTTCTTCCAGTCTCCTCTTCAATTTGTCTTCTTAAAGCGTGAATGCTTAGAATCGTGAAGCTAACTATGCAGTCTCCTTTTTGAAGATTCCGTAGTTTTCCCTTGAGGCTGCAATGATACATCTTCAGAGGATTCAGCCGTTCGTAATGGTGAATTTGTAGATTATCCCCCAAAAGCTTTGTCAAGTCTTTTATAAGCGGGACGACACGATCTTCTCCGCATAGATGAACTTCGTCTGCGCGGACGCCTAAGAACGCCTCGGTCCATGCCCATCCTCGATGCTGATCGGCCATCATCTGTATCTCATCAATGACAACAACTTCCATATGTGTACCAAATGGAATCATCTCGACCGTACTGCTATGCATTGTCGGAAGTTCGCTCACTGACCATCCAGGAGGGAGTTTGAACTCATCTCCCGTTATTAGGGTACAGAGTTTGCCTTTGGCATTAAGGCGGGTGTAGACTTCGTGAGCAAGAAGCCGCAATGGACCTGCATAGCATCCTGACTTGGCTTCTTCTAGTCTCTTCAGTGCGTTGTACGTCTTACCAGAGTTTGTAGGTCCGACGTGTAAATGAATTTTTCTCTTCCGTTCTCTCGCCTGATAGTACCATTCCCATGGATATCTCAAATCGGCCAACATACCCTGGTTCTTCAAATCCGACGCGGAGAATCTTGAGCTCACAACTTGACCGTAGAAGCCGAATCTCAACTGAGCCGTGAGTGCTTCTGCTCCCTTCTGCATCAACGTTTTATAGAGAGATAAGCCATCACCCGATTGTCTTTTTGTACTTTCGTCAGCCACGAAGAGCGCATCGCAGACATGGTCCCGATATTGCTTGAAAGCAGCCTCGAACTGTTCTTCAGATAAAGCAAAGCCTTCAACCAAGGACGAATTCTGCAGCTCGGGCTTTAAGTCATCAAGATTATTCAGAGCGGCCCATTTGAGCTCCCTGACGGAGAAATTCCCCTTGTTTGGAAGCTCCAAACGTTTTGTACCATGCCTGATATCCTTAGAAGACAATTCTAACTTGACGGCTTGTCTTAAGTTGCTACGTCGGTTACCAATAAAGCGGATCGGAAGATGTGCCGGCGATGTAGACTTTGACGTCGAGCTGAGACGTTGTCGCTGTGGATGCCGAACAAGCGGTATGGCATTGAAGGCATATTTGCTCGTCGGTTGAAGGAGGGAGGCTGCTAATGGCAACCATTGCTGGTACTTGTGGGCGCAGAAGATGCATAAGCTCGGTGCTCGAGGTCTAGTGGTCATGCCACCGGCGGACCAAACGGAGAGGAATGTGATGGCGTAGATGAATGGATGGGAGTGTGTATATCTGGCTTCGAGTTCTCCTCCAAAAAATTGCCATGCACGGCAAAAGCACGAGCTTTGCGGCTTGCTTATTAGTGTTGGTGAATTGGCACTGGCGTCTGTGGCGGTCCCTTGGGACGATCAAAGCTAATTACCGTACTCCTCCCGTCCCTCTTCGCGCATGATCCCGCCAGGAGTATCACATCTCTCCGCAATCACAAGTCGAAACTCGAACTCCAACCGCCTCTCCACTCCGTTCTTGCAATCCTAAGGTATACACCTTTCCAACGATCGCCGAGAGATCTGCTATCTCCTATATACTTCAAAATCCTGACGCATTTCCTTGCTCCCTGCAGCGGCCTGGTGTCGCTCGCAGGCAACATCCGCAGGCCACCGTAATGGTTCTCTCCATGCTTCAGATCCAGCGTGATCTGATCCTTGACACCATCAGAAATACAGCCCGTGGAGAGTGGAAGGTCCTTGTGCTCGACGAGGGTAGCAGAAAAATCATAGACAATGTCGTGCGAGAAGACGATATTCTCAAGGAGAATATTACCAACATTGAGCAAATCGAGCAGCGACGGCCCATGAACCAGGACATGGACGTCATGTATATCATCTCTCCGCAGGAGCACATTGTCGACTGTTTAATGGCGGATTTTGAACGGCGACGATACAGAAGAAGCTTCCTACTGTGGACATCGAGTATGTAACCGTCGCTTTCTTCCTCGGACAAGAGTTAATTTGCGCCAGTATTACCTCCCGAATTGCGTGGGCGGATAGATCGATCAAGTGTAGCAAGAGAGCAGATAGCTCAGTTTCGAGTTCTTAACATTGAGTATTACCCTCGAGAATCACATTTAGTCACTTTCCGCGATCCATGGAGTTTTCCAATTCTCTACCATCCCGCGTGCAGCAATCTTGTACGCCATCATATGGCAGATCTCGCACAGAAGGTAATAGCATAGTTAATGTAGTTACGGAGAAGCCGGACTAACGAATAACTAGGTTGTAGCAGTCTGCGTTTCGCTAGGCGAATATCCAACAATCCGATACTATCAACCTCGCAATCCTCTTCCGACTCACGAAGCCCACGTTCTTTCCTCCTTCCTCGCCGGTGCCATCCAGGATGAAATTGACGTGTACGCCAAATATCACGAGGATTTCCCACCACCTTCGAGCCGACCTGTTGGGACGCTCTTCGTAGTCGATCGCTCACTGGACATATTTGCCCCGTTCATACATGAGTTTACCTATCAGGCGATGGTATTTGATCTTCTTCCTATCAAAGATGGCGAAAGGGTGACATATCGCGTGTTGATTAATGAAGGCCGGCCGGACCAAGAAGAGAAGGATATTGAGATTGCTGAAAAGGATCGCATCTGGGTCGAGAACAGACACCGACATATGAAAGATACGCTTGCCACTTTCACTGCAGATTTTGAGCGGTTCATGCGTGAGAATAGGTACTTTGCAGAATCTGGAGAGAATGTGAACTTAAACCAAATCAAAGACATGATGGCTGGATTGCCGACATTTCAAGAAGGCAAAGAAGCTTATGCGCTACATCTCAACATGGCACAGGATGCAATGGCTATCTTCCAAAAACACAAACTACCCGAAATAGCATCGCTTGAGCAATCACTGGCAACCGGTTTGGATGAGGATTACAAAAAACCTCGAAACTTGGCGGACCAAGTCGTGCGCATGCTAGACCAAGACTCAATTACGCCTCCGGACCGCCTCCGTTTGATTGCATTGTATCTTCTTTACAAAGACGGATTACTAGGCTCGGATATCCAACTGCTCCGCTCGCACGCCAACATTCCACCACAAGACGAAGAAGTCCTTCGGAATCTTGAACTCCTGGGCGCACGTATAACGAAGCCTCTCAAAGATCAGACCGCCTCACGGCAGCCATTGTTCCCGGTAAAGCGGTCGGCTGCGAGCCCAAATACCGAGGAGGATTACTCGCTATCACGCTTCGAGCCCAATCTCAAGCTCATGCTAGAAGAACACATCCGCGGTACTCTCGATACATCCCTATTCCCGTTCGTAAAACCCGATCCTTCCGAACTGGCCGCTCAGAATGATCCGTCCATGCTCGTTTCCTCGGAGTCACTCCGTACGGCAAAGCCTACCTGGGCGACATCCAAGGGCTCGTCCACGCGCGAAGACAAGCGGCAACGCGTAATCGTATTTGTGGCGGGAGGTGCCACGTACAGCGAGGCTCGAACGTGTTACGAAGTCAGCGCCGCGTCAGGGAAATGTGAAGTCATTCTTGTGACGAGCCACATGGTGACGCCTGGGCTATGGATGAGGCAAGTTGGCGATTTGAGTGTGGAACGGAGGAGGTTGGGTCTTCCGTCAGATACGTCGCAGCGCAAGAAGCCGAGCTGGATTAGCCAAGAGAAAGATGACGAGGAAAGGAAGAGGAGGCAGGTTCTATCAGGGCCTTCTGCTGTTCCGTCTGCAAATCCCGGGAGATCGACACAACCAGCGGAACCAAAAGACAAGAATCCGCTGAGCTTGCCGACAAAGGAAATGGGTCGAATTAATCTCAGCGCGAACGGAACAGGTTCAGGATTGTCGAGTACATCATCACCGAGACCAACTTCGAGTGGACAGAGTGATCCAAAGAATAGTGGGAAGCTGAAAAAGAGGAATTTCTGGAAGCAATAAGCAGGTACGTAATGCGAATGGCAATGAAGATGGGACGTCCAGGGTATCTAATCGACTAGCGGGGAGTTTCCAAACCGGGTTCAGGCCTGAGGTTTGTATATTGAAGCTGGTCTATGGAATATTCATGTACATCGAGTCCACTGTAAAGTGGAAAGCTCTTCTTGATGTCTTAATTGTATCTCTAAGCTATTCAAAATGGGAACACGTGACAAGGCTCGCGGCCTCAGGCTGTAATCACCAAAATTTATAGCGACAGCTTCAATTGAGTCAGGAAAATTCATGTTTCTCTCAGCTTCACGCATTCTCCCCAAAGCTCGACATCCTCTCCTTCGAATCGTACCCTACCATCTCCGCACCATGGCAACAGCAACGCTCAACGAGCCAACGCTCGCCCTCCTCAAGCGCGCATACCCAACCATCACGCTCGACCCATCCACACCCCCCTCCAAAGCCAACGCCGCCATCTTCCCCTCAACCCACTACACGGACGCCGAAAAGGCCTCAACAGACCAATGGGTGATCGAGTCCTGGCACATCGGGTCGGCGAGCGAAGACGCAGCCAAAGCAGCGGCGCGGCTGTCGTCGCTGAACACGCACCTGGCGTCGCGCACCACGCTGCTGGGCGCGAAGCCGAGCGTCGCCGACGTCGCGCTGTACGCGCGCCTCACCCCGCTGCTCAAGAGCTGGAGCGCCGCTGAGCGCACCGGCGAGCAGGGCCTGCACCACGTCGTGCGCTGGCTCGACTTCGTGCAGTGTGGCGAGCCCTTTGGCTTGCGGCTTGGCGCGGACGGTGTCGCGGTCGATGTCGATGACGTGCGGGTGCCGGTGCGCCCCGTCGACACGAAGGAGCGCAAGAGGCGCGAGAAGGAGGCGGCTGCTGCTGCGGCGGCGGCGGCGGCGGCGGGCGGCGAGGCGGGCGCGCAGCAGGCTGGCAAGAAGAGCGTCGGCGATGTGGTTGCGGAGGCGGTGGGCGCGGCGGTGGCGGCGCCGACGAAGGACGGCGCGGACCAGAAAGACGCCAAGAAGAAGGACAAGAAGGAGAAGCAGGCCAAGCCGCAGAAGGCGCCGCCCGCGCCCGAGAAGCCGCTTTCGCCGGCGCTGATCGATCTGCGCGTCGGACTCATCTTGAAGGCGGTGCAGCACCCGAATGCGGACTCGCTCTACGTGTCGACGGTCGTGGTCGGTGATCCGCCTGGCACGGAGAATACCAGCGAGTATGAGGGTCAGGTGGTTCGAACTGTGTGCTCTGGTCTTAACGGTCTGGTTCCACTGGAGGAAATGCAGAATCGCAAGATCGTTGCGGTGTGCAATCTCAAACCCGTTACCATGCGCGGCGTGAAGAGCTGTGCCATGGTGCTTGCAGCGAGTCTGCGAGTAACAGAAGGCGAGGACGATCACAAAGGGCCTGTAGAGCTTGTCAATCCACCAGCGGACTCAAAGGCCGGTGAGAGAGTGTATTTCGAGGGATGGGAGGGCGAACCTGAGGCCGTGCTAAACCCAAAGAAGAAGATATGGGAGACATTCCAGCCCGGATTCACCACGACCGAAGGACTGGAGGTTGGCTTTGAAGTAGATGCCGTACCTCAGTTGAAGGAGCAAGGAAAGAGCGGTTTGGCGAAGCTGAGGACGAAGGAAGGTTTGTGCAGTGTTAAGACTCTGAAAGGCGCAACCGTCCGGTAGAATACAGCCCAAATTTATGAGTTGCATTGATCATTAACGAAGAAGACCGCGCTCGGTTAAAACTACTTCGATGCTAGAGGATCTGTTGAGATTATTCTAGCATGGATATCTCTGGCATGCGAGCTATAGAATTCGTCTACGTCTAGAATGTCGTTCTCAACAACAGAGGCGCCATCAAAATTATAGTACACTGTATGCAGAATGCGTTCACCAAGTATAGAAGATTAGGACCAAGGCAATGCATGAAGAGATTACCTGCGACGTCCAAACATTCATCACCTCTCATTTTGCACATCAAAGTTCAAGATTTGGACGCCTTAAGCGCGTCAAGAAGCTCTTGCGGAGGTTGCTGACGATAACCCTGTGGATTGTTCTTCGTCCACCTCCACAGGTCTTCGCAAGCCTCTTCGAGCGTGTGCTTAGCCTTCCAACCCAACTCCTTGTTCGCTAGACTCGGGTTGGCAGTTAGATCCAGCACATCACCTTCACGGCGCCCAACGACTTCATACGGAAGGTCTTTACCGCAGGCTTTGCTGAAAGCTTTGATCATCTCAAAGACTGTTGATCCACGACCGGTTCCTAGATTCCAGGCCTTTGCACCTGGCTGGTGTTCACGCAGGTAGTTGAGCGCAACAAGATGGCCATTGGCGAGGTCAAGGATATGAATGTAGTCACGGATGGCGGTTCCGTCCTTGGATGCATAATCTGCGCACATGTTAGCATGCTTTGAATCGCATTAATGAACTACAAGTGCCCTGACCGTCGCCGAATACGAACAGCTTTTCGAGCTTGCCAACTGCGACTTGAGCAAGCAACGGAAGTAAGTTATAGGGTACTCCCTGAGGATCTTCACCCATGATTCCACTTGGATGCGAACCAGCAGGATTGAAGTATCGCAGGAGCGCTGCATTCCACCTATCGCCAGACTTGCCTTCATTTTCGGCTTTCCTGCGCTCGGCGTTGATAAGGTCGGTGACCATGTTTTCGACAGCTTGCTTGGTGCGACCGTAGGTGTTTGTAGGTCCAATGGGACAGATTTCCGGGATGGGGATCATGTTAGGGAACCGCGTTGCGTCGCCATAGACAGTTGCAGAAGATGAAAAGACAATGTTTGTCACGTTGTGCTTGACCATAGATCTCAGCAGTGCAAGGCTGCCTCCAACATTGACGCGATAGTACTCAAGAGGAATTTCTCCTGATTCACCGACAGCTTTCAATGCTGCAAAGTGGATGACATTGTCGATATCAGGATGCTCATCAAAGACTTTGTCCAAAGCGGCCTCATCAGTGATATCGATGTTGTAGAATGGTGGTCGTTTCCCGGAAATCAGAGCTATACGGTTGACGACTTCCTCTGAAGAGTTGCGAAGATTGTCGACGATAACAACTTTATATCCAGCTTCGATCAGGGCCAAAGCCGTGAAAGAACCAATGTAGCCGGTCCCTCTGCAAACATCAGATTATGATCAATCATGAGCAGACATTTTTGAGAAAGACGGCAACTTAAAGCGAGAATCAAGGATGAGGCTTGAGAAATGTATTGAACGTCCCGTGACTTTTAAGGCGAAGGGAGCTTGCATGACATCGAGGTGTCTTACCCGGTGACCAGGACAGAGCCGACAGCCATAGCTTTTGTGATTTAAGAGAGTGATCTCGCACTGGACCAGTGTTCTTCGATAGTGGGAGTGGCTTAAGCGAGGAAACGATTTATGCAAGCCACAACAAGGTGAGAAATGTTGGCTATATCAATTTCTTGTCTGACGCGTTAAGCCAGTGGCAGAAGAAGATAAGCAAGGCCAGGAATATGGAAGAACAATAGGAATTGCGACGTTTGCCTGACCCAAGGAAGGAGGAAGACCGTTACGCTAAGGAAAGTGAAGAAAAAAAAAATTTGACGATGTTACGCACGAAGCAGGGATTTGCCAGCCAGCCAAATTTGTTACAGTGAAGCTAAGTGTCGCGGTTTCGGCCGCCTAATCCGGCGAAGCTTGAAACCACTTCGCTCTTTATCTCTTGCAACTTTTCGCACCATCAACTTCTAGCCCTTGTTTGCAGAAGTTGGTGGTACTGTACAACCTTTTCCAAACATAATGGCTAGCCATTGCGTTAAGCCGCCTTGTATCAGCTTAAAGCGAAACATGAATTGGAAAGTTCAATGAAATTCCAAGGAAACTAGAACTTTGTCCCGGTGCTAAGGAGCAACTCGCGTGCACCTGCGCTCCACAATACGAGGCAGGTAGCGCTCGCCTTAATCAAGAGCCTGGACGAGCTGCGCGAGATCCCGGTGCAGCTCGAGTTTGTGCAGCGGCCGTCGTTGCGAAGTAGCGTGTCCTATGTCTGCTTTGTGGGCACGCTTCCTGTCCCGAAAAGAGGTCACTGCCGCATTTTTGGGAAGCCGAGTTCCCTGGTACAAATGCCTCGTCGTAGTGAACGGTCCTTGGATCAGGCCTAGGTCTTAAGCAGTCAAACTTTTACAAAACTCAGTCAAAACCCGAGGGAAAGCCTCTGAGTCTGACTATGGTCTATAGCTTAATGAAAATATCAAAGCTCTGCCAGATAGCAACGGGGTTCTTGCATTACAGCTAAGCTAGACACCAAGCGAGTTGAATGAGAATGCTAACCAGGCAAATTTCGAAATACGGATGCAAGCACTCAGACGCTACACACTCAAATTACACAGTGGTGAACATCCATGCAGGAATGACCGTCCACCCCCAGATGTCTCCGCTCGGCTCACAACACATTTTTTCAACATCGCATCACAACCGTTCGACCGTTAGGTCGGACTACGGAGGTCAGTGATGAGGACCACAAGTCTGAGGCCTCAAACTCGGCGAGGAAGCACACACTTTGGGGAAAGAGCCGTGGAGCGGCTAGCTACATGCTCGCCGATCCTTCGATGTGTAGCTGTTCCGAGCCTTGAAAGCAGTCAGCGACTTGGCGCTGAGTGGTTCATCGATCCTTCGGTATGTAGATCATCCTGGGCAGCAGCCTCAGTTCATATGAAAAGTTCGAATCATTACCACCTTTTGCAGTCGATGATAATGATCGGATGAAGTTGCGAACATGGTATCTGAGAAGAACCTTGAAAATAAGTCAGCGATTGGGCGCTGAGCGGTTCATCGATCCTTCGATAAGTAGATCATCCTGGGCAGCAGCCTCAGTTCCTATGAATAGCTCGAATCATTACCACCTTTTGCAGTCGATGATGAGAAGCCGTCGGCCACCATAAGTCGTATGCAGCAGCATGGTCTAATGGAAGCTGGTAAGCGGAGGACTGAGATTGCGAATCGGAATGTGCACCAAAGGCCTTCGAAAAAAAACACACAGATACAACCAAGGAAACCTATCTTTAGCAGGTAGTCTGAAAGAGTTGATCGATATTCGCAGGCATTGTGATAAAAGAATGGCACCGGAAAGACATTTATAGGCAACCTTTGTTCACTATCCCAGCTTGACTGAACCTACTTGACGTTATAAGATTAATAGGAGCATAGTGCTGCAGCGGAAGGCCACACATGGGAGCAAAGTGCCGCTGGAGACGTTTCATACTGGCAAGTGCAATGTCCACAGAGTGTTAAGAAGGCCGGCTTCTTCGTCACGTATTAACCAGTGTTGAATAGCGCTGAAGGTCCCAAAGGTGTAGATGATGGATACGCCTGTCACCATGGATTCCGAGTTTGATAAGGCCTACTAAAATCTTCAGAGAGACAAATGTACTGTCTATAAACTCTATAGCGGTGCCCAGAAAGAGTAACTTAGAAATAATAGAATAAATAAATAAGAATGTAGGGCTTTATAGACGTTCAAGGCGGCGAGGCTGAGGCCGAGTGCCGCTTACGGAATAACTCAGCGGGGAAGGCTTGAGATCACAGAGCGACAAGGCAACAATATATTTTGGTGCCTAAGGCAAGAACATGGCGATCTGTTTTGCGTCGCGCGACTTTCTGAACGCGGAAGTTCGTCGAATGCGAAAAAACAACAAAGCCCATACTTGGAATGCGCTGTATCGCAAGCACCCGTATATTTGTCTCTCTACCTCCTCTCTTGCATTCTTCTGCTTCCTTCAGCTCCTGAGCAATGAAAAGACGGCGTCACCACCACCACATTCCCCGATTGACCGTCTTACTCCACGCGTTTAACCCACCTCCATCCGCAGCTGGAGATTGACATTGTGCCAGTCCAAAGTTAGCCGTTGTTTTGGAGATATCCGATACCATTTTGGTCTGATAATTGCTCAATGCAGGTATGTCATCACCAGCGTTTTAAATTTTCATCATTGGGTTTTGTCAAACAATAGCAATTCACGTGTTATTGAACCTCAGTTTTTCTGAATAAGTACCATTCATTGGTCGCTCCATACTCTTCTTATTACGACTGATTCTCTATTGTCCGTCTTCCTATAAAAGTAATGCCGCGTCCCATCTTCTTTCTTCACCCCAACCCTGTTCATCCTTTACTTTGAACAGGACTGATCGACTGGCGGCAAACAACAAGTCATTTCTGCTTTCCTCTCCTTTATCGTCATCCCTACAGCTTCTGACACAACATCAAAGCCAACTATGGTTGAACAGACTCGACGACGGAACTACTCCGCGACTCCAAGTCCAGCGCCGTCTTCTGGCCGAGGCGCGCGAACCAGAGCGCAAGGTCGCAGTCGGCCTCAGACTGTCCACCAGTCAATCGCAGAAGAGGACGAATCCTCATTATCAGATCAAACGAATACTACTGGTGAATCATCTGAATCAGAAGGGGACGATGGAAATCCTGAGCGCTCATCTCGCAATCTCTCTAGCCGTGACCGTTCCCAACAGCCGGAAAATGACAATGAGGAACCTGAACCACGCGCAGTTACTCTCCTGAGCGGCAAAGTCGTCGCGTTTGGACAATCTGGCGCCCAATCAAGCACTTCATACGGTAGTCGTAGTGCACTGCTCGGGTCCCGCGCGCCAGGTGATAAGTCTTACTTTCACGAAGTTGGAGCGGCTGGTTCTGGAACGCCGTCAAACCGAGCCGGAGCGTCAAGAAAGGAATACGCCGACACTGGTTTTAATATGGCAGACCTACGGTCTACGTCTGACGGTGCAAACAATCTCAGCTCCACTCAACAATGGCTCCGATCCATTCAAAACTTCTTCGTGGCTGAGATTCCGCTTATTCTCATCATTTTACGCTGGCTCTTTGCCTTGGTAGTCGCCGTTTTATTCCTCTCACTGCTTATGGCATCGGCCGTATTTGTATTCCCAGGGCTTTCGAGACTCTTTTCGCCAGTTTCAGGCGTCCTTGGCTCAGCTGTTCTTCCTTCTCCAAATTTGCCGGAGTGCATCAAGCACATCGAAGCGGCAGAAGCCGAGGTGCAACGTCAATTCGAGGTGTATCACAACCGTCAAGACACCTTCGACAAGTTTCTCGAGGACTTGAACAAGAAGCTGCATCGCTGCGTCAGCGATAGCGTACCCAAGGCTGAATTGGACGATATTATGGATTCCGCCAAAGGCGCCACGCGCCAGCTGGAAGAATTCAAAGGCGTAGGAACCGAGCTATCAGCGCTACGCGCCCGACTCACGCAACTCGAGTACACGGTGCACACCTACACCAAGGACCCGCGGCACTTCGACCTGAACTTCTGGTCGCCGTACCTGGGCGTGACGATCGACCCGCGCTACACGTCACCGACGATCCCGCGGCAGGTGAGCTTCATGAAGCGGGCGCTGTCGAACCTGCCGATCCTGTCGGCGGCGTCGCACTACCCGCCGCTGGAGGCGGTCAAGCCGTGGAGCGACGCCGGCCAGTGCTGGTGCGGCCGCACCGACAGCAACGGCTACGTGTCCATCGCGCTGGACACACCGGCGCCCGTCGTCGCCGCCTACTTCGCCGTCGAGCACCTGCCGCGCGCACATGAGCTCGACGAGGACTCTGCGCCGAAAACCTTCGAGCTGTGGGTGCTGACGGATGGTCCGACCGGCCGCCAGTACGAGGATGTTGGTTGTGATGTTAAGAATAAGCCGCATCCCGATATGCACTGCGTGCTCAGGAAGGATCTGGGTCGGTCGAGCCACCACGTTGCGTGGAGTCTGGCGATTCCGAACATGGACTTGGAGTATGGGTTCCGGAAGGCGATCGTTCGCGTCACGAGGAACGTGGGTGGGTCGGGCGCAACGTGTCTGTATCGGCTGCTGCTGGGCGGAGAGCTCAGAGGCGACGAGGTGCCTGCTTTGGAGAAGTTTGAGAAGGTGCTTCACAGCTATAGCGGTTCGAAGAAGTTGATCATTTGATACTTGTACATTAGCATAGCGCGGCGTCTAGCCCAGCATCAGTCTTAAGGATATTCATGCGACATGATCATTGCTCTTTCCTCACAGCGCTTCAAGCTTCGACATAGAAATTCGCCTGTGACCACAGTCATACTTCATTTATCAGCGGCTTCTTTCAACATAGCCCACCGAATCAGGAAGTGCGAAATGCCTGGGCTTCGGTTGCACAAAACTAAAGACAGGCACCAATCGGGCTGGCTTTTGAAGCTCG
>Ga0335073_10008560_pt1 | contig 14355 bp, 10 predicted proteins | sample Lox_Sample_22_FD_207093 | JGI IMG/M metagenome (GOLD analysis project Ga0335073, IMG submission 207093) | Soil microbial communities from Loxahatchee National Wildlife Refuge, Florida, United States - Lox_Sample_2.2 | ecosystem: Environmental > Terrestrial > Soil > Wetlands | place: USA... | reverse complement strand
GCTGATTTCGGCGCTTGTGGCCCAACACCCGGGATTTTGGGCCCAAAGGAAACCTCTACCTTAATGGAATTCGCGCGAGGGTTCAACGCACAATGCGCGCACGCACCAGGAAAACTTGGCCGAGCCTAGGCAGGCGCCAACCGAGAGAAGCCATATGCGCTGACGCAATGCGGGACCTGCGCGGTCCTTACGCCAAATGCTGCCGCGCGACGGAAGCCGTTGCTGCACACGAACCGGCGGCGCGATAATGGATGGTACCGGCCGATTTGAGGAGGAACCGCATGCCCGCGAAAAAATTGACGGACGCTGAAGCCCAAGCGCTGCTCTCGAAGCTGCCGGGCTGGAAAATCGTGAACGGAAAGCTGCACCGCGAATACGAGTGCAAGGATTTCGTCACCGCGTTTGGCAACATGACCCGCGCCGCGCTGGTGGCCGAAGGCATGAACCATCACCCCGAGTGGTTCAACGTGTGGAACAGAGTGGTGATCGACTTGACCACCCACAGTGTCAAGGGCATCAGCGACTACGATTTCGTGTTGGCGGAAAAGATGGAAGAGATTTTTGCTCCCCCCAAGACCGTACTCGCCGGCACTGCTCGATAGCGCGCGGCCACCCGCTCCGCGCACGGAATCTTCAGCCGCTAACGATAGTCATCGCGCGGCGCGCTCCAGTCTCTGCGGGGGCGCTTTCACTCGGAGGCGCGCATGGCGGGAACCAGCGCCGCAGCCAGCCGAATGGCGTTTGCGCCCCCCGAACGTAAACAGCTATTGACTCCTCCAATGGCTGGGCGAAAATAGAGGTCCCTTCCAGCAATACCAGCGGTCTCAGACTGTCCTCTCCAGTCGCAAAAAACCAAAGCACGAAGTCAGACCGGCAGGTGCAGCGTCGCCGGAAATGCTGGCGTTGTCTCTTCATTCCCCGAGAACGAACAACGCCTTGGCCTCGGGAGCCATACATGACAAAGCAGCTCAGGGTGCTGGTGGCGGAAGACGGACGGGAAGAAGTTGTGCGCGCGTTGCGCTTGGCCTACCCGGAGGAGGGCCATCTGGAACTGACGGCCGTCTGCACGATTCCGACGTTGCTGGCCACCATTGAGCTCGGAACGCCAGAGGTGATGTTCCTGGACTTGTCGCTGGGCCACCCGAGCCCGCTGGAGGCGGTCCGTCGCGTGCACCGCGCCGCGCCGGGGATTCCGTTGATTGTGTGCACGGACGTAGCGGACAAAGCCACCGCAGCGCGAAGCCTTTCTGAAGGCGCAATCGATTATGTCCTGAAGGGATTTCTGGACGCGCGAACCATGGAGCGAGTGTTGCGCGCAGCGCTGGAGCGCAACACCCTCGAAGGGTTGGCCGATCTGCTGCGCGACGAACTGACCGGACTCTACACTCGCGAAGGGTTTCTGGCACTGGGCACGCGGGCCATGGACGTTGCGGTGCGTTCCGGAGGAACGCTGGTAATCCTGTGCGCCATGATCGAGAAATTTCCCGAACTGCAGCAGGAGTTGGGCACCGCGGCGGCGGAACAGAGCATCCAGGAAACCACCGAAGTGCTCGAAAGCTGCTTCCGGCGCAGCGATGTGTTGGCGCGGCTCGGGAAGGCGCAATTCTGCGCGCTCGCGCTGGACGCCGCCGAGCCGAGTGGGCCCATTCTGCGGCAGCGCGTGGCCACGCGCATCAGCGCACTCAACAGGCTGGGAGAAAACTTTCGGCCCTTGGAGCTGCGCATGAGCGTGGGATTCTGGGGGGCAAATGACGGGCGTTCCTTCGCAGAATTTCTGGACAGCGTCGAGGCGGACTTGCGGCACGCGGAAGCTGTGGGGGAGCCCCGCGAACATGTGGGTGCCGCAGGCTAGCGTGACTTCGGCCGTGATGCAGGACCAAACCCGCAGGAATCAAAGGACTACACCGCAAGGTGCGCGGCGGCTCTGTCGTGGTACCAGCGTGGAGGCGGCATGAAGTCGGCAACCGTGGATGTGCAGCAGCACGCAAGAGAGACGAGCGCGGTGCGCCTGCTGATCCTGGAGAGCGTTTCCGCAGAAGCGGACCTGGCCGTAGCCGAACTGAATGGTTCGGGATACGAAGTGCAGCACACCCGAGCGATCGACAGGGCGCAATTTTTGGCGGCGCTGGAGAGCGCGGAATTTGACGCGATCCTGGCGGACTACCGCGGCACCTGGAGTGGCATGGAGGCGTTGCGCGAAACCCGCCAGCGCAATAAGGAGATACCTTTTCTAATCTTGTCGGGCGTTCTAGGCGACGAAGATGCAGTCGAATGCATCAAGCAGGGAGCCAACGACTACATCTCGAAAGAACATCTGGCACGGTTGCCGGCGGCACTGAAACGCGCACTGGACGAAAAGAGCCTGCGCGACGGGAACACTCGAGCACTGGCGGCATTGGAAGAGAGTGAAGCGCGGGCTCGCGAGCAGTTCGCCGAACTGGACTTGATTTACCGCACGGCTCCGATCGGTCTGGCGGTATACGGGCCGGATCTGCGGTACCTGCGGGTAAACGAACATATGGCGCGCATGAACGGGCTGCCCGCCGAACAGCACGTGGGACTGATGACGCGGGATGTAAACGCGGACGTCGGGAAAGCGGTCGAGCCATACCTGCGGCGGGTGTTCGCCCGCGGTGAGTCGATTCTGAACGTGGAGATAAAAGGCAGCACCCGGGCGCAATACGGGGTGGAACGAACTTGGTTGGTCAGCTTTCATCCCTTGCGCGGGGCAAGCGGCGTGATCTTCGGCATCAGTGTGGTGGCGCTGGAAATGACGGAGCGCAAGCGGGCAGAAGAGGCGCTGGCCGCGTCGGAAGCGAGAAACCGTGAAATTGTCGAGAATTCGGCTTATGGGATTTTCCGTATTGCACAGGATGGAGCGTTTCTCGATCCGAATCCGGCGCTGTTGCGGGTATTGGGTTGCCAAACGGTCGACGACATAAAGCCGCCGGCATTGGTGCGCGACGTGTTTCGTTATCCCGCGCAGTATGCGGAATGCATGGCGGCCTGCCAACGACCCGGCCAGGCCCACAGCGCGGAAGCGGAGTGGCGCCGGCGGGATGGCGCGATGGTAACGGTGCGGTTGCAGTTTCGCGGCCTGCGCGAAACCGCAAGCGGCGGCGTAGCGGAGGTGATGGTTGAAGACGTCACCGAAGTACGCGCGATCGAGCGGCAGCTGCATCACTCGCAAAAGTTTGAGGCGATTGGCCAACTGGCAGGAGGAGTCGCGCACGACTTCAATAACGTAGTGGGCGCGATTCTCGGTTGGGCCGAACTCGGCCTCGAGCAAAGCCGGAATTATCCACAGATCGCCGAACGCTTTGCGCGGGTTCGCGAACAAGCCGAGCGCGCGGCGGGCCTGACCCGCGAGTTGCAGGCGTTCGCGCGGAAACAGGTGCTGCAGCCCCGGACGCTCGATCTGAACGCGGTGACCGGCAACTTGGTAAGTCTTCTGGATAAAGTGTTGCCGAAGAATATCGAGCTCAAAGTGGCGAATGCTCCGCTGGAGGCCGTGAAAGCGGATGCGACGCAAATGGAGCAGGTGCTGATGAACCTGTGCCTGAACGCGCGGGACGCCATGCCGGAGGGCGGACGGCTCATCATCGAGACCGAAATGGCCGACGTGGACGAGGCCTACTGCCGGTTCTACCCGTATGTGACGCCGGGCCGTTATGCGGTCCTGTGCGTTTCCGATACGGGAGCGGGAATGGACAGCGAAACGCGCGAGCACATCTTTGAACCGTTCTTCACCACCAAGGAAAAAGGCAAAAGCAGTGGCATGGGTTTGGCGACCGCGTATGGAGTGGTCAAACAGCATGGCGGATTTATTCACGTTTATAGCGAACCCGGGGAAGGCAGCTTGTTCCGGGTATATCTGCCAACCTTCACCACCGCCAGTCCCGGCCAGGGGGAACCACGGCGGGGAGAACCTGCGTCGGCTGCACCGCGGGGGACAGAAACACTGCTGATTGCGGAAGATCACGACTCGATCCGCGAAATGGCGCGGCAAACATTAGCCAACCTGGGATACCGCGTGTTGTGCGCGGAGGATGGCGAGAAAGCGCTCGAGGTCTGCACCCACGAGAAGCCCGCGCTGGCGATCCTGGACCTGGTTATGCCCAGAATGAGCGGCCCGGAATTAGGGGCCAAACTAACGGAGCGCTTCCCGGATCTAGCCATCCTCTTTACCAGCGGGTATTCGCAGGAGTCCCGGGAGGCTATGAGCCGCGGGCCCGACTCCCACTTTCTGCAAAAACCCTATAGCCCGTCCGGTCTGGGGCGGGTCGTGCGGGAAATCCTGGACGAGGCCAGGAAGGAGCGCGGCGAACACCCGGGAGGTTAATCTCGCAGAACGGGATGAACAGGTTTTAATCGTTTTAGCGTTGACAATCCGCAAATAGCGGTGCTACAAAGCGTCAAAGACAAGCCCTTGGGTGGTGAGTCTCTTACGCAAGAAATAACGCGAGTGAGGCCGCAGACCTGCCTGGCAGGGCAGGCCTGCTGAGCCACTGTGGGCCTGTCGAAGTAACACCCCACCCACCCCGGGAGGTGAGAACCCACGGTTTTCACCTCCTTTTTGTTTCCAGCGCGCCCAACGCTAAGATGTTGGCACTTTGACTTCATCCAAGATGCCTGCGCCGCCTCTTCTCGCCCTCCAAAACATCACCGTGATTCGAGGGGACGCTGGAGAGCGAGCTGCTCTGGATGGAGTGTCCCTGGAAATTGCTGCGGGCGAGCATGTGTGCATCCTGGGGCCGAATGGCTGCGGAAAGTCCACGCTAATTAAGACGATCACACGCGAGTGCTATCCAGTCGCGCGCGAGGGATCATCGATGGCGATTCTGGGGCGCGAGCGCTGGAATATTTTCGAGTTGCGCTCCTTGCTGGGGATAGTGTCGCCGGACTTGCTGGCCTCGTGCACCACGGATGCGACGGGGCGAGACGTAGTCTTGTCTGGATTCTTCAGCAGCACGCGGATTTTTCCGCATCACCATCCAGAGCCCGAGCATCTGGAGCGAGCCAATGGCGTGCTGGAGCGGCTGGGAATTGGGCATCTCGCGGAGCGGCCCGTTTCGCGGATGTCTTCCGGCGAAGCCAAACGGACGCTCATTGCACGAGCCCTGGTGCATGACCCGCAGACGCTGCTGTTTGATGAGCCGAGCAATGCGCTGGACATCGCAGCGCAAATGCAGTTGCGGGACAGCCTGCGGGAATTGGCGCAGAACGGATTGGGAGTTTTGTTGGTGACGCATCACGTTTCAGAGATCATTCCCGAGATCGCACGAGTGGTAATGCTGCGCGGGGGACGCATTCTTGCGGATGGCTCGAAACGGGAAATTTTAACGGCAGAGCGCTTGCGAGAGCTTTTTGGAGTAAACGTGCGGTTAGTCGAGCAGGATGGATACTTTCATGTGTATTAGACGGGCGGCGGGATTGGCGTAGCCATGCGTTGGTCGGCCGTAGGAAAAGCGGCGTCCACCCGCCGCACCCCACAGATGGCAACCGCAGCGAGGAGCAGGACGACGGGATCGATGGGATGGCGGTACCGCAAGGATGTGTGGGTGAGGTAGTAGAGCAGCGGAAAGACGAGCGGAAAAGCGCTGAGCAGAATAGCGTAGGGCGATTTCCTCCAGAACAGAACGAGTACTCCTAGCAGCGCTCCGACCGGAGCGAGATAGTTGCACAACAAGAGGGCACGGAGAAGGGGCGAAGGTGTTTCGCGGAACGTGGCGATGGGTGTCGGCGTGCCCATCCAGAACTCGGCGAAGCGCAAAGTGATCAAGCGAAGCTCGATGCGGGGATTGGCGGTGATGAAAGCGAGGGCTTTGCGCCGTTCTTCGTCCATGAACGCAGTTTCGCCCATGTGCAAGTAGCGGAGAATCTCGCGGTCCTGGGTGACGGCGCCGGGGCGGAGGCGGTGCGCGTCGTCGTAGTTCTCGTTGTTGCCGATGTAGAGCTCGAAAGCAAAGTTGGAGCGGAGCGGGATGAGTCGGTGAAATTGAATATAGTTGCGAATCGTCCAGGGTACGCAACAAAGGAAGGCGATAGTCGCGGCGAGAAGCGGACAGATCAGCCGCTGGCGGCCGCGAGCGGGACTGCGCCAGGCGGCCCAGAGCAGCAGAACGGGAAGGAGCAGGGCCAGGGCGGGGTTGGTGAGGAGGGCGAAACCCCAGAGCAGACCGTAAAGGGGCCAGTCCCGGACGCGAGGCGACTCGGCGAGAACGAGAGCGGCCCAGAGCAGAGTGGCGGCGAGCAATGCGGAAAGGGAAGTGTCCCAGACCCATTCAAACGGGAGGATGACGGCGTTGGGGAAAAGAGCCCAGAGCCAAGCGGCAACCGATGCGACGCCGAGACCGGCGACTCGCTGGCCGGCAAAGAAAATGGGGACGCACGCGCCCGTGGAGAAAAGGATATTGAGCAGTGCGGCGACAAACAGAGAACGCAGCGTGTAAATGCCAAACAATTTGAAGATGGCGGCGAGCAGAACCGGATAGACGGGAGTGAGCCAGGCGGTGGGGCCGCTGTCGCGCTGAAAGGGCGAAGAAAAGCCTTTGCCGCTGGCGAGAGAGTAGGCGATGTGGCCGGTTTCGGTCTGGAAGGGGATGACGCGTAAGGCTTGCGCGGGAATCTGGCGCGCCTCGTAGAGGGCAAAAGCAGAGCGAGCCGCAAAAGCGACGAGGGTGATGAGCAGCAGGGACGTCGCGGCTTTGCGCAGAACGGAGATCATCGATGCAACGGACCTGTTTCATAAACGTGCTGAGGTGGAGAATCCAATTCCTCAGGGGCTAAAGCCCCAGTTCTTCGTGGGTCTTTTGTCGGAGCTAAAGCTCCGACCCCCAAGGAGTCTCTTGTCAGATGGCTTCTCGGAGGCAACGAGGTCTCGAGCATGGTTTGCAGCATAGCCTGGCGCGGCGCCTAGCTACGATGCGGGACCAGCATGCTACGATGTCCGGGATTTGTCATGAATTGGCTGCTGCAAGATGTGCGCTACGCTTTGCGCGGGCTGGCGAGGAATCCGGGATTTGCGCTGGCGGCGATCGTGTCGCTGGCCATCGGGATTGGCGCGAACACCGCGATTTTCAGTGTAGCGAACGCGCTGCTGCTGCGGCCGCTGGCCTACCGGGATGCCGAGCGGCTGGTCATTCTGTGGAACCGTTCGCCAGGGCTGGGAATTCTGCAGGACTGGTTCTCGACGGCGCAATACTTCGACATCAAGGCGAGCCATCAGGGATTCGAAGACGTAGCGATTGCGTCGGGCGCGCTCGACACCTTGACGGGCAGCGGCGAACCGGAGCGAGTTGGAACGATACGCGTCTCCGCGAATTTGCTGCCAATGCTAGGAGCGCGGGCCGAAGCTGGGCGGCTGTTTCTGGCGGAGGACGAACAGCCGGGGCGGCAGGGAATCGCTTTGCTGAGCCACGCGATGTGGGAACGGAGCTTTGGGAGCGATCCCGGTATCCTGCGAAAGTCGATCATCCTGAACGACCAGTCGTATCAAGTGGTCGGGATTTTAGCCAAGGGATTCTCGTTGCCGCACGAAGTTTTGCCGACGCTCTACGGACCGGAACAGCCAGACATTTTTCTGCCGTTTCCACTGGGCCCGAAGGCGGCAACCATACGAACCCACGAGGACTACAACATACTCGGAAAGTTAAAGGCGGGCGTGTCCGTGATGCAGGCGCAGGCGGAGATGGACACGATTACGGCCCGGCTACGGCGGGATTTTCCGGAGTCGTACCCGCCGAACGGAGGACTGACGTTTGGGATCGTGCCGCTGCTGGAGCAGGTAGTGGGCAACGTGCGGCGGCCGCTGCTGGTGCTGTTGAGCGCGGTGGGATTGGTGCTTTTGATCGCGTGCGCGAACGTGGCGAATTTGTTGCTTTCGCGGGCGTTGGCGCGGCAACAGGAGATGGCGGTCCGCGCGGCGCTCGGAGCGGGGCGCGGCCGGATTCTGCGGCAGTTGTTGACCGAGAGCTTGCTGCTGAGCGTGTGCGGAGGAGCGCTGGGTATATTGCTGTGTGTGTGGAGCGTGAAGTGGATACACGTATGGGGAACCCAGAGCCTGCCAAGGTTGACGGATATCGGAGTTGACGGGCGGGTTTTGGCGTTTACCGCGGGACTTTCCGTGCTCGCCGGGATTCTGTTTGGACTTGCACCGGCGCTACGGATGGCGCGCGCCGATTTGCATGGCGCGTTGAAGGAGGCAGGCCGCGGCGCAGCCGGAAGCGCGGTGTGGGGTCGCGGGAACCGGTTGCGGCGGTTGCTGGTGATTGCGGAGATGGCGCTATCCGTGGTGCTGCTGATTGCAGCGGGGCTGCTGATCCGCAGCTTTGCGCGTTTGCAAAATGTGGCGCCGGGGTTTGCACCGAAAAATGTACTGACGTTTGACCTGGCATTGAATGGGCAGAGCTACGCGGATCCGGAAGTGCGGCTGAGCGCGTATCGGGAACTTTGGAGGCGGCTGGAGAGCCTTCCGGGAGTCAACAGCGCGGGAGGGACGACCGCACTTCCGCTGAGCGAACAGTTTGCCTGGACCCCGATTACGGTGGAAGGGCGCACGCCATTGCCGGGAGAAAAGTTCCTAAACGCGGACGCGCGGGTGGTGGGCGGGAAGTATTTTCAGGCGATGGGCATCCCGCTGCGCGGCGGACGCCTGTTCGAAGAAAGCGACGCGGTTGGGAAAATGCCGGTGACGCTGGTGGACGAGTTCATGGCGCAACAGCTATGGCCGGGGCAGGACGCGGTGGGCAAGCGCATTCACATGGTGGAGTCGGAAACGTCCTGGATGACGGTAGTGGGCGTGGTGGGGCGGGTGAAACAGGAAGCGCTGGATTCCGAGCCGCGCATCGCATTCTATTTGCCGCAGACGCAGTATCCGGCGCGGCAAATGACGGTCGTGTTGCGCGGAGCGGGCGATCCGACCGCTCTCTCACCCTCCGTCAAAACGGAGTTGCGCGCGATCGATCCGCGTCTGCCAATGTACGCGGTGCGGACGATGCAAGAGCGCGTGGCGGAATCGCTGGCGCCGCGAAGATTCGCGATGACGTTGCTGGCGCTGTTTGCCGCAATCGCGCTGGTGCTCGCGAGCGTGGGCATCTATGGAGTGATGGCCTACTTGGTTAGCCAGGGCACCCGAGAAATTGGGATTCGCATGGCGCTGGGAGCAACGCAGCGGGAGATTTTGCGCCTGGTGCTGGCGCAGGGGATGAAGCTGGCGGCGGTGGGACTCGGGATTGGGTTGGCCGCGGCGCTGGTATTCACCCGGCTGATGCATAGCTTGTTATTTGGCATCAGCGCGTGGGACCCGGTTTCCTTTGGTGGGATCGCGACGCTGCTGGGAGCTGTAGCACTGCTGGCGACCTACATTCCCGCGAAGCGCGCGGGGCGCGTCGATCCCGTGTTGTGTCTGCGCGCGGAATAACGAGGTAGGAGAACCGCCGAATCCGGAAACGGACCCGGGCTAGCGATTATTTGGGCGGCCGCGGGCCGGAAAGCGTGCGAGCCTCCGGATTGCGCGGCGACCAGTCCTCCGGCGGAAACGCGACGCGCCAAAACGACGGACGCGGAGCAGAAAACTCGAGACCAATTTCCGATTTTCCCGCGCGCACCGGGCCGAGAAAAGCCACGTGGCACTCCTGTTCCTCTTTTGTCCCTTTGTGTTGCATTTTGAGGAGGCTGCCGCTGGTCACGCGAGCCGTGGTGAGAATCAGCGCGCCGTGGGCGTTGATCGCGAGCGTCTCCGTCTCCTCTTCGAAAGGCTGGCCCTGCGCATCGCTGCCGCTGACGCGCACAGCCACCTGCATGAGCACGCGCTGGCTGCGGCGACGCGGCATGGGGTTACCGGGCATATTCGAACCGTGGGCCATGAGACCTCTTTGTTAAGCTCGCCGACCATCCACAACGCAGCGGCTCGCGATGGCGGCGCTGCGGAGACAACAAAGGCTACAGCGTAGCAATTCCGGAGCCATTCGTTCAGGGGCTGTGCCGGATTTGGAAACGCGCTCAGCTGCGCTGGTCCATCGGCACGTAGCTGCGCGTGTCGTGGCCGAGATAGATTTGCCGCGGCCGGGCGATTTTCTGCTCGGGATCGAGCAGCATCTCTTCCCACTGCGAAATCCAGCCGGAAGTACGCGGAATGGCGAAGAGAACTGGGAACATGGAGATCGGAAAGCCCATGGACTGGTAAATGAGGCCGGTATAAAAGTCCACGTTGGGATAGAGCTTGCGCTTGATAAAGTATTCGTCTTCGAGAGCGATGCGTTCGCATTCGAGAGCAATTTCCAGCAGCGGATTCTTGCCCATCAATTCGAACACTTCGTAGGCCACGCGTTTGATGATGCGGGCGCGCGGGTCGTAGTGCTTGTAAATGCGATGGCCGAAACCCATGAGCTTAGTCTCGCCAGCCTTGACGCGCTTGATGAACGCTGGAACGTTTTGCACGGAGCCGATTTCGAGCAGCATGTGCAGAACTTCTTCGTTGGCGCCGCCGTGTAGCGGACCGTAGAGCGCGGCGATGGCAGCGGCCGTCGCGGAATATGGGTCGACGTGGGAGCTCCCAACGCCGCGAATGGTATTAGCGGAGCAGTTCTGCTCGTGATCCGCGTGCAAAATGAAGAGGATGTCGAGCGCGCGTTCCAAGGTGGGATTCGGCCGGTACTTTGTTTCCGTCGTCCGGAACAGCATGTTCAGAAAATTTCCGGGATAGCTGAGCTCGTTGTCCGGGTAGACAAACGGCATGCCCAGCGTGTGCCGATAAGAAAACGCCGCGATGGTGGGCATTTTGCCGATCAGGCGATAGGTCTGCTTGCGGCGGGACTCTTCGTCAAAAATGTTGCGCGCATCGTGGTAGAAAGTGGAAAGTGCGGCGATCGTAGAAATGAGCATGCCCATGGGGTGGGCGTCGTAGTGAAAGCCGTCGAGAAACTTCTTGATGCTTTCGTGGATGAAGGTGTGGTGCGTGACGTTGTAGGTCCAATCTTTCAGTTGTGCGGCTGTGGGTAGTTCCCCGCGCAGCAGGAGATAGGCGGTTTCGAGATAAGTGCTTTTTTCGGCGAGTTCTTCGATGGGGTAGCCGCGATAGCGCAGGATCCCGGCGTCGCCGTCGATGTAGGTCACGCGGCTGATGCAAGAGGCGGTGTTGTTGTAGGCCGGGTCGTAGCTCAGCATGCCGAATTCGTTGGGGTCGACCTTGATTTGACGCAAATCCATGGCGCGAATGGCGCCGTTTTTTATGGGGATTTCGTAGGATTTTCCGGTGCGATTGTCGGTGATCGTGACGGATTCGCGGGAAGCGGTGGGACTGTCTACTTTTTTGGTCTGCGTAGCGGTGGTGGTGGAGTCCATAGGCGATCGATCCTCAGCGGCTGGGCAGCGCAAGCGTTTACTTCCCCACTGTACACCAAAGGGTGCCCGCCGGGAATGGGACCGGCGGGCGGTAAGTGAAAGGAACTATTGACGTTGGAGCTATCCGAGGGAAACGAAGCCGAACGCCGGGCTGCTGCATCTAATTCACGTCTGTACGATAATCGTTATAACGTATATTGAGGATGGGTGACAGCCCGGAGGAGGAGTTCATGATCCAGATTCGCAAAAGCGAGGAGCGCGGCCATTTTGACCACGGCTGGCTGAACACGTATTTCACGTTTTCGTTCGCCGACTACTACGACCCGAAGCATGTGCATTTCCGGACATTGCGCGTGCTGAATGACGATCGCGTCGCACCGGGTCAGGGCTTTCCGACGCATCCACATCGCGACATGGAGATTGTGACCTACGTGTTGGAAGGCGCGCTGGAGCATCGCGACAGCATGGGTACCGGCTCGGTAATCCGCCCCGGCGACGTGCAGTATATGAGCGCGGGATCCGGCGTGACGCACAGCGAGTTCAACGCTTCGGACAAGGAACCCGTGCACTTGCTGCAAATCTGGATGTTCCCGGAGAAGCAGGGTTTGCTACCGATGTACGGACAGAAGAATTTCAGCGAAGGGGAGAAGCGCGCGAAGCTGCGGTTGCTCGTCTCGCCGGATGGACGCGACGGCTCGATTCAGATTCGCCAGAACAACGAGTTGTATGCCACCGTGCTAGAGGAAGGCGAAGCGGTCCGCCACGAATTGAAGGCGGATCGCCACGCGTATGTCCAAGTAGCACGCGGGAGTGTCAGATTGAATGGCACGCAACTCGAAGCGGGTGACGGCGCGGCTGTTTCTGCCGAAAAGGCCGTCGAGCTGACCGGCGTGAACAATGCCGAAGTGCTGCTGTTTGACTTGGCGTAAGTGCGCCGATTCTTCACCGAGCCGACGCTGAAGGAAGCGCGCGAATCGCGGACAAGCGGGACGCGCGCTTTTTCTTTATCAGGACTGACTACTCGTAGCGCAGCGCGATGAGCGGGTCGACGCGGGTGGCGCGGCGCGCGGGGAGATAGCAAGCCAGCAGGGCGACCGCTACGAGCAGCGCAGCCACCACGGCAAAGGTCAAGGGGTCCGTGGGCCGCACACCGTAGAGAAAGCTGGTCAGAAAGCGCGTGGCCGCCAGGGCTGCGAACAAGCCGATTACCAGCCCCAGCAGGGCCAATCGAGCACCTTGCAGCAGCACCATGCCGAACACATTGCCGCGCGCTGCGCCCAGGGCTATGCGAAACCCCGCTCGCAACAAATTTCTCCACTTGCCGTTCGAAGTGTGCACGCAGCTCTTCGTCCATCTCCCTTTCCGCGGCATTTCGGCGCCATAGCGATCGCGCACGGAATTTCAAGTCGGCCCACATGAGTCACTCCTGCAAATCTTCGGATGGCGGGAACAGGCAATCGGGCGCCGCTTATTCGTAACGTAGCGCGACCATCGGATCGACGCGCATCGCTCGGCGAGCCGGCAAATACGCGGCAATGAGCGCTACACCGGACAGGACTCCCACGCATGCGAGCAACGTCACGCTATCGCGAGCCGCCAAACCAAAAAGCAGCTTTTGCAGCAACCCGACCGTGGCTAAGGACAGGCAGACCCCGACTAGCACGCCGCCCGCCAGCACCGCCACAACATCGCGCAGAACCAAACCCAGAATGGAGCCGCGCGGCGCGCCCAGCGCCAAACGAATGCCAAACTCCACCTGCCGTTGCGTCACCAGATAGCTGAGTGCGCCGTACAGTCCGATCATCGCGAGGACTAACGCCAGAGCGCCGAAAAATGTGGAGAGCGTTGCGAGCAACCGCTCTTGTACGAGGGAGTCGTCCACTTGCTGCGCCAACGTAGCGAAATCCAGTGGAATGGACTTGTTCACGGCGGCCGCAGCCTCCTGCACCGCGGTCATCAGCTCCGCGGGAGGAATCGCGGTCCGCAATTCGAACGTCTGCGCTTCAGCGTGCTCGGGAACTTGCGTAACCGGAAAATATGCGGTCGCCGAATTCGTTTCTCGCAGTGAATCGTATTTCGCGTCCTTCACCAGGCCCACGATCTGAATCGGCACCGCCGGTTTGCCGGGCTCGGGATCGACGCTAAAGAACTTGCCGATCGGATTGGCCCCCGGAAAGAAGCGTTTCCCTACCGACTCATTGACGATGGCGACCTGTGCCGAAGTTTTTGTGTCCTCGTCGTTAAAGCCTCGCCCCGCGAGCAAAGGAGTCCGCATCGTGGCGAAATAGTTGGGCGAAACAAAATTAAAATTCACCAGCGCGTCATCCCCGGTGGGCGGATTGGGCGAGTCCACCTTGATCCCGTTGTCCCACATACGATTGCTGACGGGTGTAATAATCGAACGGCTCGCGGAAGTTACTCCCGGCAGGCCCCGCAAGCGGCGCTCCAAATCGTCAAACGTCGGCGGCTGCTGCTCGGCAGGGACTTTCGCCGTATGCAGATTCGCGGTTACCAGCAGCACATTGTGGCGGTCGAAACCGATATCCATCATCACCAACTTCACCAGACTGCGCAGAAACAGGCCGCTGGCCACCAGCAGCACCAGCGAAAGCGCCACCTGCGACGCGACAATCCATTTGCCGGCCCGGAATTTGACGCGACCCTCGGTTTCCGCCATCTGGCTGCCCTTCATTGCGGACGTCAGGGAAACTCGCGTCGAGCGCAACGCCGGCAATACGCCGAAGAGCAAACCTGTCCCGACGGCAGCTACGGTGGTGAACGCCAGGATGCGCCAGTCGAGAGAAAGATCAAGAAACAACGGTCCAGTGTCTCCTTTGGTAGAAAGGAAGCGCACCAGCAGCGCTTCTCCCCAGCGGGCGAAAAACACACCGAGCAGCGCACCCGCAACCGAGAGCAACACGCATTCCGTCAACAACTGGCGAATCAACCGCGGCCGCGACGCTCCCAACGCTTTTCTCACGGCTATTTCCTTGTGCCGAGTTGCCGCGCGCG
>Ga0335073_10008557_pt1 | contig 14357 bp, 12 predicted proteins | sample Lox_Sample_22_FD_207093 | JGI IMG/M metagenome (GOLD analysis project Ga0335073, IMG submission 207093) | Soil microbial communities from Loxahatchee National Wildlife Refuge, Florida, United States - Lox_Sample_2.2 | ecosystem: Environmental > Terrestrial > Soil > Wetlands | place: USA... | reverse complement strand
TTCGCCTTCGGCGCGGCGACCGATCTCGTGGTCGTCGTCGGCCTCGCCGCCATCCTCCTCGCGATCGGCGCCTATCTGTTCTCGAAGATCGAAGTCTAGCCTTGAGAGATGCAACGGAAGTTCTGTTACATCAGACTGCTTTTGTCAGTGCGCCATCGATAATCAAGTTGGTGCCGGATATGCGACTCGCGAGCGGGCTCGAAAGAAAGACAACCCCATAGGCCACTTCCTCGGGCGTGCCCATGCGTCCAGTCGGGTTGAGCCCCAGAGCCGCCTTGTAGAGCGCCGGATTATTGTGCTCGATGGTCTGCCAGACCCCGCCCTCGAAATAGGTGTTGCCCGGTGACACTGCATTCACACGGATCCCCTTGGGAGCGAGCTGGTTTGCCAAGCCCTTTGCATAATGGATGAGCGCCGCCTTGGTGGCACCATAGGAGCCTGCGGCAAAATCGATTTCGAAACCGGAGACGCTCGAGATCACCGCGATCGAGGCCGCATGAGATTTTTCGAGCCATGGCAGCGCTGCGGTCACCGCATTCACCGTGTGCATCATGTCGGTACGGAACGAGCGCTCCCACGTCTCGTTCGAATTGCCGACGGCGATCGCGCTGACATTGCAGACCAGCACGTCGATGCCGCCGAGCTCGCCGGCGGCGGTCGCAACCCAGTGCGCGAGTGCCGCCCCATCGCCGACGTCGAGCGCTTTGCCCCAGGCAGTCGTGCCCTTGTCGGCGAGGGCGCGTATCGACGCGTCGACCTCGGCAGCGTTGCGCGCGCATATCGCGACGCAGGCGCCCTCCGCGGCGAACATCTCGGCAATCGAGCGGCCGATGCCCTTGCTGCCGCCCGTCACCAGTACCCTTTTCCCCTTCAATCCGAGATCCATAACCTCTCCCAATGGGATCGGGCGCAACAGCGCCATTCCGAAACCTGGAACGGCCGCAGTCCCGGGCCGGGTCAACGCCCACGACGCGGGCACCGCCATGCCCCACACTTCTGCAAAGAACATGCCGAGCAACGCCGCCGAGCGACTTCCCAGAGCACACGCCTAGGCGCTGCATCTCATTCCGACGCTCGCGACGCCTGCGCCCATTTCGGAGAATGGAAAATCGCATCTGCCTAATCTTTGAGCGGGCATATTTCGGCTGGCGGGCGAAGGGTCCCGATCATGTGCTCGGCTTCTGCGCAATCACCATGCCGATCTGTCCACTGGTTCGCGCAAATGGAATTGCATACGAAAGCGCGAGGGGCCAGCGAGCGCATCGGTCGGCGGTGTCGCCCGCATGGATGCGGGCAAGGTTGAACACTGACACCCTGATTCAGCGGGTCGGTCGACTGTGCCAACATCGCGAATCGACTTGACTCTGCGGAGGAGGACGCTAACGATACTTGCGGATCGGGATTTTCCGATCTGCATATGACGTCGCCGGGGGTCTTCCCCGAGAGGCGAACCGAGCAAGAGCGCTCTCCTGGCCTGAACGGCCGCGAGGGCGCTTTTCAATTTGGGGTTATGAGGAGAGATCTTGTCGGCAGCCCTGACCGGATATGCTTCAATTCCTCTGGCCGTGGTGTTTTCCACGAGCGGCTCGTACAGCACGGTCGGACAGGAGATGCTGAACGGCGCGCTGCTCGCACTCGAGGAGATCGCCGACAGTCCCGATTTTCCCTTCACATTCGATCCGATCATCAGAGACCCCGGCGGTGACACCGCGGCCTACGGCCGCGAGTGCGAAGACGTGCTTCGCCGGCGGGATGTGCACCATGTGTTGGGTTGCTACACCTCGTCCAGCCGCAAAGAGGTGATCCCTTCGATTGAGAAGTTTGACGCGCTGCTCTGGTACCCCTCTCATTACGAAGGTTTCGAGAGCAGCAGCAACGTCATCTACACCGGCGCTTCCCCGAACCAGCATATCGTCCCTCTGCTCCGGTACATGCTGCGAGAACGTGGCGGTCGGGTCTACTGCGTCGGCTCCAATTATATCTGGGCCTGGGAAAACAACCGTATCCTCCGCGAAATCGTCCAGACGGCTGGCGGTGCCGTCGTCGCTGAAAAGTATCTGCCGGTGGGCTCGACCGACATCGACCACTTCATTCGCGAGATCAGGGCCGCTCGACCCGATTTCATTTTCAACACCCTCATCGGCGAGTCGAGCTACGCCTTTTATCGGGCTTACGTCGCTGCCGGCGAGGACGACCAAACAATCGGGCCGACGCGGATTCCCGTGACCAGCTGCAGCCTGTCTGAACCGGAGCTCCTGTCCATCGGCAGCCGCGCGGCGGCAGGGCACCTGGCGTCCAGCGTCTATTTTCAGAGTATCGATCGGTCACGCAATCATGCTTTCGTCAACCGGTACCGTGGCCGCTTCGGCGATCGCAAGGTCACCTCAGCCGATGCCGAAGCGTCCTATATCGCGGTGATCCTCTTAGCCAGCGCTATTCGCGAGTGTGGATCGAGCGATGTCGACCAGGTGAGGAAGGCGATTTACCGCTGCCGCCTGGACGCGCCTCAAGGACCCGTCTGGATCGATCGCGACAACAATCACAGTTTTCTCACGCCCGCTCTGGGAGTCTCTCGCCGAGATGGCCAGTTCGACCTCGTATGGCGGGCCGACGAGCCGGCGAAGCCAGATCCTTATCTCGTGTGGTTCGACGTTAATTCAGTGTCGCGCAGAGGCGCGGCGCGACCTTCAGCGGGCGTGGGCACCCGCTATTTGAAAGTGGTGCCCCCATGACCATGCGCATCCCCAATTTCCGCAATAAGCGTGCTCTATTGCTCCACCGTCATGACCGCAACCTCGACGCCGTCGTCGAGCAGCTGGAGAAACTCGGCGTCTACGTCACGGTGCGATGGCCAGCCGAGGGCGTATCGGCGTCCGATACCGACGTCGTGTTCTTCGATTCCGACCTTGCCTTCGATGGCCTCTTCGCGTGGATGCCCGGCGCCGCGCCTGCTCCGCTGATAGCAATGCTCGGCTCGGAGGCACCGGGCCGTATCGAATGGACGCTCGCCCAGCAGCAATCGGCCTATCTGCTCAAGCCGATCGGATCAACGGGTGTCTTCACCGCGCTCTCCATTGCGTTTCACCACTTCGCGCTTCGCCGGGCGCAGGAGGAAGAACTCTGCCGGCTTGAGGCCGGCCTTGAACGGCGCGCCGATGTGATTCAGGCGACGGTGACGCTGATGCGCCGCTACGAGGTGAGCCCCGAGACGGCTTTCCGCATGTTGCGCGCAGAGAGCATGCGTCGTCGCGCGACGTTGGGCGCCGTGAGCAGCCTTATTCTCGATGGCAAGTGGCTGCCCTCGCCGCGCGAGGCACAGAAGCAAATGCCGGGGAAACGACGGACCTCGGGATGAGGCTGGGCGCTGCACGGCGTCTGGCGGAGCTGGTGGAGAGGGAAGGGGAGAAGAGGACATGACCGAACAGGATGCAGAGAAAACGCCGCTCTCGGGGAAAAGCGAGGCTGGCAGCACGTCCGGAAATGATGAGCGCCCGCGAGGTGGGCCGGTAATGGATCGACGGACGTTGATGCAGGGCGCCGGGGCTGCGGTTGCAGCTACGACAGTTCTCTCTCGCGCCATGCCCGTGCGCGCCGCCTCGGACGAACCGGTCAAAATCGGGTTCATCGAAGATCAATCCGGCAATCTTTCGATTTATGGCATCCAGAAACTTCATGCGGCCCAGCTGGCTGTACAAGAGATTAATGACGGCCTGACCCTTGCCGGCGGGCCGGTGGGTAGCGGGGGTATGGGCACATTTGGCTCCTATGCGGCGCAGCCGCCCGTCGAGAAGGAAATCGGCGCTGAGGAGCAATTCATCAATGACGGCGGTCCACAGAGCCAGAAGGGCATGGTGTTCGCCGAAGACAGCGACGTGCTTATCAAGTCCGGCGACACGGGGATCCTTGGCCGCAAGGTCCAACTCATCGCGCCGGACGGGCAGTCTACGAACACGCTCTGGCAACAGCTCACGCGCAGACTGATCCAGGAGGATAAGGTTGATGTGCTGGTCGCCGGCTTCGCCAGTGCCGAGCGCGAAGCGATCCGGCCCATCGTGGACCAGCACAAGCAACTCTACTTCTACACCAACCAGTACGAGGGTGGTGTTGCCGACGAATTCACCTTCTGCACCGGGGCGGTTTGCGAACAGCAAGTGATCCCCGTGATGCAATACATGGTTGAGAAATACGGCCCGCGGATTTTCACGATTGCGGCAAATTACAATTTTGGCCAGTTGACGGCGGCCTGGGTTCGCTCCTTCGCTCCCGTCCTTAAGGCCCAGGTGATTGCCGAGGAGTTCCCGCCGCTGGAGGTTTCTGAATTTTCGACGGTGATCGCGCATGTCCAACAGGCGAAACCCGATTGGGTGATGACATTGCTCGTCGGACAGAACCAATCGAACTACTACCCGCAAGCCGCCGCCGCCGGGCTCAAATACCCGATGGCTTCGACCGTCAACATGGCGCAGGGCTATGAGCACAAGCGTTTCAAACCCCCGTCACTCGCCAATATGCATAATGCCGTAAACTACATGCAGGAGATCCCGACCAAACGGAACCAAGAGTTCGTGAAGCGCTTTTACAAGATGTTCCCGAACGATCCGTACCTGGGACAGATGGCGCAGAACACCTATTTCTCGATCCATCTCTATGCTAAAGCGGCACGACTTGCCGGAACGACAGACCAGCAAAGGGTGCGAAAGGTGCTCGAAGCCGGCTGGGCGATTGAGGCACCCGAGGGATCTGTCTTCCTTGAGCCGGGGACGCATCATTGCTCTCATTACATTCGCCTGGCCAAGGCCGACGCGGACCATAACATCAGTTTCGTCCGCGAATGGCCGATGATCGAGGCGTGGTGGCTGCAACGGCTCGGCGTGAACCTGGTGCGGCACCCCGAACATAAGCAATATGTTCCGGACGAAGATCCGTTCTTCAAAATGTTCGTCGCAAGCAAGTAGAGCGGCGATTTCGGGGAGGTGGATGTCCTCTCGCGAGGCGCCACCGTCCCGTTCTGTTCTCCGGGAGTAGCTTCATGGATGCGCTGTCCGAGGTCGTCAGCGTTCTCTATCAGTTTGGTACGAACGCGGTGTTCCTCTTGCTGTCGGCGATCGGACTGATCGTCATTCTCGGAATGATGAACATCATCAACCTCGCTCACGGCGAGTTCATGATGATGGGTGCCTACATCGCCACCATCGCCACGGAACACGGATCGCCGCTCCCGGTCGCGGCGTTCCTCAGCTTCCTCGGCGTGGCGCTGTTCGGCATGATCCTCGAGCGGCTCGTCATTCGCCGTTTCTACGGCCGAGAGCTCGGCGCACTGGTGGTAACCTGGGGCATAAGCCTGATTCTCGCCCAAGGGGCGCTTCTGCTCTTCGGTCCCTATATGCCGGCGATCGCAATCCCGAGCGGTTCTTTCAGCCTGGGCCGATACTCCTTTTCCTATTACTGGCTCATCCTGATTGCCGTCAGCATCATTCTCGTGGGTGCGCTGTGGCTCATCTACAACCGGACAAGCTTCGGGCTGATGGCGCGCGCGACGATGCAGAACCCCGCCATGGCCCGCAGCCTCGGCGTCGACGTCGAAAAGGTTTATGCGCTGACCTTTGGGCTCGGAGCTGGGCTTGCCGGTCTGAGCGGTGCTCTCCTCGCGCCCACCACCTCGATCGCGCCCTTCATGGGGCAGCAATTCGTCGCGCCCGCCTTCATCACTGTCGTCGTCGGCGGCGGGGCTAACGTCATCGCCGGGGCAGTTGGCTCGAGCGCCCTACTTTCATTCGTGCAGACGCCCGTCGGGCTGCTGCTTGGCACCTTCTCCGGAATGGTAGCGCTGCTGCTTACGGCGCTCATCATCATTCGAATCCTTCCCGCCGGAATCTCGTCTCTGCTCCAGGGACGATCCCGTCTGGCCGGAGCACGCTAGGACATGCCCAGAATGCGACAGCTGTTCCGATTGATCGGCGGTTCCCACGACATCGGCAGTTCGCGTTGGTTTTGGAGCGCGCTGACGGCCCTTGCGGCGGCATTCCTGTTCTACCCGCTTTTCGGCTCGGAATTCGGTGCCACGAATGTCGCCTATTATCTTCTCAATATTCCGCTGGGCCTCGGCCTCGCGCTTCTCTGGGGGTATGGCGGGGTCTTGAGCTTCGGGCAGACGGCGTTCTTCACCATTGCCGGTTACGTCTACGGCATTGTCGCCGGCAACATGACGGAAAACAGTGCTGGCACCGTCGTTGCCTCATGCGCAGGTCTTGCTGCCGCCGGCGTGGTGTCGGCCGCCTTTGGCTATTTCGTCTTCTTCGGACGCGTCGCGGCCTGGATCGTGCCGATCCTCACGCTCGTTTTGACCTTGCTCCTGTCAACCTTTCTCGGTCTGACAGCCGGATATCAGTGGCGGGTCGGGAGCGTATTGCTCGGCGGCTATAATGGCATGACCGGGATCCCCGCACTGCAGGTAGGGGATTTCGTTTTCCAAGGCTATTCATTCTACTACGTCACGCTCGCGCTCGTGATCTTGTGCTATCTGGGCCTGCGAATGCTCGTTAACTCGCATCCGGGCCAGGTGGTGATCGCGATGCGAGAAGACGAACTCCGCACGGAACTCCTCGGCTACGATGTGCGGCTTCAGCAACTCGGCGTGTTCGTGCTCGCGGCTCTGCTTTCAGGAATAAGCGGCCTCCTCTATGTCCAATGGGGCAACTACATCACGCCCTCTTCCGCGGGCCTCATCCAGGCGACGCTGCCTGTCATCTGGGTTGCGGTCGGTGGCCGCGATAGCCTGCTTGCTGTCTGCATCGCGACGTTTCTGCTGAATCAGCTGACCTACGTCCTTTCTTCGCAAGGAAATCAATACGCGCTCGTCATTGTCGGGGTTATCCTCGTTGCCGTGATGCTCTTCGCGCCACAGGGAATAGTGGTCGCGATTGCGCGTAGCCGATGGTGGCGCCGAACAGTCGACCCGAACGCGTCTTCCCATGGCTGAGGGGTTCATAACATCCGACGCCAGCCCGCCGAAATCTGCGCGGAAGTTTGACGCCGCGCCGGTACTGCGCACGGAGGCGCTGAGCAAACGCTTCGGGGGTGTGGTCGCGGCCGACGCAATCAACTTCAGCGTCCGCCCTGGAGAATTCCGTTGCATCATTGGTCCGAATGGGGCGGGCAAGTCGACTCTCTTCGCGCTGCTCTGCGGCATCCATCGGCCGGACTCCGGCCGAATCTTCTTCAAGGACGTAGAGATGACTGCGCTGAACGCGTTCCGGCGTGTCCGCCTGGGCGTCGGATTGACGTTTCAGACCAACCGCGCCTTTCATGCTCTCACGGTGGCGGAGAACCTGGACGCGGCGCGACGAAATCGCGGCGAAAGGCGGGACGACCATTTCCGCCATGCCCTTTCCGCTTTCAGGCTCCAAGACTCGCTCCACTTCTCCGCCCGGATACTGCCGCATCATCAACTTCAATGGCTCGAGATCTGCATGGCGCTTCGCCAGGGCCCCGAGATTCTCCTGTTGGACGAACCGACCGCCGGCATGTCGCCCGACGAGACGCTCTACACGGCCAAAGTGTTGCGGGAGCTCAGCGCCGCAGGCCTCACCATTGTTGTCGTCGAGCACGACATCGCTTTTGTTCGCGAAGTGGCCGACAGCGTCAGCGTCCTGCACTTTGGGCGAATGTTCGCCGAAGGAACCGTGGCCGAAATTACGGCGCGCGACGACGTGCGCCAGATCTATTTGGGACGAGCCTAGGGAAAAGCCGATGCATGTGATTGCCACGGACGGGCTCCGAGCCGGCTATGCCACGGGAGAGGTGCTGCAGGGAGTCAGCATTCATGTCGAGGAGGCGGAAATCGTCGCCGTGTTGGGACGCAATGGGGTCGGCAAGACCACGCTGATGCGGGCCCTGATCGGCCTGTTGCCGGCGCGTAGCGGCACGATCCGCTTCCGAGGCGAAGATGTGACGCGGCTCAGGGCCGATCGGCGAGCCCGCTATGGAATCGGTTATGTCCCGCAGGGGCGCGATGTATTTCCGCATATGAACGTGATCGACAATTTGCGCATGGGCGGTTTCATCAAGGGCCTTGGGGGAAAGCCTCGGCTCGACCTCGTCCATGAATATTTCCCGTTTCTGCGGGAGCGCGCCGATCAGCGCGCCGGCACGCTCAGCGGCGGGCAGCAGGAGATGCTTGCCATTGGCCGAGCCCTGGCCGGTGAACCGCAACTTCTGCTGCTCGACGAACCGAGCGACGGTGTACAGCCGAGCATTGTACACGAGATCGGCGATTTCGTCGTGGAGCTGAATCGCAAGCAGCGGCTCGCGGTCCTGATCGTCGAGCAAAATATCGACCTGGTTCAGAAAGTCGCATCGCGAGCCTACGTGCTCGACAAGGGTCGTGTGGTGCGGACACTTGAGAAGGACGAAATCAGAAACACGGAAAGACTTGCCGAATTCCTCGCGATCTGACCGGCCGATCCGTTCGCGCCGGAGCTTTTGCGCAAGCCATAGGGAGGAGCAGATGTATCACATGGCACCGGGCACCGCGGACTGGATCAAGGGATCGATCATGTCCACGCGCGGGATCGGCCGCAATCGCAGCCCGGACACCCATCACCTGACCGAGGCAAAACAGGGGACGTACCACTACACCATGGGACCGTATTCGGATCCGGTGCTCCACGTTAGGCCCGGCGACCGGGTGGCAGTGGAAACGCGAGACGCGTTCGAGGGCAAGATCAAGAAGGAAACAGACAGGCCAACGCAGCTCCTGCAAATGCCGTACCTCAACCCGCAGAACGGGCCGATCATGGTCGAAGGAGCAGAGAAGGGCGACGCTCTCGCCGTCTATATCGAGTCGATGGTGCCGCGCGGCGATAATCCCCGTGGAACCTGCTGCATGATTCCGGAATTCGGGGCGCTCACGGGCACGTACTACACGGCAACGCTCAACGAACCCCTGCCAGAGGTAGTACGTAAGATCGATCTCGATGAGGAGTGGGTCTACTGGAGCGACCGGGTAAAGCTTCCCTATCGGCCGCATATCGGTACGCTGAGCTGCTCGCCCGAGATCGACTCGATCAACTCGCTAACGCCCGATAATCACGGCGGCAACATGGACGTTCCCGACATGGGCCCCGGCAGCATTACCTACCTTCCTGTCCGCACCAAGGGCGCGCGCTTGTTTATCGGAGACGCACATGCCTGCCAGGGCGACGGAGAGGTCTGCGGCGTTGCGGTCGAGTACCCCACGGTCACCACGATTCGGGTCGATCTCATCAAGGGCTGGACGATCGAGTGGCCCCGGCTGGAGCGCGAGGATTTCATCATGACGCTCGGGAGCGCGCGTCCGCTCGAGGATGCCACGCGCATCGCCTATCGCGAACTCGTGCGCTGGATGGTCAAGGACTACGGGTTCAACCAGTGGGACGCCTATATGATGCTGAGCCAGTGCGGCATGGTAAGGCTCGGCAACTTTGTCGATCCAAAATACACTGTCGGCGCTGCGATTCGAAAGGCGCATCTCGCGAAGGACACATGAAAACGAATCAGCCGCCGACGATGCCAACCGGCGGATAGGGAGGCGCCGACAGGCATAAAACCCCGCCTCTCACCTCCCCGCCAACACCCCATCCGCAATCTTCTCCGCCGTCATCAAGGTCGGGAAGTTGGTGTTGGCGCAGGGCACGACGGGAAACAGCGACGCGTCGACCACACGCAATCCCCCGACGCCGCGCACGCGGCCTGCCGTGTCGGTCACCGCCATGGGATCGTCCTCGCGGCCCATGCGGCAGGTGCAGGAGGCATGCCAGACGCCGATCGCGGCGCGGCGCGTGAACGCTTCCAGCGCGTCGTCGTCGCGCATCAGCTCGTCGAAACGGAAGCCTTCGACGATGACCTTGTCGATGAGCGCGCGCCGCAGCGCCGCGGGCCCGTCGAGAAGGCGCGCCAGCGCCGCGGTGATCAGGCGATTGCGCGGCGTGACCTCGCCGACTTTCTTGACGCGCTCGCTGTAGCTCGCCGGGAAGGGGTCTGAGGTCACGCCCTGCAGCGCCGGGCTCTGCTGCATCCGTCCGGCGCGGCGAAAGGCGTCCATCAGGCGCTCGAGATCGCGCCGGTCGCTGAGCAGGTTGAACTCGACGACGGGCTCGCGCCGCCAATCCTGCGCGGCGAGCCGGACCTGGCCGCTCTCGGAATAGGTCTTGTAGACCGCGAGCAGCAGCGAGCCGATCTGCTCGCCGACGGCATGCCAGGCCGATTTGTTGACCGCCACCAGGAACATGTCGCCGGCGGGCGCGCCGCCGATGCCCGAGGAATAGCGCAGCCCCACCAGGATGTGGCGGCGCGTCAGCCCGTTGAGCCGCGCCTCGGGCTTGACGAAGGCAGAGAGCGAGATCGAGGGATGATCCATCAAGCCTTGGCCGACCCCGGGCAGCGCCGCGACGACGGCAATGCCGAGATCGCGCAATTGCCCGGCCGGGCCGATGCCGGCGCGCAGCAGATGCGCCGGCGAATGGATCGCGCCCGAGCACAAGATCACCTCGCGGCCGCGGAACTCCTGCGCGCGCCCCGCGACCAGCGCGGTGACGCCGACGCAACGCGCGTCCTCGAGCAGCAGCCCCGTCACCACGGTTTGCGTCGAGATCGCCAGGTTGGCCCGGAGCCGCGTCGCGGGATCGAGATAGCCGATCGCCGCCGAGACGCGCCGGTCATAGGCGTTGGAGATGGTGATCGGGAAATAGCCGTCTTTGAACTCGCCATTCTGGTCCGGCAGGTATTCGAAGCCCGCCGCGGCGAAAGCGGCGGCCGCAGCCTTGGCATGGCCGTTCCAGAGATCGGGAAAGATGCGGCGCACCGGAATGCGGCCGTCTTTGCCGTGAAACGGTCCGTCGAAATCGAGGTCGCGCTCGACCTTCTTGAAATAGGGCAGCACGTCGCGCCAGCCCCAGCCTGCCGCGCCGCGCGCTTCCCATTCGGCATAGTCGCTGGGCGCGCCGCGATTGGCGAGCTGGCCGTTGATCGAGGAGCCGCCACCGAGCACGCGCGCCTGCTCGTATTTGCGCAAAGGCGGCCGGTTCTCTTGCGGATTGTTGTGCGAGATGATTTCGGTATGGGCCTTGAGCTCGGTCCAATGGAAGCGCGGGTCGAAATAGGCGGTGCCGGGATAGCTGTCGAGAATCTCGGGCGGCACGCGGCCGTCGGGCGTATCCTGCCCCGCTTCGCAGACCAGCACGCGGTTGGCGCTGTGCGCCGACAGGCGGTTCGCCATCACCGATCCGGCCGAGCCGCCGCCGACGATGATGTAATCGTAGGACATGGCTTTGCCCTCTCAGTGCCAGAGCTGGGTCGATGCGAGCGCCGCGCCTTGCGCCAGCGCCTGCAGCTTGGCCCAGGCGATCTCGGGATGAACCCGGCCGCCCAGCCCGCAATCGGTCCCGGCGATGACGCGCTCGCGCCCGACCGCCCCGGCGAAGCGCAGGATGCGCTCCGCCACGAGCTCGGGATGCTCGACGACATTGGTGGCGTGGCTGACGACCCCGGGGATGAGGAGCTTGTCCTCGGGCAACCGCACCGCCTGCCACAGCTTCCATTCATGCTCGTGGCGCGCATTGCCGGCTTCGAAGGAATAGCCCTGGCATTTGACGCTCAGCATGAGATCGACGATGTCGCGCATCGGGATGTCGGTGACGTGCGGGCCGTGCCAGCTGCCCCAGCAGAGGTGGAAGCGGATGCGCTCCGGCGGCAGGCCGCGGAGCGCATGGTTGAGCGCTTCGACGCGGATCGCCGAGAATTTGCGATAGGCCTCGACCGAAGGCGCAGGGTTGATCATGTCCCAGTTCTCGGCGAGGGCGGGATCGTCGAGCTGCAGCACGAGGCCGGCGTCGATGATGACGCGATACTCCTCGCGCATCGCATCGGCGCAGGCATAGAGGAATTCCTCATCGCTGGCGTAGTGCTCGTTGCCGATGCGCGATGCGCTCGACGGCGCGATCGAGGTCATGAAGCCTTCCGCGATGCCGGCGCTGGCGAGCGCCGCCTTGAGATGGGCGATGTCGGCGGCGATCGCCGCCTGGCCGGTATAGGTCAGCGGGCCGATGCAGACCGGCAGCTTCATTCCCGCGCCGCCGCGCGGCATGGTCGAGACGCCGGCATCGGGATCGGCATAGGCGGCGGCGAAGAGCGCGCGGTCGCGGCGGTCGGAGAAGCTGGTGAGCCTCACCTCGCCGGGCGCGGAACGGCGCGGCGGCTGGCGGAAGATCTCGGTACCGAGCTTGAGCCCGCCCAGGCGCTGGAAGGAATAGCTCCACCAGGCGCCGTAATTGATCCGCGAGCCCATCGCCTTGCCGTATTCGCCGTCATTGGGAACATCGATGCCCGCCGTCTGCTGGCGCTGCACCACATCGGTCACGGACGCGGCAAGGCGTCCTTCGTAAAGGCGCTCGTCCTGCTCTTCCCCGGCCTGGCGCGCGCGGTTCAACTGGATCAGCGCGTCCGGCCGCGGCAAGCTCCCGACATGGGTGGTGAGGATGCGCTCACGGCTGGTCTTCACGGCTTCCTCCCCGGCGCGGCGTTTTCTCCAGCATAAGCCGGGCGCGCCGGAACGGCCAACCCCGAAGCGGCCGCCGCTATTGCGCCGGGCGTTGCGAGATCGCCAAAGCTGACGTCACAGTTTGATATCGAGCTCGAGACGCCAGATCAGCGTGCTGTTCGGCGCGCCGGAGCTGAGGCCGAAGAGATATCCCGCGGTGTAGCCGAACTCGCCCAGACCGCCGATTTTCACCGCGCCGGTGAGCACCGGGCCGAGGCGATGGTCCTGGAGGCTCGCCCGGTCGAAGCTCGGCAGCTTGCCCGGCGCACCGAAGAACTCGACACCCGGCGCGAGCGCCTCGGCGATTGTCCAGGTCGTGACGCCGATATAGCGCAGCTGCTCGCCGGTCTCCGCATTGCGGCCGAGATCGTGATCGAAGAGCAGGTTGAGCACCGTCGAGGACGGCCCGAGATCTTCCTCGAAAAGGCCGCCGACTGTCGCCGTCTCCGGGCTCACCCCATCGACCGCATGGTCGTATTCCAAGAACACGGCGCTCTCCGGCCGGTACCCATCCTGAGGCTGGAGCCGGATCGCATTCTCGAAATCGAGCGTCCGCAGGCGCTGCCCGCGGTCGCCATTGTCCCAATGCGTCTCGATCTCGGTCCACCACCAATCGCGAATGCCATAGCCGAACTCGCCGAAATGCGTCTGCCCGGCATCGGTCGAGTGCCCGCGCTGGAGGAGGACTTCGCTGTTATCCTCCAGATCGATCTCGCCCTCCTCGATCGAGGGCGGGTTGATCTTGAGATCCGCCGCCTGTGCCGGGGCAATGGCCGCCAACACCGCGCCGACGAGCAGCAGCGGTGCCGCACGGTGGCCGGTTTTGCCGCGCAACATCGGCCGACGATAGCATGGTCGGGGAACCGTGCTGCGGATGGCCGCTCCACCTTCCGAGTGCGAAGGTGATCGCGACCACCGGGTCGTCACTCTCCGCCGTGCCGGCAGGCGGCCAGAAAAAACCCCACGGTGCTCGCAACATGCGGACCGATATCGCCCTCGAACGCGGCGAGATCCTCGCCGAACAGCGCGCGCAACATCATCGGCAGCAGAATCATATCGATGAAGCGGCGCGTGGTGGCGGGGAGGCGGTCCGCCGTGAAAGCCGGAAGCGGCGGTGTGCCGTCGGAGCGTGTGAGCTCGCCCAGAACCCGTGCAACCCCCTCGATGCCGCGCTCGCGCGCCATCCGGTGGACACTGCTCGCGAGTTTCGGAAACCGGCGGGCCTCGGCCACCGCCACTCGGCACAAGCCGACGGAATCGGGCGCGAGCACATTCCGGAGCAAAGCCTCGGCGAGGTGCTCCAGGCGCTGCTGCAGCGTCGACCCTTGCGCCGCGACGCTCAGCAAGGACCCGGTGTGCTGGCGCACCAGGCGCACAATCACGGCGGTGAATAACGCGTCCTTGCCGGCGAAGCGTGCATAGATGGTCGGCTTTCCCGCATGCGCGACATCGGCGATTTCGTCGACGCTCGCGCCCTCGAAGCCGCGTTCGAGAAATACCGTTGCGGCGGCGTCCAGGATCCGCTCCTCGACCTCGCCGGCGAGCTTGGCCGGCGGCCGGCCGGTCCGCACCGGACGGCGCCGCGGAGAACCCCGTCCGGGCACCACCTTCGGCTTCGTCCCTGTGATCTCCGTCACTCTCCCGTCCTTTCTCGCCCGATCGCCCTTGATATAGCGCGGCAGATCGTCGATGTTAAGAGAACAGAACCGTATCGTTTCGTTTTTGCCGCAAGAGAGGCGAACATGCTGGACGAGCGCACGCAGGAGTGGAGTGACGAGGTGCG
>Ga0335073_10008556_pt1 | contig 14358 bp, 15 predicted proteins | sample Lox_Sample_22_FD_207093 | JGI IMG/M metagenome (GOLD analysis project Ga0335073, IMG submission 207093) | Soil microbial communities from Loxahatchee National Wildlife Refuge, Florida, United States - Lox_Sample_2.2 | ecosystem: Environmental > Terrestrial > Soil > Wetlands | place: USA... | reverse complement strand
CTCCGATGACGGTGAAATGGAGCTCGCCGACCTGAACATCGCGGCCGACGGGATTGCCGATCGGAGCGATGCGTTGCGCGAGAGCCTCAGTCAGAAGGCAGACTTTGGTGCCGGAAGAGAGGTCGTCGAGATCGAAATAGCGCCCGCGGAGAACCTCGAGATTGCGGATCTGCTGGAAGCCGTCGGTGACGCCGACCAGATTGACGACGCGATCGCGGCCGCCAATATCCATCGTGGCGGGCACCCAATTGGAGCCGGCGGTGTCGCTGACGAGCGCGCCCAAATTCTGCTGGATGGCGGCGCGGTCGGCTTCGGTAATCTGATCAGCGAGAGTGGTGGTCGACTGGTCGCCGGTGATCACGAGGTGGGCGTAGACGAGATTCGCGCCGACGCCTTCGATCTGGCGGATGATATAGCGCTGCCCGGTAAGCGCGATGGTGACGACGATGACGACCGACGCGGTGCCGATGATGACGCCGAGCATGGTGAGGGCCGAACGCAGCCGATTGGCGCGCAGCGCCTGAATGGCGAGCTGTAAAATCTCGCCCCATACAGCCGTCGTATTGCGGGTGCCTGGCATCAGGAGATCTCGCCTGGGTATTCGCGCGCGGCGGATCCGGCCGCAGAGCCGACGCGCATCTACTGCGAGCTTGCGCCGAGCTTCTGGAGCCGCTCGCGGGCGTCTTTGCGCCGCGGGTTCAGCTGCAGCGCGGCGCGATACTGTTCGACGGCGTCGGTCGTCTTCCCCTGGAGCTCATAGAGCCTGCCGAGCCAGACGCGCGCGCTGGCATGCGCGGGCCAGTCGCTGCGGTCGGGCGATGTGGCGAGATAGGCTTTCAGGCTGCGCTCGGCATCCGGGAGATTCTGGTTCGCGATGACGCCTTCCACTCCGCGATAGAACAAGATGCGTGGATCAGTCGGGCTGACGGCCGCGGCGGCCTGGACGGCGGTTTCGATGCCGGCGGGCTGGCTCTGCTCGAAGTAAAAGTCCGCGACTTCGAAATAGGGGTCCGGTTTCTGGGGCTTTGCCGCAAGCACTTGCTTGTATTCGTTCTCGGCCTGATCGTTTTCTTTCGCGTCGTGGAAATAGACCGCGCGGGCCAGATGGCCCTGAACGGGATCCGTCGCGGCGATGGCGTCGACCTGTTGCATGGCCTCGTCTTTGGAGCCGCCAACGATCCAGGGAGCCTCGAGGCAAAATTCCTCAAGATCGCGGCGGGCCTGGATATTGGATGGGTCGAGGCTGACCGCGGTCTCAAACTCCTTTTTCACTTTGCGGGCCATCGAGAAGCTGCGATCGACGTCGGCCTTGCCGCCGTAGGCTTGGCCGAGGCGCTGGTGATAGAGGGAGTTCTTGGGGTCGATGGCGACGGATTTTTCGGCGCTGGCGACGGCGTTGTCATAATCGCGAAGCTCGTAATAGCTTCGGCCGAGCCAGTAATAGGCCGCTCCGTCCGACGGATTTTGCGACACCACGGGTTGCAATGCGGAGATCACCGCCGAATAATTCCCGGCGTCGAATTGATGCTGGGCTTCGGAGATAGCGGGGCCGTCCGCGGCCGTTCGACCCGCGCGAGAGGGCGGGCAAGCCGCTGTACTCAAGCAAACGCCGAACAGAATTGCCGCCCGCCAATTCGGATGCCTTTTCACTCCGCCTCCGTGGGACGAATCTCCATGCCGTCGCGCAGCCGCCGGTCGCGGGGCAGCGCCACGCGATCGCCGTCCGACAGGCCCGAGAGCACTTCGTAGTTGGATGCGCTGGCGATGCCCACCGTTATATTGCGACGGCGGACTGTGGCGCCATCCATGACGAAGACGTAATGCTGCCCTCCATCCTCTCCGACGGCTTCCCGCGGCACGATGATGGCGCCACGGCGTTCGTTGACCAGTATGCGCACATCCACGTTTACGTTGGGCAGAAGCCCGAGCTTCGCGTTATCAATCGAGCATAAGACCTCGCCGACGCTGCGCATGCCGCGGGAGACGACTTGCTTGGGAATCTGCTCGGTTTGTCCTTTCCAAACTTGGCCGGGCCTGGCGTCCCAGGTGATCTCGACGTCCTGATTCGGCTGGAGGCCGCCGAGATCGGGCTCGTCGACGAACGCCCGCACCCGGACTTCATGCAGATCGGCCATCTCGGCGAGCGTCGTGCCGGTTTGCACGTAGTCGCCGGAATGTACGGGAAGCGAGTACAAGGTGCCAGCGAGCGGCGAGATCACGGTGGCGGACTGGACCTTTTCTTCGAGCGACCTCACCTGTTCCTCCGCCTGGCTGACGCGGAGATCGGCGCTTTCGACAATCGTGGCCGCGCGCCGCGATAGATCGGCCTTTTTCGCTTCGAGCGCCTGGAGATTGGCGCGCGCCTTGGCGAGATTCTCGCGCGTCTGCGCGAGCTCGTCGTTGGTGGCAACCTGCTTGGCAACGAGATCTTCGAGCGCTTTTTCGTTGCGCTCGAGATTCGCGACCTGTACTCGGGCCGCGGCGAGATCGCCGTCGAGCTGGGCGACGACGTCGGGCGGGCCGCCGGCGCGGGCGTTTTGCAGATCGGTTTGTGCGGCGAGCAAATCGGCCCGCTGCTGGGCGAGCTGGGCGCGGATGTCCGCGGCGTCCAGGGCGAGGATCGGGTCGCCGCGACGCACGGCCTGGCCCTCAGAGGCGGTGACGCTTGCCACAAAGGTGGGAAACTCGGCGTGCGCGACATAGGGAGAAATCGGCTCGACCTTGCCGTTGCTGGTGATGGTCGCGTTTAAATCGCCGCGGGTGACCGCGACCACGGGCACGGACGGCGCCCTCTTGCGGAGAGCAAGATAGGCGATCACCAAGACGGCCAAGGCCGCGAGGACAAGGATCAGCGCTCTGCGTTTTTTCGCTTCCGTCATAGTGCCGCGTTTCGACGCGGCTAGCCCCGAACGAACGAAAATTGTAGCAGACCGTTTCCGGCCTTCCTACGCAATCCGATGTGTCCTCGTTGTCGATGCTATACTTTCGAGCCGAGATGCCAGTCGTCTTCGTGATCGCGCGCGACTGGAGCCTTCGCACCGGGGTGCGCGCCGAACTTCGGGAGCGCGGAATCGAGGCGCTGGGGATGGACGCGGCCGTCGATGCGGGGCGAGCCCTCGCCTTGGGGGAGATGCCGGCAGTGGTCGTGCTCGAGGCAGTGGCCGAGCTGGCCAGCGATCCGGCCATCCGCAAACTCGTCGAGAGGGTTCCCACGATCCTGATCGCCTCGCGCACCGAGACTCTTCTGCTGCCGCCCGTCGATGCCGTTCTCTACCGGCCAGTCCGCATCGGCGAGATTACCGGTCGAGTGCAGGAGCTGATCGCGCGCGGCCACGCGGCGTGACACAGTCTGGATGGAATGCGGTTCGCCGAAGGATTGAAGTCTGGGTCCGCGGAGGCGTGGTGAGAGTTTGCGTCACGGCGACAGGAGCGAGACTTTTGAGGAGCGGATTGGGCGAGGGATCATGGATCGAAGGTGTGTGTCGATGCTGAGGCCGCGGACCGCGATCATTTCTGCGGCGTTGATGATATTGGCGATGGACGGCGAACATATTTCCGCCCGAACGGCGCAGTCGGCGCGAGCCGAGCAACGCTCCGGCGGCCAGCAAGCTGGAGCGTCCGCGACGGACTTCAAGCCGTTTCTGGGCACATGGAAGGGCAGCTATCAGGGGCAGGTCTTCGCGATTCTCACGTTTCGCGAAAACCGCGGCGAACTGGAAGGCGCGCTCAATAATTTCGATCTCGGGCGCGACAGAGACGGCAACCTGGACGATGACACACACATCGATTTCGGCACCGAGCCAATCTTCAACGGTCACGTCAAGCCGGACGGAGTGTACTTCCTGGCCGTGCAGAAGGACCAGTATTCGCCATCGACCGAATGGAAGTTCCTGCCGAAGAATGCGAACGAGGGCGAGCTCACGCAGTTAGGCGACGGGAAGCCGATCGTGATGAGCGGCGTGGTGGCGAAGCCCATTCTCCTGCTGCGCGAACACCCGAAACGCTAGTCGTTGCCACCCGCTGCGGCTGTTTTCCTTGCTTCGGTCCTCACCGCATTGTAAGTCTTGCCAGTACATTCTTCTCTACTGAGACTTTGGCACCAAAGCCATTGTATCGAGAGGGTTACGGGCGTAGGATGCGGCCAAGAGCGGCCCGAAAAGGGAATGGGGCCGGGGACCACCTTCGGGCCCTTGGGAGCGCTTTGAAAAAGCCGAAATTCATCCTGTCGCTTCCGGGCGACAACATGTACCTGCGCGAGCAAACCCAGGTGGGAAAAGCCATGGCGGATCGCCTCGGCGTGGAGCTGCAAGTGATCGCTGCCGAGATGGATCCTGTGCTGCAGAGCCAGCAACTGCTGAAGTTCATCCAGGCGCCAATGGAGGAGCGCCCGGAAGGCATCCTTATCGAGCCGGTCAGCGCGACGGGTTTGCCGCGCGTGGCGGAAGCGGCAGTAGCCGCAGGGATCGGCTGGGTGGTGAGCAACGCGCAGGTAGAGTATCTGGCGGCGCTGCGAGCGAATGCGAAAGTGCCCGTCTTCCTGATCTCGCAGGACCATGTGGATATCGGACGCATCCAGGGACGGCAGATCGGGGTGCTGCTGCCGAACGGAGGTTCCGTCCTGTACTTGCGCGGCCCGGCGATGAGTTCGATCGCGTGTCGGCGGTTCGAGGGGCTGGAAAACGCCAAGCCGAAGAACGTCGAAGTGAAAAGCATCAAGGTGCAGGGCTCGACGGCGGAGGCCGCATTCGGCGCGGTGAAATCCTGGCTGAGCCTGTCGAGCGGAAAACCCGAGGGGACGCAGCTGATTTTCTCGCAGAACGCGGACTTCATTTTAGGAGCGCGCAAAGCATTCGAGACGAACGCCGCCGAGACGGAGCGCACGAAGTGGCTGGAGCTGCCGTGCGGCGGAGCCGGCATCGCGACACAAATCAAGCCGCTCGTCGATCAAGGCGCGCTGCGCGCGGCCGTGCTGACGGCACTGACCATGGACACTGCAATCGAAATGCTCGTGAAGGCCACGAAGCAGAAATCGCAGCCGCGGGAACAGACGTTCGTCGAGGCCTATTCCTATCCGAGCATCGAAGACCTCGCGAGGCGGCGCAACGGCGGGAAAAACTAACCGCCCGTCGTTTTCCCTCCGGTATCGAGATCAACCTCCGCCGCTGGAACTTCCCGACACCACTCTGCGTATTACCAAGTAGAACTCTATGCGCAAGATTACTTACGCTGTAACGATCTTTATTTTGCTCGAGTTTGCCAGCGCACTGATTGGACGCGCGATGGGGCCCGGGGCGCTGCACCCCATGCGGCTCAATCCGGAGCGCGCGGCGGAAACGCAAGCCATGCTCACGCGCACTGGAGCGACGAAAGAGGACTTCAGCGTGCGGGCGCCGGACGGAGTCGAACTGCGCGGTTGGAAGGTGTGTCCCCTGGCCCCGAACGGAGATTGGGTTCTCCTGTTTCACGGCGTTTCCGACAATCGCACGGGCGTGCTCGGCGCGGCCGAGATTCTGCTGCGCCGCGGCTACGGCGTCGTCATGATGGACTCGCGCGCACACGGCGAAAGCGGCGGCGACATGGCCAGCTACGGCTGGAAGGAGCGCTACGACACGGTGGCAATCACGAAAGCGCTCTACGCCAGCGAAAAGGTGTCGCATCTGTATGCGCTCGGCGTATCGATGGGAGCCGCCATCGCACTGCAATCGGCGGCGGTTGAGCCGCGCATCGAAGGCGTGATCGCCGAGGATCCTTTCGCCAATTTGCGCGAGGTCAGTTACGACTACGCGGGACTGCATTGGAGCCTCTGGCTCGGCAAGACGCTCTTTCGGCCTGCTTCGATCGCGGGGATGGCGGCACTGGCAAAGGCGGGAGGTTTCAGCCCGGACGAGGTGTCGCCGGAGGAGGCGGTGGCCGCACGGTCGTTTGCCGTCCTGCTGATTTGCGGCACGGCCGACCGCACGATTCCGTGTCGTCATGCAGAGAAAATCTATCGCGCCGCGCGTGGGCCGAAGGAACTCTGGGTTGTGCCGGGCGCGCAGCATGCGTCGGCGCTGGGGCGCGATCCTGCGGGCTACGAGGATCACGTCGTTCGTTTCCTCCGGCAGTTGTCACCAACCGGACAGTCCGGTCTCGGGGGTTCTTGCGAACCGTGTGCTTCGCGAAAGCGAGTACCCGGGGCGAGCGCGGAATTAATTACTGTGAGTGCGCGACGATGAGCAGGAGAGCGAAGATCGCCAAGGGAATGAGCGCGAGCGCGAGATAAGAGAGTGTGCGCTGGCGCGGCGTCGCATAAACCAGACCGTGCCGCTCCTCTTCGCGGCTGCCGATGGCAATCTGTTCCGGATGCGCGAGTTCGTGAGCGAAGTCCTGGGCCGTCTGGTAGCGGCTGTCTGGATCGCGCTCCATGGCGCGCAAGATAATCTCTTCCATCTGCACGGTGATCGAGGGCTCGATTTCGCGCGGCGGGGGCGGAGGGCAAACGAGCCGCTGGTTGAGTGCGGTCAGCGTGTTCGATCCGCTGAACGGGACCTGGCCGGTCAACATCTCGTAGAGCATCACGCCGAGGGAATAGAGGTCGCTGCGGGCGTCGCCTCGCTTGGCCTTGACCTGCTCGGGCGAGACGTAGTCGGGCGTGCCCATGGCCTTGGTGAACTTCGCGAAGGTCAGACGGCGGCCGCGAGCCTCTCCCGCGATGCCGAAGTCGATGATTTTGATGTGATCGTGCCCGTCGACCATGATGTTGTCGGGCTTGAGGTCGCGGTGAACCACGCCCTGCGCGTGAATGTAGCCGAGCGCATCGGAGATGCGGATCACAATGCGCTCGGCCCTCTCGGGGGAGAGTTTCTTTTCCTCGTCGAGGATTTCGCGAAGAGGGCGTCCTTCGACCCACTCCATCACCATGCACACACGGCCGTCCTGTTCCTCAGGCAGCACTTTGACCACGCCCGGATGGTCGAGCCTTCGGCCGATCTCCGCCTCGCGGCGGAAGCGGTCGAAGAACAGCACGTCCATCTCATATTCCGGGTGAGGAACCTTGATCGCGACGTTTCGCCCGCTGCGGACGTCCGTGCCGCGGAAGAGCGAGGCCATGCCGCCGCGTGAGACGAGGCTATCGACCCGGTAAGGGCCGACCCGATCGCCGGGCTCGAGTGCTCTGATCATGGACGTTTTGCACGGCGAGCGTTGCGCCCGCCCGGGGGGATGAGCGGGACGCGAATGCCGGACGCTCGCGCGACTGTGCCCACACTAACGCCCGGCGATAAGCTTGGTGTAAGCCTTGCATAAGGATTTCATAAGGCGGGCTGGTCCCCCTGGCATCAATCGGCCGGGGAGGGAAGGCCTCGTGCTGACAGGGGTTACGAGCCGGAGCTGAAGTGGAAGGCGAGTGTCTTCGATTCTTTAGGGCCGATCGTGACGGTCTGGTCCTGGGTGCCGTATTTTTCCTGCCAGGCTTCGATTGTGTAGGTGCCGGGCGGCAGGCTCTTCAGGTCAAACGTGCCCGCCGTTGTCGTCACGTCGAAATACGGATGAGCGAAGACGAAGACGTAGGCGCGCATCCAGGGATGCAGGTTGCAGAGCACGGGGATCGCGAAATCCGGGCGGTCGAATTCGGTCTCGATCGCCGGCCCGCCGACCGGTTGCGACTGGTTCCAGGCGCGATTTTCGTGCGGCACCGGGTGGACGTTGTGGACGATCGGGTCGGTGTTTTTGATGTCGAGCTTCTGGTGCGCCATCATTCCGAGGACGTGCGGCTCGTACATGCAGCCGACCTGATCGAGGGTCGCGGGCATCGAGGGGATGTCGTAGCGGTAGTTACCGAGGCCGGATTTCACGTAGACGAGCACATTGGCGAGCGCGCCGTGATCGCCGGTGACGACCTCAGGGTACGTGAGCGGAGTGGAGTGCAACTTCGCGCAGGCGGGGCCGGCGGTCATGATGATGGGGTGCGGGGCGGGCGGTGTGCCATCGAGCGTGACGGTTCCGCTGATGGCGCCGACGGTGGAGAGATCGACGGTTGCGGTGGGCGCGGGCTGCTCAGTTTCGCTGGGCTGCTTATGCGAGCATCCTGCCGCGAACAGAGCCGCAACGAAAGCAAACGCGGCGCGTCTGAATAGAAGAGAGCAGATTCCTCGGGCCAACCCCGCCCTCGGAATGACAGCCCGATAGGTTCTCCGCAAACTGTTGCCGAGGTTTTCAACGATCGCGTTCACTGGTGCTCGAAATACGGGATCGACGCGGCGGCCGTGGCGACGGCGAACCACCAGAGCAGCTCGAGCCCACCGAAGAATTTCGCTACGCCCGGCGTCCGCCTTCCCTGGCCCCAGGTGCGCGTCTTCTGCTGGATCACGATGTGGAGGATGATCCCGAGCGGGACGAGCAGGCCGAGCTTCAGCCGGAATGCCGGATTGATGATGAACGACGTGGCGGCGGTGGCAAAGAGCATGAAGCCGCCGGTGACGGCAATCGCGAGGCCGGTCCAATTCCAGGCGAAGAGTGCGCTATTGAGCTCGGCGGAGGTGAGCCGCTTCGAGCCGATCCCGAGCAGGTGCAGGTCGACGGCAATGTTCGTGCCAACCCACAGCGATAGTCCGGTGAAATGAATCAGCTGGACGTACGGGTAAGCCCACGTGGAACCCGAGATGTTCAGTGCCCATCCCGTGTTCTCCAGCCAGTGAGCGAAGGCATAGAGCAGTTGATACATGTGCGTCGCCTCCTATCCCACGCTCGTCAGCGCCGGGACTTCCACGGACGCAAAAATCGATCCGATCCACAGCGCGAGAGAGATGAATGCCAGCAGCTTGGCGCCGATCGGTATGCCTGTGGGCCGGTCCCACCGTTTGACGTTGGCCTGGACGATGATGCCAAAAATCACCGAGATCAGGATGACCGTCAGTTTGATGTGAAAAACCCAGTTGTAGTAAAAGGCCGCGGCATCGCCCAGGAAAAGAATGAATCCCGAAAGAAAATTCAACGCCAGCCCTGCCCACATCACCGGAAACAAGTCGGCGGCCAGCTCGGTGGCATTGCGCTTCCTCGCGGCAACACCCATGATCCTCAGGTCAACGAGGACGATCGACCCCACGAGCAGGAACAAGCTGAAGTAATGAAGGACTTCGATGAACGTCGCCATCACCACTGAGTTGCTGAGCCACGTGATGAACGACGAATGCTGCAGCCACAAGAAAAAATGCATGTCGTAAGCTCCCCCCGCGCGGGATGATACACCCCGGGCGGTCCCGGGAAAGGGAAATCTAGTAATAAGCGATGCCGCGCCCCGCGAAAACGATAAATACCCACAGAATCAGCGACGCCCACGCGGCCAGGCGCGCGCCGCCCGGCGCTCTCGCGCTGGACTCATCCCAATTCGCGATGCCGCGGTAGGCGCCGAACTGAAAGATGAATGCATTGAGCCCAGCCAGCACGAGCAGAATCAATTTGAGGCGGAAGAACCAGCTCTGATAGCAGCGCGTGGCCTCGGACGAGAACATCAACACCCCCGTGACGAACATCACGCTGAAGCTGCCCCAGACCCACGGCATCACCTGCTTCGCCACGCTCGAGGCGCGCTCGTGGCGAAGAAAGCCGGTGTTGAGCAAGCGCATATCGAAGAGCCCGGTCGATCCGACCAGGACGATGATACCGAGGACGTGCACCGATTCGATTGCGGGAAAAAGCCAGTCCGAATTGCGGATGGCGGCGCCGAACGAGGTCTGTTCGAGCAGCTCGCACAGATGGTAGAGGGTCATGCGATCTTAGGACCTGAGCACTTCGCCGGTCGAGAGCGTCACAGTCGTGCAACGCATCGTCGCCGCGCCGCTTTTCGCGCGTCCTCCGGTGCAGGTGACCGTGTCGCCGGGCTTGACGGTTGTGCTCGTCCAGCCGTTGTGCTTGAGAAAGTTCGGACTATCGATTTCGATCGACCAGTGCTCCATCTCGCCCTGCGCGTTCTTCACGTCGACATAGATGTAGCCGTGCGGGTTGGTCCAATCGAGCTTCGTCACGGTGCCCGTGACCGTGGTCGGGTGCGCCATATCGTACATGGAGACCGAGTGGTGCGCGAAGGCCGGCGATGCGCTGAACAGCAGAACACAGGCAATCAGGATGGCCGATTTGGTTCTCATGGATCTATCTTTCCCCCTCAGGATGTGGCTACGAAACTGTGACGAGCCCGACCGGGCCGATGTATTCCGACTGCGGCCGGATGAGGCGATCTTCCGCATGCTGCTCGATCACGTGCGCGCACCATCCCGCGGTGCGGCCGCACGCAAACATCGCGACAAACTGCTTTGGATCGAGCCCGAGCGCCTGCAGCACAAGCGCCGTGTAAAATTCCACGTTGGTTCGCAGATTGCGGCCCGGCTTCGCTTCCGCCAGAACGCGCAGGGCGGTTGCTTCAACGTGCCGCGCGAGTTCGTACAGTTGCCGATTTTCGAGCTGTGCCCCGCCCAGGCGTTCGGCTGCTCGGCTCAACACTTCGGCGCGCGGATCGCGAACCTTGTAGATCCGATGGCCGAAGCCCATGATGCGGCGGCCCTGCGCCAATTCGTTGCGAAGCCACGGTTCGGCGCGATCGGCGGTGCGAATGTCGAGCAACATGTCGAGCACAGGGCCCGGCGCTCCGCCGTGTAGCGGGCCTTTGAGCGCGCCGAGCGCTCCCGTCACCGCGCTGACGAGATCGGACCGCGTGCTGGCAATCACGCGCGCCGTGAACGTCGACGCATTCATCCCGTGGTCCATCACCGTGACCCAATAGGTATCGAGCGCCTGCGCCGCCGCGGGATCGGGTTCCTTGCCGTGGACCATGTAGAGGAAATTCGCGGCGAGCGGCAGATCTTTCCGCGGCGCGATCGGATTGAGGCCCTTGCCGATGCGTGCATGTGCAGCTACGACCGTCGGGAAGCACGCCGTCAAACGCATCGCGGCCACCATATCGGCTTCCGGCGTGATTGCATCGGGATTGGCCAGCGTAAGCGAGAGCGTTGCGCAGGCCATGCGCAGCGCGTCGATCGGCGGAGCGGACTTCGCCGCGCGCAGCACTTCCAGAGTGAGAGGCGGCAGTTCGCGCAGCCCCGCCATTTCCGCGGACAGCTTGGCGAGCTCGGCGCGGTCGGGTAGATGGCCGCGCCAGAGAAGGTGCGCGGCGCCTTCGAAGCCAACGTGGCCCGCGAGATCCTCGATCTGATAGCCGCCGACGATCAGTACGCCGTTCTGTCCATCCACGTGGCTCAGGCGCGTCCGCGCCGCAACCACTCCTTCGAGTCCGCTTGAGCCCCCTGCCACGTTCGCCGGCATTTCCTACCCTTTCTGGCCTCGTTGCTGCTACTTCTTGTTCAAGAGCTCGTCGTACTTCTGGTTGTTCTCTTCGCAAACGTATTCCTGAATCTGCCACTCCGGATGTAGATGCAGCGGGCCGCTGTAGGTGAACGGCTGGGCGAAGACGTTCGGATCGCTCACCGTCGCTGCGTACGTCACCGTATCGTACGACGTGCGCGTGTAGCGCTCCTCGACATGATACGCCGTAGTGTGGTGAAAGCCCGCGATCTCAGTCTTGTCGTTAAATCCGGTTGCGTCGACCACCAGCGTGTTGCCCTCCCAGTGGCCGACGGAGTTTCCCATCCATGTGGGGTCGAGATCGGCGGGGTGCGACACATCGAGCGGAATCACGCGGAAGATGCCGTAGGCCTCGTAGAGAATCACCACAAGATCCGGCTTCTGGATAATCTGCAGCGGATACGGCTGCATGGTCGCGGCCGGCACGCCGGGCGGCACGCAGAGCACGCCCTGCCCGAGATCGTTCGGATCCTGCACGATGCGATATTTCTCCGCGCCGGGCTTCGCCACCGGACTGGCGCTGGACATGATTCCGAATCCGCCGATGTAGACGCCCGAAAGATCCGGATGTCCATCCATCTGAGGGATCGTTATGGCTGGGCAGGCTTTGTTGCCTTCCTCGGGCGAAATCGGCGTGGTGCCGATGACGGTGACCGTCACCGACCGCTTGTCGTTTCCGCCGCGCCCGCCCACCGTGAAAGTGTAGGTGGTTGTCGCCCTGGGCGTGACCATCCTCATCCCGCGCGTCGGGACGATCCCGAGGCACTGGTCGATCGACGTGTCGTCCGAATTCACGGCCGCCCAAGTGAGCCACGCTGACTGGCCCGGCTGGATCACGGCCGGCGACGCGGCATAACTGTCGATGTGCCCCGAGGGCCCAACCGGAAATCCGGCGAGCGGCGGAGTGTGCTTCTGCTCCTGGCCCACCGCAGAGGAAGCTAGCAGCGCTGCTGCCAACGCGAGGGCCGCCGCGCAAAGAGACTTTTTTTGGAAGAACATGCCTGCTCCGTGGCTCCGAATACCCGTTCCGGCGCCGAAGGGCTGTATTTTTGCAGCCAACTATGTAGCGCGGCTGGATTGGCGGCGTCAATAACTTTGATGGGCACTCCAAGGATTCGGTTATCCTAACGGTTTCTTCATTCCGGGCCGGGGATGCGGGCGCCGAGGAATTGCGGTGGAGGGAGCAGATGAGATTCGCGCGGTGGGTACACCGGGGGATGCGCACCGGCGGTTTGGTGCTGGGCGTGGCGGTTTGCGCCTGGGGCCAGGCTTCGGCGAAGGCTCCCGCGCGTCCGGCCGCGGCCACAGCCGGCGAGGAGCGCGCGGAACGGTCGCTCGAAGCCGCTCGCGCGAATCCGCTCGACCTCTACGCATTCCTCTACCGCATGCCCAAGGGCGCCGACCTGCACGTGCATCTTTCCGGCGCGGTCTACGCCGAGACTTTTATCAAGGACGCTGCCGACGACGGGTTGTGCGTCGATATCGCGACACACGTATTTGCCAAGCCGCGTGCGGCGGATTCATCGCTGACGGCGAGCTGCGGCGAGGGCCAAGTGCCCGTCGAGCATGCACTCGAGGATCAGCGCCTCTACGATGCGCTGGTCGACGCTTTTTCGATGCGCAGCTTCGTCCCGGCGACCGGCGCGACCGGGCACGACCACTTCTTTGATTCGTTCGACGAGTTCGACGTCGGCGCTCTCAGCCTCGATCACCTGGGCGAGTGGGTCGACGAAATCGCGACGCGCGCCGCGGCGCAAAACGAGCAGTACCTCGAACTGATGCACACGCCGAATTTCACGCACACGATCGCAGTGGCGAACGCGGTCGCCTGGAACGACGATCTCGGCAAGCTGCGCGATGCACTGCTCGCCCATGGCCTGCGCGACGACGTCACGGTCGCGAGCGGCGAGATCGACCGCGCGAATTTCGGCCGGGCCAAGCTCGAGCGCTGCGGACAGCGCGACGCCGCGCCCGCCTGCAACGTCGAAATCCGCTACATCTATCAAGTGCTGCGGGGATTCCCGAAGGAGCAGGTGTTCGCGCAGACGCTGCTCGGGTTCGAAACCGTTTCGGCCGATCCGCGATTTGTCGGAATCAATTTCGTGATGCCCGAAGACGGCTACATCTCGATGCGAGATTACGTGCTGCAGATGAAGATGGTCGAATTTCTGCACGGGCTCTATCCGAAGGTGCACATTACCCTGCACGCGGGCGAACTCGCGCCGGGGCTCGTGCCGTACGAGGGGCTTTGCTGCCACATTCGGCTGGCGGTGGATGAGGGGCACGCCGAGAGGATCGGGCATGGAGTCGACGTGATGTACGAGGATCGTCCCTACGATCTACTGCGCGAAATGGCGGCGAAGCACGTGATGGTCGAGATCAACCTCACGAGCAACGACGTGATTCTCGGGGTGACCGGGAAGGAGCATCCTTTACCGATCTACCGCCGATTCGGCGTGCCGGTGGCGCTTTCGACCGACGACGAGGGAGTCTCGCGAATCAACCTGACGCATGAGTACGTGCGGGCCGTCGAGACATACGGACTAAGCTACGGCGACCTGAAACAGATGGTTCGCACCGGCATGCAGCACGACTTTCTGCCGGGCGAAAGTCTGTGGCGCGCGCCGGAGGGGCCCGGAGTCGCGGCTGAGTTTCGTGCGCCGGTGGCGGCGTGCACGCGCGATACGCTCGGCGCGGAAAAGCCGTCGGCCGGGTGCGGCGCTTTTCTCGCCCGCAGCCCGAAGGCGAAGGCGCAGTGGGAATTGGAGCGCCGGTTCCGTGCGTTCGAGGCCGGTCCGTAGCGAACCGACGGCTGAGTGGGCTTCAGAAGAAAATGGCGGGAGAGACACGAAATCGCTTGCTGAGCCTTTCGATGTGGCGCTTATTCAATTCTCGTTTTCCGCTCAGAACTTCGGAAACCACGCTCTCCGAGCCGAGCAGGGGAGCGAGGTCCTTTTGCCTTAGATTGTTGGCGTCCATCAGTTCCTTCAGGACCTCTGTGGGAGAAGCCGAGCGAGTCGGGTAGCG
>Ga0335073_10008555_pt1 | contig 14359 bp, 17 predicted proteins | sample Lox_Sample_22_FD_207093 | JGI IMG/M metagenome (GOLD analysis project Ga0335073, IMG submission 207093) | Soil microbial communities from Loxahatchee National Wildlife Refuge, Florida, United States - Lox_Sample_2.2 | ecosystem: Environmental > Terrestrial > Soil > Wetlands | place: USA... | reverse complement strand
CCGCGCCGGCAAAGCCCGCGCCGGCAAAGCCCGTGCCGCCACGCGCCGGAACCGCCGCGTCCCGGTGCCCGGATTTACATTTACTGCGGTTATTAATTAACCATATTCCTCGTCCCGGCATAGGCCGAGTCTGCCAGGTCGATAATTCCTCTAGCAAATTTAAAATTACCGCAGTAAATGCCAGGCTGAATTCGGCAGAACATTGCTGCCAAATACGAAGGCCTTCGGGCTGGGCCTTCCGGGCTGGGCCTTCCGGGCTGGCCTTCGGGGGCTGGCGTCAGGGCTGCGTGCCGAGCGTGATCGTTGCCGTGCCCGCCTCGCCGCCCCGCGTATGGCCGAGTTCCCCTACCCCCGGCCACGGCGGGCAATCCACGTGCTTCGTTCACTCCGCCGTCGGCTGGCGGTGGCCGTGGCGTCAGCCTGGACGAGTACGACTGGCTCATCCTAACGGCTGTTACATCCCAAATCAGAGGGCCGTTGCATGGCCGCCAGACGTAACGCAAAGGTGCTCGCCGCAGCGGCGCTGGCCGCGGCGGGCATGGCACTCGCCGTCCCGGCCGCCGCGTCGGCGGCGCCAGGCGCGCAGCACAGCCAGGGGGCTCGCTTCAGCGTGCGGGTGATCCTCAACGGCGCGAAGCTCCGGCACACCTTCATCCCCGTGGGTTCTGCCAAGGCCAGGACCGAGCCGCTCGCGGACCCCGACGACATCACGGTGCTCGGTCACCACCTGTTCAGCGGGTTCCAGAACGGAGTCGGCCCGCAAGGCCAGGCGAGTGCCGATGGCAACACCGAGAGCACGATCGTGGAGTACACCGCCGGCGGCCATGTGGTGCGACGGTGGAACATCAAGGGCAAGTGTGACGGCGTCACCGCCGACACCGCCGCCCACCTGCTGATCGCAACGGTCAACGAGGACGCGCACTCCAGCATCTACACGATCACGCCGGGCGCACCCGCGGGCGAGCAGATCGTGCACTACCGCTACAACGAGCCGCTGCCGCACTTCGGCGGCACCGACGCGATCTCCATCTACCACCACCTGGTGCTCGTCAGCGCCTCCGCGCCCGGCACCACCGGAACGGCGGCGCCCCAGCCGACCTATCCGGCGGCCTACATCGTGACCTTCAGCCGCCGCACCCGCGTCGCCACCGTGCACGCGCTGTTCTACGATGAGGCCACCGCGCGCGTCGCCAACACGGGCCCGGGCTTCGGGACAGACGTCAAGCTGGCGCTCACCGACCCGGACTCCAATGAGATCGTGCCGGCCGCCGGGCCCCGGTTCGCCGGCGATTTCATGCTGACCAGCCAGGGCGACGAAGAGCAGATCTTCACCCGGCCCGGCCATGGCCGGCTTGGCAGCCACCTGTGGTGCTCAAGCTCACGCACTCGGTCGACGACACGGCCTGGGCCCGCAGCACCTCCGGCAAGCTCTACGGGGACAACACCAGCCAGGACGAGGTAGAGGTCGTGACCGGCCCGTTCCGGGTCGGGTCGATCTGGGCAGCGGTCACACCGTGCGACGAGGACAGCGCACCGGCGACCTGCCCAGCCCCCGGCTTCCCGCAGAACTACCTGGGCACGCTGAACCCGTGGACAGGACTGCTCACCAGGGTCGCGCTCGCCGGGCCGTCGTTCCGGCCGCAGGGGATGGTCTTCATCAGCCCCGGCTGGGTGGTGACGCCTGGCTGACGCCGGCGCCCGGCCCGGGCCCGTGCTAGTGCTGCGCACCCGCCAGGATCTTGCCCGGCGCGGCCGGTGCTGGCTTGCGGGGGCGCCCGCGCGGCTTCTTGTTCGCTGATACCACCCCGTGCAGGAACAGCGCGCCGCCCCAGACGCCGGCCGGCTCGCCCCGCTGCAGCGCCCCGGCCAGGCACGCAGACCGTATCGGGCAGATGCCGCACAGCGCCTTGGCGCGCAGCACATCGTCTGGTGAGTCGGCGAAGAACAGCTCGGGATCGGTGCTGCAGGGCAGCTGCTTGCCGGCGGCCGGCTGCAGCGGCCGCCGGCGGCCCGTTCCTGGCCCGTACGTCGCGGCGTACATCGGTTCCTCCCTCGTGGACCGGTGTCCTGTGCCCGGCAGGGTCAACTTGCCGGGCGCAGGCGCCGGTCGGTCCCGATCACGTGTGCGCTGCCCGCCGAGCGGGCCGGGCACCCGCGCGGGATGCCGCGATGCCGGGTCGCGTGCCTGCCCGCGTTCCACGGGCGCGCCTGGCCCGGGCCCCCGTGGCTGCTTCCTTGCGCAGATCCTTGGCCCGCTCGGCGGCCATGCTCTGCAGTAGGTAGGGATACATCTCGTCCTCCTCGGTCCTCGCATCTTCGAGACTCGCCGTAAGGCCCCGCCCGCCACATCGGGCGGACGCCTTATCTCTGCGCGCGCGAGGGCCTTAGCCGCCGGTGCGTCCTAAGCCGGCGGCCGGAGGCTCGCCAGAGACCGCAACATAAACAGTCGTGGGTTCCTCGCTGCTGAAGAGCACAGCGAGGAACCCACGACCGGGGTTGATCAGCCCGCGGCAGGGACGCGGGCCGGAACGTTACGCGTCGGCGAGCGGCACCTGCACGGTGCGCTCCTCGGTGCCGCGCACCAGCTTGAGCTCCACGGTGCCGGTGCCCGCCGCCTGCAGCGCGTCGAACAGGTCGTCGACCGTGCGGACCGGCTGACCGCCCGCGGTGACGATCAGGTCCCCGCCGGCCAGGCCGGCGCGCGCCGCCGGGCTTCCGTCAACGACGTCGCGGATGAGCACGCCGTCGACGTCGGGCAGGCCGACGGCGCGCCGCATCCGCCGGGCCACGTGCCCGGGGGCGATGGCGACACCGAGCTGCGGCGGAGTCGTGAACTCCCCGCGGCCGAGCGCCTCGATCCTGCCGCGCAGCGCCTCGTCGGCCGGCATGGCCAGGTAGAAGCCCTCGCCGAGACGGTTGGTGTTGATCCCTAGCAGCTGCCCGGCGGCGTTGACGACCGGGCCGCCCGAGGAGCCGGGCAGCAGTGGCGCGGTGTGCTCCACGCTGCCGGTGATGCGGCGGCCGCGCGGACCGCGGAAGGCGCGGTCAACACCGGATACGAAGCCGAACGTCACCCGCAGCCCGCGCCCGCCGGGGTTGGACAGCGCGAACACCGGCGACCCGATGCTGGCCGCCGCGCCGTCGGCCCACGGCAGCACGGGGGCGTCACCGGTGTCGGTGTCGATGACCGCGAGGTCGGCGTCGATGTCGCGGGCGACCACCGTTCCCTGGGTGGTCCGCCCGCCGGCGAACGTGACCGTGACCTCGTCGCCGCGCACGTTGTGCGCGTTGGTCAGCACCCGGCCTTGGCTGAACACGATGCCCGAGCCCGCGCCCCACCGCTGCCCGATGCCCACGACCGACGAGCCGGCGCCGCCGGCCAGCCGCTCGATGTCTTCCTTGATCTCGTCGAGAATCGCCATCGCTGCGCCCTTCCAGCTCCCAGTAAGTAGTGACTTGCAATCTACTACTAACTGGCCGGGTGTCAACGCGGCTACGATCATCACATGAGCGAACCCGAGCCCGTCTCGTCACCGCTCGCCGAAGCCCTGGCCAGGGTCGGCGACCGCTGGACGCTGCTGGTGGTGGAGGCGCTGCTGCCCGGGCCGCGCCGGTTCAACGACCTGCTCGGCGACGTACCGGGCATCGCGGCCAACATCCTGTCCGAGCGCCTCAAGCGCCTCGAACGGGAGTCGCTGCTGATCGCGCGGCCCTACTCAGACCGGCCGCCCCGGGCCGCTTACGAGCTGACCGCCGAGGGCAAGGAACTCGCCGGGGCGCTCCGGCTGCTGGCGCACTGGGGAGCCAGGCGCACGGACCCAGCCGACACCCCACGCCACGGTGAATGCGGCACCCCGGTCGAGGTCCGCTGGTACTGCCCCACCTGCGACCGCCTCGTGGACGGCGAGTCGCCGCACCCCGAGCTGCACTACGTGTAGCTCAGATCGGATCCCAGGGCACGGATTCGTACGCGTCGGTCAGGCGCTGGGTGAACCCGGCATCGCTGGCGAGGATCTGGTCATCGACCTGCCCGACCGGAGCCACGCCAAGCGAGTTCGTCAGAAAGACGGACCGGAACGAGCGCAGGTCGCCGACGCGCACGGTGTCGTTCCGGGACGGGACACCGCGATCAGCGAGCGCCGTCGCAATCAGCTGCATGCTGATGCCAGCGAGCACGGGCGCACTCGGCCAGATTACGGCGTCCCCGTCGAAGAAGCCGACGTTTGCGATCGTGCTCTCGGCGATGACGCCCCCGGGGGCGGTCAGCAGGGCATCGTCAAAGCCGGCGCGCTCGGCCGCCAGGCCGTAGTAGATCTGCCCGAACGTGCCCGCGTGCTTGATGTGAGCCGCGGGCCGCTGGTAGGTCACGGTGCTGAGGCGCTGCGGGAGGGTCGCTGGGAGGCCGGACCACGGCCATGATCGATGGCCGCTCGTCACCGTCCGGCTGGAATACGCTGATCCGCACCGACGCATCCTGGACGCTGGCGGCCAGCGCGTGGCGGACGCGCGCTCGCACCAGCTCGCCGTCCAGCCCGCTCCCGAACAGCTGCCGCGTCGCCGAATCAAGGCGGGACAGATGAAGGCCGAGACCGCGCACCGCACCGCCCCGGACCTGCATCATGGTGAAGTGGCCGTAGTTCATGAGCGCCGGGTAGGCAAGCTGACCGGCCGTAGCTGGCCCACCGTTGACCTCGATATGCAGGATCGCCACGAGCGGCCACCTTACCGGCCGCGCATCCTGCGGGTTTCGGGGCCGGGGACCGGTCAGCCATCCGGCCAAGGAGGACCGGCGTGACCACGGTCGTCGCCTTTCACGCGCATCCGGACGACGAGGTGCTGCTGACCGGAGGCACGCTGGCCCGGCTGGCCGCCGAGGGCCACCGGGTGGTGATCGTGGTGGCGTGCTCGGGGAACGTGAAGGGCGCCACCGGCGCGGGCAATCCGCGGCTGGAGGAACTGGCGGCGAGCGCATCGGCGCTTGGCGCCGCCCGGGTGGTGCACCTGGGCTACGCCGACAGCGGGCACGGGCCTGTGCTGTTCCCGGACCCGGCGGGCATGGTGCGGTTCGTCCGGGCTGATCTGGACGAGGCCGCGGCGCGACTCGCCGGCGTGATCCGCGAGGAGCGGGCCGGCTTGCTGCTGAGCTATGACCCCCACGGCGGCTACGGACATCGCGACCACGTCAAGGTGCACGAGGTTGGCGCCCGCGCGGCGGAACTCACCGGGACCCGGGTGCTGGAGGCGACGGCTCCCCGCGAGCTGGCGGCCTGGGCGTTCGGCCCGATGCGAGTGCTGCGGCTGGCGGTCCGCTACGACCCGCGGGAGTTCCGCCTGGGGTTCAGCCCGCGCTCCTCGATTACGCACCGGATGGACGTGCGCAAGCACGCGGCACGCAAGCGCGCGGCGCTCGCGGCACACCGGTCCCACTGGAGTTCCGGCGGCAGGTCGGCGCGCCTGGCCAGGGTGATGATCGCGATGCCAGCGCCGGTCTTCGGGCTGCTGTTCGGCCGCGAGTGGTTCGTCGAGCCGGGGGTGACCGCGACCGCGGTCAGCCACCACATTCTCCAGCCCGCCGTGGCGGGACCCGGCGAAAGGCTGAGCTAGCCCGGGTCGGCGCCGGTGGCGACGGGACGGCTGGGATCGGCGGTCCAGGCGGACCATGAGCCCACGTACAGGCTCGCCGGGACACCCGCCAGTTCGAGCGCCAGCACCTCGTGCGCTGCCGTGACGCCGGACCCGCAGTACGCGCCGACGTCAAGGGTGAGCGCGCCGTCCCGCCCTGCCGTGACGCCGAGGCCACCGAAGCGCCGGCGCAGCTCCTGCGGCGGCAGGAACCGGCCGTCCGGCCCGACGTTGCCGGCGGTCGGCGCGCTCACGGCGCCCGGTATGTGGCCGGCCGCCGGATCGACCGGCTCGACCTCGCCGCGGTAGCGTTCCCCGGCCCTCGCGTCGAGCAGCACGCCGGACCGGGCCAGCGCGGCGGCGCCGGCCGCGTCCAGCACCGGAAGCTGGCCCGCGGCCGCGGCGAAGTCACCCGCCGCGACGGCTGGCTCATCCGTGGCGACCGGCCGCCCGGCCGCCGCCCAGGCACGGAAGCCGCCGTCGAGGACCCGTACCTGGTCGTGGCCGAAGTACCGCAGCGTCCACCAGGCGCGCGCCGCGATCGTCGAGTCGCCGTCGTCGTAGACGACGACCGGGTACCCGCTCCGCACGCCGAGCCGGCGCATCGCGGCCTCGAAGTCCGCGGCGGCTGGCAGCGGATGCCTGCCGGCGGAACCCGGCGAGCCGGCCAGGTCGGTGTCCAGGTCGGCGAACACGGCCCCGGGCAGGTGGCCAGCGCGGTAGCTGTCGATCCCGGGCGGCCCGCCCAGCCGCCAGCGCACGTCGAGCAGGACCGGCGGTGTGCCGCCGGCCAGCTCACGGGCCAGTGACTCCACGTCGATGAGCACGCTCATGCCTGGGGACAACCTCTCATTTCCTGTGGACAACCCGGGGAGATCCGGTGGGTTTCCCCGGGCTGGCTGTGGACAAACCTGGTACTCGCCGAGTGTCAGGCCGCCTGGGCCCGCAGCCAGCCGAGGACCTCGGCGGCGTGCCGGTTCGGCGGGAAGATCGGATAGAAGACGTGGGTGATCGCGGCATCGTTCAGCACCAGCGTGATCCGCTTGTAGCGCACTACGCCGTCGGCGGCGGTGAATGTCGGCAGCTGCAGCCGCTCGGCCAGCACCAGGCCGGTGTCGGACAGCAGCGGGAACGGCAGCGCCAGCCGTTCGGCCGCCTCGGCCTGCTCCGCGGCGGTCTGCACGGAAAGGCCGAAGACTCGCGCGCCGAGCGCTGTCAGCTCGTCGTAGTGGTTGCGGAACCCCATCGACTCGGGGGTGCAGCCGCGGGCGCCGGGGACGTCGTCCCAGCCGTCGGGGAGCGCCACCCCCGGCGTCCCCGTCATCGGGTACACGTACACGATCGCGAGCGGGCCGAGCGTGGACAGGTCCACGGTCTCGCCGGTCGTCGCGGGCAGACAGATCGACGGCATGACCGTGCCGGCCAGATGGGCGGCCGCGCCGTCGTCCTCGGGGACCGGCAGGTCCGCAGGCAGATCCTCATAGTTCGCAGTCATCGTTCAACCCTTCTGTGGCCCACCGGGCGCCGGCGCCGGTCCGGATCATGCGGACAGCACGGTCAGCAACGGTACCGCCTGCTCCGCGAGCGTCAGCGAGCCGTGCATGCCGATCAGCGCGGACTCCGCCGGCTCCGCCGTGGTGGCCACGATCCCCGACGCGGCGGTCGCGGCGGCGACCACGTCGCCGATCCGCGGCGCCAGGCGCGGGTCCACCGGCCCGAACCAGCCCCCGTCGATCGCCTCGTCCCGGGAGACCACCCAGGCCCGGTGGCCGAGCACCTCACGCCAGGCCGCCAGCACGTCCGCGGCCGCGCCCGGCTCGGCGTAGACGTACCTGGCCCGCGGGTCGCCGCCCAGCAGCGCCACGCCGTCGCGCAGCCCTGGCACCATGTCCACGTCGGTCCGGTCCTGGGCCGGCACGTCGACCTGGCCGTGATCGGCGGTCACGTACATCGCCGTTCGCGGCGGCAGCGCGCCCGCCAGGTGCTCGGCCAGCCGGTCGACCTGCCCCAGGTGATACCGCCAGGCGTCCGACGAGGCGCCGAACTCATGCCCGGTCGAGTCGAGCTGCGAGTGGTACACCAGGGCGAGTGCCCGGTCCGAGCTTCGCAGCGCCGCGGCTGCCTGGGCCGCGAGCGCGCCGAGCGTGTCGGCGGCCACGCTCTCCGCGCCGCGCAGGGCCGCGGCCGTCAGCCCGGTCCGCAGCAGCGCGGAATGCGCGACGTGGAAGCCGCTGATCCCGGCCGCCGCAGCGCGCTCGAAGATCGTCGACCCGGGCTGCCAGGCCACCGGGTCCACCCCGGAGTCCCAGCGCAGCGAGTTCAGCAGCCGGTCTTCGCCGGGCACCGCGACCCGGTAGCCGAGCACGCCGTGCTGCCCCGGGGGCCTGCCGGTCCCCAGCGACGTCAGGCTGGTCGCGGTCATGGCCGGGAATCCGGCGGTCAGCGGGCGGCCGGACACCGCGAGCTCGGACAGGAACGGCGCGGCCGCCTGATGCTCGCGCAGCAGTTCCCAGCCCAGGCCGTCCAGCACCAGCAGGCACACCCGGTCCGTCTCCGGCAGCCCCAGCGGGTTCGGCTCCCTCGCCATCCCGAGCGCCGCCAGGACCGACGACGCCAGATCGGCCAGGCTGCTCTCGCCATACCCGGGCAGCGTCGGCAGCGACGACGGCAGGTCGGTCAGCACACGCGGAACCGGTCGCCCAGGACCCGGGCGACGTGCTCCGGCGCCTGGTCCACGGCGCCCTCCCAGTGCAGGCGCTCCAGGAACGTGGAGTCCGAGCGGTAGAACTCCCTCAGGTTCGACCGGCAGGCCAGCCGCAGGTTCAGCGGGTAGCCCGTGGTTCCGGGCGGCGCTCCGTAGAGCGCGAAGTTGAAGCTCTCGAACCCCATCTCGGCGTAACCGCCCAGGGCAAGCGCGAGCCCGTGGGCCAGTTCGTCCGTCAGCTCCGCTGTCAGCTGCGCGGGTGAGCAGACGCCCGGGACGAACGCCCGCAGCTCGGCCGGGGCGATCGGGGCGTAGCTGACGACCCAGCAGACCCGCCCGGTGTCACCGAGCCAGCGCTCCCCTGCGCGCCGCTCGGCGTCCAGGTACGCGTCGAAGCGCTCCGGCGGCACGTCGGCGAGCATGCGCTGCAGCGTGGTCGGCTGGGAGTCGACGATCCCCTGCATGTGCGGGTGGAACAGCGAGCTGCCCGATGGCAGCATGTGGTTGGCGTTGATCGACGCCCACACCGACCCCGGCTCCGCGGCCATCACCGCCCGGGCGTGGGCGACCTGCGTCGCGAGGTTGTCCGCGAGCAGACGCCGGGTCAGCCCGCCGACCGGCAGGTAGTGCCGCTCGGGCGAGTACACCGACACCGCGCTGTGCGACGAGTACGCGTGCAGGTTCGCGAACAGAACGGCTTCGCCGATGACGATCCGCCCGTCCGGGCAAATCCCCGGCGGCAGCTTCGGGGTGAGCTGGCCGATCCGGTCCGGGCAGAACGGGCAGCCCGGCCGCGTCTGCTCGGCAAAAGCCTCGAGATCGAAGTCGCTGGCCGGCATCAGGCCGCGGTCGGGCAGGATCCGCGAGCTGTGGCCGGTGAGCGGGTCGACGCGCACGTCGACTCTGGCCCGAACGAGCTCGCCCGTGCCGGGGTCGATCATCTCGGCGGTCAGCAGCTCACGTCTGAAGTCCATGACCGACCGCCGGGCGGCGCTAGAGCGCCGACAGGGTCAGCAGCGGGATCAGCTGGTCCGCGGGGGTCAGCGAGCCGTGCATGCCGATCAGTGCGGACTGGCGCGGGTCGGTCTTCGTGGCCACCACCGCGAACGGCCCGGCCGGGGCGGCGACCACGTCGCCGATCCGCGGCGCCAGGCGCGGGTCCACCGGCCCGAACCAGCCCCCGTCGATCGCCTCGTCCCGGGAGACCACCCAGGCCCGGTGGCCGAGCACCTCACGCCACGCCGCCAGCACGTCCGCGGCCGCGCCCGGCTCGGCGTAGACGTGCCGGGCCCGCGGCTCGCCGCCGAGCAGCGCCACGCCGTCGCGCAGCGCCGGCACCGTGTCCGCGTCGAGCCGGTCCTGGGCCGGCACGTCGACCATGCCGTGGTCGGCGGTCACGTACATCGCCGTTCCCTGCGGCAGCGCGCCCGCGAGCTGCTCGGCGAGCTTGTCCACGTGCCCCAGGTGGTACCGCCAGGCATCCGAGGAGGACCCGAACGTGTGCCCGGTCGCGTCGAGCTCGCCGTGATACACCATCGTCAGCGCCCGGTCCGATCGCCGCAGCACCGCGGCCGCCTCCGCGGCCAGCGCGCCGAACGTGTTCGCGCTGACGTAGCCGGCGCCGCGCATCGTGGCGACGTACAGCCCGGTCTGCTCGGTCCCGGAATGGCCGACCCGGTGCGCGGCGACCCCGTCGGCAGCGGCCCGCTCGAAGATCGTCGACCCGGGCTGCCAGGCCACCGGGTCCACCCGCGGATCCCAGTGCAGCGCGTTCAGCAGCCGGTCCTCCCCCGGCACCCTTACCTGGTAGCCGAGCACGCCGTGCTGCCCCGGCGGCCTGCCGGTGCCCAGCGACGCCATGCTCGTGGCGGTGGTCGCGGGGAAGCCGGCGGTCAGCGGGCGGCCGGACATAGCGAGCTCGGACAGGAACGGCGCCGCCGCTGGGTGCTCCCGCAGCAGCTCCCAGCCGAGCCCGTCCACCACGAGCAGGCACACCCGGTCAGCGGGCGGCAGCCGCAGCACGTTCGGCTCCCCCGGCACCCCGAGCGCCGCCAGCACCGACTGGCCCAGTTCGGCCAGGCTGCTCTCGCCGTAGCCCGGCACGGCGGGCAGCGTCGCAGGCAGATCGGTGACCATGGCCGGCGTGCCTTTGGCTGTCATCGTGATCCCGTCACGTGCTGGTGGCCTCGGAGAGCGCCTGGGCGAACGCAAGGACCTGCCGCACCGCATCCTCCCCGTCCGCGCCCTCGCTGACGCGCATCGTCAGGTCATCGGCGGTCATGGTCCCTGTGTACCCATGATCGGCCTCACAGCTCTCATCCCCGCAGTGCGCGGGCTCGAGCTCGATGTGCGACAGCACGTTCCAGCCGATCGTCAGCACTACCTCACTCGGCATCGTGGTGCCCGGGACGTACGACGCCGGGTCCGGCACCACGCGGGTCACGGCCACCGAGGAGATCTGCGAGAACCTCACGGCCTCGGTGCTGGTCTCGGCCTGCGGGCGGGACTCGGCGTCTCCGGGTTCGGCCGGGCTCTCGTCGGTGTGGGAGTACACCAGACGGGTCGGCGTGAGCGCCAGCACCGTCATGTGCCGCCGGACCTCCATGCCGGGGTCGAACAGCGTGTCGTGGGTCACGACGTAAGAAACCACCGGCTCGGGCCCCAGCGCGGACGACACCGCGTCATAGACCAGGCCCGGGTAATAGCCACTTCGCTCGATCGCGGCGCGCATCCCGTCCTGCGCCGCGACTCTGGTATCCCTCATCCCCCCATCCTGCCCTGTCTCGTGCATGCCGCTCACATCGTGGCGAGATCGTGGGCCGGGACCGGAAGACGGAAAACCTCGATCATCCGCCATTCCCCCATGAATGACATGATAGGGCCAATAAGCCTATTTAGTGCCGGAACGCCGCGCCGATGCGCGACCGGCCGCCCTGGGCAGATAGCGCATCAGCACCACGTCACCGATCAGGCGGACCTCGGCCAGGTGCATGCGACGGCGCGGGGCGCCCGCACCGGCACCGATGATCCGTGGGGCCGCGGGGTCGCCGACGAACAGCGGAGCGACCGCCAGGTCGAGTTCATCGGCGAGCCCTTCGGCCAGGAACTGTGCGAGAACGCTGCCGCCGCCCTCCACCATGAGCCGGCGCACCCCCCTGGCCGCCAGGTCGGCGAGGACGGCGGGCAGGCCGACCCAGCCATCACCGGCGGCGACGACCTGAACCCCGGCCAGACCGCCGAGACGATCCCTGACCCGGTCCTGCTCCCCGGCCGGAACGTAGACCAGCCTGGCTCCCCCGCCCGCCGTGAAGAACCGCGCCGACGCGTCGAGGTCGCCGCTGGCCGTGAGGCAGACCCTGGCCGGGCTGGCCGGCAGCCCGCGGGCGGCCCGGCTGCTGCGCCGGGCCCTGGAACGCACCAGCAGCGCTGGGTTGTCGCGGCGGATCGTGCCGGCCCCGACCAGGATCGCGTCGCTGCCCGCCCGCACCTCGTCGACCCGGTCCAGGTCCGCCTCGTTCGACAGGATCAGCCGGGTTCCGGTGGCATCGTCGATGCAGCCGTCGACGGACATCGCGACCGACAGCAGGACGTAGGGGCGTTGCGTCACGCGGGCCTCCGGCTGGCGCTCTCGCCCCGACCGTACCCGCCCTAAGCTTTCGGACCATGCTGTGGGGCAGGCCACGCGCGTACGGCTTTCTGCTGGCGATGACGCTGCTCACGATCGTGCCCTTGAACGTGACGCCACCGGGCGGGTCGGCTCCGTCCCGGCGGGACGCGGGTGCCGCGATGGCCTGGGCTCCCGTGGCCGGCCTGCTGCTCGGCGCGGCGGCGGCCGCCGTCCTGGAGGTGGCCAGCCGGTTTGGCCACACCGGCCCGCTGCTCGCCGCCGCGCTCGCGGTCGCGGCGCTCGCCGCCGGCAGCCGGGGCCTGCACCTCGACGGGCTGGCGGACCTGGCCGACGGCCTGGGCAGCCGCCGCCCGGCCGAGCAGGCCCTGGAGATCATGAAACGCTCCGACATCGGCCCGTTCGGCGTGGTGACGCTCGTGTGCGCGCTGCTGATTCAGGTCGCCGCGCTGGCACAGGCCCAGGCGTCCGGCCGCGGCGCTGCCGCCGTCGTCGCCGCCGCCGTGGCCGGGCGGCTGTCGCTGACCTGGGCGTGCCGCCGCGGAGTCCCGGCCGCGCGCGGCAGCGGCCTCGGCGCCATGGTGGCCGGAACCGTGAAGCCCGTCGTTCCCGCCGCGCTGACGATCGCCATACTGGCCGCCGCGTACCCGTTCGGGCTGGTCATCGTCATCGGTGTGGCAGCGGGACTGGCCGTCTCGCTGGCGGTGACGGTCTGGGCGGTGCGTCGGCTGGGCGGGATCACCGGGGACGTCCTGGGCGCGCTGGTCGAGATCACGGTCACGGTCTGCCTGGTGGTCACCGCGGTCCGGGTCTAGGCCGACAGCACCTCGCGCAGGCGCGCGGCGTAGCCGGCTGCCTCGGCCTCGTCGGCGTACCTGGTCCGCGGCCAGAAGAAGCCGCGCAGCCCGTCGCCCTTGGTCCGCGGAACGACGTGCACGTGCAGGTGCGGGACGCTCTGGCTGACCACGTTGTTCTCGCCGACGAAGCTGCCCTGGGCGCCGAGCGCGGGCGGCATCGCCGCGCTCACCTGCCGCACCCGGGCGAACAGCGGGCCGACCAGGTCCTCGGGCAGGCCGGCCAGTGTGACGTAGTGGTCGCGCGGCACCACGAGGACGTGGCCCTTGAACACCGGCCGGGCGTCGAGGAACCCGATGGCCACGTCGTCGGAGAACACCACGTGGGCGGGGTGGGTCCCGGCCACGATGTCGCAGAACACGCAGTCGCTCACGCCGGAACCGTAGCGCGGCGGGTCACTCCGCGCCGACGTGGCGGGTTGTCCTGCCCTGCATCAGCGCCCGGGCCCGGCTGAGGGCCACGGCGAACGAGGCGATCACCAGGTAGGCGATCGTGAAAACCTGACTGGTGCTGTGCGGGATGATCAGCAGAACCACGCCCACGACGCCCTGGTAGATGTACGTGATCACGCTCAGCACGAGGAGCACCACGTGCAGCTCCTGCCGGCCGGCCTTGCGGTGCAGCCGGGCCGTGGCCCACAGGCTGACCAGGGCCATAACGACCGCCACCTCGCCCAGGTTCGCCTTCGGGATCAGCGCGACGAGGGAGACGAAGAAGCTGTTGACCAGGCTGGTGAACGCCGAGCCCGCCTGCACTAGCCGCCTGGCGTGGCTGACTCGCCGAAGACGCTCTCCGGCCGCAGCGACGCGGCCACGAACAGCAGCCCGATCAGAACGCCCGCCGCGGCGGCCGCCCCGGCGAAATACGCCGTGAACTCACCAGGTACCACTGCTCCCCCTTCCGGCCGCCATTGTCCACCGGGGTGGCCCAACCTAGGATGACGAGGGTTCCCATCGGGCTCGCCAGGGGAGGTTTCATGAAGACAAGGGCCGCGATTCTGCGCGGAACGGGCCAGGACTTCGAGGTCACGGAGCTCGACCTGGACGGCCCGAAGACGGGCGAGGTCCTGATCCGGTACGTGGCCGCGGGCCTGTGCCATTCGGACGAGCACCTCAGGCACGGCGACATCGTGCCGCGGTTCCCCCTGGTCGGCGGGCACGAGGGCGCGGGCGTGATCGAGGCGGTCGGCGAGGGCGTCACCCGGCTGGCTCCCGGCGACCACGTGATCTGCTCGTTCCTGCCGGTCTGCGGGCACTGCCGGTGGTGCTCGACCGGCAAGTCGAACCTGTGCGACATGGGCGCCACGATCCTGGATGGCGTCCTGCCCGACGGCACGTACCGCTTCCACGAGGGCGACCAGGACCTGGGCGGCATGTGCATGCTCGGCACGTTCTCCGAGTACTCCGTGATCTCGGAGAACTCGGCGATCAAGGTCGACCCCGACCTGCCGCTCGACAAGGTCGTGCTGATCGGCTGCGGCGTGCCGACCGGCTTCGGCTCGGCGGTGCACGCCGCGGCGACCGAGCCCGGCGACACGATCGCGATCTACGGCA
>Ga0335073_10008554_pt1 | contig 14361 bp, 9 predicted proteins | sample Lox_Sample_22_FD_207093 | JGI IMG/M metagenome (GOLD analysis project Ga0335073, IMG submission 207093) | Soil microbial communities from Loxahatchee National Wildlife Refuge, Florida, United States - Lox_Sample_2.2 | ecosystem: Environmental > Terrestrial > Soil > Wetlands | place: USA: Florida... | reverse complement strand
CGTCACCAGGCGCTGCCATCAGACAGTCAGCTGCTTTGAGAGCGGAAGTTCACGGATGCGCTTTCCCGTAGCTGCAAAGATTGCGTTCGAAAGGGCGGGCGCAAAAGGCGGCACGCCTGGTTCGCCGACGCCGGCTGGTGGAGCTGTGCTATTGACGAGGTGAACGTAGGTTTCGCGGGGGGCTTCGTTGATGCGCACCACAGGATAATCATCGAAATTCGATTGATCGATCGCACCCTTGCTAGCCGTGATCTCACCATATAAAGCGAGACTGGCACCAAAAACAGCTGCTCCCTGAAATTGCGCGCGTACCGCAATCGGATTGACGATCGTTCCCGCATCCACGGCTGTGTCGACGCGCAGAATCGATACTTGGCCCTTCGCGTTTACTTCCGCTTGAACGACAGTAGCCACATATGTGAGAAAGCTCCAGTGCACGGCGATGCCCATACCAATGCCACCAGCCTGCTTCCGTTTACCCCAACTCGCTTTGTCAGCGGCGAGCTGGACCACGGCGCGTAATCGGCCCGTGTCTTGCTCATAACCCGAGGGCACGCTCATGATGCCTTTTAAATCAACGATTCGGTCAGGGCCGATCAGAGTGAGGAGGTATTCTATAGGATCCTGTCCAGCGGCATGGGCAAGCTCGGCAGCGAAGGACTGCACGCCGAAGGCGTGATATACATTCGCAACCGAACGGAGCCAACCGATGCGCACGTGTCCTGTGGCGGGTCCGTTCTCAATGCGTAAATTTGGAATATCGAACGGGATGGAGGTCCAACCCATGCCTAGCTCTTCGGAGTCAGCGTATTGCGTTTTCACGTCAAAGGTGGAATCGATCGACGGAAAGACGGAGCGCTGCAACCAAGCCGTAGGCCTGCCATGGGCGTCGAGCGACGCCTTCATGTACATGGCAGCGACGGAATGATAATAGTCGAACTTAACGTCGTCTTCGCGGGACCAAGAGATCTTTATAGGTTGGCCCAAGCGCTGCGACAACATTGCTGCTTCAACGGCAAAATCCGGGAACGACTTGCGCCCGAATCCGCCGCCAAGCAAGGTCACATGACAAATCACGTCTTTCTTATCGATCTTTAAAGCGCTGGCTACCTCAGCTTGCAAACCTTGCGGGTTTTGCGTCGGCGCCCAAATTATCGCCTTGCCATCCCGGCAGTCGGCAACTGCAGCGGGAGGTTCCATCGACACGTGCGCCAAGTGCGGGGTGTAGTATTCGGCCTCAAAAATGCGACCGCCCTTAGCAAATTCTGCGTCAGCATCCCCGACGGCGCGTGCCACTCTCCCCGGCTGTAGGGACGTGGTCCGCAATTGCTGTCTGTATAATCTCGAGTCGTAAGCGGCGTTTGGGCCATTCTCCCAATCAATTTGGAGCTTCTTGCGTCCCTCAAAAGCGGCCCACGTGTTGTCGGCTATGACGGCGATCCCACCGAGCGGCTGAAAGCCGGGAGACGCACCCGGAAATATGTCAATGGGAACGGCTCGCCTCACACCTGGGACAAGCAGGGCATTCTTATCGTCGAAGGATCGAACCTTGCCGCCTGTAACTGGCGGATGCTCAACGGAGGCGTGCATCATGCCGGGAAGATCGACGTCGACGCCGTAAACGGCCTTTCCAGTTACGATATCCTTCAGGTTAAAAAGTTTGGCATCTTTGCCGATGTAACGCCAAGAGCTCCTCGGCTTCAGCTTTACGTCTCGACCCGATGGAACCGGCAGCTTTGCAGCGGCGGCGGCCAATTGCCCGTAGCTCAGGCGCTTTTCAGCTGACTTTTCGGTTGGAGTGGCGGGACGGTACACCACCGTGTGCGGCTCTGTGGCGCAATCGGACATCGGAACTCCCCACTTGGCAGCGGCGGCGCTTAACAGCATCTGCCGGGCAGTGGCTCCGGCCAATCGCATCGGATTGAAGAAAGACCGCACCGAATGTGATCCATCCGTGTCTTGATCGCCATATCGCGGGTCGCCCTGCGCCAGACGGATGCGAACACGTTGCCAATCGGCGTCTAACTCGTCTGCTAACACGCGTGGAAGGGTGGTGGCAATGCCGGTCCCCATCTCTGAGCGAGAAGCGATAATGTAAACGGTTCCGTCAGTTTCGATGCCGAGGAAAACGCTAGAGTGGAAGGCGGCGCGGTCTACGGGGGATTCAGGAGGATCCGAGCCCGGAACCTCTTCTTGCGCTTTCAATGGGTCGATCCACATTGGGACGCTTAGGACCAAAGCTCCAGCCGAAAGCATGCCAGAGAGAAAACTGCGCCGACTTACGTTTTGGATCTCGCTCATGGGCGTCTCCTTCGTATCGGTGCGAACCGCCGAACAGATCACCAATGTCAGATTCGACAGGGAGAGTGCCGCGCTATCGAATCCAGACAGTCTTGATGTCGGTAAATTCACGAATACCGTGCTCGCCCAGCTCGCGGCCGTAGCCTGACCACTTCACGCCTCCAAACGGGAGCCGTGGATCAGATGCGACCATGCGATTGACAAAAACCATGCCGGATTCGATTTCGTTGATGAGCCGATTCTGTTCGGCTTCGTCGTTGGTCCAAACGCTTGCTCCCAAGCCGAATTTTGTATCGTTCGCGATCCGAATGGCATCGTCTATATCTTTTGCGCGGAAGAGACTTGCCACTGGGCCGAAAAGCTCTTCGCAATATCCCGGGGAATTTTTGGGAATATTGGTCATCACCGTGGGCGGATAGAAAAACCCCGGGCCCTCGAGCTTCTTGCCTCCCGTGAGAATGCGCGCGCCCGCTTGGACTGACCTAAGAACCTGGTCCTCGATATCGCTCAGGCCGCCAGCCGTGGCGAGCGGGCCAAGATCGGTCTTTTCGTCGAAAGGATCGCCAATTTTGAGCCGCTGCATTGCATCGACGAACCTTCGCTGAAATTCATCTGCGATAGGTTCGGCTACGATAAATCGCTTCGCATTGATGCAGGACTGGCCATTGTTCAGGATTCGCGCTTTGACGGCGGTGGCAACAGCTTCGTCAATCTTGGCGCTGGGTAAGATGACAAACGGATCGCTTCCGCCCAGTTCTAAGACGACCTTTTTTACTCTCTTCGCGGCGCCGATCCCCACATGAACGCCGGCGCCTTCGCTTCCCGTAAGCGTCGCTGCGACAACACGCGCATCGTTCAAAATCGCGTCCACCTTCTCCGAGCCAACCAGCAACGTTTGGAACACGCCGTCCGGAAAACCTGCCCGGCGGTAAATGTCTTCGATCAGGAGAGCGCATTGCGGCACGTTAGAAGCATGCTTGAGCAAAAGGACGTTTCCCGCCATTAAGGCCGGGGCTGCTGCGCGGATCACCTGCCAAAACGGGAAATTCCAGGGCATGATCGCCAGCACGGGACCGAGCGGCTGGTAATGAACGTAGCTTTTCGTCGCGTCCGTGGCCACGATGTCGTCGGACAGAAACTTCTCGGCGTGCTCGGCATAATGGCGGCAGACCCACGCGCATTTAGCGACCTCGTCCACAGCGCTGCGAAACGTCTTGCCCATTTCGGTGGTCATCACCTTTGCAAATGCGTCCTTCTCATTTTGTAGGATCTCCGCGGCTTCGATCATCCAGCCCGCACGTTTCGCGAATGACGTCTTGCGGTAATGCACGAAAGCGTTGTGCGCCCTCTCTAGCCTTTCGTCCACCTGCGCGTCCGAATAAGGCTCGAACGTCTTCAATACTTCCCCAGTGGCCGGATTAATCGTCGCAATCCCCATTTGCTTCTCCTATGCAACTCTGGTTGGTGATCAGTCGCGGCGCGGACTGCCCTTTGGTCTTGTCTGACTTATGCCTGCGAGAGCGCGACCCCACTGCCGCAAAAACAACCATCACAACGGAGCCTCGACAACCTTACAATCGTGAAAGAAATCTCAGTACCAAGCAATCGGCTGCTCGTTTAGGTTGATATAGACCTGTTTTGATTCCAGATATTCGTCAATGCCGGAGGGCCCCAACTCACGGCCGAACCCCGATTGCTTATATCCACCCCACGGCGCCTCGACGAAAGTCGGCTGCATATGATTGACCCAGACGATTCCCGCTCTCAACGCTTTAACCACGCGAAGAGCCTTGAAGATATCGCGGGACCACACTGCGGCGGCCAAGCCGTACGTCGTGTTGTTGGCAATTCGAATGGCTTGCTGCTCGTCATCGAAGGGAATTACCGAAGCAACCGGTCCGAAAATCTCTTCGCGAGCAATCCTAGCTTCCAACGGAACATCATAAAAGATCGTCGGTTCCACGTAATAACCACGTGCCTTCACCGGCGAGGCACCACCGCCGAAAGCTAGTTTGGCTTCGTGCCTGCCGACCTCTTGATAGCCGCGGACACGCTCAAATTGTTCGCGGCTGACGAGAGGCCCCATTTTTGTATCCCGATCCATCGGCGCACCCAGCTTGATTTGTTTCGCTTTCTCGGTCATTGCCTCGACAAAACGAGGGTAGATCGATTTCTGGACGAGAATCCGGCTACCCGATGAGCAGACCTCACCTTGATTGATAAAAACACCGAAGAGAGCGCCGTCGACAGCGGCCTCGAAATCCGAATCAGCGAAAAAGATATTGGGCGATTTGCCGCCGAGTTCGAGAGTAACCCGCTTTACTGTGTCTGCCGCGGCCTTGACGATTTGCTTCCCTACGGCGGCGCTGCCCGTAAACGCGATTTTGTCGACTTCCGGATGCTCGACGAGGGGCGCTCCAGCACCTTCTCCGAATCCCGTTACTATGTTGACGACGCCTGGCGGGAGACCAACTTCGTCAAACCATTTAGCTATTTCAAGTGCTGTCAGAGGGGTTTGCTCGGCGGGTTTGAGAACGCATGTACAACCGGCGGCCAATGCAGGAGCGAGCTTCCATGCCGCCATTAGAAGAGGGTAATTCCATGGGATGATTTGTCCTGCGACACCGACCGGCTCCTTCAGAGTAAGGCTCAACGCATTGTCGGGGATCGGGTTCACATGGCCCAAGATTTTGGTGGCCATGCCTCCGTAGTATTCGAAACAGGTTGCCACGTCATTGATGTCGAATTCAGACTCGACGATTGGCTTTCCGCTATTGCGCGTTTCGAGCGCGGCCAATGCGTCCACCTCCTTACGAACGCACTCTGCCAGGCGAAACAGAATACGCCCTCGATCCTGCGCTGTTGTGGAGTGCCACGGACCGGAGTCAAAAGCCTGGCGCGCTGCACGGACGGCTTTGTCGATATCAGCTGCGTTCCCTTCGGGGACTTCTGCGATGACCTCTTCGGTGGACGGGTCGTAGACGGGAAAGAATCGGCCGCTCAATGAATTAGACCATTCGCCGTTGATGTAAAGCTTGTGCCTCGGAACATTTGCAGTCGGCATAACTCCTCCGGATCAAATCGCCAGAAAACTATGGGTGCAAAGCAGCCGAATATAGTTAAACACTTGAAGTACGAGGTGCTCGCTCACGCCTGGATCGAGACGGTCCCGACCGATTTCCGGCGACCGTATACGAAGAAAAAGTATGCCGCCAAACCGACGAAAATCAGGGTACCCAAGATCATTTCCACCTCGTAAACACCGAGCGACTTCACCAATTGCGGCGGGAAATATTGCAACAAAATCCCGAGCACCGTTGTGACTAGCCCACTTACGCCGGCAGCGATCAGAGTGGCCCGCTTGTAAACACCTTTTCCATCGGGACGGGCGACGGCCAGCTTAAGCAGAGCGCCGAAAATGTAGATGTAGGGTATCAGCTGAAGCACCACGGCAAGCGACAACATGGTTTGAAAGGCTTCCTCCACGCTCGAGAAACCAAAAAAGACGACACAGAGAGCCATGGAAATCACTACATGCACGAGCAATGCGGCAAAAGGCGTGCCATACTTTGGATGCACGCGGCCGAGCCATCCTGGCATGTATGAATCCAGCCCGGCTACGAATGGAATCCGCGCTGAACCTCCCAGCCATGCCGAACCAATGCCTGCGATGGAAATACTCAACATGAACGCAAACACCGGAATGACCCAGCCAATTCCCATCTGGCTTGAAAGGTGACCAATCGCCTGCATCACGCCTTGAAGCACATTGATCTGAGAACCAACGGCCAGTAACAACGTCAGCGTGGTTGCGATATAGAGAAAACCTGAAATCACGCCGCCCCAAGCCACCGCGCCGGGCAGCGTTTTCCGCGGGTTTTCGATTTCGTCGCCCATGACCGACGCCAGCTCCAAACCGACTAACGCGAAGCAGATCACACCGAACGAGTTCAAGACAAGACGCGGATCCTGCGGAATCCGGAAGTCGACGGCTCTCATTGTCGCCAGTCCGGTCCTGGATAAAACGACTCCGCCCAACACAATTAGCACCGCCGCAGCGATGCACGTGCCGATGGCGCCTACGTTGTTCAACCACTTCCCGACGGCGGATCCAACAATGTTCAATATCGCCAGAAGCGCTAACAGAATGAGGGAGGTGCATATTGCGAAGGTCTTGTTATCCGTCAGCGAGGCGTATTTCGGCCCGAGTACGAACACAGACACGCCGACAAAGTAAAGCATGACGGTCGGTACGTACAGCATGTTATTGGTCCAGTAGCACCAGCCGGAGAAAAAACCGTGAAAGTCCCCGAAGAGTTCCTTTGACCACAAGTACACCCCGCCTTCTCCGGGATAACGATGGGCAAGCTCAATGACGCCGATTCCCTGCGGCCAGAAAAAGAGGACGAGAGAGATGAGCCACAACCAGATCGCCACCCCGCCGCTCGCAGCGATACTTGGCACAACGTTCAGATTGAAAACCGCTACGACGAACAACAGGATCAGGTCTCTGCGACCAAGTACACGCCTCAGATGCGGCTTGTCTACTCCCTCAGGACTGGACAAGGCGCCCCCTTCAGTGCGCGGCTACGGCTGCAGAACGTTCCTGTTGTGCCTCGGCGAGTGCAGGTGCCAAATCTTCAAACGCGGCGATGTGCTTCTCAATGTCCGCATCCGTATGTTGCACGGAAATCGTCCATTGCTCATCCCACCAATAAGGCTGAGCCATAACGCCGCGATTCACCATTCCAAACCAGTAGTGGCGCCACAGATCGGTATCGATCGCCTCCCAATCGCGATAGTTACGAACCTCTCGGGGATAGAGCATCAACACCCCGTTCGCTCCGCCGCTAGCAACGTAGCTGCGCAGGCCAACCCTTGCAACCGTCTTTTCGTATCCCTCAACCAACTTTTTACTCAGCCTGTTCACGTGAGCGTAGTTTTCGGGCGTGAGAACCTCTCGGAAAGTTGCCAACCCCGCTGCCATAGACGTTGGGTTCGTATTGTACGTACCGCCATGGAAAACCTTGTGCTGGGAAATCAAATCCATGACGGCTGCAGTCGCGCCGAACGCCGCTAAAGGCAGTCCACCGCCAATGGATTTCGCCAGACAAATCAGGTCCGGCTTCACTCCGAAATATCCTGAAGCTCCGCCGGGTCCCAGTTTTGCGCCAGTTTTGACCTCATCGAATATCAGGAGCGCACCATTCTTGGTGGCGATCTCTCGCAGTCCCTCTAAGAAACCTGGCTGAGGAAGGCACATTCCCACGTTCATCATGATCGGTTCGAGGATAATCGCCGCGATGGCACCGGGGTTTTCGGCGAACCGCCGCTCAACCGTTTTTAAATCGTTGAAGGTCGCAATGACCACGTTCTCTACGGATGCCTTCGGGACTCCCAAGCCTCCTGGAACCGAAGCAGGCGCATCAACGTCTCCGTATTCAGGACTGTGAGGCTTCACGCTCACCAGAGCCGTATCATGCAGCCCGTGGTATGCGCCTTCGAACTTGATTATCTTGTCCCGACCAGTCGAAGCCCGTGCCAGGCGGCAGGCGTGCATCGTTGCCTCGGTGCCCGACGATCCGAAACGCAACATCTCAATCGGGAAGCGCTTACAAATTTCTTCGGCCAGTTCCCATTCCATGTCGTGAGGCATCCCGAACATCGTTCCCTTCGAGAGCCTTCCCTCGACGGCCTTCATCACGGCTGGGTGGCAGTGCCCTGCCATGAGAGCGCCGAAGCACAAGTTGTGATCGATATAATCGTTGCCGTCGAGATCGCGAAAATGAGAGCCGTTCGCTTCCTTGACGAAGATCGGGTACGGATCGTACGCCCGATAGTTGCTGGCAACGCCCAGAGGAATCCGCTTGAGATTGCGCTTGTGCGACTCCGCTGATTTCAGCGTTCTCCGCTCATAAGTCTTAAGTTCTTGGTCTAAAGCTGCGTACGTCATCATTCCTCCAATTCGTCGGTCTCGTTGCGCCTATCGGTGCGCAATCGGGATTCAGATTTTTCGTTGGCACTCTAACACAAACCCTTACGCAATTCTCGCAATGTTTGACGTGTCGATCCTGACGCCGGCACCCACCAAGGAAATCCTCAATCAAGAAGGATAACCGCAAAAGTATGCGATGTTTTACCTTTTTCGATCAGAAAAAACAGCAGTCTCCCATAAGAGACGTTTGTTTGACAGACTTTCTACTTTATAGTAGGGTGTTCCTCCGATCAGTCTATAGAATTTGGAAAACTATGTGCGAGCGGCCGATAGATCTAGAGACTCGCTCGAAGATGCGAAGGACCGAAGGACTCAGCATCGGCGGGCCCAGATGCCATCGAGAACCGCTACACCTTGCGTAGTTTTCGACACTGGAGTCGCAATATGGCACGTCCTATCACCCGTCGGGATTTCTTGAACGGGATGACGATCGCGGCCGGGGCTGCTCTTCCGGTTTCCGGGCAGCAAATCGACGCGAACCTCGTCGCACCCCCTCCACCGATGGGAAAGGGTGCGGATACTTATTCACAGGAGCCACTGCTCGCCCAAGGGATCACGCCCGAAGACCCACGCTATTATCCGCCTGCACTCTTGGGCATGAGGGGCAGTCACCCGGGTTCGTTTGAAGCTGCCCATGCCGTGCGGGACGATGCCTTCTGGAGTACTGTGGGAAACGTTTCGGACACGGGTGAGGTCTACGACTTAGTTGTAGTCGGAGGCGGAATCAGCGGACTGTCGGCGGCGCATTTTTTCCGAGAGCGCTTCGGCCCTTCGGCCCGGATTCTGATCCTCGACAATCACGACGATTTCGGTGGGCACGCAAAGCGCAACGAAGTGCGAATCGGCGGTCGAATGTTCTTGATGAATGGCGGAACGATGGGCATCGACAGCCCGACTCCGTACAGCGCCGAAGCCGCAGGGTTGCTTCAAACTCTCGGTATAGATCCCCCTGCGCTCTCGAAGAAGTGTAATGATCCAAAAGCGTACTCCTCTCTTGGTTTGCGTCGCGGAATATTTTTCGATAAGGAAACTTTCGGCGCCGATCGCCTGGTGACCGGCGTCCCGAGCGGTCGCGGCCGCAGCAGAACGGCTGACAATGGAGACGAGTGGCGAAAGTTCCTCGCACAAACTCCTTTATCCCCCGAAGCACAGCAGGACATCGTTCGTCTGGAAACCGCCAGTGTTGACTACATGCCGGGGCTTACATCCGACGAAAAGAAGGATCGGCTTTGGCGCATCAGCTATAAGGATTTCCTCCTGAATTTCGTCAAAGTCCATCCTCAAGTAATCGCGTTCTATCAAACCCGCACGAACGGCGAATGGGGTGTCGGAATTGACGCAGAGCCTGCGCTTGATTTGTGGGCGTGGGGGCTGCCCGGCTTTCAAGGAATGGATTTGAAACCCGGGGTAACGCCACACATGAGCTACACCGCTTCCGGATATTACTCGACGGGTGGCTCATATCACTTTCACTTCCCCGATGGAAACGCTTCCGTGGCACGACTGCTCGTTCGAAACCTGATCCCCGGCGCAATGCCCGGCGAAACCGCCGAAGATGTCGTCACGGCAAGGGCTGACTACTCTCGCTTAGATCGGGCTGACTCGTCCGTACGAATCCGTCTCAATAGTCCCGCCGTGCGCGTAGAACACGTAGGCGACCCTGTGAGCGCGAAGGAAGTCAAAATCTCATATTCAAACAACGGCACGGTTTATTCGGTACGTGGGCGCAAGGTGGTGCTCGCCTGCTGGAATACGGTTATTCCCCATCTCTGTCCCGCCATTCCTGAAAGACAAAAAAAAGCGCTGGGATATTTAGTGAAGGTGCCGTTGGTGTACACGACTGTCGGCATTCGCAACTGGGTGGCGTTTCAGAAATTAGCAGTTTCAGGCATCGAAGCGCCCGGGAGCTACTTCACTGACGTCAGTCTAAATTCCGTGGTGAACATCGGCGATTACAAGAGTCCGTCGAGCCCGGAGGAACCCACGCTTCTGCACCTTACCCGCACCCCGTGCCAACCGGGAGCGCCTGTTCGCGAGCAGCAAATTGCCGGCAGAATGGAGCTCTTCCGGACTCCGTTTTCCACCTTCGAACAGCACATCCGAGATCAGATGGGAAGGATGTTAACTGACGGGGGTTTTGATCCGGAGCGCGATATCGAAGCAATCATCGTGAACCGTTGGTCGCACGGATACGGCTACGAATACAACCCTCTTTTCGATCCCGATTGGCCGGAAGCGGAGCGTCCTAACGTAATCGGCCGCAAGAGGTTTGGGCTTATCTCAATCGCCAACTCGGACTCGGGTGCAACTGCTTATACCGACGTCGCGATCAATCAAGCCTATCGTGCGGTCAAAGAGCTATTGGCATCATAGGCCGCAACCAACTCAGTGAGCATATGCAGAGGAGATTTCCAGTGGTCTCTAAAACCGTGGGAGCAGTCGAAAAGAACGCCGCGAATGTCACCGTTGAAAAATATCGCGACTACGTGATCACGAGTTTCCTGAAGTCTGTGCAACCGGTGGTCGTCGAAAGGGCTCTCGGCGCCATCGTCACAGACGTAGCCGGATGCGAATATATCGATTGCTTTGCGGGAATCTCTGTCGTGAACGCGGGCCATTGCCACCCTGCCGTCGTCGCCGCAGCGAAAGAGCAAATCGAGAAGCTCATACACTGCTGCTCATACGTCTACTACTCGCAGCCGACCGCAGACTTGGCGGAAAAGATGGCCCAGCTCACGCCGGGAAGGCTGAGGAAATCGTTCTTCGCAAACAGCGGTGCGGAAGCGATCGAGGGAGCGCTCAAGCTCGCCAAGCTATTTACCGGCAAACACGAGGTCATCGCACTGCAAGGGGGATTTCACGGCCGCACTTGGGGTGCGCTCAGCGTGACAGGCAACGCCGGACGCAAGCGCCGGGGCGGGCCTTACGCACCTGGCGTAGTGTTCGCGCCGACGCCGTACTCGTTCCGCTCTCCCCGGACAACCGTGCAGGAATATGCCGGGGCGATCGAGGATCTCATTCGTTACTCCACGTCGAACGACGTAGCAGCGTTTCTCGCCGAACCTGTGCTCGGCGAGGCGGGCATTATCGTCCCTCCAGCCGACTATTTCAGGGAAGTGAAGAAGGTCCTCGATCGACACGATATTTTGCTCGTCGTCGATGAAGTTCAATCTGGCTTTGCGCGCACGGGGAAGATGTTCGCCATCGAGCACTACGGGGTCGAGCCGGACATTTTGGTGACAGCAAAGGGCATTGCCGACGGGTTTCCTCTGGGGGCGTTCACGACGACAGATGAAATTGCAGCAGCCTTCCGCCCTGGAGATCACCTTTCGACCTTCGGCGGCAATCCGGTATCGTGCGCTGCGGCCCTAGCAAATATAAACGTGATTCAGGACGACAATCTCTGCGAAGCCGCGCGGCGCAAGGGCGAGCACGTGATGCGAGTATTGAAGCGAGTTCTCGAAGGCTCTTCGATCCCCGGAGAGGTGCGAGGTTTGGGCCTGATGATTGGTGTCGAGCTTGTGGCCGGCGATCTCACACCAATGCCGGCTCAGGCCGAGGCCGTAAGGCAATCCTGTCTTGATCGAGGAGTGTTGGTAGGTGTCGGCGGCGTTTTCGGAAATGTCGTGCGAATTCAGCCACCCCTGGTTATCACAGATGAGCAATTAGCTCGCGCCCTGAACGTGATCGCCGAAGCACTCGTGGAATCTACGACCAACGTTAGAGCCGGTGTGTGACCATTTTGTCGGTCGAAACGCAGCGCCAGTCTGGTCGATAAACATTCGGTTGCACTCAATCCTTTACGGGGAGGCGACGAGATGAAGGATGGTTCCCGAAGAGAACTGTTGGGATTGTTTGGGGCGGCGACGCTGACGCCGTTCATGGTTGCGCCTTCACATCTCTTCGCAAGTAACGGCCGCGTGACAGTTCTGAGAGGCCCGTTGGCTTCGCAACCGGGAGCGGTTGATGTTGACAGAGTAGGTGAAGTAGCAATCAATGACGTCGAGTGCCCCGATTGGCCGCTGGCGTCGCTCGGTGCTGTGACGGTCCACGGCAACCCAAAAGCTTCGGGTAAGACCGTATTTGAAACCAATGATCACGCAATCACCGGTGGCGTATGGAGATGTTCAGCAGGAACTTTTGACCTTACATTCACTTGGGACGAAATGGCTCTGCTTCTGGAAGGCGATCTACTCATCGAGGAATCGCCAAACCATGAGGTCCGTGTTCGGCCTGGCGATTTCTTTTTTGTGCCCAAGGGCTTGAAGACACGCTGGACGGTTGTAAAGCCGATAAAGAAGGTGTTCTTTTCGCGGGAATAAGTCCGTTGGATTTCGGAAAGCGGGAAGAGGCTTAAAATGTCGGAGGTGTATTGATCCAGATCACCCAGGTCTCTTCCCGTCCCGGGTTCCTCCAATGGTGAGGCGTAGTGCTTTCAAAATAAAATGTGTCCCCAGGACCCAAGCGGTATGGTTTTGCGCCGCCCAGTGAAATCTCAAACTGCCCCCGCAAGACGTAGAGAAATTCCTCTCCTTCATGCCTGTAAGACTCGCCACTGCTCGCACCTGCTCTGATGCGAAACAAATGCGGCTCCATCACGGTGTGCCCCCAAGCGAGTAACTCCAGGCGCACGCCGGGCCCAACTTCCAGTACCTTGCGTTCTTCCGGCCGTACCCAGTGGGGATTCGACGCGGAGGTGTTGAAAAAATCCAATACATTCAGATTGTAGAAGCGAGCCAGTTTGCGCAGGGTCGCCACGGAAGCGGTGGTTCGCGATCGCTCCAACGCACTCAAAAAACCTACTGAAACGCCCGTAGCACGAGCCACAGTGACGAGGGACAATCCGCGACGCGTTCGCAAGTTGCGTAGCCGTCGGCCAGGAGAAGTCCCGCGGTCCGGTGCGCTCTGGCTGCCATCGGTACGGCTCTCGCTCGTAAGCAGGTGTACAATTGCGGCCGCGTTAAGCCCCTGCTGTTTGCGCATGAGGCGAGCTCGCCGTAACAACTCAACGTCCTCCGTCGTATAGAGACGATAGCCGCTTCGAGTTCTCGCGGGCCGCAACAGCCCCAGGTTCTCCCAGTCCCGTAACACGGAACGAGAGATTCCCACCAGCCTCGCAACGTCACCAATACGCAGATAGGACTTATCGCTGGTCTTACCTTTGACTCTGCGAGTAGGAGTTGACGGCATTCGTTGTCTTTCTGCCCACGACAACCGCCGCGCATAACGTTCAAGCATGCGCGTCGGTCAGCTCGCCGACGCAAGCCAATGAGCAGCGTAGCCGCACCGGAGCGGGCCCGCTAGTATGAACCAAAATTTTTGGTTTGAGAAGGCTAGTGCGGTTGGACTCTTCGAACCGGACCCTGGGCTAAGGCACCCAGGCGAGCACGGTCGTAGACGTTATGCCGATATGGTTGCCTCGACCAAGCCGACCGAGGCTATTGCTGCCTCCATCACCGCAAGCCCTTCTTCGAACTGCTCGTCTGTGATTACCAAGGGCGACAAAACCCGCAGAACATTCCCGTAGACACCGGCGCTGAGCACCAACAATCCCCTCTCGCAGCATGCGCGGACAATCTTAGCGGTTTCCTCTGTCGCTGGCTCGCGCGTCGCTGGGTCTCGCACAAGTTCGATCGCTTGCATTGCTCCCAGTCCACGAATGTCTCCAATTGACGACCAGCGCTGCTGCCAAAGTCGTGCGCGTGCCGCAAACCGTTCGCCAAGCTCTCTCGCACGCAAGTTCAAATCAGGCCCCTTGCGGCCATTTGCATCGCTTGGCGCAAACATTTCGATCACACTGAGGGCGGCTGCGCACGCAAGCGGGTTACCCCCGAAAGTTCCACCCACACCTCCGGGCTCCGGTGCATCCATTATCTCGGCCCGCCCTGTCACGGCCGAGATCGGCAAGCCGCCACCGAGCGACTTCGCGGTCACCAAAAGGTCGGGCACAATTCCTAATCTTTCGCAAGCAAAGAGCGAGCCCGTGCGTCCGAATCCTGTTTGGACCTCGTCCGCAATTAGAAGAATGCCGTGCTCTCGGCAAATGTCCTGCAATGCCGCGAAAA
>Ga0335073_10008553_pt1 | contig 14361 bp, 11 predicted proteins | sample Lox_Sample_22_FD_207093 | JGI IMG/M metagenome (GOLD analysis project Ga0335073, IMG submission 207093) | Soil microbial communities from Loxahatchee National Wildlife Refuge, Florida, United States - Lox_Sample_2.2 | ecosystem: Environmental > Terrestrial > Soil > Wetlands | place: USA... | reverse complement strand
AGTCGCCATCGAGTTCATAGGTGTTCGGGGAGGTTTTAACGATTTTTTTCGAAACAAAAGTGATATCGGGATTCTCGTCGACATCGAAGAAATCTTTGCTTTTCAGCTTACCGTTCTTGAGGCCGCTGCCGGTATCGACGCTATCGGCCTGGATTTTCACTTCGAGAACGCCAGTGGTTTCGTCCGGGGAAGTGAAGGTTAGCCTGCCTTCCCACTTGTCAAATTTGCCGGCAATGGTGGTCGAGGCCTTGACATGAAAGTGGATCCAGCTGTCTTGAGGCACTAGTTCGACCACGGGGACCTGGGCGCGACTAATGCCTGGGAGCGCCAGCAAGAGTAGGGCCGCAACGATGGCAATTCGCATCGGCGTAGTCTGGGACTTCGCCTATCAGAGTGTCAATTCCGTTTTGCGGGTCCGCCTGCAATTTCTGGCTGGCCCCGGTCGTGCATCTGCGTGGTAATATCGCGCTTCGCTCCATCTTTCCCGAGAATCGAGGATCACCGCCATGAAACGACCACCCGCTTCGTCCGGCCGCCGCGACTTCCTGAAGACAGGGGGTGCCGTTGCTGCCACGCTTTTGGCCAACCGCGCCACGCTTGCTGCTCCCTCGGCGGTTACTCTGCCTCCGCTACCGGTTAATCCCAAAACCATGGCGGCGATGCCCACGCGTAATCTCGGGAAAACCGGCTACAGGGTTGGAATCTTCAGTCTGGGCGGGCAGGCGGCGCTGGAAAAGCCGAACAACTTCGATGTAGCCGTGCCGACCATTGAACGCGCGCTGGACCTTGGCGTCAACTACATCGACACGTCGTCGATCTATGGCGGCCCTGAGCGTTGGAGCGAGCAATATGTGGGGCGGGTGATGAAGACGCGTCGCCAGGAAGCCTTTCTGGCGACCAAAACGAAAGAGCGCACCCGTGATGGCTCGCTGCGCATGATTGAAAAATCCCTGACGCTGCTGAACACCGATCACATCGACCTGTGGCAGCTTCACGATATCGGCCTGCCCGAGGACGTCAATGCGGTCTTCGCGCCCGGTGGCGCGATGCAAGCACTGCTTGAGATGCAGCAGCAAAAGGTGGTCCGCTTTCTCGGCGTCACCGGCCATTATCGACCTGAAGCACTGATCGATACGGTGAACCGTCATCCGTTCGACACCATTCTTCTGGCGGTCAACGCGGCCGACAGCCACATCCACAGTTTTCAGGACAAGCTGCTTCCACTTGCCGTTGAAAAGCAGATGGGCATTATCGGCATGAAAGTGCCCGCTCGCGGCAGATTGCTGACGGGCTGGACGCCGCCGCCTGTCGAAAAGCAGCAACATATGTGGGAAGGGTCGGCGATCGCCACGCGTACCGGCGTGATGAACATGCGCGATGCCATGTATTTCGCTCTTTCGCTGCCCGTGAGCACCGTGATCATTGGCTGCGACAGCATCGCGCAGCTCGAGGAAAACGTTCAGCTCGCGCAGAATTTTACGCCGCTCTCGCAATCCCAACTTGCCGCGCTGAACGAACTCGCCGAACCTGTCGCCAAGCAATCACTTTTCTTCCGCTTCACGGATCGCAGCAAAGGTTAGTCGGCGCGCCGCAAAAACAGGATCAACGTATAAGTCCCCAGCGTGATTCCGAAGGGGATTTCGGAAACGGAGAAGAAGCTGGCCAGCAGCGCTAAACGGCGCGCCGAAGGTCTGTGCGTCAGCAGCGCCGCACCAGCGAGTAAACTGAATATGCCAGCGATAATGGAGAGAAGGATCCACATGGAATAGCCGAAGTGGAACAAACGCATCCAAAAATAGGGGTTGCCAACACGGGAAAGCAGCGCCCCGAACATCAATGTCGCTACGGCACTCTCCATGACAAACAATAGCGCCGCCACCAAACGCACAATTCCGTACAGAATCCACAGCAATCCCAGAGTGCTCCTGCTCACCTCCAAACGGGTGGTTGCCACTGCGCTGGCCGTTGCCATGCACGCCTCCTGAACTAGCGGTCTCGCCGGAGTGTACCATCGGCTGCGGTCGGGGCTCGCTCAGGTCATCCTGGTATTGCGGACATGGAAACTTAAGAGAAAGCAGGTTCCTCGGGCAAAGACCGCCCTCGGAATGACAATTTGGTAGTTTTTCGCAGCGGCTGAATCCACGGAAGGTCCACGCCAGTAGCGACACGGGTGAAGCCGTGCCCTGGAGCAACGGAGGCGGTTAAGGGGCGCTGATGCCCGTTGCGGTTCGGGCAACCCTCGTACAGACTCCTGCCCGTTGTTTCGCGATTTTGTTCTATAACTGGAAACGGATCATTTTCACTCGGCCCCAGCCCGACAGGAAATTTTCGTGACCCTAGACAAAAAGAAAGTATTGCGTGTTGGCGTGCTCTTCGGAGGGCGTTCCGGCGAGCATGAAGTGTCGTTAGCCTCGGCGGCGTCTGTGATTCGCGGGCTTGATCCCGATAAATATGAGGCAGTGCCCATCGGAATTACCAAGGATGGCCACTGGCTGGTGGGGGAAGGCGCGGTGAAAATGCTTCCCGAAGTGCTGAAAGGCGGGCGTCGGGTGATGCTGACTGCCGATCCGACGGAAGCGGCTCTTGTGCCGCTTGATCGCGGCTCGGGCGCCCAGCGACTCGACGTGGTGTTTCCGGTATTACACGGTACGTTCGGCGAAGACGGCACGATTCAAGGCATGCTGGATCTGGCGGGACTTCCGTATGTTGGAGCCGGCGTGTTGGGTTCCGCGATTGGCATGGACAAAGACGTTGCCAAGCGCCTGTGCCAAACCGCAGGTATTCCCGTTGTGCCGTGGGTCAGTGTGTCTCGCTGGGACTGGGAGAAAAATCGCGAGGCCACGATTACAGAGATCGAAAGCCAGTTTTCGTATCCCGTTTTCGTTAAGCCCGCCACTCTGGGCTCTTCAGTCGGCATGAGTAAAGTGCACAAAGCCGAAGAACTTGGCCCCGCGATCGATCTCGCGTGTGAATACGGCATGAAAATCATGGTCGAAAAGGCGGTGACTGCGCGCGAAATCGAAGTTTCGGTCCTGGGGAATCACGATCCCAAAGCCTCGGTGCCCGGGGAAATCGTGCCGCACCGGGAATTTTATGATTACACCGCGAAATACCTGGAAGATGGAACGCGCCTGGTGATTCCCGCAGAACTGAAACCGTCACAGATCCAGAAGATTCAAGCCATTGCTGTGAAGGCTTTCCGCACGTTGGAACTCGCAGGAATGGCGCGTGTGGACTTCTTCGTTGAGAAAAAAGGGAGCAAACTTTATCTCAACGAGGTGAACACGATTCCCGGCTTCACTTCGATCAGCATGTATCCCAAGTTGTGGGAAGCCACAGGCATTCCCTTCCGCCAACTGATCGACAAACTCATCGAACTCGCCTTCGAAATGCAGCGCGAACGTGCGCGCACCAAATACGCCATCGAGCTTCCCGAAAATTCCGGCGGAGCCCTCTCCTACTAGCAATCGGGGAGCATGGGCGGAAACATTTCCATGAGTTTCGGCGTCCAATGGAAGAGAAGGTTTGCGACGCGGCATCTCTCCTGATAGAGTTTTTCTGACGGCAACTTTCAGGAGTTCGCCGGCGAAAATGGGGCAGACGAAAGGCGCAATGTCTCTACTCGAGCCACCTCCGGAAAAATCACATAAACCTCTAGTAATGGCGATTACGATCGGTGGACTGGTAATCGCGCTGGCGCTGGTTTTGTACTTCACGTTTCGCTATTACCCCGAAAAAAAAGCGACGGCGCATTTTTTTGATGCCCTGGTTGCGGGTGATACCGACCGGGCTTACCAGTTGTGGAAGCCGGGCCCAAGTTACCGCAAGGATGATTTTTTGGCCGATTGGGGCCCCGCCGGGTATTACGGTCCGGTGAAAAGTTACGAGATCATGGGGGCGAAGGAGCCGAACAAGAGTAACGCCATCGCAGTCGACGTGGCGGTGAGTCCCTTCTCGCCGTTGCCGAGTTCATCCGACGCGGTAAAGAGTCAGAAAACAAAAGTGGTCACGATTTGGGTTGCGCCGTCGGATAAATCGCTGACGTTTCCACCCTAGGCAACTCTTGCGTTATCGCAGCGAATTAAGTAGGAATTTCATCGAGCGCCGCCGTTAGTTCTGCGGGGCTCACGCTAGCTGTACCTAATTTCCCCACCACTACGCCGGCGGCAATATTTGCCAGATAGGCAGACTCGGGCAAACTCGCTCCGGCCGCCATAGCCAGCGAAAACACGCTCAACACGGTATCACCCGCACCGGTCACATCGAACACCTGGCGTCCGCTGGACTTGCGGTCGACGCCCCGTTGCCCCACGCGCGCATAGGTCACCTCAAAACTGGTCGCGGGAATATTCAAATGCCGCGGCGAGCTCTCTTCGAAAACCCTCATTCCTAGTTTGCCCAGCGTAATCACCACCGCAGCGCTGCCGAATTGCGCCAGGAGAGCCCGACCGGCTTCCTCAATTTCCTTTTCATCGTTCAAGGAACGCCCAACGTAAACCTCAGCTTCCTTCTTGTTGCAAATAATGGCACTGGCGCCGCGATACGCCAAGAAGCGGGAAGGATTCGGCTTCACGAAGATAGGGACCTTCCATTTGTGGCAGGCATGCAAAACTCGTTCCGCCAAGGCGTCGGTGACTAAACCCTTGTTGTAGTCAGACACCAAGACGGCATCCAGTGCTTTCAGCGAGCCCAGGAGGGAGCGAAAGAGCTTTTCCTCCAAGTCCGGCGAAAGACTGTCACGGCGCTCTCGATCGACACGGACAATCTGCTGCCGGGCGATGATCCTGGTTTTAATGGTGGTGATTCGTCGAGGGTCCGTAAGCACGGTGCGATCGGAAATTCCCGCGCTGCGAAGGCAACCGCGAAAATCCGCGGCCGCTGGATCGTCGCCGATTTTGCCTCCGCCAAATTTCTTGCCACCAACGCACCCAAATATCTCGACGCGGGCTCCCAATTCTGCCAAGTTGGCGGCCACGTTTCCCGCGCCCCCCAGACGATCACTCTGCGAGATAAAATCCACGATCGGCACATCCGCTTCGGGCGACAGACGGTGCGCTTCGCCCCAAACATAGCGGTCGAGCATTAAGTCGCCGACCACGGCCACGCGCACCTTGCGAAATGCCGGAATCAGCCGTTTCAGCCGGGGGAGCGCGCGGAGCAAATCCGTCGTCATTGGAGCTTTCTCAGTCTTTGGCAAGGGTAGCTTCCTCGGGAAGCATTACGGGAATGTCGTCACGGACAGGATAAATACGCTTACAAACATCACACTTAAGCCCCGAGCCATCCTGCAGAGGGCGCACCGGCGTCTTACAGACCGGGCACACTAGAATGGCCAGAAGCTCTTTGGAGATAGGCATATGTACTCCTGGACCTAATCAAAAACTGTAGCAGACTCCGGAGGAAGACGGCCAGCGCAGGGGAACCCGCCTTGAGGGGCGTATCGGATAATAGTGAAAACGCTCCGGCTTGTTTAGTAGATGGTATCACTGGCCGCAAGGCCTTCTGGGGGCGCGCTATACTCGAATTTGGCATTGCCGAACGAACATGCAGCCAGCATTTCCCCGACGGCTGATTCCATTTTAGAGGTGCCAGTGCATGAAAACGCTAGCGACGCTGAGTGTTGCCTTCCTGGCCTTTGTCATTGTTCCGTGTAGCCGGGCGCAGCAGCTGACGCCCGCGGAGATTCGCGAAATCGCCAAGGAGAACGAGACGAAGCAGGAAGAGTTGATCAATCTTGAACAGGACACCGCCCGCGCCATGCAGTGGAACAATGGCGCGCTGTTCCGCCGCATTTACGGGGACGATTTCGTGGGCATTCTTCCTTCCGGTCAGGTCAAGGACAAGGCTGGTTGGATCGCCTCAATCGAAAACTCGGGAATGAAATACGATTCCTTCATTGCCTCGGATATTCGCGTGCGTATGTTTGAAGACACCGCGGTGGTCACCTGTTTATGGAGTTCGCGGGGCATACATGGCGATCAGCACTTCTCCAAACAGTATCGGGTCACCCATGTCTACGTTTACGGGCAACGAGGCTGGCAGGTGATCGCCAGTCAGGTAACTCTCCTGCCCGGCTCAGCGCCCTCCTGAAGCAGCGACCTTTGTAAGGCATAGCAAACTGAACGGGGCGGCTTGCCTTGCCGAATCCCCGCACTTGCAGTGTGCCGCCTTTCTCTTGGAGAATGTCGCCTGAGGTTACCATGACAAGAAAATTCGCGTGTGTCCCGCTATTGGTCTGTTTGTTCGCGGTTATCGGTTATGCGCAAACTCCTTCGAAAAGCGCGCAAACCGCGGAACCGGCCTTGCCGTACATTCCCAGTCTTGATCCCGCCTCCATGGACAAATTGGCGGATGCTTGTGTGAATTTCTACCAATACTCCTGCGGCGGCTGGAAGAAAAACAATCCGATTCCTCCGGACCAGACTTCCTGGGACGTTTACGCCAAGCTCTACCAAGACAATTTGCTTTTCTTGAAAGGCATTCTGGAACAAGCTTCGGCAGACAATCCTCAGCGCACGGCGGTGACGCGTGAAATCGGCGATTTTTACGCTGCGTGCATGGATGAGAGCAATGCTGAAAAACAGGGCATTACGCCCGTGAAAAGGGATCTGACGGCCATCGGCAATCTCAAGTCGGTGCAGGAAATTGCTCCGCTGGTCGCGCGACTGCAGCAGGCCTTCGGCCGTTCCATTATTTTTAGCGCTGGCTCCACGCAGGATCCCGACAATTCCGAGCAAGTGATCGCTGAACTCGATCAGGGCGGACTGGGTCTTCCCGATCGCGACTACTACACCAAGGAAGACGAGAAATCGAAAGAGATCCGCGATCGCTACGTGCAACACGTGCAAAGGGTCTTCGAATTGATGGGCGAAAGTCCGGAAACCGCCAAAAAAGATGCCGCCACGGTGATGCGCCTGGAAACCGGCTTCGCCAAGTCTCAGCTAACGCGCGTCGACCGTCGCGATCCCTATAAGCTGAAGCACAAAATGAAATTCACCGAACTGACCGAATTGGCCCCAAACTTTGACTGGAAGACTTACTACGCCACTGCAAAATATCCACAATTCGAGATTCTCAACGTAGCCACGCCGGACTTCTTTAAGGAAGTGAATGCTAAGCTTACTTCGGAACCGCTGGACGATTGGAAAACATATCTTCGCTTCCACGTGGTGGACTCCGCTTCGCCTTTTCTTTCCTCGGCCTTCGTCAACGAAAACTTCGCGTTCTACCGCCAATACCTGCGGGGCGCGAAAGAGCAACAGCCGCGCTGGAAACGCTGCGTGGCCTACACCGATCGCCAATTGGGCGAGGCCCTAGGACAGGTGTATGTCGCTAAGGTTTTTTCGCCTGAACTGAAGCAAAGCACTCTGGACATGGTGCGGCGTATCGAAGACGCCATGGCCGTGCGCATTCAGCAACTCGATTGGATGAGCCCGGAAACGAAGCAACAGGCGCTCAACAAGCTGCACGGCATCCGCAATAAGATTGGTTATCCGGACAAATGGCGCGATTACAGCTCCATGGAAATTTCGCGTACCGATCTTGCCGGTAACATGGCGCGTGCGTCCGAATTCGAACACCACCGCGATTTCAACAAAATTGGCAAACCGGTCGATCATGGCGAGTGGGACATGAGTCCTCCGACGGTCAACGCCTATTACAATCCGCAGATGAACGATATCAATTTTCCCGCGGGCGTGCTGCAGCCGCCGCTCTACGACGCCAAGATGGACGCTGCGCCAAATTACGGCGATACCGGCGGCACGATCGGGCATGAACTGACACACGGCTTCGATGACGAGGGCAGCCAGTACGACGCGCAGGGCAACCTGAAAGATTGGTGGACCAAAGAGGACCGCCAGAAATTCGAAGCGCGCACAAAATGCGTTGAGGATCAGTATGGCAAATACGTCGTGGTCGACGACATTCACATCAACAGCAAGCTGACACTCGGGGAAGACGTGGCCGATTTTGGCGGCGAGATTCTGGCTTACATGGCCTGGCAGGACGCCACCAAGGGGCAACACCTGCAACCACGCGACGGCCTGACACCGGAACAGCGCTTCTTCGTTGGCTTTGCGCAGTGGGCCTGCGAAAACGATCGCGTCGAAGAACTTCGCGTGCGCGCGGCCACCGATCCGCACTCCCCAGCCGAGTACCGCATTAACGGCGTGGTCGTAAACATGCCCGAATTTGCCAAGGCATTCGCGTGCAAAGCGGGCTCGCCCATGACCAATCCGCCGGAGAAGGTCTGCAAAGTCTGGTAGAAGCTCAGTTATTTGGATGGAACAGTTGCGGATAGGGGAATGCAAGCTTCGATGCACGTGCCGCCGCCGCAACGGGAGTGAACAAATAACTCGCCGCCCAGGCTATGCAGGCGTTCCTGCATGCTGAGCAACCCGAGGCCCTGCGAAAAGTCCGGCGCTTCGGGATCGAAACCGCGGCCCTGGTCGGAGACACGCAGGCGCATGGATCCGCCAATTTCGTCCAGTTGCACGATCGCCTTCCGGGCGCCGCTATGTTTCTGGACGTTGCGGATGGCTTCCTGCGCGACGCGGAACAAGCAGAGAGCGCCATCCTGGGGCGGTTTTTGGCTCAAACTCGCGTTGACGAACACAACCTCGACCCCATTGTGTGCCGCGAAATCCTTGCAAAAATTCGAAAGGGCCGCTGACAAACCCAGCAATTCCACTTGCGACGGGTGCAATCGCCGCGAAACATTGTGCACGTCGGTGGTGATTTCGCTCGCGGCCTTGACCAAAGCTTCCAATTGCTGCGTCAGGGAGGACTTCAGCCGCATGGAATCCTGCTTCAACTGCTCCAGATCAATGCTGAGCAACGCCAGGCGCTGGCCGGCATCATCGTGCAAATCCCGAGCGATACGCGCGCGTTCTTCTTCCTGGGCCCTAGCGAGACGGCTGCGCAGAGCGACGAGTTTCTCTTCCGCCTTGCGGCGTTCGGTTATGTCCTGATAGATGGCGAAGGCGCCGACGAAGGAGTCGCCCGAGAAGACCTTTACCCCGTGCAGTTCCACGTCGATGAACGTTCCATCCTTGCGCTGCCGGCGGGCCGTTGTATGCACCACGCCTCCACCGTTCACCACAGAGGAAAGCTGCTCTGCCTCTTGGCGGTCGTTCGGTGCAATCACCTCGTCCAGATTTTTACCTTGGATTTCCTCCTGCTTGTACAGGAACATCTGCTCAAACGCCGGATTACAGAAGCGCACCCGTTGGTACTCATCCTTGATGACGATGCCCAGCGGGACGTTGGCAATCAACGCGTCCATATACATGGCGTGTTCCTTCAGGTCCTGCTCGGCGCGTTTTGTGGCGGTTATGTCCAAAGCCGAGGCGAGAATGGCGGGCTTGCCATTGAACTCGGTCAGTGCCGCCGAAAAATCCAACCAGCGCTTTTCGCCGTTCTTATGCAGGATGGCAAACTGATAGCGGGGCGGCACCGCTTCTCCGGCAAGTCTGGCCTGCGACCGTGTGAAGTTCGCGTCGCGCATTTCGGGCGCGACCAGATCCCAAGGGTATATCGCCAGTATTTCTTCCCGCGTATAGCCGGTAATGCGTTCGAACTCCTTATTGAAATACACGAACCGCTCATCCTGGAGCAGCCAGATGGCCGAGTTCACGGTGTCGGCGACCAATCGGAATTTGCTTTCGCTTTCGCGAAGCGCCACCTCGATCTCAAGCCTTTCGGTGATGTCCTCACCTACTACTAGAGCGCAGGGTTCGCCGCCCAAATCGATCACTTCCACCGAATAGAGCGCATACACAACCCGCCCGGACTTCGTTCTGAGCCTGGCCTTGCGCCCGACCACTTTCTTGCGTTTCAGCGAGTCAGTCATGATCGCGGCGAAATCCGCGCTGTCTGCCCACATTCCGATTTCCAGCAGGGTCTTCCCAAGCACTTCATCGCGGGTATAGCCGCTCTGGCGCTCAAAACTTGCATTCACATCGATAAAGCGGCCGTCGCGCAAGGAAGTGATGGTCATGGCGTGGGGGCTGGCACGAAAGGCGGTGGCAAATTTCGCTTCGGAAAGCCGCAGGGCCTCTTCCGCACGGATACGTTCCGTGACATCGTGGGCCATCCCGCGAACGACTGGCTCCGACGTGCCATTGCGGCGCAAGGTGGAAGTGTAGTCCCAAACGCGCTCCTCTCCTTGGCGCGTGCGCACCACCATCAGCCCCTTGGCTTCTCCCTTCTCCAATACCTGCTGCAAAAAATAGGGATACAGGTGCTGATATCGCGCGGCGAGCAAATCTTGTACCTTCATCTTCAGGACTTCTTCGACGGTGTAGCCAAGGCGGCGGCAAGGCGCTTCGTTGATGGTCAGCAGTTGGCCATCCAAGCGATGCGTTCCGATCAGGTCTTCGCTGTTCTCCACCAGATCGCGGTAGCGGCTTTCGCTTTCCTGCAGATCCCCCATGGCCTTTTTTCGATCGGTCAGGTCAACGAAACTGACCAGATACAGATCGTTGACTCGCGACAAATGAAACTCAATCTCGCGAAAATCTCCATCCTTGCAGCGCACCCGCGATTCCATGCTCAGGTTTTCCGCGCCTTGGTTGGCTTGCTCCGCCAATGCCTGCCAGCGCTCTTGGATGAACTTGCGGTATTCGCCATCGGGATAGGCGAGTGGCCACCAGTCCGCAACCGTCCGCATCTCGTCCAGCGTGTACCCGAACAAACTGGTGAATTTCGCATTGATCGATTCCACCAATTGACTGGGCCAGCGCGACACGACCATGGCCACCGGACTGTTCTGCACCACTTGCCGGCTAAATTCTTCGCTCTTCCGTAGCTCTTCTTCCATCCGCTTGCGGGTCAAAATTTCGATCTGTAACGAAAGGTTGTCTTCCGCCAACCCCATTCTTTCTTGTTCGCTTGCCCGCAATTCAGTTGCGGTGTCTTCAAACCGTTCCACCAGCAGCAGGATCATGCCCAGGCAGATGCCGCAAGTATCCAGCAGGTCCAGGGCTAGTAATCGAAAATGTCCGATAAATTCCAAACTTGCCAGGCTGTGGAGAAGCCGCGGAAAGTGCAGGTTCCAATGCGACGCTATCATCTCGGTAAAACTGAGACAATAAAGCGATTGATCGATCGCATACGCTAAACAAAACAGCCCGGTAATCGCGGCGGCCCACGAACCGCTGTTGCGGTATTCCTTCCAAAACACTACGCAACAGAAGAGCAATGCGCCGGCCAATGCCAGCGTGCGCGGCACATTGCGTACCGCAAAACTCAGCAGCGACTCTTGGCGGGCGAAAAAGCTGAAAGCAAAGCAAGCCAAGGCCGCTAAGAGCGCCAGCCGCAGCCCCACCCGCAACACGCGGCGAGAACTCCGAGCTCGGGCCTGCCAACTTATTCCCCCGACTACCAGTAGCGCGGCATGAGCAAAGCCGGCACCCAGCAACACCAGGATGAAGCTGGCCTTCTCCAGTGTCCAAACCGGGCCGAGTTCCAACGAAGCGGTCCCTGCCAGCAGGTAGACGGCACAGGCTGTCCAGGCCCAGGCCCAGGCACGAAAGAATTCTGTGCGTTGTAAGCGCGAGTAGAGAGCCCAGAGCAGCGTCACCAGGCACACGGTCACGAGTGTTTGGGTGGTAGCGGAGAAATACAGCGATTCCGAGCCGGTTAGCATAGCGGCACTTTCTGAAACTCTAAGATTTCTTTTAGACGCACCGGGGCGGACAGGCAACTAAGTCTGGTAATTCTACACTATTTTTCTGGCTTCGGGCGTTCGCACTCCTGCAAGCGCAATCGCGATCAACAAGGCCAAAATTGGATCGCACGGGTGCCGGTGCCGCAGCGTGGTGTGGGCAATGTAGAACGTCAGCGGAAAGAACAGCGGGTACGCCACAACGGGCAACAGGTAAGCACGTCGTTCCCGATAGAGCCTCACCATTCCGACGACTATGCCCACAAGGGCAAGCGCGTTCCAACCCAACAGGAAGCGCGCCAACAGAGAATCGGTGCGTGCGAAATCCTCGAAGGGCGAAGCCGTGCCCAGCCAGGTAGCCACAATGCGTTGCCCGACTAAGCGCGCATACAGCCCCGGATGCTCCCGCACAAACACGACTGCCATGTGCATCTTTTCTCGCAGGAATTCGGTTTCACCCTGCTCAGCGTAAAGATGAACCTGCTCGTAGCGGGTGATGCGGTTAAGCTGACGCGAGCCTTCGTCGAAAATCTCGTTATTCCCGGACCAGAACTCATAGGGGAAATTGGATCGTAGCGGTATGAGCCGATGGAACTGCACGGCGTTGCGAATGGTCCAAGGTACACAGACCAGAAATGCAGCACCCAAGGTCACACACGCCAAGCGGATCTGCCGGGCTCGATCGCTGCGCTTCTGATACACGAGCCACGTCAACAAAAAAGGAAGTAATGCACCGAGGGCGGGGTTGGTTAGCAGCGAGATGCCCCATAGCAACCCATAAAGAGCGCAATCCCACGATCGCGAAGAGTCCTTCAGCTTCACTGTTCCCCAGAGCAGCGCCGCCGCCAGTAGTACCGAGAGCGAAGTCTCCCAGATCCATTCGAATGGCAAAAGTATTCCCGCTGGAAAAATGGCCCACAGCCATCCCGCAACGATGGCAGTTGCGGAACCCGCGATTCGTTTTCCTGCATGAAACAAGGGAAGCGTCGCAAGCGCGGAACAAATGCAGTTCAGAAATACAGCCGCATAAAACGACCTCAGTGTGAAGGTTCCAAAGCATTTGAAAATAGCGGCTACTAATAAAGGGTAAACCGGCGACAACCACGCGGTAGGGCCGGTCGGTTGCCGGAACAAACAGCAGAATCCGTTGCCCTGCGCGATCGCTGCGGCCACATTGCCAACCTCATTCTGAAATGGCACTGCCGCCAGCACCGCGGCGGGAATCAAGTGGGCCATATGAATCACATAGGCCACGCGCAGCGCTAGCGCCACGCCCGCAATCCACCACGGCGATTTCGCGAAGTCCAAAATCCTTGTTCGCATAGAAAAAGAAAGCATACAGCGGAGTCGTGCGAATCGAGAAACACAACTCTTCCGCCTTCGGATAGCCCGGCGCTTGTCAGACACTTCTGGAATCGAGTACATTCCTGTTGCTACGCAGAATGACCGCGCAAGACCGCCCAGCTTGACGCTTTCCCGAGAAAGGAATCGTGAAATGGTTAGGAAGAACAACTGGATTCTCTGTGTTCTGCTTGGCATGGCTTTGCTAGCCGCGAGCTGCGGTTCGGGCCAAAAAGACGCGACGGAAGCGGCCATCAACGCAGCCCAGGCGGCGATTAATGCGGTTCAGGGCGAAGCCGCAAAGTACGTTCCGGACCAATTGCAGGCCGCGCAAACCTCTCTGCAGCAGGCGAAAGACGCACTGGCCAACAGCGATTACCGGGCTGCGCTGTCCTCTGCCAAAGAGGCGGCCATCAAGGCCCGGGAACTGGCTACTGCCGCAGCAGCCAAGCGCGATGAGTGGACGAAGGAATGGGCCAACATGAGCACCACCATGCCTAAATCCCTCGACCAGATCAAAGCGAAGCTCAGCGGCTATTCCCACGGAGCACGTTTGCCCGCGGGGATGGACAAGACGGCACTGGACGAGGCGCAGAGCCAGTATGATCAGCTCAAACAGAACTGGGCGGACGCTTCCGCAGCGGCGTCGCAAGGCCATCTTGGCGATGCCGTGAACAAATTGACCGGTGCGCAGGACACGATTTCCAAGCTGAAGGAAATGTTGGGAATCAAATAGTAAGCTTGGGGATCTAAACGGAAAGGCCGCAGGGCAGATACAATGGGCGATCCTACTTCTAGATGCACTCCACTCGCCACATCAATCGCGCCGAAAAAGTGGTTTTCTGCGCCAAGTCCGGGCGCCACAACGCCAAAATCTGCGAGCCTTGATAGACGCGCTCGAAGCCGCCTTCCGATTCCGAAACTGTGTCGATGGGCGCAATCCAAAACTCTTCGCTCGCGGGCGCGTGCAAAGTCAACCGGATCCGCTGCCATCCGTCTTCCACGCGTAGGAGCGGCCCCTGCACCGATCCCGCATAGTGAAGATTCTCGCGGCCGGCTGTAATTTCGAAAAATCGGTCTGCTTCAGTGGGAGCCAGCAGGTTGATCACCGACTCAATCCCAACGCGAACCGGCACGGTCAATGGCGCCGACAAGGTGAGCGAAACGTCGCAACTGACTTCGCAGCCTTGCGGCGCAGGTCCAAACAGAAAGTGCTTGGTGATTTCAAGCTTCGGAGGATTTCCCGGGTCGGCAGCAAATTCCGGAAGGGTCGTTTGATACACCAGGTTGGCGTAATTCGCCGACGAATGGCGAATATCAAAACTGCCTGCTGCAGGGCCAGCCAATTCGTT
>Ga0335073_10008552_pt1 | contig 14362 bp, 9 predicted proteins | sample Lox_Sample_22_FD_207093 | JGI IMG/M metagenome (GOLD analysis project Ga0335073, IMG submission 207093) | Soil microbial communities from Loxahatchee National Wildlife Refuge, Florida, United States - Lox_Sample_2.2 | ecosystem: Environmental > Terrestrial > Soil > Wetlands | place: USA: Florida... | reverse complement strand
CGATCAGTCGTTCGTCCGTCAGCTGGCCGCACATATTTCCCCTTGCTCATTGCATTGCTCTTTTAGCCGAGCAGGGCTTCCCGCAACCCGGTCTCACACCGTTGGCAACTACTCCTTTCCTTTTGCGATTAGCACCTCCAGCGCCTAGTGTAATGCTGGTTAATCGTGGGAGAACCTATAGGCGAGTTCAGCACCTCTCTCGGCGACCTGTCGATCTAATGGAGAAGTAGATTGAAGCGCGCCTGATGCGTTGCTGTTTATCCCAGAGCGTGCGACTGGCCGACATCCTATAAAGCGTTGAGGTCTTCTCGCGAGAGCAGGCCTTTGCCACCTTGTTATTGGAGCCCAAGTCATGAACCGATCAAGAGATTCTGGTCGATTCGATCGCAACCATGCGAGAGAGATGCTAGATTGTCTAGGGAGCGGGAGATTAGCCGCTAGTGTCGATCAAGCAATTCTATGTTGTCAACTACACTGAAGTGGTGGCGGGCCAGACCTCAGTCACTTGAGATCAATTTGTTGGCTCATAATCTGAGATTTCCGAAACGAAATCTATCATCTCCGCTTCCCTTGATGCTGTCGGCCGGAGCGACCCGCATTCCCATTTAAAAAGACGCTTCGCCTGATGTAGTCACGATGTTATCTCAAAGACCACGCCACAACCGAGAATGCAGCTGGTTGAGCTGCCGACGCGAAGCGTGGTGCCGTAGAGGTTTTCCGTTGTCATCGAGAATCAGCGAACCTACGGGGTTGGCGCCGTCATTTCCGCCAGTGAAGATCGTTTCCATGCTGTTGAGCGTACTCCACAGCAAATTACACAGTCAATCCGACGCCCCGCGAACCACCTCAAACACACTTCCCTGCCTGGCGCGTTTCCCGAGCGGAACCGAGGCAGGTGTGCGTGGCGGATAAGATCTCTAATCGGTGAACGTGTTCACGGCAGGCGTGAAGCGCTCCACGGTGGCCGGTTCGTAAGCTTCGCTCAAGACCTCCTGGTACACCTGGAGCATGGCTTGCGCCATCCTGGCCGAGCTGAACTGCTGCTCCACGCGCGCCCGTCCCGCCTGGCCCATTTCCTCGCGCAGCGCGGGATTCTCGAGCAAGTGCTGCATGGCCGACTCCAATTCCTTGGTGCGGCCGGGCATGACGCAATAGCCGGTTTTGCCGTGCTGATTCACCCAAGGCACTCCGGTCGGCAGGTCGGTCGAGATCACCGGTTTGCCGCAGGCCATCGCCTCCAGTTGCACCAGCCCGAACATTTCCTGATTGGTGATCGAGGGCAAGGCAAACATGTTGCACGCGTGGTAGTACGCAACCAGGTCCTCGTCCGAGACATAGCCAAGGAATGACACCCGATCGGCGATTCCCAGCTTCGCCGCCAACTGCTTCAGCGAATTCTCCAGCGGCCCGGTACCCACGATCCACAGCCGCGCCTGCACCTTCTCCAGCGCGCGAATCAGGTATTCCACTCCCTTGTAGTAAACCAGCCGCCCCACAAAAAGCACTGTCGGCATGCCGTCCTTCAGTGCATCGACTTTCTTGCGTCCGGCGTCATCCAGGTCGAACCTCGACACCGGAATTCCAAACGGCACCACGCGGCACTTCTCGCGATAATGCGGAACGAACTTCGATACGTCGATGTGGCGTGGCGTGGGCACCACGATGCAGTTCGCCCGGCGGTAGAACGCGTGCAGAAAGCGGTTGTACACCACGCGCAAAGGTCCCGGTACGGGGCGCACTACATCGCTGTGGAAGTGCGCGACCACCGGAATCTCACGATTGGCCAGCAGGGCCGACAGCTCCGCCAGAGGATTGGCGAGATGAACATGAATGATGTCGGCAGCAAAGCGGCGCGCCCATATGGGATAGGACGGCGCCATCGAACAGGAGAAGAGCCGTCCGGCGCTGGCCGCACGCGTCACCGCGATGCGACCGTCTTCATGCTGCGTGCGCACGCGAGTATTGGCCACCAGCACGCGGAACTCAACCCGATCGGCGAGACTCTCGCAAATATCTTTCAAGGCGGTCTCAATGCCGCCTACCTCGGGGAAATAGAATTTCCCCAACTGCAAAACCCTCATGCCAGAGCCTCCTGGAGCTGGGAAGCGATTACGCCGGCCAGGACCTGATTCACGTCTCCCGCCAGCTTGCGCGCAACAAAATTCTCTTGCATCCAACTGTGTCCTAATTTCCCCATGAACTGACGCAGCGACTCGTCGCGTCCCAGGGTGAGCATGTGCCTCGCGAGTGCGTCAGCATCGAGCGGCGCGAATAACAGCCCCGTCTCGCCGTGTTGCACCAATTCCGCCGGGCCCCAACGATCCACTGCGATCACCGGCACGCCGCACGCCATGGCCTCCAGCAGCGAGCGTCCCAAGCCCTCAGGACCGCGATTGGACTGCACCAGCACATCCAATTGCGACAGCACCGCCGGCACGTCATGGCGGAAGCCCAGAAACTTGACCCGTTCTCCCAGAACCTTCCCCGACTTCTGTTGCAACATCTCCTGATAGCCATGACCGCCCTGGGTGGAATAGTTGTTGTTCCCCACAATCACGAAAACCGCGTTCGGCAACTCGCCCAATACCTTTTCCGCCGCTGCCAGGAAAACATCATGCCCCTTTAACGGCGTAATCGGCCCCACGATCCCAAACCACACGTCTCCCGGCGCCTTGCGCAGATCGGAGGCAGGCCTCACCTCGGGATGAAACCGGTTCAGATCGACGATGTTGTAGATCACCTCTGCCGGGATGGACACGGAAACATATTCCCGGAGCTGCGACAACACATAGTGCGAAATGCAGATTGTCCGGTCGCAGCGACTGGACAGCAGCCGAAGCAACTTGCGCGAAAGAATACGGTCTTCCAGTCCGTCCCGCATATACCAAATTAGTGGGATATGCCTGGGCCGCCGGGCCAGCGCGCCCACGATGTGCGCCTTCACTGCGTTGGTGATGAATGCTGCCGGCTGGATCTCATCCAGAAGCGCGGATAACTCGCGCGTGAAGGCCCGTAGCTTGAGGGCTGCGCGCAGCAGTTGCACCGGACCGGCGCGCATCGCGGTTTCGCCGGTCCGGCAGATCACCTCGGGCCACGGCAGGATCCAGGTCTTGGCGCCGGCGCGCCCGGCAGCCTCCGCCAGCGGTCCTTCCGCCGGAACCAGCAAGTGAAACTCGTAGCTGTCGCGCAGCCGCGAAACCACTTCCAGCAGGCTCACCTCCGCGCCGCCCAGTCCCGAGATTGCGCACAGCACGGCCACCTTAGGCAACGGCACAATGCACCCCGGTTCTGGCGTGCCAATTCAGCAGCACAAACAATGACCAAACCTCCTGCCAGGACTGCATGCGCTCGTCGCGCTCCAGCCCCGCCAATAGTTGCCGCCCGTAGGCGGGATCCAGCGCCAGCGGCTCGTAGAGCCGGCGGTCGCCCAGTGTCTTTGCGACTTCGTCTTTCAAGCTGTTTTGCAGCCAGCACTGCCAAGGGAAGGTGAAGCCCATCTTGCGGCGGCGCGCCGCCTGGCCCTGAGTGAGGTCGCTCAGGATGCGCCAGGTGAGCCGTTTGCCGCTCGTGCCGGCGAAGTGGTTCGTGGGCGAGATGGCGAGCGCGGTTTCGACCAGCTGCCGATCAAGGAACGGCACTCGCAGCTCCACCGAATTGGCCATGCTGAAGACGTCGGCGTCGCGCAGGAGCTGGTTGCGCATATACACTTCGAGCTCCAGCGCCGCGATTTTCTGAAAATCGTTCGCCAGCGCATCGATCCCCCGCTGGAAGCGCGCGCCCAGGCTGCGCAATCCGTTCGCCGTCCAGCGAATACTGCGCTGAAGCAGGTAAGCCTCCGCCAGATTGTGCAGCCGTCCCGCATCCGCCACCTTCTTCCACTGGATGGGGTTGTTCGAAGCCAGCTTGGCTGCCACGCGTGCCGCGGGACGCAGGGCGGGGCCGAAGCGCAGCAGCCGCGGCGCTTTGACGAATGTCGTGTAGCCGCCAAACAGCTCATCGCCGCCGACGCCGCTCAGCAGCACCTTCAGCCCCAGCGTCGCTCCCACGCGCGAGATGACGTAGGTGTTAATCCCATCGACCGTCGGTTGGTCCATCGCACGCAGCGCCTCGGGCAGCAATTGGTGCAACTGCCCCGCCGACAGGGTGACGACCTCATGGCGATGAGGCACCAGGCGCGCGATCTGCTGCGCGTACGGCAGCTCCGAGAACTCCTGCTCGGCGAAGGCTACCGTCAGCAGGGTGATCGGGCTTTTCGCGCGCTCGGAGGCAAGCAGAGCCAGCAGGCTGGAATCGACGCCGCCGGAGAGAAACACGCCGACGGGAACGTCGCTGACCAGGTGCGAGTCGACAGCCGACGCCAGGCGCTCGCGAACTTCACCGACCGCCTGCTTGAGTCTCTGGCCGCGGTTGACGCCGCGCACCTCCGCACTGCGGCTCAGCGACCAATACTGCCGGTCGGTAATCTCATCGGGGGCTGCAACGCGCAGCAGGTGCCCGGGCTCAAGCTCGCGTATCTCGCGATACATCGTCTGCGGCCCGATCACCGCGCCAAAGGCAAGGAAAGAATCCACCGCCTCGCGGTCGAGCGTCAGCGGACCGAGATCCGCCCGCTCCAGCACCTTCACCTCGGAAGCGAAGGCCAACCCACGTGCGCCGGCGCGATAGTAGAGCGGCTTGATGCCCATGCGGTCGCGCGCCAGTAGTAGCCGGCGCGTGCGGCCCTCCCAGAAGGCGAAGGCGAACATGCCTTCCAGCCTGTCCAGCGCAGCCTCACCCCAGTGCACCAGCGCCTGAAGCAGGACTTCGCTGTCGCCGGTGGTCGTGAAGCCTGCGCCAGAGCGCTCCAGCTCGGCACGCAGTTGCCGGAAGTTATAGATCTCGCCGTTAAAGACCAGCCACGACGCCGACGCGGCGTCCTGCATCGGCTGGCGCGCGTCGTCGCTCAGGTCGAGGATCGACAGCCGCGTGTGGCCCAACCCCAGGCAATCGTTAGCGGCGGGAACGAGGATGCAACCATCGGCATCGGGCCCGCGATGGCGCGAGGCGGCCATCATGTCGCGCACCGCGGCGCGTACCTGCTCAGGCCGGCCGTCGCTCCACACCCCCACAATGCCGCACATGGGCTACGCGCCCCCCTCATAACGCAGGCCGTCATCAGGAAAGAACTGCCCCAGAGCGCGCTCGAACTCGTCCGCCGCGCGTGTCCAATTCATCACGCTCTCCACCCACGACCGCCCGTTGTCGCCGAACTTCTTCGCCAGGCCCGGTTCGCGCAGCACGCGAAGCATTGCCGTAGCGACCTCCTCTGCATCCACGGGATTCACCATCAAGCCCGTGACCTCATGCTCCACAGCGTCGCCGACGCCACCTGAGCGCCCGGCGATCACAGGTTTGCCGCACGCAGACGCCTCGACGAACGAAATCCCAAATCCTTCCGCCAGCACGCCGCGTCGTGTGCGCTCTTCGCGGCTGCACATGACGAACGCATCGCACAGGTTGTAAAGCAGCGGCAGGTCCGCATCCGGCACTCGCCCGGCAAAGATCACGTTGTGGCGCACGCCGCATTCGGTTGCCAGTCGCTCCAGGTAAGCCCGGTCGTCGCCCTCTCCCACAATGAGGTAGGCAACATTCGGCACCTCGCGCACCACTTTCGGCAGCGCGCGCAATACCACATCGTGGCCCTTGTAGCGATTCGCCTTGACGATTCGCGACACGGTCAGCAGCGTCGGCCGGCCGCTCACCCCCAGCTGCCGGGCTAGCGCGCGGCAATCCAGTCCCGGACGAAATCGCTCGGCATCTGCGCCCGGGCGGATCTTCACGATGCGCGACTCCGCCACGCCGCATGAGGCGACAAACGCGCGCGTGAAGTTGCTGTTAGTGATCACCAGGTCGGCATCCAGCATGGCGGGCAGGACCGTGGGACGCAGCCACTCGTCCATGATTTCCAACGCGTGCGTCCACAGCAGATAGGGCGTGCCGTAGCGCTGCTTCAGCTTGCGCGCCGCAATGGCCGCATTCACATGGCCGCAGTGCAGCACCAGACCGCCGTTACGCCGCGCGGGCTTTTCGGCTTCCCGTTGCATCCGCCAAACCTGCCAGGCTCCGCGCAGGCCGGGCACATTTATTCCGGGAGCGAAGCGGCACGCGTAATACGGCTGCGTAGCATCGAAGGCGGGCGCCTGCGGATGGTCGGGCGCGATCAGCGTGATGCGCCGCAGATCGAATTGCCGGTAGATGTTGAAGAGGTAATTGCTGATTCCGCCCAGCAGGGGCGGAAAATCCGTGGTCAGCAGAATCCCGCTGCGCAGGGGACGCAGTGAGCTCGCGGCTGATTGCCGCTCGGCAACGCAGGATGGGTCGGCCAGAATCGAACCCATGTTCCTTATGAACGCTCCAGACTCGGCCACAGGCGGCGCGAATATTGCGGTTGCTCCTGCCGCGCCAGGGCGATCACCCAGGCGACGATCACGAACACCAGCAAGGTTTGAATGAAAGTGGCGACGGAGTTGTCGAAGTCGCGCTCCACCGACATGGCGCATTGGGTCATCACCAGCACCAGAACGGCAGCGGCGGCAAAGGGTGGCAGGTGCGATTTCCAGCCATCTACCAGCCCCAGTAGCGCTCCCCAGAGCAGCGCTCCCAGCACGATGTACAGCACCCCGCCGGCATCGTAGAGATCGCCCGGCATCGAGGGAGCAATGGAGGCGCCCGAGTTCGCGCGTGCCGCCGGATCATCGTAGGCCCAGATGCGGGTGCCAAAGTTCAGGCCCGCCGTCGCGGCACTCTTGCCGCTATAGATCGCGCGCGGTAACACCCCGCGCAGCAGCGCCGACGCCAGCACATCGCGTCCCGAATGCGGCTCCAGCGACGGCACCAGCGCCACCGTCAGCAGGAAGGAATCGAAGGCATGGAAGCGGTGCACCGGCTCGCCCGAGACCGTCGTCAGCCAGCCGGCCAGCCCGTCCTGCTGAATCTCGCTGGCCACCTCCTGGGGGCGGACATTCTCCCACTTGATGCGGCGGTACGACTGCACCACCACGCTCAACAACACCAGCGCAATCAGCCCCGCGGGCACCACTCTGCGCAGCCGCGGCCGGACACCCGCGAACAACGCGGCGATCAGGGGGATCATCAGGATGGGCGCGAGGTTCTCGCGATAGGGACTGACGATGCCGCGCACCAGCGCGGGAAGCAGCACGATAACGTGGATTGCGCTAATACGCCATTTCGGCCCGGGACGCCGGAAGTGGTCCCACCAGATGATGATCGCCGGGACCATGTACAGACCGCACAGCAAAGCTACCGGGGTAATCAGGACCAACGGCAGCCGCTCCGTCAGCGAGAGATAGAAGCCGATGGAGGCGAGCGCCGAAACGGGCAGCGCCGCCTGATAGGCGAAATCGGGGGTAAGCCCGCGCGCCACGGCCAGCGGCCCTGCCCCACGGCGGCGTGAGGTTAGCGCATAGCCGAGCGTCACCAGGATCCAGAAGAACCCGCAATAGATCAGGGTGGTGTTTACGACCTGGACCGTCTGTGCCACCAGCCTGGGCGTGCGGTTGCCCCACTCCACCGCGTTGTAGGCCAGCATGGCAAAGCGCAGCATGATGTCCAAGCCGAAGTCCAGCCAGACCAGCCCGTACACCGACTGCAGGAGCGCCGGCCAGCCCGCGCGCCGCCAGTTAGGCACGAACCGCACCGAATCCAGCCAACACAGCATGATGGCAGCGGCGATCACCCAGGTGGTGACGTCGGTCCGCAATCCAGCAAATCCGGGCATAGACAGAATTCGTTTCTTGTTCCCTTCGGTCCAAGCGCGCCATTGCTCACCGATGGCGTTCTTCGCAGAAGTCTGCGCTCTCTTGCGAGACAATGATCGCGGGAATTCAACTCGGGGGGAGTTAAACCCAGACCTAGCAGGAACCCGGGGGCGAGGTTCAGTCTAAAGAGCGAGTTCGGCGGTTGCTATCCCATGAAAGTTGTAGCGTTTCCTTGGGGGCACGTGCCACGGCGATGGCTGCCAGACAGCCGTGTCGGCTGTGGGACGCCCGTGCTTGCGTTTCCGCTTGGGAGTTGGTTTTACGGTGGGCATGGACCGGCGACTCAGTCGCCCTCATAAGCTGTCAGCATCGAATCCCGATTGTACGTGAGCTGCTACGCGTAGCATTATTGACATCTGCAAAAGCAATGTCCGTTGGCGTGGTGGAAGGGCACGGCTTTAGCCGTGCCGACTAATGACGCTTCGGGCGGGCTCCAGCCCCGGTTCACCGCGGCTAAAGCCATCTCGTTCGTATCTCCAATTAGCCGGGCTGAAGCCCGGCTCTTCCACCGCCGTCCGGAGCCTTTTGTTTTGCAGGCATCAATTGCCGGCGCCTCGCTCCTGCTTCGGCAGGAAGATCAGCAGGTGCGCGGTGCGCATACGCAGCTCATAATTCGCCAGCAGCGCATCCGTCGCTTCTGCGGAAAACCGCGGCCGCTCGCGCCGCAGCGGCGCCGATGCCAGCGCTTCTTCGGGAAGCACGTCCAGTTCGACGGCGCCGAAGCGCTGCGCGCGCAGCATGGCGGGAAGTGCATCCTCATCCAACGCGCCGAGATCGATTTGGTCGCTGGCCACGAAGGTATCCAGCACGTAGGGCTTGCCCGCGCGATAACACAGCAACAGGTTCTCGCACAGCGCGGGCCCCTTCGTCGCCTGCAGCAGCGCCACGGCCGCGCGGAACTCGGCCTCGTCGCTCGCCAGCTGCCTGGCCCTGAGTCGGTCCGCCGAGAGGCGGTCGGGAAAGGCGATCGAGACGCACAGGAACAGCGCCACCATCAGCGCCGCCGCCTTTACCCCGGAATACCGGCGCAGCTTCGGTCTCGGGTGGATTTCCAATTCGTCAGGTAAGCGTCTTCCGTCGAACTCGGCCACGGCGACGCCGCAAATCAGCACTCCGGCGGCAAACGCGTTGAAGTAGATATTCAGGTCCACGCCGTCGCCGCCCGCCAGCACAAACCCCAGCGCATTGGCCAGCAGAAACGCGGTCACAAGCAGCGGGCACGACCGCCCCCGGCACAGGATCCAGACAATTGCCACCAGCATGATTCCCTGGAATGTGACCAGGTAATACTGGGTCGCACTCACCAGCGCCGCGTCCAGCGAATACGTCCGGTGAAACAGGAGGTGCGCTGGAAAATAGCGGCCGTCCACCGTCAGCGTAAGGACGGTAAACAACGCGGCCAATCCAACCATCGCGCCCGTCCACAGGGCGAAGCGCCGGCGCGAGCGCAGCAGAAGGTCCAGTCCGGCGGCCGCGGGAAATGCCAGCAGGTTCTGCTTGGTGAAGCCCGCAAGGCAGAAGAGAAACGCCGATGCGACCAGCAGCCGCGTACGGTCGCGCCCCTTCACGTAGCAATACAGGCCCGCGGTGGTGAAGGCCTCGCCCAGCAACTGGGGATCGTCCATACCCAGGCGATCGGGCAGAAAAATCGCGATCCCCAGGATGTACAGCAACCCCGAGAACACAGCCACCACCTCATCCGCCCCCAGTTCGCGCACAATGAGGCCCACGAACAAGCCGGTCCACAAGACGGACAGCAACGAAAGCCAGCGCCCTGTGCGCACGACGTCGCCGTCATGCGCCAGCCAGCCAATCAAGTGAAACGACACCGGGGGATACGTCGTCGGCCCGGTCAGCGGGTCGAGCGGCGCGCCATACAGCGGCTGTCCGTTGCGTGCCAAGGCCTGTTTGTATGCGTTCCAGCCTTCGTTGTAGTTGATCTGGCAATCGCCGCCCATGCGGCGCAGCGGAAACCACAGCAGCGCGACGATCATGGCAAGCATGAGTGCCAGCACCGCAAACTTTAGCCAATCGGCGGGCAACAACGGCCGCAGCTCTTTGGCAACGCTGGTACGCTGCTCGCTCGCGGAGGATGAACTTACGATTTCATGCGGGGCTGCGGGCATTTAGGGCTGTCGTCGATGATATGGGCGCGGAGAAAAAGTTCCAACTGCGAAAGACGTCCAGCCAACAACGGCACGCCGCGAAGATGTCGCGCCAGGTCCTGCCGACAGACAAGACCCCGGGCCGCTGGTATGGTTAGAACTTGGGCCAGACAGCCAAGTACGCCGGCGTGTTGCACGAGAAACTCGTGTTTGGCCGCCGTGTCCGGGTGCTGTCGGACTGGTTCGCGCAGCTCATTCCGCAAAACGCGCACGTGCTCGACGTGGGTTGCGGCGACGGGCTGATATCAGCCCTGCTGCGCTCCCGGCGGCCTGACCTTGAACTGATGGGCGTGGATGTCCTGGTCCGCGAGCATACGCATATTCCCGTCCAGCGATTCGACGGCGTTCATCTTCCCTTCCCCGACAAGGCGTTCGATGTCGCGCTCTTCTCCGACGTCCTGCATCACACCGCCGACCCGCTGATTTTGCAGCGGGAAGCGCAGCGTGTTGCGCGCAGCTTCCTGCTGATCAAAGACCACTATCGCGAGGGCATCGCTGCAGGCCTTCGTCTGCGCGTGATGGATTGGGTGGGCAACGCGCGCTTTGGCGTCTCGCTTCCCTACAACTACTGGAGCGAGGCGCAGTGGTCGCGGGCATGGAAAGAGCTTGGCTTGCAGCCCACGCGCATCGTCACCCGCGTCGGGCTGTACCCTGCACCCGCGGACTGGATCTTCGGGGCGCGGCTGCACTTCGTCGCGCTGCTGGCCTGCGAATCACTTTCGCGCCAGCCCCAGAATGCTGAAGAACAGGCTCGATAGCGTCACCTGCACGCCGAGCAGGATCAGCGCCAGAGCAGAAGCAACCACACGCATCAGCGACACGGGATTCATGGAGCCAAAGCCGTGCGCGTTCCACAGGAACATGGAATACAAGCTGAGCCCCAGGCCTGCAGCCAGTGTCACAAGACCGATCACCAGGCCCACTTCCAGCGTAAACACCCGGAACAGCTTGGTCAGCCGGGGATCTTCCGGCAACAAACCCGTGGTGATGGCGAAAATTTTGGCGAACAAAGCGAACAGCACGGTTTGAAAGCCGACCAGGACGGCGACCACCGCGAACAGCAGCGTGTGGATGTCCAGTTCGGCTCCGTAAAACCTGCGCGGGCCGGGAAGCAGCCACAGCGCCAACGCGGCTCCGGCCAGCATCAACGCGAGCCCGGGATACAGGAACAGCCAGCGCGGGCTGTACATCAGCAGGAAGCGCAGATGCCGCCAGCCATCGCGCCAGCTCCGCAAATGCGGCGCGCGATTACGGCGATCGGGCGACAAGGTGGTCGGAACTTCGCTGATGCGCATGCTGAACAGCGTCGCCTTCACTACCATCTCGCTGGCGAACTCCATGCCGGTGGTGCGCAAATCCATGCGGCGGTAGGCCTGCTTGGTAAAGCCGCGCAGGCCGCAATGAAAGTCGCCGCAGCCGCTCTTGAAGAACAGCTTTCCCACTCCGGTGAGCACGGGATTGCCGAGGTAACGATGTAGCCCGGGCATCGCCCCATCTTTGATGCCACCGCGAAAGCGGTTGCCCATCACCAGCTCCGAGCCTGCCCGCAGCTGCGCCAGGAATTTCGGAATGTCGCCGAAGTCGTAGCTACAATCGGCGTCGCCCATCACAACATACTCGGAGCGGGCAGCTTCGATACCGCCCATCAGCGCATTGCCGTATCCTCGGTGCGGCACCGGGACGACGCGAGCGCCCAGCTTCGCGGCCATTTCCCGCGATCCATCGCTGCTGCCGTTGTCGGCGACCACGATCTCGCCTTGCAGCCCGGCCTCGCGGAAAACCTCTTGGATCTGCTGAACGCAGAGCCCGACCGTTTCCGCTTCATTCAGGCACGGGAGCACAACCGAAACCTCCGGCCGGCTGGAATCGGGCCACGCGGCCGCTTGTCCGAACGGTTCGTCCGCCGCGGTCATCTTCTTGTCAAGAACCGGTCGCAACGTGTATCTCCCCTGCGGGCTGATGGCCCCAAACTTCCCACGCGGGCCCGTCCTGCAGCAGGACCCAATCGGGTCCGAGCGTTGCCGGCTTGGGTGTCCCGGCCGGCAAACCGAAATATCGGATCTGATAGCTGTCGATGGCCGCTTTAGGATCGGCCGCGATGCGGTCGAACCACATCAGCCGGCTTGCGAGCCGTTCCCGGCGTCGCTCCAGGTCGCGCAACTCCACGCCATACTGCAAGTGATCGAGTAGCTGCTGCTGTTCGGCTTCGAAGGCCGCGCGCGACTCGCCGGCCAGATAGCTGTTCATGGCATAGCGCCGGTCCAGCTCAGAGTCCGTCACCGACGGACTCAGCATCACCGGATAGGCTGAGCCCAGCGGCGACACATGGTCCACAATCATGGCGTATTGCACGAAGTCGTCGGTGCCGCCGGTCACCGCCCCAGCCTCCAGCCGCGGATACTCGTCGTGCTGCCGCTCGTAATCGACGTATCCCAGGCTGTAACGCCGGCTGTCGGCCGTGTGCAGCGCTTCCTGACCGCGCAAATATACGCCCAGACCCGCGTTGAACAGCACGCCTGCAGCGACAACGCCCGCAACCATATTGCGCCGCGCGCCCAGTCGCTCGAGCCCATTCAACAGCAGGAAGATCAGCAGCAGAATCATGCACGGCGAAAACAGGTGCGCCCAATGATAGTTCTCCAGCTGCAGGCCGGAGAAAAGCTGCTCGTGAATCATGAGAAATCCGGAGGCGCAAAGGCACCAGAGATAAAGCAGGCTGCGGAAACAGCGCCAGACCAATGCGAAGGTGAACACCACCAGCAATCCCGACAAAATGAAATGGCCATGCTCGCTGAGATGGGGGATGCGCACGAATTCGTCGAAACGCTGCATCCATTCCGAGCCCTGGTGATTGCGCGCCAGCAGCATGCGCGCCAGCTCGGGGCTTCCCACCACCGCGCCGATCCATCCGGTATGAAAGTACACGCGCCAGCGCGCGCGATCGACGATCAGCCCCAGCACGAGCGCGAAGCCTGCTGCCGTCCAATAATAAAAGTACGCCAGGAACAGTATCCCGAAAGCAATCCCCGAGCACGCGATTCTGGTTTTCGACGGCTCATCGATGGCGGCGCGCAGCATCCAGAGATACAGCAGCAGAAAAGGCAGTACGACCACGGGAGAGATGATCCGCCAGTCGCGATAAATGCTGGGATTGTGCGCGAAGATGTCGCCCGCCCGGTGGAACGCGACACTGGCGGCGATGCTCCATTGCCGCACCACCGGCCGCGTCAGCAGCCAGCCGCAATCGGTGATCAGAAACAGCGCGGCAAAGAACGCGGCCCAGGTACGCCGCACATGCTGCCACACCACCGCGTACCAACCCCACCCGATCGCCAGACCGCCCAGAATTCGCAGGATGAGGCCGAAGCGAATCGGTGCAAGACCCAGCGTCTTGCAGATCAGCTCCGCCGGCACCAGCTGCACCCAGGAATAGACCGATTGGCTGCCATGCACAAACGTCGGGTCGGAAAGATACAGGGGATGCCAGTGGTAGGCGTGACTTGCGATCAAAGTGTACTGAATCTCGTCGGCATCGGCGAGCCAGATACCCGAATGCGTCGTCGCGTACCAACAGAGGTACGGCAGCGTGGACATCAGCAGGCCGCACACGGCCGCAAGCAGCGCAATTTTCTTGGGGAAAGAAGACAAGGCTTTGTCGCAACAGACTAATGTGCCAGCCGTCCGATTGCCTATCCCATGAAGGTTGTAGTCAACAATTGCTGGCGGACGGTTAATGCTCAGCAACGGTTGGACGGGCCGAAGCCTGGACATACACCGTCCGACTCGCTAGGCTCAAGGGCGTGCCCTGGTTGCTCCCATTATGTCGAGGCTTTCAGTCATCGTTTGTGCCCATAACCCGCGTCAGGACTTCCTTCACAGGGTCTTGGATGCGCTCAAAGCGCAAACCTTAAGCAAGGATACGTGGGAACTCCTGCTCATCGACAACGGTTCGAAGGAGCCTCTCGCGAAAACGTTTGACCTGTCGTGGCATCCGGTGGGAAAGCTTATCCGGGAAGACGAATTAGGCCTCACCCCAGCGCGACTGCGCGGCATTCGAGACTCAACCGGGGAGCTGCTTGTTTTTGTCGATGACGATAATCTGCTCAGCCCGGACTACCTGAGCGAATGCCAGGACATAAGCGCGAAGTTTACCTTTCTAGGCTCGTGGGGCGGCCAGGTGATCCCGGAATACGAGAAGCCACCCTCGCCGGAGATGCAGCCCTTCCTGCGCTATCTGCTGATTCGAGAATTCCAGGAAATACGTTGGTCGAACACGGTCAATTTTCATGAAACTGCCCCATGCGGTGCGGGGATGTGTCTTCGTCGCGCGGTAGCAGAGGAATATGTGTCACTCTTGGCCAGAGATCCGCGTCGAAAGGT
>Ga0335073_10008551_pt1 | contig 14362 bp, 13 predicted proteins | sample Lox_Sample_22_FD_207093 | JGI IMG/M metagenome (GOLD analysis project Ga0335073, IMG submission 207093) | Soil microbial communities from Loxahatchee National Wildlife Refuge, Florida, United States - Lox_Sample_2.2 | ecosystem: Environmental > Terrestrial > Soil > Wetlands | place: USA... | reverse complement strand
TCCCAGTCACATGGAGCTTGTGCCGCCGCTGTCCCGCCGTAATGCGAAGCGGACGGTTTGCAGTAGTTGCTCATCGCTAAATGGCTTGGCTAAGATCGCGACGGCGCCGGCCTCCATTGCTCGGCCCCGGGAATCTTTGTCGTCATAAGCCGTGATGAAAATGATCGGAATGTTGCAGCCACCCGAGGCGAGCTCGCTCTGCAGCTGTAGTCCATTCATCTTCGGCATCTGAACGTCGAGAATGAGGCAGGAGGTATTATGCTGCTGGCCAGATTCCAGGAAGTCCTCGGCAGACTCAAACGCCGCTGCTCGAAAGCCTAAAGATTCAATGAGAAATCTCGTGGTCCTGCGGACTGATTCATCATCGTCAACCACCGAGATTAGATCCATGGTCATCCGAGCTCCCCATTAACCCCAACATACCTCTGGGCGGAACAATATTCCATTGGATCGTGGGATATCTGAGGGCCCAAAAAGGTGTATGCGAGTAAACTTTCGCTTATAATGGTGCCCTGTCGGAAGAGCTTCTGAGCTTCTCGATCATTCTTATAAGGTCGACAAGAGATTCGGCCCGCATCTTCTCCATTGCCCGACTGCGCTGAACCTTGACGGTACTCTCAGCCGTTCCAAGCTGATCTGCAATCTGCTTATTGAGCATGCCGGAAACGACCATCGAGATCACCTCCTGCTCGCGCGAGGTCAATGAGTCGAAGCGCTCTTGGTAGAGCAGCACATCTTTATTCTGTTCACGTCTGGCACGATCCCGCTCCAGTGCGATACGAACGGCATCCAGAAGGTCTTGATCGCGAAAGGGCTTGGTGAGAAATTCGACCGCCCCAGCCTTCATAGCGCGAACGCTCATTGGAATGTCACCGTGACCGGTGAGAAAGATGATTGGGATCCGGCTGTTCTTCGCTGCGAGTTCGCGCTGAAAATCGAGTCCACTCAATCCCGGCAGCCGCACATCGAGTACAAGACAACTGGGGACATCCGGGTGCTTTGTATGTAGGAAGGCATCCGCTGAATCAAAGCTCTCAACGTGAAGCCCTACGGTGCTTAAGAGAAACTTCAGTGAAGAACGTACGGATGGATCATCATCGACGACAAAGACGATTGGAGCAACACTCATGAGGGACTCCCACCGGCCGCTGGTACCGTGAAAGAGAATACCGCGCCATGGGGAGAATTGGGTCCCGCCCAGAGCCGACCCCCATGGCCCTCCACGAGAGAGCGGCTGATCGACAAACCCATTCCCATACCATTCGCTTTCGTTGTAAAGAACGGCGCGAAAACGCGGTCCGGCTCAAAAGCGAATCCGGTGTCAGAGTCACTTACTGTCACGAGTACGTCCCCGGATTCGTCGAGCTCCAGACATCATTCACACGCGATTCAAATTCAATGACGTTCTGCAACTGGGATTTGTCTCCAACTGCCCAATCCATGCGGCACACGATGCGACTAAGCGGGAAGCCCCCTAGGCAGATTTCCAGAAGCAAGTTGTTCCAAAGTCTCCAGCATCCGGTCTTGACCGAAATTGCCATCGCGGAGATAGGCTTCGGTGTTGATCTTGATTTCCAATTGCCCGGTCTGCTGTACAGCCGCCGAGTCGATGCCCGCGGAGGTCAACCGACGCAGATGTTCGTTTCGTTGCTGGGGATTGATAACCTGAATGGCCTTGTCGCCGTGCTCGAGTCCCTCTTTGATGAATGGAAGCAACACGCGGTATTCTTCGTCGTCATCTGTGAAGAAAGCACAAACATGGCGAACTGCGCCAAGCTGGGCGCCGGCTGAATAGAGTGGCGATGCAGTACGGGTCAATTTCGAGCCTCCGTGAGAACTTCGTTCGGAATCGGGATGGGCCCTGGACGCAATGCGGAATCAAGATGCATCTGGAACGGCATCTTGAGGGATAAGCCGTACTCTTGGAGTGGAGCAGCTTAGGATCATTAGGCGGCGGGACCTGAATTGGGCTGAGGAAGAATTCTCCCACACAAGTCAGAGGGGAACCGCGCCAGCGACGGATCGTGCATCCATCATACTCCGACGTCGCCCTAAAAGCGCCGTAAATCCAGTATTCCCAGCGAATTTGTTAATTGTGCCGGTAAGCGACCGGCTTCGTCGAAATGAGTTTGGCCAACGCGACCTGGACATCAAGATAGTCAAACGAATCGAGGATGGATTGAACCGGAGTCGATGAGCTACGCCCGATAACACATCGTCTCGCCCGCTTTTTCAGGGACTAGTTGCTGCAAAGGCATGTGCACGACAAACCACCAATCACTCCGCTCGCCGGCATACCTGATCACGTTTGGAGCGGATGCGCAAATGCGATCGAGACGGCAGGTTTAAGACAATCGATTGAACGAAAGCATTGCCCACACCTGCATATTCGCCTTGCAAATCTGGAACATGGTTGCCAATGGATCGCCGGATTACCAAGCCAATCTTACGCGGCTAAGGCCATTGGCCGTCTCCCCATACAGGTTCGCTCCATCTTCGCCTTCGCGGTCGACATGTTGAACCTGCATGAACGCCGGCTCGATCAGCGCCGCTTCTTCACGAGGAAGAAAATTACGATAGCGATGACAGCCATCACAAGTAATGCCAATCATGGGGATACCCATCTCCTCCTTGCACGTCTTCCTTCTTGGATGCCAGACCGGCTGCCCCTGGCAACTCAGTCGTCATGACAACTAGGATCTTCGGTTGAAGCAAGGCGTCGCGGGCAATTCCGTATCCGCATTGCGGGCGCGAAATATTGACAGGACGGGGCGAACATCCGGCAAGCAGTGCAGGGATTTAGGGATCCGTGGGGGAGTTAGAGTAAGTCATCAAGCCACAGACCCGCCGCAGGACATTCGCAGGCAGCGGTGGCTATCTGGAAATCGTGCCGACAAGATCAAGATCGATCGCGACGTCGTTATCGGCCTTCCAGATCAGGAAGCTCGGATTCTTTAATCCCCACTGAATATAAGGCACCACAAGGTGAGCCTTGGCAGTGACGCCAGCGCCATCGAGATGTACCTGAATGGGGACCGTGATCTCGTGCGGAGTTCCCAGCAGCGTGAAGGTTCCGGTTACCTGGATGGTCGAGTCGCCTGAAGGAGCAATGGAGCCGGCATAAGTTTTCGGCTCAAAGGAAACAGTTGCGTACTGTTCGACCTTCAGGATGTCCTTGTTCATCTTCTTGTCGCGGCTGCCATTGCCGGTTTTGCCGCTGCCGGCGGCCACGATGATTGAACCCGACATGTTGGGCGAGCCGCGATCAAACTCAACAGATCCGGATTGGACGCGAAATGTCCCGTTGACGATCTCGTGAGTTGTCTTGAGCGTCATCCTCACTTCGCTGGCGTCGGGATGAATGACGAAGGTCTGACGCTGCGCGAGCACTGCCGTCGGCGTGAGGATGATGGCGAGGGCGGACATTGCGAACCATTTCATTGCATCTCTCTTCTGATGCGGTTGATTGACTCAGCCGGCGACTGCGTGGGGAGCTACAGCGGCGTGCTGGGCTGCGACTCTTGTCAACCGGGCAGTCACGCGCATCACGCCAGGCCAGACCCTGAGGCAAAACGGCAACACGGCCCGCGCCAGTGGGTTGTTCAAGCCATCGGCGGCGAACTCGGCGAGACGCATCTGGGGCAGAAGCGCGGAGCGCAATCTAGCCTGGAAGAGCGGCGCGGGCTCGTCTCGAAGCAAGGCGGCGACAGCACAGCGAGCAGTATGCAGGGCGATCGATATGCCATCGCCTGTGAACGAGGGGATAACGGCTGCCTGGTCGCCAATGCAATAGAGCCCATCCTCCGTTGTTCGCCGGATGTAACCGTACGGGATATGGGTGACCGCGATGGGTTTGTCCAGCAACGCCTCAGCGCCGGAAAGCCTCATCGCGAGGTGCGGACAGTCCTTTTGCATCTTTGCGAGAAATTTGTCCCAGCGGTGGCCCACGCGCGCGAGATACCGCTGTTGCACAACCCAACAGAGGTTTGCAATGCCCCCTTCAACCGGCTGGATACCCCCATAGCCTCCGGGATAAAGCATCAGCTCAGAGGCCCATTCCAGCTCTGCGGCCTGCGCGGGTGCTAGCCGGTAGTACATCTTGAAGGCAACCCATCGCTGCGGGTCTTGGGGTCGCATATAGCCGCGCAGATCGTGCTTGCCCGTCGCGAGAAATGCGGTCGAGGCTTCAAAGATGTCTCCGTCCTCGAGCGTGGCTTGCCACATGCCGGCTGCCGTGCGGCTAAGTGCCTGAACACTGCGACCGCGCTCAACGCGGACCCCCGCTGCAATGGCCGCGGCGATCAGTGCCGTATCGAGCGTTTTGCGTGTGAGCGAGGCCGCTGGGAAAGGCAGGGGAGCCTCCGCGGCGCGCTTGGCGGCTGCCAGGCGAACATAGGGGATGGGCACCGCGCCCAGCGCAGACACGTCGATTCCGAGCGCGTGCAGGTCCTCAAGCGCCTCACCGCTCAGAAACTCTCCGCAGACTTTATGGCGCGGTGTGGGCTCGCGCTCGATGAGAGTAACACTTCGTCCCTTGCGGCTGAGCCCAATCGCAGCGGCACACCCTGCCACTCCACCGCCAATGACGAGAATGTCATCTTTCCATCGGGTCTGATTGTGAGTGGGGATTCTAAGCGCTGGAATTGGACCGATTCTGAGGGGCATGCGTAACCGATGCTGCAATTGAAAGGTGATGTAGTTTGAACTCTACCAGATTGGGTTAGGGGATTTGACGATCCGTTGCGAGTTTGGTGAGCCGCGGCCCGCCCTGCCCGACCTTATGCAAGACCTCGTGGGCGCTGTTACAGGCGGCGAACGGTAAGCTCCCGCCAATTGAGGCCGAGGTCGACGAGAAGAAGAGACGCCAGGGTAAAGGCGATGACGCCGACGGCCGCGAAGCTGTCGCCCAGATGGCTCCAGTACCGGGGCCAGAGGTTGAGCACTCGGCTGGAAACGAATGTAAATGTGACGGCATAGGAGCGAGCCATCCATTGGCGGTGCTGGATGACGTGGCGATTGCGCGCAGCGAGGAGGGCAGCCGTGGTGCAGACGATCCAGGCGGCAGCTTGCATCGATGTTCCAGGAAAGCCGGGACGGCCGCTGGCGAGCGCAACTCCGGTTGCGGCGCCGACAAAGACGGAGAGGACGTAGATGCGTCCGAGGAAGCGATGAAGCTTGAGGTGCTGCTCTCGGATCCGCGAGGAGAAATTGATTGGACCGATCAAGAGAGCGAACATTCCAGCGAGTGTATGTGGGATGAGGAGATGGCGGTCGGCAATCACCTGCAAACGGTAGGCGTGGTACATCGGATAGTCGGTAACGAGGAACAGCTCGGAGGTAATAAAGACAAAGAGCGTGGTGAGGCCCAACGAGACCCAAAGAATCATCTTGAATCTGGAACGAGTGGATCTTGGCGCAAGTAGCGTGGAAGTTGACATTGTTCGCCTTAAAAGGTTAGACAAGATGTGGCGCGCCGCTATGGCGTTGAGCAGAAATCGTCGATTGAGTGGAGCGGAACCCGGAAAAGACAGCAAACCGCAACAGTCGACCATTTGACGGAACAGGCCCAGCTCAATAGCTCGACGGCTCTTCTGTGAGACGAAGCCTCTGTTCTTTTGATAGCACTTTGGGGAAGCGAATAAGATGACGATTCATTCATCTGGCATTCGAAGCAACGGGCAATTGCTTTGAACGCCGCAGCCCTGCAGCAGCTCCAGCTCACACGTCTACTTTCGCAATTCTCGAGATCTGCGCCGGCCACTTCTTACAGCGACATCCTCTCAAGGTCTGCCGCTATCTCTGCTCCTACTCCATTGAATGCGGCCGTTATGTCCCGCGCCCGCAACAGGGCTGCTTCAACATTTGGCAGAATGTTGTCACGGCCGACATGATCCACGAATTCCGAACCTGCTAGCAACTCCGCAGGCTGTTCTCGCGCTCCACAAAGCAGCAGAGTACGGCCGGATTTGTGCAGACGATCTGCAAAACCTTCCAGGGCATGCAGACCCGTTGCATCGAGCGCCGTCATATTCCTCAGCCGCAGAATTACGACCGAAGGGAAACTTCGCAGGTCGCGGGTGGCCTCGGCAAGTTTCTCCGTTGCGCCGAAGAGAAAGGGCCCGTGAATACGTAAGATTGCGACATCCGGCGGGATCTCTTTGTCATGCAGAATGTGGGCCCGTCCATCGCGCAAATATTCTTCGGTTACCGGAGCTACGGTCGTCGTCTCGGCAATCCTGTAGATGTACAGCAGGGCAGCGAGTGCCATCCCCACGCCGACAGCGACAGTCAGATCAGCGACGACGGTTAAGGTGAATGTGACCACCCACACCGCGATGTCCGTCTTGGCAAGTCTCAGGATCGAACCAATCTCTCGCCACTCGCCCATATTCCACGCAACGACAAACAACACTGCAGCCAGAGTCGCCAAAGGTACGAAGCGCGCCAATGGCGCGGCAGCCAGCAGAATGACCAAAAGCGTGAGCGCGTGAATCATTCCGGAAACGGGAGTACGCGCCCCCGAACGAATGTTGGTTGCCGTACGCGCAATGGCGCCCGTTGCAGGGATGCCGCCGAATAGCGGTGATGCAAGATTCGCGATACCCTGTGCAACCAACTCGACATTGGAATTGTGTTTGTCGCCGCTCATGCCGTCAGCAACAACCGCGGAGAGCAAGCTTTCCACCGCCGCCAGCATCGCGACGGTGAACGCCTCCGGCAGCAGAGGCAGAATATGTTCCGCGCGCAGATGCGGCGGCGTGAACGGCGGAAAACCCTGGGGAATTCCTCCGAACCGACTGCCCACCGTCTCTACGGGAAGGCGCAACAGCGGCACGGCGATCGTTGCTGCAAACAGAGCGACAATCGAGCCTGGAATGCGTCTGTTCCATCGCGGCCACAGCAGGATGATGGCTACGGAAGCACACGCGACCACTCCCGTTTGCCACTGAGCTGTTGCTATGTGCGTGATCAGCACTTCCATCCGCTTCAGAAACTCGCTCGGAACTGGCGGCGTCTGCAGTCCCCAAAAATCCTTGATCTGCGTCGAAGCTATCAATAGAGCGATACCATTCGTGAATCCGATGATCACGGGCCTTGGGATGAACTTGACTGCAGTTCCGAGACCGGTCGCACCCATCACGATTAAAAGAGCCCCGGCAATCAAGGTGACAAGAGAGAGCCCTGCTAGACCGAACTTGGCAACGATGCCGGCCACAATGACAACGAATGCACCTGTCGGGCCGCCAATCTGAGTGCGAGAGCCTCCCAGTGCCGAAATCAGGAATCCGGCAATCACAGCCGTATACAAGCCAGCCTGCGGTGTTACACCCGATGCGATACCAAATGCCATCGCCAAGGGCAGAGCAACCAGGCCGACGGTGATTCCGGCCACAAGGTCGTGGGTGAATTGTCGCAGGGTGTAGCCTCGCAGGCAGAGAATTGAGCGAGGCAGCCATTCCTCTCGGACGTTCATTTAGAGGAGGTCTCCATCTCTTCGAGCATGGACAGAGCCTCAGCCAAATGGGCATGGAAATACTGCCGCATCAAGTCAAGCACCTTGATCATCAGCTTGTCTCTTACGGAATAGAAAACCTGATTGCCTGCCTTGCGGTTCACGACGATTTGTTTGGCCCGAAGGACGGCAAGATGCTGGGAAACATTCGCCTGTTCCATACCGAGCCTCTCGATAATTGTGCCCGCGGCAAGTTCTCCATTCCGGAGTTCTTCAAGAATGGCGATGCGCGTGGGATGAGCGAGAGCCTGAAAGATCTCTGCCTTGAAGCGCCTCAGTGTCTCTGGCATATTTGTATATTAGCATATGCGATATTTAATATATAATGAGTCTCAAAGCCGTGCTGCCCGGATCACAATGACAACATGATTCTCGATTTTCAAAACGGCGTTAGCCAGAGCGGGTTCGGCCACCCTTCCTGTAAAGGCGGAACTCAGGCCGACTCCATCATCCAGACTCTCTCGAAGGACTACCTCACCGCACCAAAATAGAAATACGCAGATCTCCCTCACCGGCTTTGGCGCCATTGCAAATCTAGCCCGCGGCTCCACATGGGGCGCAGTTCACGCCCGGTTCTGTTGCTCTGGGCCCCGCAACCACTCAGCACCATGCTCGAACTGTCGGACACACTCAACAATCATCGCGGCCGTCGAAGATTCCCCCATCTCGGTGTTGAACATTGCGTGATAGAGATGGGGTTCCGGCCACTTGAGACCGAGATACTGGCGGACGAATGTGGCACGCGCCTCGTCGGTTGTGTCGACTTGTGCGATCGCTTCTTCCTGAGTTGCACCATGGGAGATCAATCTGCGGATCTTATGGTCGCGAGATGCATAGAGAAAGACATGGAAAACATCGAGGCGGTTGCGCAGGAAATACTGAGCGCCCCGACCCACAATCACTGCGGGACCGCTGGCAAAAGCTGTCTTAACCGCCGTTTCAGACACAGCGGCGATCCGGCGCGAATCCAGCAAGTGTAGCCGCTGAGTGGGCGGCAGGCCTCCTTCGAACGCGCCCCGCAGAAAGTCAGTGAAGATCCTGTAGACGACAGGATCGGTCCGCCATTCTCTCCGCTCGACAGCCTCTGGCGTACTCTCGGTCAACCGCGCGATCTCCTGTGTTAGCCGTTCATCCCACAGGCTCCATCGAAGCCTGTCGGCGACAAGACCGGCAATCGCGGAGGCTCCGCAGCCGAACTCGCGCTCAATTGTAATGGCTCGAATCATCGTGGCTTTCCTCAACCCACCGCAACATCTCCGCCCGCTCCGGGATCATTCTTCTTCAAGAAGAACGCAAGAACAAACATGACGGAGCAGAGCGTGCCCAACACCCAGAAGATGTCCATATAAGACAGTGCACCTCCCTGTCGATGCACCAATTCGTAGAACCTCGCAATCGCCTGGTCGCGAGCGTCCGCAGCCCGGAGCCCCGAGTGCCCAATTTTCGAACTCAGTGTATGGAGTGCCGAGCGATACGCAGGGGAATCGGGAGTGATGTGGCCGACGAGGATTTGCTGGTGATATTGAGCCCGTCGCGCAATCATCGTAGTCACCACGGAAGTTCCGATACTGCCCCCGATATTACGCATGAAGTTAATCATGCCCGAGACGCTATTACCTTTCTCCGGTGGAACTCCGATGTAGCCTGCTGCCGTGATGGGGACGAATAGGAATCCGATTCCTATCACCTGGGCGACACGCAACCACATCGCGAATTTGAAGCTGACGAACAGATCAATCTGGTTCGCGCAATAGAAGAGCCCAATGGCAAGGCACAGCCATCCCGTCGCGATCAGCCATCTGGCTTGAATCTTTGATGTGAGCCGGCCGACGATGGGCATCATCACCAGCAACACAACTCCGCCGCCTGACAGCACGAGGCCGGCAAGCTCAGCTGTATAACCCATCAGCGTCTGCAGAAATTCCGGAATCAAGACCAGCGTGCTGAAGAGCATGAAACCCATCATGAACATCATCAGGTTCGCTGCCGCGAAGTTGAAGCTTTTGAACATGCGGACATCGATGATCGGCTCCTTGCGGAACCACTCCCAGATGACCAGCGAGAAAAGGCAAACCGCTGCGGTTATCACCAGGGTAGTGATGAAATGCGAACCGAACCAATCGTCTTCCTGCCCCTTGTCTAAAAGTATCTGCAGCGAACCCACTCCCAACGCCAACATGGACATTCCGATGTAGTCCACCCGCATGCCTCCGCGCTTTAAGCGCCGAAGGAACGGCGGATCTTCGACCAGGGTGTGGGTCAAATAAAGAGCAAGGAGCACCGGGGGCAGCGTGATGAAGAATATCCAGCGCCAGGAATAGTTGTCAGTAATCCACCCTCCCAGCATCGGCCCTACAGTTGGCGCGAGAACTGCACTGATGCCATAGAGCGCAAACGCGGATCCGCGCTTCTCGGGAGGGAACGTATCGTTGAGAATGGCTTGTGCCATCGGTTGCAGCCCTCCGCCTCCGATGCCCTGCACAGCTCGAAACAGCAGCAATAGCGGCAGATTAGGCGCCAGGCCACAAAGCAGGGAACTCACAGTGAAAACGGCAAGCGATGTCATGAAGTACCGCTTGCGGCCGATCGCCTCGGCAAGCCACCCGCTGATGGGTAAGATGATGGCGTTCGCAGCGAGGTACGAGGTGAGTACCCAGGTACTGTCGTCGTAGCTGGCTCCCAGTCCTCCGGCGATGTAGGGCAACGCGACATTGGCAACGCTGGTGTCGAGGACTTCGATAAACGCCGCCATCGACACGGTAACGGCAATCGCCCAGGGATTTACCTTGGGGCGCCAGATGACCTGCTCCGACGGAAGAGTCAGCGCTGCAGCGCTCATCGCAGATACACCTTTGCTTCAACATTCATGCCGGGCCGAAGCTGGTGGTCGCGATTTTCGCCCGGCTCCAGCACGATCTTGACCGGAACCCGCTGGACGATTTTTACGTAGTTGCCGGTTGCATTTTCCGGCGGCAGCAGGCTGAAGATGGGTCCCGTTGCTCCCGCGATGCTGTCGACGTGACCGTTGTATGTACGGCCGTTTGAGTCAAGCTCAACGCTCGCCTTCTGGCCCACGCGCATGTGCTTGAGTTGCGTCTCCTTGAAATTCGCGGTGACCCACACCTGATCCAGGGGAACCACGGTGAGCAACTGCTCGCCTGGATCGACATTTAAGCCGACGACAACTTTCTTTGTGACCTCTCCGGTTACAGGTGCGAGTATTCGGGTGTATCCCAGGTTCAACTCTGCCTGGTCAACAGCGGCTCTTTTCTGCTTCACGTCCGCTATCGCGGAAAGCGCTTTGGCGCGCGTGGCGGCGACGCGTTGCGGGCCGGCCTGCGCATCCTCGTAGTGTGCTTCGGCCTCAGTAAGGCGGCTGTGCGCTTCTTGAACGGCTTGTTCCGCAGCGGCCTCGTCGGCTTCTGCAGCGGCTATGGCAGCGACATCGGTAGCGGCGGCGGCATACGCATGGTCGTAGATTTGTTTCGGCACCTCTTCCTTCGCGAGCAGCAGGTGATAGCGGGTTACGTCATCCTGCGCCTTCACATTTTCAGCTTGCGCTTCCAAAACATGGGCATGAGCGGCGATGGCCTGTTTTTCCGCTGCCTCGATTGCCGCTTGTGCGTTCCTGATATCCGAGGATGTGGATTTCAATTGGCTTGAGGTATCGACAGAAGATATCGGTACATCGATGCTCGAACTCTTCGCTATGGCCTCTGAGGTATCGAGCGTCGCCTGAGCTTTCTGCAATGCCACTTCATAGTCCTTGGCGTCGATTTCTACGAGCGTGGAACCGGCATCCACCCACTGATTGTCGTCAACGTCGACTTTCTGGATGTATCCGGCGATGCGTGCGCTGACAGGGTAAAGATGGACGTCCACCTGCGCATCGTCGGTCGATTCGAAGCCGGAAAAGTAACGACCCAAAAGCACACCACCGACTATGAGCACAAGGACCGATCCAAGTACGATCCAGAGCTTTCGAGAGCGCCTGCGTGGATACTGTGAGATGAGAACGTCATGTGCCGCGGTCTCATCGTGTGAATCCGGATCGGCTGCTCGCGGCGGATTCGTTGTGCGATTGTCTTCAGTCATACTCAATTTCCCCTCAGATACGCTGAATATTGGGATTCAGCGACCCCGGTTGCTCTCGCGAGAGATATTTTGGCGAGGTTGTAGCTGTAGAGGCTGGCAATGTACGCATCGGTGGCGATTGCCAGCGCGTCTTGCGCCTGAACCACCTCGATGTTGTCGGTAACCCCTGAAGTGAAGCGATCGCGCGACTGTTCTAACGTCTGCGTGGCGAGCGCAACCGCACTCTCCTCGACAGAAACCTCTTGCGCGGCAGCTTCCAGATCGAGATAAACATTGCGAACCTCCTGGTCGATCCTGGCTCGCAGATCTTCCAGCCGCTGCTTTTCTTCTGTCAGCGAGACGTCGGCCCGAAGAACATCGCCGTGTACCCTGCCACCTTGAAAAATCGGAATGCGAAGCGTAGCGGCTGCATCGATCGTGCCGTGCGACGCTCCGGGGTTGACTCCAGAGAGGCCGTAGTCAGTTTCCGCCCCTATCGATGGATATCGTTCGGCAGAAGCGGCTTTTCGTGCGAGTTCAGCGGAGCGCACGCGACTCTCCTGGCTTTGAAAATCGGCGCGCGCTTTGAATGCGCTTTGGATTGCCTCATCGAGGCTGGACAGCCTCAGCTCCTGATACGGGGCCTTGGTAGTTATTTCAAACGGTTGGCCGAGAGGAAGTCCGATCGCCCGTGCCAAGACCAACTTCTGTTTGGCTAGATTGTTCTGGGCGACAATCAGCTTCTGCTCGCGTGATTTCAATTCCAGCTGGGAGCGCAGAACGTCCACGGCTGCCGCAAGTCCCGCGGTCTTCTGGTCAGATGTCTGTTGAAGAATCACTCGGGCGGTATCACGTTGCGACGCGGCTGACTCAAGCTCTGCTTGATCGGCGATGACGAGCAAATAGTTGGAGACAATCACAAGCACGACAAACTCGCGAGCGTCCTTCGAAGCGGATTCCGCAGACTTAAGCTCGGCCTGCGACGATCGTTCGCGCTCGATAGATTCCCAATCAAAGACGGACTGCCGGAGATAAGCTCGCGAATCGAAATAGCCGAATGGTCCCACGACCGTTGGAACTCCGGGAATGGAAAGTCCGATGGCGGCCTTCAACTTGATCTGATGAACTCCGAGCCCCGTGTCGGTGACGACGTTGGGAAGCAGTTCGCTTAGCGCCTGCCAGCGCTGTCCGCGCGCGTCGGTAACGGCGTCTCCGGCCAGGCTTCCACCGAGATTTTGTTTGAGCCCGAGGGTGACGGCATCTTCGAGAGAAAGCGCCATCGGCGCTCCGCTGATTTGTCCCGAAGGAATTCCTCCCAGGTACGGATTCTGTGAGAGCGTTTGATAATTACTCTGCTTGGCTTGAACCGCTGTTCGCGGTGCTCCTGTTACCTCGGCCAGGGCAATCGGGTTGTACGGCGCAGGCGTAGCGGGTGCGCTGTACTGTGCAGGTGCGGTGAGTCCGCCACACAACGGGGCGCTGATCAACATCGCTCCAGCCCAATCTCGAAACCGCATGTCAACTCCTCACGTGGCGTTCCTGCACCTTGCTGCGCCGTCGGTCGCTAGTGTCTTTCGACTTCCAGGTCCGCTACTCCGACAGATCGCAGACCACAACTTAGATTTCTTGCTCTTACGCCCCATTGACGAAGCCATAACGGGCCAGCGGGTTGGAGGTGATGGAGGTCTTTGAAGAGCGCGGGAGCTCCTCAACGAACGCGACTCCCACACTCCTTCACTGGCCACTAGTGTGCTGCCAAGTCTTAGAAAGCGCTATCAGACGAAGGTATTGGTCACTACCTTCGTATCGGTTCTCGGGATCGACGTTTTTGAGAGGTGGTTACAAGGAAATTCCCCGCAACGCTGGGGAAGCTTGCGCATCTCACACGGTGAGATGAATTGATTGCTCGGCTAAAGGTGGCGCGAGCTAAGCCGAGGCTTTCTTCTTCGCAGACCCATGAGGCGAATGCTCCCCACTCGCGATACAGTCTGCTGCCAGCCTTGGAGCAATCGATGCCAGGCACCTCCGTAACAGGATGGCAATGGACGGAGACGAAGGGATGGGTTTACCGCCCGGCAGCTTCGTCCCGCGCCGCCTCTCAGCCACGTGTATGACTATATTCTGGCGAGTGACTTCCTCGTGCCGATGCAGTCTCCGGTGGAGAAGGCCGCCAACGCATAGCTTGGGCCCGGAGTTCCGGGAGCTGCTCAACTGTGCAGTAAAGTGCGGCCAGGATGTCGTGGTGATCCTGGCCGCATAATAGACAAATCGCGAACGCGCAATTTCGTTGGGGGAGGGGACTTAGGCCGCAGCTGCGGCGGCGGTGAAGTACTTCAGGAGTGCCTGCGCGGTGACAGTCGATGACGCCGGGTTCTGACCTGTAATGAGGCGGCCATCGACGACCGCAAACGGCTCCCAATTGCGCACCTTCTCAAAGGTTGCGCCAAGCCGCAGGAGTTCATCCTCCACAAGGAAGGGTACAACTTGTGTGAGCTGCACCGCGGTCTCTTCGCCGTCGGTAAAGCCGGTCACGTGTTTGCCTTTCACAAGCGGTTCGCCCTTGTACTTCACATGCCGCAGCACGCCGGGAGAATGGCACACCAATGCGATCGGCTTTCCAGAGTTGTAGAAAGACTCGAGGAGCGCAACCGACACAGCGCTCTCGGCAAGGTCCCACATGGGGCCGTGTCCCCCGGGGTAGAAGACGGTGTCATAATCCTCCGCCTTTACCGTTTCAAGTTTGACCGTGTTCGCCAGCGCTCGTTGCGCCGCGGC
>Ga0335073_10008549_pt1 | contig 14363 bp, 11 predicted proteins | sample Lox_Sample_22_FD_207093 | JGI IMG/M metagenome (GOLD analysis project Ga0335073, IMG submission 207093) | Soil microbial communities from Loxahatchee National Wildlife Refuge, Florida, United States - Lox_Sample_2.2 | ecosystem: Environmental > Terrestrial > Soil > Wetlands | place: USA... | reverse complement strand
AGAAGCCTCGTAGGGCCCATGCACGCCCTTGTGATCGCGCGGGCTCGCATTCCATGTGGAAGGCACAACCGCCTGGTAGTTCTTGATTTTCGCGTCTTTGATGACAATCCAGTGCGAGAGCGTTCCGCGCGGCGCTTCATGCGTGCCCACGCCTTCGACTTCGTGTGAAGGCAGTACCGGCTGGTTCCAGACGGTGTAATCGCCCTTGGCAATGTTGTCGATGAGCAGCTGCAGATGCTTTTGCGCCAGTTCCGCCAGCATGCAGGCGCGAATCGCGCGAGCGGCGTGACGGCCCAGAGTGGAGTGCAAAGCTGCAGGAGTGGCGCGCACTCCGCCGACGGCGGCAATTTTCTCGATGGCAAGATCTGCGTATTTGCGCGTCAATGCATGCCCCTGCGCGTATCCGATGAGCACTTGCGCCAGTGGTCCGACCTGCGCGGGTTCGTCGTTGTAGCGGGGAGCTTTGACCCACGAATATTTCTGTTCGCCGTCCCACCCGGTGAAAGCCGGTTCGGTCTCGCCTACCCATGGATGCAGCGGCTTGTCGCCTTGATAATAGGCATGCATCACATCTTCGGTGACCGACTGGCGGAAGACCGCATCGGATGCGGTCTGAAATCTCTTTACTCCGGCGAGGTCGGCTTCATGAATGTACCCGCCCGGAAGATCGTAAGACGTACCCTGCGAATCGAGCGGCAGATCGGGGACAGCAAGATAGTTGCGGACGCCGCTGCCAATCTTGAACCAATCCGGGTACATCGCCGCCACGGCGCAGACATCGACGAAGTAGACCTGCTGCACGAATTGGGTCACTTCCGCGAGCAGGGTGCGAATCAGTTCCAGCTTTTCCATGTTCAACGCGCTCTGATTGTCGAGGTCGATCGCGTTGGCGACTCCGCCCACGGTCAGATTTTGGATATGCGGCGTCTTCGAGCCAAGAATTCCCACGACTTGCAGTGCCTTGCGCTGATATTCCAACGCCTGTACGTAATGCGAGAAGGCGAGCAAATTAACATCGGGCGAAAGCCGCATCGCCGGATGTCCCCAATATCCGTTGGCGAAAATTCCGAGCTGGCCGCTGGCCGCGACGGCATTTACGCGATCCTGGGCAGCTTTCAGTTCATTGTGCGAGTTCCGCGTCCATGGAGATAGACCTTCCGCCAGCTTCGAAGTGGCTGCGGCATCGGCTTTCGGAATTTGCAACACATCGACCCAATCCAGCGCCGAGAGCTGGTAAAAATGCACAATGTGATCATGCAGAGCGTGAGCGATCAGAATCAGGTTGCGGATGTACTGCGCGTTGAGCGGCACCTCCAGCTTCAGCGCGTCCTCGACCGACCGCACGCTCGCCATGGCGTGCACGGTCGTGCAGACTCCGCAGAAACGTTGGGTGAAGAGCCAGGCATCGCGGGGATCGCGTCCGCGCAGGATTTTCTCGATGCCCCGCCACATCGTGCAGGATGCCCAGGCGTTGCTGACCGCGTTGTTCTCGACCTCCACGTCAATGCGGAGGTGGCCTTCAATGCGCGTGATCGGATCGATCGTGATACGTTGTGCCATAAGGTTTGCCGTTAATCCGAGCCAGCCGAGGCTTCGGATTCTTCCTCGCCGAAGTATCCAAACTTGAAGTAGCCCGTCCAGCGGATGTATGGCCGCCGGAAGCGGAAGTAGCTCGCCATGTCGTGCCACTCCTGCAGGGGAGCAGGCAGAATGGCTAGCCGCTTGACTGCAATGAGAAATCCCAAAATGCCCAGACAGCTGAAACCGAGCGAAACCAGAACCTCGACGGTTGCGGGAAAATACAACGCTTCAGGATTTGGGCGGAACGCCAGGGTTGTGGGACTGAAGCGATAGATCATCCCGCCAGCCGAGCTGAGCACATAGCCTACAAACATGAATCTCGGATTGCGCGCACGCACTGACTGAATCAGCAGCCAGCCGCCATACGAGATCAGAACTGTTTCCAGCCAGAACACGGCGGCGAATCGGTCGAAGTGAAAAGCCGTCCCGAGCGCGCCGCGGAAAACAATATCGAGCAGACGCAGCCCGAGCCATCCGAAAATCAGCCACGCGGTGATTCGTGCCGCCTCATCGAGAACGTCCATGTCCATGCCCCGCTTCCAGACGAGGCAGCAAAGCATGGTCGTACCCGCTACGCAGCCGAACGACATGAAGCATGCCGCTCCCAGATACAGCAGCGGTAGCCAGGGCGTCTGCCACAGCGGATGCACGCGCTCACCGGCCAGCAGCATCAGCGCGCCGAGAGAAGATTGATGCATTCCCGGCAGTAAATATGCCGCTGCGATGATCCACGGAAAGAAGTAGTGCAATCGTTTCTCAATGATCGTAACCACGGGCCGTAGGCGCGAATCGAAATACCACAGCCGTTCTAAAACCGGTGGAATATTTTCGACTGCGAGCGGAATCATCGCGTAAATCGACATACAGATCGCGACTTCGGCCAGCGGCGAATGCATGTTCCAGTTCCAGGGGAACAGCATCCAGTAGAAGTTCCAGGGACGGCCGGCATCGATGCCGAGCAACAGCAGTCCGCAGGCATAGGCCAGAAAACTGGTCAGCAGCGCCATGCGCATCAGCGAATGCATCCGCTTGCGGCGGAAGACCCAGGCGGCAATCCCAACCGCAAATGCGCCCGATCCGAGCGCAGTCAGCACCATCACATTGAATGTCTTCCAGATTCCCCAGCCATACGCGTCATTCATTCCGCTGACCGGGCCAAGCCCGGCGAGTTCCCGGTAGGCCGTCAGGACCAACGCAATCAGCACCAGCACCGAGAGACCCACAAAAAACGAATTGACGACCGGGAAGCCGAAAACCGGCACATAGCGTTCCCAGCGCTGATTGTTCTGGTTTTTCACTGTCGCTTGCATTGGGCTGCTCATAATTGCGCCCTCAATCCGGTCTGTTTTTCGCGCTCATGCGCTTCATCTTCGTGGCCCTTCACACTCTTGCGGATCACCTGCACGAGACCCGCGTAGAGAACCGCGGGCAACGCGAAGTATTGATAAAAGCGCCGCTGGTAGCGCAGCGTCCTGGCCGGAACCGATTCCGGCCCGAGTTCCGGCAGGCCAAGTTTTTCAAACGGCACATGAGACAGATACAGCGCTTGTGTGCCTCCGTTGTCGTGTTCTCCGTAAATTCGGTCCTGGTAGTAACGGCCTGGATTGTTCTGAATGCGCCGCTCGGCTTCCAGCAGCAACACCGACCGCGGTCCAAAGATCACGGCCCCCGTTGGACACACGCTGCTGCATCCCGGCTTCAGGCCTTTTTCTAGGCGATGCCGGCACAATTCGCACTTCGTGACGCGCGGATTGAATCCCACCCACTGGAAGCGCGGAACGTGATAGGGGCAGGTAATCGTGCAGTAGCGGCATCCGATGCACTTCTCCGGCGTCCATTCCACAACTCCAGACTCGGGATTCTTATGAAGAGCCTGGAAGGGGCATCCGGCGGCGCAGGCTGGGTCGAGACAATGCATGCACTGGCGCTTGACGAACGAAAACTCCGAACCATCTTCGGATTTGTACAGCTTGATGACGTTGCGCGTGAGATCATTCAGATCGGTCGGCGCCTGATGCAGAGAGTCGCCCCGCGTGTCGGGAGGCGTGTCGTTCGCTTCCGCGCAGGCGGCGACGCATGCTTTGCATCCGATGCAGACCGTCGCATCGTAGAGCAAGCCCACGGCTGCGCTTGGAACGGGGATCGGCTCCGCGGCTTTGAGGACGTCGGTGCCGACCGTCACCGCAACCGCGGCCGGCACTGCGCCTTTTCCCACACGGGTAAAAAGTTCTCGACGAGTGATGGCCATGTCAGGCCTCTTTCTTGTCGCTGGGCTTCTCGCCTGTTTTCGATTTCAGTTTTTCGGCGTATGCGATGTCGGCCGCCACTCGCGCCACGCCGGCCTCCGTGCTGCTCTGGAAACGCTGCGATGCGACCCACGCCGCACCTCCGACCGCTCCGGCTACCGCACCCACTACAGCCGCTGCGCCCATCTGTAGCTTCCCGGCGGTGCTGTAAATTGGCGGATACGTGTCCGGAGGAGTCGCTAAATGGATGGGCACCGTTTCAAACGTTCCCATCCTCCACACGACGTTCTTCTCGGTGCATCCCAGGCACGGCACGCCGATTCCGATCGGCCACACGCCGGGAATTTCGTTGAAGTGCCGGGTCGAGCACGAGGCATGCGTCACCGGACCCTTGCAACCAAGCTTGTAGAGGCACCAGCCTTTGCGATGGCCTTCGTCGCCGAAGGCTGTGGCGAATCTTCCCGCATCGAAATGAGCGCGACGGGGGCAGTTCTCGTGAATTACTCGTTCATAGGCAAACTTTGGACGATGAAATTCGTCCAGCTCCGGCAATCGGCCCATGGTCGCGTATTCCAGAACGAGCGCCAGCAAGTTGTAAGGATTTGGTGGGCAGCCGGGCAAATTGATGATCGGTTTCCCGGAAATCACCGAGTCGACGCCCATCGCTCCGGTGGGATTCGGATCGGCCGATGGCACGCCGCCCCACGAAGCGCACGACCCGATTGCGATCACCGCAGCTGCTTGCCCGGCTACGTCTTTGGCAATCTGGATTGCTGGCCGTCCCGCCAGCTCCATGAAAATGCCATCCTGATTGGCGGGAATCGATCCTTCGATCACCAGCACGTATTTGCCGGCATTCTCTTCGATCGCCGAATTGAGCGCCGCTTCGGCCTGCTTGCCAGAGGCAGCCATGAGAGTTTCGTGATAATCGAGCGAAATAATGTCGAGGATGAGGTGCGCCACGTCAGGTGCCGAAGTACGCAGCAGGGTCTCTGTGCATCCCGTGCAATCCTGGAAGTGCAGCCAGATTACCGACGGCCGGCGCGTCTTCCCGATCGCGCGCGCGACTTGCGCCAGGCTCGTTTTACTGGTCAGAGACAGTCCGACGGGCGCGGCGACCATTAAGGTTGAGCAAAGCTGCAGGAAATTCCGGCGCGACACTCCGGCTTTGCGAAGGTGGACCTCAATCGTTTCTTTTTCGCTTGTCTTCATGGACAAGCCTCCCATGGCAACTCGATTCGATACGCACACGACCACGCTGTCCTGGCCGTGGTCTCTAAGCCAGCTCGACCGCTGAATTTCCCGTGGTTCTATCCGCTCTGAAGGATGGGCAGCTCTGTGATTAGCGTCTCTGGTGTGGATCAGAATGAATTAAGACGGATGAAGTAGTGCTCGACCAGAGGGCCTCAGTTGTCTGCCGATGTCCTTTCCGAATAGGTGTGACGCACCTATCCAAAGCGAGCCGAATGCAGCGTTTATGCCTGATTGCAAAAGGGGACTCAGTGATTGCAGTCACGGAATGAGGTGATTTGAAACGATGCAAATGCTTCCACGAGCGACTTGTTGCGGAAATTTACAATGGATGTTGCAAGATAATACTGGAACAGGAAGGAACCTCCAATTTCGATGGGTCGCCTAAAACATAACCAGGGGGCGCCCCATGTCTCGCTGGGGTTGCGAGGCTTCATTGTCTACGTCTGATGTGGAAGGTGTTATTTCGCGCTTGCGGGTTTGATCGTGTCGGCAGATTTCTGCAGCGAGTCGATCGTATTTCCGTCGAGTTGATATAGAGTCGGATCGCCATCGCGCTTCGCGATGCAATCATTTCCAGACCTTGCGATCGAGACTTTCTCCACTTTTTTGCCGTTATCGGAACTGACGATAATTTCCGCAGCAGGGCTGGTAAATCCCGAATCAACCAGCTTACTCGCCGAAAGATCGCGCAATGATGAGACGAAATCTTGTGCAGAGATTGCATCCATCTTCTTTCCGTTCGACCACCAGTCTGCACCCGACCGGCTCAGGAACAGGGCCTTCGATCCATTGTGCATCTCGATCTTGTCGGGATCGGCGAATCCGAAATCGAAAACTTTCTTATTGCGGAAATCGTCGAGACCTTTGTCCAGGGCCTGACCGAGGCTCGAATCCACTTTATATTCGCCCTCGACGACACTCGATTTCGCGTAATACGTGTCTTTGTCCTTACGAACCTGCAGTTCCTGTGTGCCGGCGAGATCTGTGACCTTGGCGGTCGCAACTGGAGTGCCATGCGCGAACGCCGAAGCCGCATCTTTCGCACTGGCGTCCGATCCGCCGATGTCCATGCGCGCGTCAGTAAGCTTTTGCACCAGATTCCCAACCTCGAATGTGTCCGCGCGCAGCGGCTTCGGCTTCAAAATCTGCCATTCATCTTTATCGCGTCCAAATTCGATCGTCTGATTATTTTTGACCAGATCCAATCGTGTGATCTTGTCGGCGGCCGCGGTCAGCAGTCGTTTATCGCGAAGATCGTTGACGGATTTATCAAAGCTGGTCTTGTTGTAGCTGGCAATCGTGAATACTCGCGGATCGCCGGTCAGCATGGCATAAGCTGCGCTACCGGTCGGCGTGTCATCGCCAATCAAAAGCTTCTGATTCTTGCTGTCTTTTTCTGTGAGATCGACTTCGATTGCAGGTTGAGCTAGGCCGTAAGCATTCAGATCGGAGGCCTTATCTTCCACGACGCGCTCGGACTGCAAAGAAGAAAGCGTCGAAACCATGCTCGAAACCATGCTCTGATCGGCGCTCAGCTTCTTCGGTTCGGTGATCTGCCAGGACCCGGAGCCATCCTTGGCCAGCATGATTGCGGGGGTGTCTTTCTTTTTTAGATCGACTCGCGTGATCGAAGCTTCGTCCAATTTGAGGATCGCGGGGCTGCTATCGGCCGAAACGGTCGTTTCCTCTTTCGGTTTCCGATGCTCCGACCAATAAAGCGTGCCCATCAGCGCGAGCAGTACGACAGTAGAAACAATCAGACTCCGGAGTTTCATAAATTAAGAACCCTATAAAAGCAGGTCCCTCGACTACGCAAAATTGCCAAAACCGGCAATCTTGCTCCGCTCGGGACGACAACCATTTGGACTTCGCGAAACGTCTTTGGCGCGCCCAAGAGCTTGCCGCTATCTCCGCTTCCACCACACGGCGATGCCGCCGATCACCACGATCCCGGGCAGCAGGAACTGGCTCGTGACCGTGACCCAATTCATCTGCGCTCCGGTCATGGTAATTCGCCGATCGTCCTGCGGCTTGGGACGAATCGAAATCAGATCTTCATCCGACGCCAGCCAGTTGATCGTGTTCAGCGCAAGATCGCTGTTGCCGTTGAAATTGATGAACCGATTCGCCGCCCAGGTGGAACCGCCAACTACCACAAATCGTCCCTGAGAATTCTCTTTCCCGGTGTTATAGGTTCCGGCGGCGGCCAGCGTCAGCGGGCCCTTCACGTTCTTAGGATCATTCACGTTCACCTTGGGCGAACTCAGATTATCCGTTGCCAGGCTTGTGCTTGACGAATCGAACATCTTCTCGACGCTCGTCTTGTCGGTATTCTTGATTTCGAGCGAACGCGACAGCGGAAAGCCGGTAGCCTCGCCTTTCATTTCGTTGACAATCGGCTGCGTGCCGTAATTCGTGACCAAGGCCACCTGCGGACCAAGGCCGGCGATCTGCCCAATCGGATTCAGGTCGAGGACCAGATTCTTCTGTACTGTCACGCCCCAGCTTTGCAAAAGGTTCGTCAGAGCGTCGTTGTCGGCGATCTCCTCTTGCCCCAGCTTCAGCGGCGGATCGAGCATGAACAGCGCGCGTCCGCCATCTTCCACATACTTCTTGATGGCATCGACTTCCGGCTGTTCGTAATTGCGCGTCGGCCCGGCAAGGACCAGGGTCGTGCAATCGCTCGGAACCTCAGCCTTTGTCAGCAGATCGACGGCCTTGGTCTCGTAATCATCTTTTCCCAACAGATCTTTGAAGCGCGACAGCCCTTCGCGATCGCTGTCGTCGAGCTGATGCTCGCCGCTGCCTTGCACAAAGCAAACTGTACGCGTCGTGTTCTTCAGATCGCGAATGATGGCGCCGGTGATCCCCTCCTCGGTCATGTCCTTGGCGATTTCCTTTCTGTCGCCAATCTGCACCAGCGCTGTTCCGAGGTTACGAATGCCCGCCGCTCGGGTCTCCTGAGGATCTTTATCGGGATCAACGTACTTAACCTGAACTTTGGGCGACAGGTTCTTGTATTCATCGAGCAGGTCGCGGCCGTCGCGGAATTGCGTGCTCTGCTGGAAGTAGGTAATCGTCGCGTCCTGCCTGAGTCCTTTGACGATCTTCGCCGTCTGCTCCGACAAGCTATAGCGCTTGTTCGAAGTCGAATCGTAAGACTTGTTATATCGATCAGCGAGCACATTCGCGACTACCACCACGGCCACTACGATTAGAATGTAAGTGGTCGCGTATGCCAGATATTTTGTCTGTCTTGCCCTAATCCACTGGCTTGCCATTTATGACCTCCACCGCAGGGACTCCATCGATCGTGCCGTGAAAAACAGCCCCAAGAAAATCACCGCTGCATAAAAAATCGCGTCTTTCGAGTTGAGAACTCCGCGTGCGAACGATTCGAAGTGCGTTACCACCGACAAATACGCAAACACCCGCGCCCAGGTCGCCATCTCGAACTCGCCCACCCATCCCACGACCCAGAGCAGGATGCAGACGCCAAACGTCGCTGCTCCGGCGATGATCTGATTCTTGGTGAGCGTCGAAATGAATGTCCCGATCGCCAGCAGCCCGCCTGCCTGCAACAGCAGGCCGAGATACCCGATCAGCAGGGGCTTCCAGTCCGGATTGCCGTAGCGGAAAAGGAATGCGAAATTCACCGCCGTAAACAGCAGCAGACAGGAATACATGATGAGCGCCGCCATCCACTTGCCGACGATGATCTCCAGGTCGCGCACCGGCGAAGTCGCCAGCAATTCGATCGTCCCGGTTCGCTTCTCTTCGGCAAACAGCCGCATTGTGATCATGGGAATGAAGAACAATCCGATGACGCTGACATTCGACAGCAGCGGCCGAATGATCTGCTCATTGATGTTCATCGGCATCGATTGCCCGCGCATCTGCATCTCGATTCCTTCGAACACGAAGAAGCGCACTGCCGTCCAGAAGAAATATCCGAAGATCAGGCCGAACATCGTCAGCAGGAGATACGCGACCGGCGACGCGAAATAGCTGCCCAGTTCCTTCCTGCAAATCACCCATGCATTTCTCATTGCAACACCTCCTGCGGCGCGGCCTTCTCCGCGTCAGTGGACGCTTCACTCCCGGTGAGTTGCAGGAATATTTCTTCCAGACTCATGGCCGTCGGCCGCAGTTCATTCAGATCCCATCCGGCCTGCACGACGGCGCGCGCCAGATCGCCGCGCACCAGCCGTCCTTTCTCACTTTCGACTTCGAATACCGCTTGCGTATCGCCTTGCCGCTTGCACAATACCTGGCTTACCCCCGCGACCTGCTTTAATTTGTGCTGCACGATCGCGTTGTCGAGCGGGCCAGTCCTGGCGGCGATTTCAAGCACCACCGACTCTGCCCCGCGGGCACGTGCCTGCAGATTGCGCACCGAATCCGTCGCGACCAGCTTTCCTTTGTTGATGATGATCACCTGCTCGCAGGTCTGCTCGACTTCCGGCAGAATGTGCGTGCTCAAAATGATGGTGTGCTCGCCGGCGAGATCTTTAATCAGATCGCGAGTTTCATTGATCTGCTTTGGATCGAGACCGGCAGTCGGCTCATCCAGAACCAGCACGTCGGGATTGTGAATAATAGCCTGAGCCAATCCAACGCGCTGCCGATATCCTTTTGAGAGCTTGCCAAGCAGCTTATTTTTTACATCGGCAATCGCGCAGCGCTCACACACGTAATCCACGCGCTTCTGCAGATTCGCCCCGGACAAGCCTTTCAGCTTGCCCACGAAGCGCAGATATTCCAAGGTCTCCATCTCGGGATAAATCGGCGGCGTCTCGGGCAGATAGCCGATTCGTTTCTTCACCTCGAGCGGTTGCTCGAGCACGTCGAATCCAGCCACCATCGCGGTTCCCGCCGAAGGAGGCAGAAAACAGGTCAGCATGCGCATGGTCGTTGTTTTGCCGGCTCCGTTGGGGCCGAGAAACCCAACGATCTGGCCTTTGGCTACTTCAAATGAAATTTGATCGACGGCAATAGTGCGCGCGTAGCGTTTGGTAAGGTCTGTGACTTTGATCATATTTTCCCGCCGGCAACGCGAGAGTTTCAACGTTGGGCCGAACCAGCTTTAAAGCGTGGGATGCATCTATCTTAAGAACGGGTGTTCGGGTCTGTCAATTTTGTGGGAAATAATTTTCGTCCTAAAAGGCGAGGGTGCCCCATGTCTCGCCGGTTTTGCGAGAAATGGGAGTATGCTAAGCCGCACGGCGAACTTTAGCCTAGCTCTTCATCTCCTGCCGAATTCGCGCATATCCGGGCTTGAGCTTTTTGTAAATAAAATCGCAACGTTCGCCGTAAGGCAAGAACGCGCTCTTCATCGCATTAATCGTAATTTTTTCAAAATCGTCGAGCGTGAGCCCGAAGGTTCGTGCAGCTGCTTCGAATTCCTGCGTCATGCTCGTATTGCTCATCAGACGGTTGTCGGTGTTCAGCGTGACCCGAAACTTCTCCCGGTACAGAATCTTAAATGGATGTTGCTCCAAGCTCGGCGTCGCCCCGGTATGTACATTGCTGAGCAGACAGATTTCCAGCGGTATCCGCTTATCCAGCACATACTGGGCAAGATCGCCTAATTTGACGACCCCACCTTCCGCCACGGCAATATCGTCAATCAGCCGCGTTCCGTGCCCGATGCGGTGCGCGCCGCAATATTGAATCGCCTGCCAGATTGATTCCTTGCCGAATCCTTCGCCAGCGTGAATCGTGATATTGAAATTTTCCCGCTGAATGTAATGGAACGCGTCGACGTGCTTCTTCGGCGGATATCCGCCCTCCTCGCCGGCCAGATCGAAACCAACCACGCCCCGCGCGCGAAAGTCGACCGCGAGCTCCGCCATTTCCAGCGAGACATTCATATTGCGCATGGCGCAGATGATCAATCCTGAACGCACCCCGAAATCGCGCTGACCGCGCGCGAGTCCCTTCAGCACGGCCGCCACGACTTGTTGATGCGTAAGGCCGTTCTTCGTATGAAATAGCGGAGCGAATCGCGTTTCGAAATACACGACGCCGTCTCTGTGCAGATCTTCCGCCTGCTCATACGCCACAAGCTCCAGCGCCTCTTCGGTTTGCATCACCGCAATCGTGTGCGCGAATCCTTCGAGATATTTCGCCAGGCTGCCCTGCCTCGCGCCCTGATGAAACCACTGTGCCAACGCTTCAGGATCGCTGGTCGGAAGGCCGGTGTAGCCCGACTCCCGAGCGAGTTCAACGACTGTCTGCGGCCGCAACACTCCGTCCAGATGCTCATGCAACAGCACCTTGGGCGAACGCTGGAGTAGAGATCGATCGAGTTTCATAACGGCGCTCTAATACAGAATTTTATCCGGCTTCTCCTGCCAAGCGCGAAACGCGGCCAGAGCCTCGTCGCGCATCATGTGGATCATCGGGATTTTCCGCTCTGCCAGCGGCTCGCCAAACTCGCGGTAGATGAACGAATCGTCGAATCCAATTTTGGATGCATCGCCGGCGACGTTTCCAAAATAGATGCGTGAGAGGTGCGCCCAGTAAATCGCGCCTAAGCACATCGGGCAGGGTTCGCAGGATGTATAAATCTCGCAGTTCCGTAGAGAGAAGTTGCCCAGCTTGGAACAGGCCGCGCGAATTGCGACGACTTCGGCGTGTGCCGTGGGATCGTTCGCTGCTGTCACGCAGTTCACGCCTTCGGCAATGACGCTGCCGTCCTTGACGATGACCGCCCCGAACGGTCCGCCAGTTCCGCGGCGGACATTCTCAAGCGACAGCTGAATGGCCCGCGCCATAAAGGATTTGTCCATGTGAGTCGCTCCCCTGGGCGCCCACTTCTCCTCTTGGGAAAAAGTGAGGATTTTTGCATTGGCAGAAAAACCGAATCCGCGTGGATTCGTCAACCTGGACTGACTCGCCGCGGCTTCCGCTGAGACCCGAGTATAGACGGCAATGTCCATTGCTCGTCAAAGCCCCTCCCGCCAGACGACTGGGACGCCCATGCAAACGCATTTCGCAAATCCGATATTTTAAGAGAGAATATTGCAGCGCGTGAGAGACAATATTGCGGCACGCTTTGCCAGCGATGGCCAGATGAATATCTCCGCTTTCTGCCAGCATTTTGAAAAGCTGTTTGGCGCTTCTCCGCGTGTCTACCGCGCGCCCGGCCGGGTCAATGTCATCGGCGAGCACACCGACTACAACGACGGCTTCGTCATGCCGGCCGCGATTGAGTTCTCCACAAACGTAGGCATCGCGCCCCGGCCCGATCGCAAGATAGCCATTCATTCTCGGCAGTTTCCTGATCACTCCTCATTCGAACTGGACCACATTCCACGGCGCCGTACGGGGTCGTGGTGCGACTACGTCATTGGCGTTGCTCGCGAACTGCAGCAACGCGCAATTCCGCTTTCCGGTTCGAATATGCTGGTGCAGGGCGAGGTCCCGATCGGGTCGGGCCTCAGTTCCTCCGCCGCGCTCGAAGTGGCTTCCGCGTGCGCCCTGCTTGGCCAAGCCGGATCCGAAATGCCCGGCCCGGAGATCGCCAAGCTGTGCCGGCAGGCGGAAAACAATTTCGTCGGCGCCCGCGTCGGCATCATGGATCAGTTCGTTTCCTGCATGGGAAAGGCAGGGCACGCAATTCTTCTCGATTGCCGCAGCCTCGACTTCCAGTTCGTCCCGATTCCAAACGGAGTAGAGTTGGTCATTTGCAATACGATGGTCAAACACGACCACGCGGCCGGAACCTACAATTCGCGCCGCGCCGAATGCGAAGAAGGCGTCAGAATCCTGGCGCGACGCAATCCGGCAATCCACGCCTTGCGCGATGTCTCGGTTGAAATGCTGAAGCAGTACGCCAATGATCTTCCTCCGATCATTCTGAAACGATGCTCGCATGTGATATACGAAAACCAGCGGACTCTCGATGCCGCCCGCGCCTTGGCTATCGGAGACCTTGTCGGGGTAAGCGAGCTGATGCGCGCCTCTCACGCCAGCCTGCGCGACCTGTACGAGGTCAGCTCCCGCGAACTCGACATCATGGTCGACGCTGCCCAGGGCCTGCCAGGCTTTATCGGAGGCCGCATGACCGGTGGCGGTTTCGGCGGCTGCACGGTGAATCTGGTACGCGAGGAAAATGCCAGGGATTTCGCCGAAAAGATTGCCGAGCGTTATCGTGTAGCGACCGGCATCGAGTCTCAAACGTACATTTGCGCCGCCGAGGACGGCGCGCAGGAGATAACGCACGCCTGATCGTCCGCGCGGCCCTGCTCCCTGCTACACTGTTTCGCGATTCTGAGGCGCAGAGCCGCGAAGCTCCGAATGACCGCCAAATTCTCCTTTACGGCTGAACTAATCGCCGAGTTTCTCGGAACGTTCGTCTTAATTCTCTTCGGTACAGGCGTTGTCGCCATGGTCGTATTGTTTCCGACGAACAATCCCGGCGAAACCATTCATGGCGGCTTTACCAACATCACGCTCGGCTGGGGACTCGCCGTCACCATGGGCATCTACATTGCGGGCAAAGTCTCAGGCGCGCATCTGAATCCTGCGGTCACCTTGGCATTCGCCGTTTTCCGCGGATTCCCCTGGCGTAAGGTGTTGCCCTACTCGATCGCGCAAACCGCCGGAGCATTTGCCGCAGCTGCCCTGGTTTTCGCCGATTATGCGCCGGCGTTTCATCGCATCGATCCGCAACTGGAGCGCACGGCGGGAGTCTTCACCACGTTCCCTGCATTTCCCAACTTGCCGCAGGCAGGATTCCTCGATCAACTGATCGGAACCGGCCTGCTGGTGCTGATGATTTTTGCCATCATTGACGAATTCAACGCGCCGCCGGGCGCGAATCTGGCGCCCGCGCTTATCGGCCTTGTAGTTGTCGCGATCGGAATGAGTTTCGGAGGTATGCACGGATACCCAATCAATCCCGCGCGCGATTTCGGCCCGCGCCTGTTTACCGTGGTGGCGGGTTTTCGCGACAACGGGCTGACGGATGGCACCCACGTCTGGTGGATTCCGATCGTAGCGCCACTTCTGGGAGGCTTGGCCGGCGCGGCGTTATATGACTTCGGCATTCGCCGATTTCTGCTGAGATCGGCGGTGATCAGCAAAATTGGCGCCGATATCAAAGACGCACCAGAACTCTCGGCAAAGTGAAGCGAGGCTTGATCCTCGCCAAGCGATTCTGGAGGAAGCAGAGAACGATGAGGTCATCCCGACCCAGCCGCGAAGCGGCGGGATATGTTAGCCCCGGGCGCAAGCCCGGGGCAGCGGCCGCAGAATAGGCTCAAGCCCTGTAGG
>Ga0335073_10008548_pt1 | contig 14364 bp, 12 predicted proteins | sample Lox_Sample_22_FD_207093 | JGI IMG/M metagenome (GOLD analysis project Ga0335073, IMG submission 207093) | Soil microbial communities from Loxahatchee National Wildlife Refuge, Florida, United States - Lox_Sample_2.2 | ecosystem: Environmental > Terrestrial > Soil > Wetlands | place: USA... | reverse complement strand
GCTATACCCTTCGCGAATCAAAGGATTCGGGTCGGTGCCAATAAGCGGGTTTACATATTGGCTCAAGGGAAGTTCCGATCCGGCGATTGCCGCAAGCGGGACCCCTGAGTATAAGGTGATTGTTGCAATGAATGGAATGAAGCCGGTTCTCATAATTGATTGGAAGCGCCGTAATGGTTCGGCGCAGGAAGACAAGTCGTTCATGATATCCGTGATGATATATATAGTGGGTGAACTGGCAACATTGGTTACAGCGGAATGTGGGATTTTTTCCCAGAGACGAACGCGGCGGATCCCCGGCCGCCAAGGGGGAAAGTTAAGTAAAAACACGTGTGTGGGTTTTTTACGATTTAACTTTGCTTAACGAAATGCTAAACTTTTTGTTTCGTTTGTTGGAATGACCCGCTTTTGCAGGGGAATCGGCGGATTCGAGCTTAACGAGCGACGAGGGCCTTTGGGCAAAGAAGCTTAGTTTTTCCCTGAATTTCGGCTCAACAAATTTAGCTTCAATGGGACTTTCGCAGCCGCCTGAACTCGGGTAAAGGGTTCCAGATTCGAAAATTTTTATCCATAAATAAAGAAGGCCAGAATACATCGTGTTGCGATATAAATCCAGCGAAAAAATCCTGCGCATTATAAGTGCCATGAATGAACATGGATGCCATGAGTGGTAACGCACGCGCCAACGGCGCGTGCCTGTTGGCATTCATGGCACTCATCTTCATTCATGCTCAATCTGGCACTGATTTGGTTGACATTTGCCTCATTCAATGGAAAAATTTTTAAACGCGTCACAGTTTCGGAACAGGACATTGCGGCGCTATCCATTGTGGCAGAGAAAGACGATTATTTATTAGACGTATTGGTTGACCTGGGCCTTCTTACGGCCGAGCAATTGGAGAAGGCGCGAGCCGAAGCGGCGGCGTCAAACGTGGGCGTCATTGATTTGTTGCTGGCCAACAAAATCATCAAACCCGCCGACGTCATCCAGGCCAAAGCGGCGCAGTTTGGCGCGGAAGTCATCCAGCTTTCCGGGATGAAAATTCCGGACGACGTCATCGCCATCATTCCCCGGCATTTGGCAAAAAAATACCGCGTCATTCCCGTTTTCAAAGGCGACGGCAAAGTGGCCGTGGCGACTTCGGACCCGTCGGATTTGAATACGACCGATACGCTCGCGCACCTGCTGAACGCGGAAATTGAATTGCGTGTCGCCTCGGAGCAGGACATCGAGTCCGCGTTGAATCGTTATTACGGCACCACCACCAGCGGCACAGGAGCCGCCAAGGGCGCCATCGACCAGGCGGTCATCGAATTGACCCAGAGCGACGTCGCCGCGCCGGGGACTGTCGATGGCGAACTCGAAACTGCTGATGACGACGCGCCGCTCATCAAACTCGTCAATCAAATCATTGTCGATGCTTTCAAAATGCGGGCTTCCGATATTCATTTGGAGCCCATGGGCAAGCGATTCCGATTAAGGTATCGCATTGATGGCGTGATGCAGGAGATGAAGAGTCCTCCCAAACGCCTGCAGGCGGCCATCATTGCGCGTTTGAAACTTCAGTCCAACATGTCCATTTCCGAGCACCGGATTCCGCAAGACGGACGCATCCAGTCCAAAGTGGGATCCAAGCTCATCGACCTCCGTGTCTCATGCCTGCCAACCAGTCACGGTGAAAGCATAGTCATGCGTATTTTGGACAAGGAAGGCCTGCGGCTGGGCTTGCCCGAACTGGGATTTTTCACTGACGACCAGCAAAAATTCGAGCGCATGATTGCCCTGCCGGACGGCATTTTGCTGGTCACTGGTCCGACCGGTTCGGGCAAAACGACGACGCTTTATTCCTGCCTCCACTTCATTAACCGTCCGGACCGAAAAATCATCACGGTCGAAGACCCTGTCGAATATGTCCTGGCCGGCATCAACCAGGTGCAGGTCGCCGAAGCCGTGGGCCTGAACTTTGCCGCCGCCCTCCGGTCCATCCTGCGCCAGGCGCCCAACGTCGTGATGATTGGTGAAATTCGTGACGTCGAGACCGCGACCATCGCCATCAACGCCTCACTCACCGGCCATTTGGTTTTTTCCACGCTCCATACCAACGACGCCCCCAGCGCCGTCACTCGTCTGGTGGACATTGGAGTCAAGCCATTCCTGGTCGCCTCCTCCTGCCGCTGCCTCATGGCACAACGCCTCGTTCGAAAAATTTGCAAGAAATGCGGCCAGCCCTTTACACCGCCGGACAATGAGTTGCGGGCGCTCGGCATCAGCCCGGACATGCTGCAAGGCGCCAATGCCATGAAAGGCCGCGGCTGCGCCGATTGCAGCGGCACCGGTTGCCGCGGGCGCATGGGCATTTTCGAAATCTTTGTCATTGATGACGAAGCCCGGAAACTAATTTATGACCAGGCCCCGTCCTCGGTCCTCCGGGCCCGCGCCCGCGAAATGGGCATGAGAACCCTCCGTGAAGACGGCATCCGCAAAGTCCTGGCCGGAATCACAACGGCCGAAGAAGTGATTCGTTCAACGGTGGGGGATGAAGCGTGATGAAGCGGTTTGCCGATTGTCGAAATGAAGGTCCCGTTTGTCTCATATGTCCCGTAGGTCCCATTTGTGGACCCTCTAAATTGGGGGCGAAGATTTTTTAACAGTATATGTCCTACGCAATGTCAGATTTGTTGCAGTTGACCGTGTCCGAGGGCGCGTCGGATTTGCATATCCGTTGCAACACCCCGCCGGTCATCCGCGTCCACGGTATTTTGCATCGGGTCGAAGGCCCCTCGCTCAAGCCGGAGGACACCGAGGAATTGATGCGGAGCATCACTTCGGAAGAACATATCCAAAGCACGCGCGAGCGCGGCGGCGCCGACTTTGGTTTTGCCTTTGGCGACGCGGCGCGTTTCCGCGTGAGCGTCTTCAAGGAAAAGGGAAACTTCGGCCTGGTCCTTCGCCAGATTCCCAACAAGTTGCTCACGATGGAGCAAATCGGCATTCCGCCCAGCGTCAAAGAATTACTCTACAAGCCCCGTGGCCTTGTCCTGGTCACCGGCCCAACCGGTTCGGGCAAGACCACCACGCTGGCATCGATGCTCAATATCATCAACGAAGAGCGCGATGAGGCCCACATCATCACCATCGAAGACCCCATCGAGTACTATCACAAACATAAAAAGGCACTGGTGACTCAGCGCGAGATAGGGGTGGACGTCCCGAATTTTGCCGAGGGACTGCGCCGCGCGCTGCGGCAGGACCCGGACATCATTCTCGTCGGCGAAATGCGCGACCTTGAAACCATCGAGGCGGCCATTACCGCGGCGGAAACGGGCCACCTTGTCTTTGGCACACTGCACACCACCGGCGCGGCCAAGACCATTGACCGTATCACCAACGCCTTCCCGACCAATCAGCAGGAAATGGTGCGCATCCAGCTTTCCACAGTCATGCAGGCGGTCATTTCACAATTGTTGATTCCGCGAGTTGACAAACCGGGCCGGGTGGCCGTATTTGAGATTATGATCAACACGCCTTCCATCGCCGCGCTCATCCGCGACAACAAAACCTTCCGTATCCAATCGGACATTCAGACTGGCGCGAAATGGGGCATGGTTACGCTTGACTCGTTCCTCATCGACAAGTATCAGCAGGGCATGATTTCGCGCGAGGAAGTTATTACCAAAGCGCAGGACGCCACGACCATGCAGCAAAAGTTGCAGGAACTGGAATTGGCCGCGGCCATGGCCCAAAGCGGCGAAGCAAAGAAAAAGTAATTCATCATGCCAGACGAAGTTTCAGACCCATTACTGTCCCTGGTCAAGGAAAACGGGCTGATTGACGACCTCCAATACGAAGAAGTCGCCGCCGAGTTCAAGCGCAGCGCCACACCCATCGTCCAGCTTTTGCAGGACTTCGGCATCATGAGCCTGGACGACATCCTGCGGGTCATCGCCAACCACATGGGCGCTCAGGTCGTTTCAGTTCGCGATCGTGAATTCCCGCCCGACCTCCTCAAAATTATTCCGGCCAACGTCGCCCGCATGTACCAGTGTATTCCCGTCGGCGCCGACAACGGCACCGTCCAGATCGCCCTGGCGGATCCTCTGGACCCGGCCCGCGCGGACGAAATCCAGTTCGCCATCAAAAAGGACGTGCAGGTGGTCGTGGCCGACCCGGCCGAAATTCAAAAAGCCATTGACCGTCTTTATGGCATGGAGACCGGCGACTTTTCGGAGATTCTCAAGGAACTTGGCGAGGACGAAGACCTTACCCGCGAAGCCGCCGAAGCCGCCGAGAATGCCCAGGCCGCCGAGGAAGCCGCCAACGCCGCCCCCATCATCAAATTTGTAAACGTCGTGTTGTTCCAGGCCATCCAGGACCGCGCGAGTGACATTCATTTTGAGCCGTTCGAAACGGAATTTCGCATCCGCTATCGCGTGGACGGCGCGCTCTATGAAATGTCGCCTCCGCCCAAGCACCTGGCGTTGCCGGTTATCTCGCGCATTAAAGTCATGTCCGGCCTCAACATTTCCGAACGGCGTTTGCCGCAGGACGGGCGCATCAATTTCACCGCGGGAAACCGGCACATTGACCTGCGCGTTTCCACGCTGCCAACCCAGTTCGGTGAATCGGTCGTGCTCCGCGTTCTGGACCGCGCGGCCGTCAACCTGGACATCGAGACCCTCGGCTTCCCCAAATACATCCACGATTTTGTCAGCGACGCCATTCAGCGTCCCAACGGCATCTTCGTTGTGACGGGCCCCACCGGTTCAGGCAAGACGACAACACTTTACTCGTGCCTGCGTCGAGTCAATACCATTGATTCAAAGCTGCTGACGGCTGAGGACCCGGTGGAATACGATATTGAAGGCATCATGCAGGTAGCCATCAATGAGGGCGCCGGCCTGACCTTTGCCAAGTCATTGAGGTCATTTTTGCGCCAGGACCCGGACATCATCATGGTGGGTGAAATCCGTGACCTTGAGACAGCGCAGATTGCGGTGCAGGCGTCCCTGACCGGCCACCTGGTCATGAGCACACTGCACACAAACGACGCGCCCGGCGCCGTCACCCGTCTCATTGACATGGGCCTGGAACCCTTCCTCATATCCTCCAGTTTGACCTCCGTCCTCGCGCAACGGCTCGTCCGCACCATCTGCAAGAATTGCCGCACCACCTTCGAACCCACAGAGGAACAATTGTCGCTCTTGAACCTCTCGCCGCACGATTTGGGCGATAAAGTCTTTCATTACGGCCGTGGCTGTTCCACCTGCAATGACACCGGGTACAAGGGCCGAAAAGGCATCTTCGAGTTGCTCGTGGTGTCCGAACCCATCCGCACGCTCATTAACGAGCGGGCTCCCACTGTCGTCCTCCGGCAAAAAGCCGTCGAGCTCGGCATGGTCACCTTGCGTGAAGACGGCTTGCGTGGCATCTTCGAAGGTGATACAACTATTGAAGAAGTCGTAAAATATACGTGAGCGTTGCCCGCCACCCTTGTCCTAACAACTGATAAGCCTATATGAAACTGAGCGCCGGCGCACCGAAGCATGGGAACAATGAATCGTTCCCCCGGGCCCTCTGCTCCGCCGCTCGGACAACCCATTGAGTTATGCCAAAATATAGTTATATAGCCCTTGACAATCGCGGCCAGGAATCCAAAGGAGTCATTGAGGCCGCCAGCCAGAACGAGGCCATCGGCCGCGTCAAGGACATGCAGTTGTTTCCCACCAAAATCATCGAGGCCGACAAAGTCAAGGAAAAGGGCGCCGCCAAAAAAGCCAAGGCCGCGCCGGGCGCCAGGAAGAAAAAAAGCGCGATGGATATCGAGATCAAGATTCCATTCCTCAGCGGTCGCGTAAAACCCAAGGTCCTCACTACCTTTACCCGCCAGTTGGCGACACTCGTTGACGCCGGCCTGCCGCTCCTGCGCGGACTGCGTGTTCTCGAAAAACAGGAGCGCAACCGCACCCTGAAAAATATCCTGGGCGAATTGTCGCTCTCCATTGAAGGCGGCAGCACGTTTTCCGAGGCCCTGGCGCAGCACCCGAAAATTTTTAATCGCCTCTTCGTCAACATGGTCAAGGCCGGCGAACTGGGTGGTGTGCTCGAAGTCGTGCTCAAGCGTCTCGCGGAATTTTCCGAAAAGGCGCAAAAAATTAAAGGCAAGGTCAAGGCGGCCATGTTTTATCCCACGGCGGTCCTCATCGTCGCCGTTGGCATTCTGACTCTCCTGATGGTGTTCGTCATTCCGAGATTTCGTGACGTGTTCGCCGGCATGGGCATGCAATTGCCCGGGTTCACCCTCTTTGTTTTGGACGTGAGCGAAATGGTCAAGGACCACTGCCTCAAAACTCTCGGCATCCTCGCGGTATGCGTCGTCATCTTTTTAATCATCATCAATAAAACCAAACTCGGCCGTTTGATTTGGGACAAATTTAAACTCAAGGTTCCGGTTTTCGGGCCGGTCGTGAGCAAAGTTTCGATTGGCCGTTTCACCCGCACACTGGGCACGCTCGTGAGCAGCGGCGTTCCGATTTTGCAGGCCCTGACGATTGTCAAGGAAACCGCCGGCAATGTCATCATTGCCAACGCCATTACCGGCGTGCACGAAAGTGTCAAGGAAGGCGAAACCATCACCGCGCCCCTCGAAGCTTCCGGCGTATTTCCTCCCATGGTTGTCAGCATGGTCGACGTCGGCGAACAAACCGGCGCCCTCCCCGAAATGCTCCTGCGCATCGCCGACAACTATGACGAAGAAGTCGACAACGCCGTCTCAGCCATGACCTCACTTTTGGAGCCGATCATGATCGTCTTCCTGGCGGTCATCGTAGGCAGCATCGTCATCGCCATGTTCCTGCCCCTCATCGCCATGATCGGCAACCTCAGCAGCGATAGCGGCGGCGGCGGCGGAGATTAGAATCGCGGATTGCGGGCGCATTTGCCGGGCATTTTTCGTTTAGGTCCTATAGGTCATATAGGACCTATATATTTTAGCCAGGGCCTGTCGGACGTCTCCGAAAACGCGCCTTTTTCGCTATATTCCTTGCCAAAAAACCCCTAAATAAATAACCTGTTGACAAAAAGGCCCGACATGTGTACATACATTGTAATAACATTGCATAGGCGTTTGCTTTACAGTTGGCTTCGCTATGGAGTTTGATTGGAACAACACGCCTTTTGAAATGGATGGTTCTTTGACTCAGCGCGAAATCGAGGAGTCCTTTGAGGATCCTTTTGCCATTCGGCTGTTGCCCGACTCGTCGCGGTTTAGCGTCCAGGCGCGGTTCTTTAACCTGGGCATTTCCGCTGCCGGCATCGGCATCTTTAGCGTCTATCGCACCAATGGCCGTATGGTCCGTGTTCTATCGGCCCGCGCCTTCGAACCGGAAGAACAATTTTTTTATCAGCGCAAAGTGAATCAAACGTTGCAGTAAATGAGTGGAGCGGGCTACCAGCCTGCTCGCCGTGCAAGTGAATTAAAATGCGTGCCTTTGCAAAATGGGAAGACGTCCCGCTCTTCGACAACGAAGAAAGCGAGGCTGAGTTTTGGTCGGAGAATCGTCCCGACCTGCGCCTGATGGAGGCCGCAGTCGCCGGAGGTTCGGACGCCGAATCGATCACCATCACGCTGCGGATGGATCCGCGCATGTTGGCCCGCATCAAACGCCTGGCCCGCTCGCGTTACCTGAACTATCAAAGCATGATCAAGCAATGGTTGAGCGAACGTATGGAACATGAACTGAGAGAAAAATAAATTCCGACACGTCCTATGAATTTCCAATCCCCAACATCCGCTTCAACGCACTTGCCGCACCGCAGCAGCCGACGTGAGGAGGCTGACAAGCCGTTTCAATTTCAACGCTTCAACGCCTTCACCTTGATTGAGTTGCTGGTCGTCATCGCCATCATCGTTGTCATCGCTGCGCTCTTGATTCCAGCCGCCAACTCCATGGTCAAAAAATCCATTGTTCAGCGCGCCGTGTCCGAGCGTGATCAACTCGAGACCGCCATTGACGCGTACAAAGCCAAATATGGATTCTATCCGCCATCCAACGCGACCGGGAACCCCCTCATCAATCAGCTTTACTACGAACTGCTCGGCACGACCAATACCGGCTCGGCTTTCGTCACTCTGGACGGGGGCAGCCAGATGAGTTCTATCGTTCTCCCAACGATTTATGGCGTCAGCGCGTTTATGAATGCATCCAAACCGGGCGGCGGCGAAGATTCCGTTCCGGCAACGACGTTCCTTTCAGGCCTCAAGGCCGGCGAGATTGGCACTTATAATATCACCAATGGCACTGGCACGAATACCTTTATCGTGACCGCCGCGAACTCGGACTTGTCTTATAAGCCGATGCCCGGGATTTATTCGTTGGCCGGACGCCCCGCGAACCCATGGCGGTATGTCTGTCCCGGAACCAATAATCCCAATTCCTACGATCTGTGGGTCCAGGTATTTTTGGGCAACAAAACCTATTTGATCTGCAACTGGTCCAAAAACCCCCAAATCAACGTGCCAATGCCATAACAACTATGAAAATTGAAATCATGCGCGTGCCGACGGCGCAACCGAATAATAGCCGCCCTAGCAGCGGACGTGAGTCCGCTCTGACTAATTCGCGGTCCGACTGTTCGTTTATACGGGATACCCGTCCCATCCAACAACCTGCGGGCCAAAACCCCTTCAACGCTTCGTTCTATGGCGCCTTCACCTTGATCGAATTATTGGTCGTCATTGCCATCATCGCCATTCTCGCCGCGATGCTCCTGCCCGTGCTCAGCGTTGCCATGACCCATGCCAAAAAGACCCAGGCCAAACTCGCGGTCAGTCAAATCGCCAACGCTGTCGAGGAATATCAATCCCAATACAGCCGCATGCCCGTGCCCAGTGTCGTCGAGCAATCCGGCTCCAACGACGTGACCTATGGCGGCACTTATACAAGCGCCGCCGCCGCCGGTCTCAATCAATTTCCGCCTCCTTCAAACACTCCGGGATGGGGTTGGGGTACGGGATACGGCGGGTATAATTCCTGGCGAGGGGGGCTTTATGTGACCAGTAATTCGGACGTCATGGCTATTTTGCTGGACCTGACAAACTTTCCCAATTCTTCCCAGTGGACGGTGAATACGAATTATCAAAAAAACCCGAATCGGACTGTATTCCTCAGCGGAAGTTACACTGCGGACGCCAGCTCGCCCGGCATTGGCACGGACCTGAATTATCGCGATCCATGGGGCAATCCCTACATCATCACGATGGATTTAAACGAAGACAACAAAGCTGTAGATCCATTTTACTCCCAGGATTCGGTGTCATCGTCCACAGGAACTTCTGGCGGCCCGGGTCTTTTCGGCCTGACCTATGCGCCGTTCCCTGTTGACTACTATCAATTTCACGGCAACGTCATGGTTTGGTCCATGGGACCCAACGGACCGTATAACCATAGCCCCTCGTCATTTTCATATCAATCCGGGCCGAGCACCCCGCCCCCCGGCATCAAGGCCTGGGCCCAGGATCCCTCAAACAGAAATCACATCTTAAGCTGGGTGCAATAATGAAGTTCCAAAATCCAACGTCCAAACACCAGAGAACGTTCGAGCGCCGACCTCGCAGCGATGGAGCTTTGAGACTTGGAGCATCTCTGGATGTTGGTCCTTGGAATTTGGAGGTTACTCCGACCCAATCGCAAATCGGTTTTACTTTAATCGAGTTGCTGGTCGTCATTGCCATCATCGCGATCCTTGCGGCGATGCTTCTGCCCGTCATCAACATCTCCGTGACCCAGGCCAAAAAGACCAAGGCCAGGCTTGAGGTCAATCAGATCGCCAACGCTGTCGAACAATATCAATCGCAATACAGTCGTATGCCGGTAGCGAATTGGGTGCAGCAATCCGGATCGAACAACGTGACTTACGGCGGCATATACAACAGTACGGCTGCCGCTGGTGGCGTTTTCCCGCCTACGAATTCAAGCGCTTCGGGTTGGCAACTGGGAAACGGGAGCCTCAGGTGGGGAGGCGGGCTTTATATACCGAATAACTCGGATGTCACGGCCATTTTGCTTGATCTGACGAATTATCCCAATTCCTCCCAGTGGACAGTCAATACAAATTACGAAAAGGACCCGGCGCGAACGGTATTCTTGAGTGGAACTTACACTGCGGACGCCAGCTCGCCCGGCATCGGCACCGATTTGAATTACCGCGATCCGTGGGGCAATCCCTACATTATCACGATGGATCTAAACGAAGACAACAAGGCTGAAGATCCATTTTACGCGCTGGTCTGGATGTCGTCCACCACTGGTACCGCCGGTGGCGCGGGCGAGAATGGCCTGAGCTATCAGGCGGACGGCCAAAACCAATACTACCAGTTTCACGGAAACGTCATGGCTTGGTCCATGGGACCAAACGGGCCGTATAACCAGAGCCCGTCATCATTTACTTATCCCCAGTCGCCCACAGCGATGCCAAACGGCAGTCCTGGCCCGTGGGTGATGGATCCGTCAAACAAAAACCATATTCTAAGCTGGGTGCAATAATGAAGATCCAAAATCCAATATCCGAGGGCCGGAGAATGTTTAAACTCCAACATGGCAAATTTGGCGCTTCGGGACGTGGAGCTTCTTTGGATGTTGGTCTTTGGAACCTGGATTTTTCCCAACGCCGCTCCGCAACGACGTTTCAACGTTTCAACGTTTCAACGTTCTCGCCGCGTCGGAGGGATGCGAAGATGGGTCAACGAGCGTTTACGCTGGTGGAAATGCTCACCGTTATCGCCATCATCGGTCTCATTGCGGCGTTTTCGATTCCGGTGCTCAAAAATTTCGGACAGGCAAACGTCAGTGTCAGCGCTTCACGGCAATTGCTGGACGACATTGGCCGCGCCCGCCAGTTCGCCATGAGTCAGCGCACCACAGTCTATATGGTGTTTGTACCGCCGAATTTTTGGGGCCAGTTGGGTTCCAGCCCTCCGGTTTCTCCTATTCCCGCCTGGTATAACCTCTTGACGACTCCTCAATTAACCGTCCTCTCGAACCTGTATGAGAAGCAGCTCGTCGGTTACACATTCCTGGCATACGGCGCCCTTGGAGACCAGCCCGGGCGCCATACCTGGCATTATCTCGCTCCCTGGCAGTCTTTGCCCGACGGCGCGTTTATCCCCACCTGGAAATTCTATAATGCCACATATCCGACTCCGCCATTGAGTTTTTCCGACCCGGCAAACGCAAACTATACTTTCAATATCTATCCGTTTAGTTACACCAATACGTTTCCATTTCCAACCGAGGACTCTACCAATCCCCTTTACGCGACCAGCTTGCCGTATTTACCCTACATCGCCTTCAATTATCTGGGCCAATTGTCGGATTATTCCGGCAACATGCTGTCGTCGTCTGACGAGAAGCTATCAGGTCCCTTGGGCGCCCGAATCTCGGGCCAGGACTACGACCTCGATTTCGTCGGGGGCGGCATAGACATTCCGCTCGCCCAGGGGAGCGTTATTCCCGGCAAAAACACGAACGGCAACAACTCCGCAGTCATGGGCATGCCCGGCGTGAACGAAATGCCTCCTGGCAACAGCACCAACATTGCGTATCACGTCATCCACATTGACCCCCTCACCGGCCGCTCCACCCTGGAATACCACAAGATGCAATGAAATTTACGATTTACGATTTACGATTGACGCATCGCAGGAGCCTCCGTAGCAGTCCCGCAAGGCGGGATGGGTCCGCTCTAACTAATTCGCGGCTAAATCGCTCAGCCTCGTTCGCCGATAAGCCAGTCGAAATATCGGCGGATAATTCCCCCTCTCCCGCGGGAGAGGGCAGGGGTGAGGGTGGACGTTTGCCTAACTTCTTTGGCCATTCCGCGTTCGACACTCTTGCCGCCTCGAAGCAGACCGAAGACGGGTCAACGCTTCAACGCTTCAATGTTTGCCTCGAACCTCGTAAATCGAACCTCGTAAATCGAAAATCCGGGGGCTTTACCATGATGGAAATCGCCATCTGTCTCGCCGTCATCGGAATCGCCCTCGTCGCTATCATCGGCGTCCTGCCCATCGGCATGAACGTCCAGCAAACCAACCGTCAGGAAACCATCATCGGCCAGGACGCCACCGTCTTCATGGAAGCCCTCCGCAACGGCTCCCTCGGCCTCGATGACCTGACCAACTACGTCTATGCCATCTCGAATTATTGGACCGAATTCGACACACTGAATAATGGCGGCAGGCAGCTTAATTCCGGAATCAATGGATATACGTATTCGGCCTTCTTCATTGCGCCTAACTACTACACTCTATACGGGACCCGTATCACGAACGGCGCAAACATCGTCGGTCTGATGGGCACCCCGGAATTTACATTCAACAACGGGAATCTGGCTGCGGGCGTTCTCTATGGCAGCGACGTTATCTATAGCAATCACATCGTGGTTTTTTGCCGTTCCATCAGCGGTCCCGCCATCGAAAAACCGCCGCAGGACAATTCCATTTTACAGCAGGACTCTTTCAGCTACCGCGTTTTTTGTGTGAATGCGCCGTCCCCGCCAAACACCAACGATTACTTGAGCCCCAACGGGCCCAACATGTACGACAGTGAAATGCTCAACTCCCTCCACGAACTCCGCCTGACGTTTCTCTGGCCGGAATTGCCCAATGGCACTTTGGGCTCAGGACGCGAGACATTCCGCACCGCGGTGGCCGGACAGCTTTTACACCAGCCGATCGGAAGTCCGCTCGGCAACCCGTTCAGTACCATCTGGTACAACTCTAATTTTTGGTGCTACGTGCCGGAATCTTTCACAAACAGTCCATGAAAAGAAAACTGCCATCCTCCCGCCGCGTACCCGTTGATTTCGGGAGCGAAGAACCGTCGTGCACAGTGCCCGTCCAGTGCCGCCGCCTGGTGGGGACATCGCGCTGCGATCTCAGATTTAAGACGCCCAGAGCCGTATCAAACCACCGGAAGACTATTCTCCCTCTCCCAGGGGGAGAGGGCCGGGGTGAGGGTGAGCGTTCGAGAATAAAGGTGGCCGCGGTGCAAACCGCTCGCAAATCCGCCTTCACCCTCGTTGAAATCCTGGTCGTCCTCGTCCTGCTCTCAATGATCGTCCTCGCCCTGATGGCCGTATTCAGCGGCATTCAGCGTGCCTTCCGAGCCAGCCTCACCCAAACCGACACCCTCGAAGGAGGCCGTGCTGTCATGGACATGATTGCCAACGATTTGGCGAGCATGACACCTTCTTACGGCATGAGCAATATCGCATATGTTTCCGCCAGTTCCGGAGTGACTCTCCAAAATAACCTCAATTACCCGCCGACGCCGGTTAACTTCGCCACCACACTGACGGCTTTTTCCTCTCCGCCATCGCCGCTCATTCAACCCCTGTTAAGCAGCCCATCCGGAGTGGAGCGGACCGATATCCTCGAAAATATTTTCATCCTTAGCAAAGGCAACATCAACGGAGTACCCAGTTGGGTCGGTACAGGATATTCCGTTTCCAGCAATCTTCCCGACGGCACACTCTACCCTCTGTATCGGTTCTACATGGCGACCAATGCCGCGTCCGGCGCTCCGGGCCTGTACGGCATTTACACTAATTTCACCCAATTCAATTACACGAACAGTGTTCAATGGAGCCATTTGATGGACGGGGTTGTGGATTTGACAGCTCAGGCGTATGACACAAACGGTGTTTGGATTACCAACGGCTACATTTTTCCGTATTGGCCCTATTACCACGTTCAAAATGTCTTTACTTTGGGAAGCACCGTGCCGGGTATAAGCCAATCATGGTTTTGCAGCAACGCCATCCCCTCATCCGTTCAAATCGAACTCGGCACGATTGAAGATCGCACGCTCGTTCATGCGCAATCTTTGGCAGGCGTCAATCAAAGTAATTACCTCTCAAACGCCATCGGGCAGGTCCACATCTTCCGCCAGCGCGTCTGGATACCAAACGTCGACCTCTCGGCTTATCAATAATGAAAACGAAGCGATTTACAATTTACAATTTAGAGCGTAGCAGCGGACATAAGTCCGCTCTGAATGTTTCGCGATTCGATCGTTCGGCAACCACCACCGTCCAGCCTCTCGAACCGCCGGCGAAGCGAAACCGTTTCAACGTTCTTGCCGCGCCGAAGCCAGGCGAAGGCGGGTCAACGCTTCAACGTGCTTCCGAGCGTGGCGTCGCCCTCGTCATCACTCTCATCCTGCTCGCCGTGACGCTCGTCATGGCCATCGCCTTCCTGGCCATCAGCCGCCGCGAACGCAATTCGGTGACCACCACTGAGGACGCCGCCGCGGCAAAATACGCGGTGAATGAAGCCCAGCATGATGCCGAAGCCCGCATCGTGA
>Ga0335073_10008547_pt1 | contig 14365 bp, 15 predicted proteins | sample Lox_Sample_22_FD_207093 | JGI IMG/M metagenome (GOLD analysis project Ga0335073, IMG submission 207093) | Soil microbial communities from Loxahatchee National Wildlife Refuge, Florida, United States - Lox_Sample_2.2 | ecosystem: Environmental > Terrestrial > Soil > Wetlands | place: USA... | reverse complement strand
GATCGCGACCGAAACGCTGTCAGAGTCATTCTGGACAGGGTTGGTCTCAACCCTGCCGGTGCTGAGGCTGTTAGACATTCAGTTCTCCTCGAGGTCCGAGTGCTCGCCGAGCCGGGAATCCCCGGCCCTTAGCGCGGGGAGGAATTCAAGTTTGTGCAGGTGCGCACCGCTGGCCTAGCCTGGGCACCGTTCGACGCAGTCTCCCGACGTACGTGGCCCAACACAAACAAGGAGTACCTGGTGACTCAGGCGGCGACTCGGCCAACCCCCGGCACCGACAGCACCGACATCCTGACCGTTGCCCGTCAACAGGTGCTCGAGGGCGGTCAGGGACTGACGCAGGAGCAGGTGCTGGCTGTGCTGCAACTGCCCGACGACCGGCTCGAGGAACTCTTGACCCTGGCCCACGAGGTGCGGATGGCCTGGTGTGGCCCGGAGGTCGAGGTCGAAGGCATCATCAGCCTGAAGACCGGTGGCTGCCCCGAGGATTGTCACTTCTGCTCGCAGTCGGGGCTGTTCGCCTCGCCGGTACGCAGCGCGTGGCTCGACATTCCCAGCTTGGTGGAGGCGGCCAAGCAGACCGCCAAGACTGGTGCGACCGAGTTCTGCATCGTCGCCGCGGTGCGCGGACCCGACGAGCGGTTGCTGGCCCAGGTGGCCGCCGGCATTGAAGCGATCCGGGACGAGGTCGACATCCAGATCGCCTGCTCGCTGGGGATGCTGACCGCCGACCAGGTCGAGCGCCTGTCCGCGATGGGTGTGCACCGCTACAACCACAACCTGGAGACTGCCCGCTCGTTCTTCCCCAACGTCGTGACGACCCACAGCTGGGAAGAGCGCTGGCAGACGCTGTCGATGGTGCGTGAGGCCGGCATGGAGGTGTGCTGCGGGGGCATTCTCGGCATGGGCGAGACGGTTGAGCAGCGCGCCGAGTTCGCCGCCAACCTGGCCGAGCTGGACCCCGACGAGGTGCCGCTGAACTTCCTCAACCCGCGTCCGGGCACACCGTTCGGCGACCTCGAGGTGCTACCGGCCAGCGAAGCGCTCAAGGCGGTGGCCGCATTCCGGCTGGCATTGCCGCGCACCATGCTGCGCTTCGCCGGTGGTCGCGAGATCACGCTCGGCGACTTGGGCGCCAAGCGGGGCATCTTGGGCGGTATCAACGCGGTGATCGTCGGCAACTACCTGACGACGCTGGGCCGTCCCGCCGAGGCCGACCTCGAGCTGCTCGACGACTTGCAGATGCCGATCAAGGCGTTCAACGCGAGCCTGTAGAACGCCATTGATGGTCCGTGACGATCTGCCCGCGCCGGTCGGCGCGGGCGTGTACAACGTCTACACCGGAGAGCCGGCCGGCGGCACCGTGCCGACCGCGGCCCAGCTCGGCCTTGAGCCGCCCCGGTTCTGCGCCGAGTGCGGTCGCCGGATGGTCGTCCAGGTCCGCCCAGACGGCTGGTGGGCCAGGTGCTCACGGCACGGGCGGGTGGATTCGACCGACCTGGACGCACGCCGATGACCGGGCGCCAAACCTCCGACGCCCCACGGACGTCGCGCCGGCGAGCGATCGTCGTGCTCGCAGCGGGGCTGTTGATCGTGGGGGCGGCCATCGGCGGGCTCTGGGCATGGATTGCGCCGCCGATCCACGGCGTGGTGGCGTTGACCCACGAGGGTGACCGGCTGCACGACTATCTGGGCGATGAATCCGAGCACTTCTTCGTCGCGCCGTTCCTGATGCTCGGCATGCTGAACGCCGTCGCCGCCGTTGCGGCTGTGCTGGCCTGGCAGTGGCGGGCGCACCGCGGACCGGCGATGGTGACCGGGCTGTGCGCCGGCGTGGTGATCGCCGCGGGCGCTGCCGTCAGCGTGGGCGCGCTGCTGGTGCACCTGCGTTATGGCGCAGTAGATTTCGCGGCGGTACCGGTGAACCACGGCCATCCGGTGTACTACTTCACCGAGGCGCCGCCGGTGTTCTTCGGTCGGACCAGGTGGCAGATCGCCTGCACATTGCTGGTACCCGCGAGCACCGCCGCGCTGGCCTACGCGGTACCAGTCGCGGGCACCGCGCGCGACGACCTTGGCGGGTATCCGGCCGCCGACGCCGGTTATCCGGAGCCCGCGGGCGCGTCGACGACTATGCCGTCATAGCCGTCATAGCCGTCATAGCGGGCGGCGGCGCACCGTTTTACCGGTGATCACCTTGGCCGCGATCACGGCCAGCCGCGCCATGCCGACATAGGTCGCCGGGTTGAACATCGTCGGCCATTTCGTCCTGACCAGGTGATCGGTCAGCGGTCGGCCGGCAAACCGGTCCTGCAGCCATCGCAGTGTCATCGGCGCAGACAGTGGGTGCAGCAGCAGGTGCTCGTTGAACGCATCGCGGTGATACGTGACGTCGGCGCCACCCGCCGAGTACGCGTCTGCCAGCCGGTCGATGTCCTCGACGTCGATCAGGTAGTCGTGCACGGCCTGCACGATCAGCACCGGCGGTGTCGGCACCTTGGCGCCGAGCCGAATGCTGTCGAACACGTGCTGAACCTCCGGCATCGTCAGGATTTCTTCGAGCGGCCGGTCCAGGTAGACGCCGACGTCCTTTTTCGCCATCCGCAGCACCGCGCCCACGGTGGTCATCCGCTCAAGCCGCCGGAGCAGGGCGCGACCTTCCTCGTTGGCGTGCTCGTCGATTACCCGGTTCAGGCCGGGGTAGATGTGCACCAGCGCGGCGATCACCATGGCGGGCAGACCCGACAGGAAGCTGCCGTTGAGCCGACGGAAGGTGTGGCCGAGGTCGCCGACCGGTGATCCCAGGACGGCGCCGACGACGTCGAGGTCGGGCGCGTAGTCGGCGCAAAGTTCGGCGGCCCAAGCGGTGGCCAGCCCGCCGCCGGAATAGCCCCACAGCGCGACGGGCGCCGAGGGGCACAGTCCGAGGCGCTCGGCGCTCAGCGCGGCGCGGATTCCGTCGAGCACGCAGTAGCCCGGTTCGAAGGGTGCGCCCCACGTTCCGCTGCGGCCTTCGTGATCGGGTATCGAAACCGCCCAGCCCTCGGCGAGGGCGGCGGTGATCAGCAGCAGCTCCAGCTGCGCCAGCGAGCCAACCGCCCACGCGTTTCGCCGCAACGCATACGACGGAAAGCAGCGAGACGTCACCGCGTCGATCGCGCACTGGTACGACAACACCGGGCAGGGCCGTTCGGGAGTGACGTCCGCGGGGACGATCACCGTGGTGACCGTCGCCTGCGGTTCGCCGTTCATGTCGGTTGTCCGGTACAGCAGCTGGGTGGCCATGGCCCGCTGCGGGATGAGGCCCAGAAACGCCAGCTCGACGTCGCGCGAGCGCAGCACTGTGCCGGGCGTGGCGTGCTGGTAACCGGGCGGCGGCTGATGAAAGGGGTCATCCGACGGCAGTCGCGGGCGGGATTTGGCCTGCAACTCCTGATGTGGCGCACGACCGATCCATTCCGCACCGGGCGCGCTGGCGCTCGCAAGGTTGCCAATGTCCATCGGGGCATTGTTGCTTAAGGGGCCTCTAAGAATCCAGTCGGCCCGCTGAGGCGTCGCCCACTTTATCCGGACCCCGGAGGTCGCAGGGCGGCGAACTCGTCGGTAACCCGCAACTGCGAATCGGTGAAGCGGTACAGCGCCGCCGGGCGGCCGCCGCTGCGCCCGGACTGGGCGACGGTGCCGGTCGCGGTGATCACGCCGCGACGGGCCAGAACCCGCTGCAGATTCGTGGTGTCGACCTGATGCCCAAGCGTGGCGCTGTAGATATCGCGCAGCGTTGACAGTGCGAATTCGGTTGGCGCCAAGGCGAATCCGATGTTGGTGTAGGACATCTTGGCCACCAGCCGGGTGCGGGCGTGCGCGACCATCGGGCCGTGGTCGAACGCCATTGTCGGCAGCGCGGTGACCGGGTGCCAGCGGGTGTCGGGCGGTAATTCCGGGGTGGCAGGGGAGGGCACCAGACCCAGAAACGTCGATGCGATCGTGCGGGTGCCGGGCACCCGCTCGGGTTCGGAGAACACCGCGAGCTGCTCCAAATGAGCGACTTCCCGCAAGTCAACCTTTTCGGCCAGTTGCCGACGCACCGACGTCATCATGTCCTCGTTGTCGCGCAGCTGACCACCCGGTAACGACCAGGCGTCTCGCTGGGGATCGCGGGCACGCTGCCACAGCAGGACGCTGAGCTGGGGCTTCTGCATATTGGGACCGGCCCCGAGTCCGCGAACCTGGAACACGACGGCGAGCACCTCGTGCGCGGTGTTACCATATGGCATGTTTTCGATTATAAGTCGAAAACCGGGTCGGGGCGAAAGGAACGTCCATGACGGTTCTGAACCGTACGGATCCCGTCGCAGAAGATTTGGCCGCGGCAATCACCAGCACGCCCACCGGATACGCCGGCGTCGACGGCGACCACCGATGGGCGGCCGAAATCCGGCGGCTGGCCGACCTGCGCAACGCCACGATTCTGGCGCACAACTACCAGTTGCCGGCCATCCAGGATGTCGCCGATCACGTCGGCGACTCGCTGGCACTGTCCCGGATCGCCGCCGAGGCGCCCGAGGAAACCATCGTGTTCTGCGGCGTGCACTTCATGGCCGAGACCGCGAAAATCCTCAGCCCGGACAAGACTGTGCTGATCCCCGACCAGCGGGCGGGCTGCTCGCTGGCCGACTCAATCACCGCCGAGGACCTGCAGGCCTGGAAGGACGAACACCCCGGCGCGGTCGTGGTCTCGTACGTCAACACCACTGCGGCGGTCAAGGCGCTCACCGACATCTGCTGCACCTCGTCGAACGCCGTCGACGTGGTCGCCGCCATCGACGCCGACCGCGATGTGCTGTTCTGCCCCGACCAGTTCCTCGGGGCGCACGTCCGCCGCGAGACTGGGCGACAGAACCTGCACGTGTGGGCCGGCGAATGCCACGTGCACGCGGGCATCAACGGCGACGAGCTGACCGATCAGGCCCGCGCGCACCCGGACGCCGAATTGTTTGTCCACCCCGAGTGCGGCTGTGCGACCTCAGCGCTGTACCTAGCCGGCGAAGGCGCCTTCCCCGAAGAGCGGGTGAAGATCTTGTCGACCGGCGGCATGCTGGACGCCGCGCGGGCCACCCGGGCCCGCCAGGTGCTGGTCGCCACCGAAGTCGGCATGCTGTACCAACTGCGCAATGCCGCTCCCGGCGTCGACTTCCACGCGGTCAATGACCGCGCGTCGTGCAAATACATGAAAATGATCACCCCTGCGGCGTTGCTGCGTTGCCTGATCGAGGGCGCCGACGAAGTCCACGTCGATGGGCAGACCGCGGCGCTGGCACGGCAAAGCGTGCAGCGGATGATCGCCATCGGCCAGCCCGGCGGCGGCGAATGAGCATTCGTCCGGCCTGGCAGCAACGGGCCGACGTCGTCATCGTCGGCACCGGCGTCGCCGGCCTGGCCGCCGCGCTGGCCGCACATCGTGCCGGGCGCAGGGTCATCGTGCTCAGCAAGGCACGCCGCAGGTTTGGTGTGACGGCCACGCACTACGCGCAGGGCGGGATCGCGGTGGTGTTGCCGGATACCGATGACTCGGTCGAGGCGCATGTCAACGACACACTGGCTGCCGGCGCCGGCCTCTGCGACCCCGACGCCGTGACGTCGATAGTCGCGGACGGCTACCGAGCGGTGGCCGAATTGGTCAGTGAAGGAGCACGATTCGACGAAGCGACGGTCGGCGAATGGGCGCTGAGCCGCGAAGGTGGGCATTCACGACGGCGCATCGTGCACGCCGGTGGCGACGCTACCGGCGCCGAGGTCCAGCGCGCCCTCGACAATGCGGCGCGGGCACTGGACATTCGCACCGACCACGCCGTGCTGCGCTTGCTGCGCGACGGCGACTCGGTGACCGGTGTGCTGGTCGCCAATCCGGATGGTGTCGGCGTTGTTCACGCGGCGTCGGTGATCCTGGCCACCGGCGGGCTGGGACACCTCTACGGCGCGACCACCAATCCGGACGGCTCGACCGGCGACGGAATCGCCCTGGCGTTGTGGGCCGGTGTCCCGGTAAGCGACATCGAATTCATCCAGTTCCACCCGACCATGCTCTTCAACGGCCACCGCGGCGGTCGGCGACCGCTGGTCACCGAGGCGATCCGTGGCGAAGGCGCGGTTTTGGTTGACAGCCAAGGCAATTCGGTTACCGCGGGCGTGCATCCGATGGGCGACCTGGCGCCGCGCGATGTGGTGGCAGCCGCTGTCGACGCCCGGCTGCGCGCAACCGGCGACCCGTGTGTCTACCTCGACGCCCGCAGCATCGTCGATTTCGAGGACCACTTCCCGACCGTCACCGCCGCGTGCCGCAAAGTCGGCGTCGACCCGGTTCGCCAGCCGATCCCGGTTGTTCCGGGTGCGCATTACAGCTGCGGCGGCGTCGTCACCGATGTCTATGGACAAACCGAGCTGCCCGGGCTGTTCGCCGCGGGTGAGGTCGCGAGAACCGGAATGCACGGCGCCAACCGGCTGGCATCCAACAGCCTGCTGGAGGGGCTGGTCGTCGGCGGGCGGGCCGGCCGGGCCGCGGCGGCGCACGCGGTGCTGGTCGGACATCCGCACGCGACGCCACCGGAATCGGGCGGTCGTCCCGCGCTGGCCCGCACCGACCTGCAGCCGGCGATGAGCCGTGATGCCTCGGTCGTCCGCGACGGCGAGGGTCTGCGCCGGTTGGCCGACACGCTTGCGGCCGCACCGCTGCGGGCCATGTTCACCCATGTCGACCTCGAAGACGCGGCGTTGACCGCGACCGCCCGCGCGGTTGCCGCCGCGGCGCTGGCCCGTGATGAGAGCCGGGGGTGTCACCACCGGGCCGAATACCCCGACGCCACCGTCGTGCAGGCGAGCAGCATCGTCGTCCGGCTGGACGATGACGACAGCGCGCAGGTCGAGGAGCCGGCGGCGGTGTGCTGATGAGCCTGTCGCAAGGTGAGCTCGCTGAAGCTCGCGAGACGATCAAGCGTGCGCTCGACGAGGACCTGCGCTACGGGCCGGACGTCACGACGCTGGCGACGGTGCCCGACGGCGCCACCACCACCGCGTCGCTGATCACCCGTGAGCCCGGTGTTATCGCCGGCGTCGACGTTGCACTGCTGGTGCTCGACGAGGTGCTCGGCGCCGGCGGCTACCGGGTGCTCGACCGCGTCGAGGACGGCGCCCGGCTGCAGTCCGGGGCGTCGGCGTTGACGGTGCAGGCCCGCACGCTCGGCCTGTTGACCGCCGAGCGCACCCTGCTCAACCTGGTCTGCCACCTGTCCGGGATCGCCACCGCGACCGCCGCCTGGGTCGATGCCGTGCACGGCACCAACGCGAAGATCCGCGATACCCGCAAAACGTTGCCTGGCCTGCGGGCATTGCAGAAATACGCGGTGCGGGTCGGCGGCGGCGTCAACCATCGTCTTGGCTTGGGTGATGCCGCGCTGATCAAGGACAACCACGTCGCGGCCGCGGGATCGGTGGTCGCGGCGCTGCGCGCGGTGCGGGCAGCCGCACCCGACCTGCCATGTGAGGTCGAAGTCGACTCACTCGAACAACTCGACGAGGTGTTGGACGAGAAAGCCGAATTGGTGCTGCTCGACAATTTCCCGGTGTGGCAGACCCAGATCGCGGTGCAGCGTCGCGATTCCCGGTCACCGGCAACCAAACTCGAGTCGTCCGGCGGGCTTTCGCTGGACACCGCCGCGGACTACGCCGGCACTGGCGTGGATTACCTGGCTGTCGGCGCGCTCACACACTCGGTGCGGGTGCTCGATATCGGTCTGGACATCTGACCATTCGGGTCAGGGCTTGTCGCAGTCCAGCACCAGGAAGCTCGGATGTTTCAGGAAATCCTCCCAGAAGTGTGGTTCGTCATCTGGGACGATCGATACCTCGGGCGTGTGCACCGCGAAGTTCGTGAAGCCCGTCTGGGCAAACGCGGATTCGTAAGCCGCGATCGGCATGTAGTAGTTCTCGAGCTCCAGCGTCGAATCCTTCAGCAGCAGACGAATTTTGGTCGGTGCACCTTCGACGGCGGGGCCGGCGAGCGACAGCTCGAAGCCGTACTTGCGGTAGTCGGGCAGCGGGTCGAAACCATAGACCTCGGGGTTGTTGACGATGGTGACAAGGCGCCCGCCCGGCTTCAGCCGGCTTGCAAGCCCGGTGCACATCTGCACGAGTTCGGCCCGGGTTTGCGCGTACACCAGCAGCCAGGCGCCGACGACGAGGTCGAAATCCGCGTGCTCGGCCACGGCCCGGGCGTCTTCGACGCGGTATTCGACGCCGAGCGACTGACGCGCTTCCTGCTCGCGGGCTAACTCGATCATCCGCTCGGAGATGTCGATCCCGACCACCTCGGCGGCACCGGCGCTACGCAGCAATCGCGTGAAATGCCCTTCGCCACAGGCGACGTCGAGCACTCTTTTCCCCTCGACATCTCCGATGAGCTTCATGAACGAGTAGGTTTCGGCATGCGCACGCCAGGACTGAGCCTTGGCTTGTTGATACTGCTCAGCGATCCGATTTTCGTTGTAATCGGTGACCATGGTGACTCAGACTAGCGCCGAGTCTCACCATTGTGGGGGCGCGGCCCCTCGTCCGAAGCCCCACGTCGACTGACCCAGTCTGGGTTTCTGCGGTTCGTCGGGTGTGCGCTGAAAGTCGGCTTGCAGCAACGGTTCCGCATCGGCACCCTCGGTGAGGGCCGAACACGGGGCAGTGAATTCACAGTCACGACAATGCTCGGCAAACGTCGGGTAGACGATTGGCCAACTGGCCATGTCGACCGCCTCGGCGGCGATTTGTGGCCCCACCGAGCTGATCTCGTGGCGGCTGCGACGGATGCGAGTACGACGCAGCACACCCGCGGTGTGTTGCTCGGTCCGGTCGGTTGCCGACCGGCGCGATGCCTGCGCCGACACCCGCTGATGTTGGGGCAGCGATCGACCGCCGCCACTGGCCTCGTGTTGGGCCACCGCTTTCGGCAGGCGTTGCAACGCGGACCCTGCGGGCGGGAATTTCAGCGGGCCCGCGATGCGCACCTCGTTGTGGATGGTTCCGGCGACCTGCACGCCGATGTAGTCGTGCTCGAACGCCCAACAGGACGCGACCGCCTGCTCGTCGCGGACCAATGCGTCGATGTGCTGCCACTCGTCGACGATCCGATGGCAGACCACCCAGTACTCGTCGGCGGCATCTACCGCGACCAAGTCGATACGACACGGGTAGATCACCGGTGATCCGTCGTGCACCACCAATCCGCGCTCGGGGTCGTGGGGATCCGGGACCAGAGCATCGACATCGAGGTTGATCTTGACCGGCGCGAAGTCGTCGACGGAGTTTGCCCACGCGTCATAACAGTCCAGCAGCGCTGCTGCCTTGGCCAGTTCGTCCGTCGCGTCGGCATCATTCAGTGACCGTTCGAGTGCCTTGTGCACCAGCGGTTGGGTGACCTCGTGTTGCCAGTCCCAGGTGCCGGGGTAGTAGTACACCGCCAATGCGTCCTTGAGCGCTGCGGGCAGGGCAGCTTGGACGAATCCGGTGGCTTGCAGGTTGCGCCGATGCGGCGAGGCGAAATCCCACTGCCGTCGGCAGCGCTTGAACCGTGTGCGTTCTTCGGCGGTGATCCGATAGTCGACCATGATTTGGCGATCAGTGGTGGTGCGGCCAGGGCTCGTCGACCGGCCACCGGCACCGGTCCGCGGTGTTGGCCATCGATTCGAGTTCGGCGAGCAAGTCGTCGAAGAACGCGCGCAGCCGCGCCGGTTGATCGAGGGGCCAGGTAGCCGAAAACGACATCCACACGTCGGGTCCGGTTGCTGCAGACGGCGTCGATGCGGTGGTCACCATGCGCCAGTCGTAGGCATCGCCGCAACGCTCTAGGTACACGAGGTCATCGCGACCGGGGCGTGCCGCCACGATCGAGGCGAACAGTTCATCCCGAGTCATTACCGCACCCCGTTTGTCCAGAATAGGCCTGACGGCGGCCGCGATCTACCGGTGAAGCAAACGACGTGCTGCCGGTTTGGCGGCAACCAGCGCACTCGCGTCGCCAGCAATTCGGGACAGGATCAGCGCGCCCTCGATCAGCGAGATAACAGCAACAGCAACGCTTTTCGCGTCAGCCTTTGGCCAGGCGTCGTCGTGCAGTCGCTCTTCGATCGCGCTGCACCAGCCGGAAAACGCGCGTGCCGACGCCGCGCGCACCATTGCGCTGGCGCTCACCGACTCGGTGGCGATCGGCTCGATCGGGCAGCCGTCGCGCCGATCGGCGGTCAGCCCGTCGACCAGCAAGTCGATCCACCGATCGACGATGTCAGCCACCGGCAGGCCGCCGGCCAGGAATCTGCGCAGCAGTTGCTCGATGGCAGCGCCGGTGTGATCGACAACGGCGGCGGCCAGCTGCTGCTTGCCCTGCGGGAAGTGGTGATACAGCGAGCCCGGCTTGACGCCGGCTTCGTCGAGGATCTGGTTGAGCCCGGTCGCGGCATAGCCCTGGCGCCGGAACAAGGTGGCCGCGGTATCGATCAACGCGGCCCGGCTGCGGTCTGGTCGGGGCATGCGTGCAAATAATACTTGCTTTACTTGAGTGATCACTCAAGAATGCTGGAATGAGGCAGCTGATGTTCGAAGAGGCTGGGCGATACGCGTGGCGCGAGACGTCCGACCCGACAATTACGGCGCCCGAGCAAGCGCTGGTGCGGCCGCTGACGGTGGCCTGTTGTGACCTGGATGTCGCCGTCGTCCACGGCCGGTTGCCGATGCCGCCCGGACATGCAGTCGGCCATGAGGGGCTGGCCGAGGTCGTCGCGGTCGGTGACGACGTCGCGGGTGTGGGTGTTGGCGACCGCGTCGTCGTGCCGTTTCAGATCAGCTGCGGGGACTGCCGCGAATGCCGCCGCGGGGTCACGGGCTCCTGCGCGTCACTGCCGCCGATGGCGATGTATGGAATGGCCCCGCTTGCCGGACTTGATGGCGGCGGGTTCATGTCCGATCTGGTGCTGGTGCCCTACGCCGACGCGATGCTGATTCCGGTCCCGCCGACCGTTGACCCGATCGCCATCGCTTCGCTTTCGGACAATATCCCCGACGGCTGGCGCGCCGTCGGTCCGTTCCAAGCCGAACTGGCCGGCCTCGACCCTTCCGACCGCCGCGTGCTGGTGGTCGGAAGGCTGTCTATTGGGCTGTATGCAGCCGCGTTGGCCGCCGCCCTCGGTTACCACGTCGACTATGTCGACACCGACGCTGACCGACTCGCGGCGGCGGAGAAACTCGGCGCCGTCGCGTACGACGTCGCTAAACCGGACAAATCCTGGGATCCCTATCCGGTCACCGTGCACACCAGCGGCGATCGGGCGCTGCTGGCCGCGACACTGCGCGCGACCTGGCCCGACGGCGCGTGCACCGACACCGGGATTTACCCCGAATACAACGTCGAGATGCCGTTGCTGCCGATGTACACCCGCGGTGTGCGATTCGTCACCGGGCGGGTCAGCGCGCGCGCCGTCATCCCGGAGATCCTGGAGGTACTGGCCGGCGGCTGCGATCTGTCCCCGGCCGTCGACCGCGTGGTTCCCTGGGAGGACGCGCCAGCGGTCTGGCCGGCGATGACCGGCAAGACCGTATTCACCCGCGTTTAGGCGGCGCTGAGATTGCACTCAGGGCTGTGAAATCCGGAAATTCACGACCCTGGACGCAATTTCGTGGCATGCAGGTGCCGTTTTAGCTGATATCCGCGACGAATACCCCGACTCGGCCTATCTGCTGGCGGGCCAAGAACGGCAGCCCCGTGCCGTCGCTGCCGGCGGGCAGCACCCGCGGGTTGGTGATGTGGACGTCCTTACGGATGAAGTGCACGTCGGCCTCACCAGCGGCCAGCACGTTCTTCACCCAATCCGTTTTGCCGTGGGCCAGCGCGATCGCCAGCACATTGCCCTTGGTGTAGGCGGTCACGATGGTCTCGAACTGCTTACCGGACTTCCGGCCACGGTGCTTGATCACCGAGAACGTCGGTAGATAGCGCGCGAACGGCTTCACCGCCGGGTTCCAGTACCTGGTCTGGAACTTCTCGAACCAGACCGGGAAGAGCATCGGTACGCCCGGGACGTTGTTCGGATGGTCCTTTCTGGACATGGCAACTCCGTTTTTCGTGGGGTGCGGTCACTGTACCGGCCCGATATGCAGTTGATTCTCTCTGGGACAATGGTCGATGTGACTGTGATGGCACGCATCGACCTGCGCGGCGAGGAGCTCTCGGCCGCCCGGCTACGCTCTGCGCTGCCCCGCGGCGGAGTCGACGTGGACGCCGCGCTGCCCTCGGTGCGCCCGATCGTCGACGCGGTTGCTGAGCGGGGCGCGGAGGCCGCGCTGGAGTACGGCGAATCGTTTGACGGCGTCCGGCCGCCCACCGTCCGGGTGCCCCCCGCCGAGCTGGACGCCGCGCTGGCGGGCCTGGACCGCGATGTCGGCGTCGCACTCGAGGTGGCGATCGAACGCACCCGCGCCGTGCATGCCGACCAGCGCCGCGCCGACACCACGACGACGCTGGGCCCCGGCGCCACCGTCACCGAGCGCTGGGTTCCCGTCGAGCGGGTCGGGCTGTACGTACCGGGCGGCAACGCCGTCTACCCGTCGAGTGTGGTGATGAACGTGGTGCCGGCGCAGGCCGCCGGCGTCGGCTCGCTGGTGGTGGCGAGCCCGCCGCAGGCGCAATCGCAGGGTCGATTTCGGGGCCTGCCGCACCCGACGATTCTGGCCGCGGCCCGCATGCTCGGCGTCGACGAGGTGTGGGCGGTCGGCGGGGCGCAGGCGGTGGCGCTGCTGGCCTACGGCGGCGCCGACACCGACGGCGCCGAGCTCGCACCGGTCGACATGATCACCGGGCCCGGCAACATCTACGTCACCGCGGCCAAACGACTCTGCCGATCGCGGGTCGGCATCGACGCCGAAGCGGGCCCAACCGAGATCGCCATCCTGGCCGATCACACCGCCGACCCTGCACACGTCGCCGCAGACCTGATCAGCCAGGCAGAGCACGACGAAATGGCGGCCAGCGTCCTGGTGACACCGAGCGCCGATCTGGCCGAGGCCGTCGATACCGAGCTGGCCGCCCAGCTGGAGACCACCGTGCACCGTCCACGGGTGACCACCGCGCTTGCCGGACGGCAGTCGGCGGTCATCCTGGTCGACGACATCGACGCCGGTATTCGGACCGTCAACGCCTACGCTGCCGAACACCTGGAGATCCAGACCGTCGACGCGGATAAGGTTGCGGCGCAAATCCACTCGGCCGGCGCCATCTTCGTCGGCGCCTACTCGCCGGTCAGCCTCGGCGACTACTGCGCCGGCTCCAATCACGTGCTGCCGACGGCGGGCAGCGCTCGCCATTCCAGTGGCCTGTCGGTGCAGACCTTTCTGCGCGGTATCCACGTCGTCGACTACACCGAGGCTGCCCTGAAAGACGTTTCGGGGCACGTGGTGACGTTGGCCAAGGCCGAAGACCTGCCCGCGCACGGCGAGGCGGTACGGCGGAGGTTCGAGCGATGACCAAGCAACCGGCGCTCGGCGAGTTGCCGCTGCGCGACGACTTGCGCGGCAAGTCGCCCTACGGTGCTCCGCAGCTGGCGGTCCCGGTGCGGCTGAACACCAACGAGAACCCGCACCCGCCCACCAAGGCACTGGTCGACGACGTCGTCGCATCCGTGCGCGACGCCGCCATCGACCTGCACCGCTACCCTGACCGCGACGCAGTGGCCCTGCGTCGTGACCTGGCCGCCTACCTCAGCGGGCAGACCGGCGTCCAGCTGGGCGTGGAAAACCTCTGGGCCGCAAATGGTTCCAACGAGGTCCTGCAGCAGCTGCTACAGGCCTTCGGCGGACCGGGACGCAGCGCGATCGGGTTCGTCCCGTCGTACTCGATGCACCCGATCATCTCCGACGGCACGCATACCGAATGGGTCCAGACGGTGCGCGCCGCGGACTTCAGCCTCGATGTCGAGGCTGCCGTCGCAGCGATCGACGACAGGGCACCCGATGTGGTGTTCGTTGCCAGCCCCAATAACCCTTCGGGGCAAAGTGTTTCGCTACCGGATCTGCGGCGATTGCTGGATGCGACGCCGGGAATCCTGATCGTGGACGAAGCCTATGGCGAGTTCTCGTCGCAGCCCAGTGCGGTGGCGCTGGTCGCCGAGTATCCGAGCAAGCTGATCGTGACCCGCACCATGAGCAAGGCGTTCGCCTTCGCCGGAGGTCGGCTGGGCTACCTGATCGCCACCCCGGCAGTGATCGACGCGATGTTGTTGGTGCGGCTGCCGTATCACCTGTCCTGCATCACCCAGGCCGCCGCGCGAGCCGCGTTGCG
>Ga0335073_10008545_pt1 | contig 14368 bp, 13 predicted proteins | sample Lox_Sample_22_FD_207093 | JGI IMG/M metagenome (GOLD analysis project Ga0335073, IMG submission 207093) | Soil microbial communities from Loxahatchee National Wildlife Refuge, Florida, United States - Lox_Sample_2.2 | ecosystem: Environmental > Terrestrial > Soil > Wetlands | place: USA... | reverse complement strand
GGACTAGCGGGGATCACGCCTCACGCCCCTGGCATGATGCCGCCGCCCTCCCGCGCCGGGCGCAGGAGCATGTGCGGGCGGATCGCCAGGCGCCGACCCCGAGGCCGGCTGCTGCCGCGCTGGCTGGTATCTCACCAGCAACCAGGCGACGGGAGTCCTGGGCCTGCTCAGGCCACCGCCAGTTCCGCCTCCGCCGCTTCCGCCAGCAGGTCCGCGGCTGCCGGCATTGAGCGCAGAACGTCCGGGACTTCCGTCAGTGGCACCGGCCGGCCGAACAAATACCCCTGGATGGCGGTGCACCCGGCATGTGCCAAAGCGACCAGTTGCTCCCGCGTCTCTACGCCTTCCGCCGTGGTGGCCATGCCGAGTTCGTGGCTCAGCCGGATCACCGCCCGGATGATCGCACCGCAGTCGCGCCGCCGGCCGAGTTCGCGCACGAACGACTGGTCGATCTTGATTCGGTCGAACGGGAACTGCCGCAGATAGCTGAGGGATGAGTAGCCGGTGCCGAAATCATCCATCGCGATGCGCACGCCCAGGCAGCGCAGCTCGTGCAGCGTCGCCAGCGTTGCGGCGCTGTCCTGCAGCATGACGGTCTCGGTGATTTCCAGCTCGAGCCGCCCCGGCGCCAGCCGGGACTCACGCAAGGCCGCCGCGATCATGGCGACGAGGTCACGGCTTTTGAACTGTGCCGGCGAGAGGTTGACCGAGACACGCAGCTCGCCCGGCCAGGATAACGCGGCCTGGCAGGCCTGCCGGACCACCCACTCCCCGATGGGCACGATCACGCCGATCTCCTCCGCCAGCGGGATGAATTGATCCGGCGGGATCAGACCGCGCTCGGGGTGGTGCCAACGCAACAACGCCTCGAAACCGCTCACGGCCTGCATACGAAGATCGATCAGCGGCTGGTAGAACAGCTCGAACTGATCGCCCCGGAGCGCCTGGCGCAGATCGAGTTCCAGCAACCGCCGCGCCTGCATCGCGGCATCCATCGCAATGTGGAACAATCGATACAAGCCGCGGCCGTCCAATTTGGCGCGATACAAGGCCAGATCGGCGTTCTTCAGCAGCACATCGGGATCCAGCCCATCTGCCGGTGCGAACGCAATCCCGATGCTCGCGCCGATGACAATCTGATGCTCGTCGATTTCGAACGGCGCTGCCATCAGCTCGATCAGCCGGCCCGCCAGGACGGTGGCTTCGCGCGCCGATTCGATCGCGGTCTGTACGATGGCGAATTCGTCGCCCCCGAGCCGGGCAACGGTATCGGTCTCGCGCAGTCCATCCCGCAACCGCTGCGCCACCGCTTGCAGCAGGCGATCGCCGATCGGATGGCCGAGCGTGTCGTTCACCGCCTTGAACTGGTCGAGGTCGAGGCAGTGCAGCGCCAGCAGATGTCCGCGGCGGGCGAATGCAAGTGCATGATCGAGTGTTTCGCGAAACAGCACCCGGTTGGGCAGATCGGTCAGCGCGTCGTAGCGCGCCAGGCGGGTGATCCTGGCCGCGGCCAGGCGTTGATCGGTGATGTCTTCGTAGGTGGAGAGCCAGCCGTCCTCCATCGGTTGGTGCGTCACGGCCATGGCGCGGCCGTCGGACAGCTCCCAGACGAAGGTCGAGCGCACGTTGCGGGCAATCGATTCCTCGCGGTGGCGGCGCGCGACTGCCAGGTCGTCCAGCGGGACATTGCCGGCTACCTTCGTGACCAGGTCGGCATACGGCGTACCGGGTGGAATGCTGTCCGGCGGCAGCCCCCAGATCTCACGAAACCGCCGATTGACCACCAGGACGTGGCCCTCGCGGTCGACCATCAGCAGCCCTTGCAGCATATTCTGCGCCGCGGTGTCGAAACGTTGCTGCTGGGTGTGAAGGATCTCGGCGGCATGCCGGCGTTCCTCGGCGCGCTCCAGGTCGGATTCGGCCTTTGCCCGTGCCGTCTCCGCCGCCCATAGCCGCTCCTGGCTGCGCTGTTGACGCAGCAGCAGATAGGCACTGCCGGCGATCGCCAGTTCCAGCAGAACCGCCGTGGCAACCAGGATGCGGAGATCCTGCCGCCAGGCGCGCGTGATCGACCCCATCGTGTCGCTGACCGCGACGATCAGCGGGAAATGCGCCATCGTGTGCGGCACGATCAGGCGGTCCAAGCCGTCAAACCGGCCCGGCTGATGCACCACGCCATCATCAAGAGCGGCGAGCAAGTGGCGGAAGTTTGGCGTGTCAACGAAGATTTTGCCGATCTGGGCATCGGCGTGAGGGTAGCGGGCGATCAGCGTGCCGTCGCGGCGGTACAGCGCATACGCGCCGCCGCCGGTCAGCGGCAGGCGGGCATAGAATTGCTCGAAGTAGTTGATTTCGATCGTGCTGACCACGAAGCCGAGAAGCCGTCCGTCCGCGGCTTCGAAACGACGGCTGAGGTAGATTTCCCAGCGGCCCACGATCGTGCCCTGCGACGGCATACTGACGAAGGGCTGCGGCACGCCGGCCGGCATATTGTCGCGGATGAAGTCACGGTCCTCGCCGGTCACCGGCGGCGGCGGCCAGGAGCGGGAGGCGTTGACCAACCGGCCATGACCATCGAACAACAGCAACGCCGAGATGTAGGGCAGGCCGGCAATCCGGTCTTGCAGGTTCTGCTGCACCGGCTGCGAGGCCATGAGCCGCGCCAACGTTGCCGGCGAATCCACGCCGGTTTCGCGCATATGCTCGATCAGGCCGTGCTGCACCACGTCGACCGCCAACAGCAGCCGGTCCTGATCCTCGGCCAACAAGAGGGCGTCGTTGCGCATCTCGCGCACCACGTCATCGATCGCGGCCTGCCGCGAGGTGACTGCATACCAGGCCAGGGCCACAGCCAGGGAAACACCGATCCAAAGGCTGGCAGCCAGCACCGACTGCCGAGCGGTGGGACGGGGAAGGCGCGGCGCGAGTGAGCGCAGGCGGGACAGCATTGGCTCGGCTTTCATTCGCTGCCCGGTCTTGCCACGAACTCCTCAAATCAAGGTTAACGCCACGGATTGTGCCGTCGCCTGGGCCGCAGCGCCCGCCATGGCACGACGCTGCGGATGCCGACCCCGGCGTCACGCTCCCCTGATCGCGGCTGCAGTTGCCGGCCTCAGCGGGGACAGATGTCTTCGCCTGGCGGAGTGGTGATGGGCTTCGCCCGACAGGGGCGAAGCCGGCGCGTTCAGTGCCTCGGCGACCCGCCGCACCGAACTCGCGCCATGCCACCGTCCGGCCCGGGTCGTGCGCGATGCGCCGTCACCCGCTATGAGGCGATGACCACGATCGCCGCCACTGCCGGGGGCGGCGGTCACCGTACGGGCCAAGGGGCGGATCTACGCGATTCGGCAGCGAGAGGTTCAGTGTGAGCTACACGGTGAAGGAACTGTTTCTGACCATCCAAGGCGAAGGCGCCAACATTGGTCGTGCCGCCGTGTTCATCCGCTTTGCCGGCTGCAATCTGTGGTCGGGACGCGAGGCAGACCGCGCCGATGCCGTGTGCCGCTTTTGCGACACCGACTTCGTCGGCGGACAACGGTTTGGCTCGCCGCATGCGCTGGCGGATGCCGCCGCGGCAGCGTGGCAGGGCGCATGCGATCGGCACCGGCTGATCGTGCTCACCGGCGGCGAGCCGCTGCTGCAAGCGGATGCCAGCCTGATCCGGGCGCTCCGACAGCGCGGGTTCAGCCTTGCCGTCGAGACCAATGGCACGCAGCCCCTGCCGGAAGGGATCGATTGGGTCTGCGTCAGTCCGAAAGCGGGCGCCGCGGTCGTGCTGGACCGCGCCGACGAGGTGAAGCTGGTGTATCCGCAGGCGGGCGCCGAACCGGAGGCATTCGCCCGCTTCCCGGCGCGGTTCCATTGGTTGTCGCCGATGGACGGTCCCGAGCGGCAAAGCAACACCACGGCCGCGGCGGCCTATTGCCTCGCCCATCCCCAATGGCGGCTCGCCATCCAGGCACACAAAACCTGGGGGCTGCCCTGAGTCGCATACCCGGCATCGTGGTCGCAGCACGGCGTCCGGTGGTCGCAGCACGGCGTCTGGCGGTCGCAGCACGGCGCGCTACGCTGTCCCGATGAGCCAGCCTCCGCCGTCCCGGCCGCTGCATATCCTGTCGATCCAGTCCTGGGTCGCCTACGGCCATGTCGGCAATGCGAGTGCGGTGTTCCCCTTGCAGCGCCTCGGCGCCGAGGTGTGGACGATCAACACGGTGCAGTTCTCCAACCACACCGGCTACGGCCATTGGACGGGCCAGGTCTATACCGGTGCCCAGGTGCGCGATCTGGTGGACGGCATCGCCGCGCGCGACGTGCTGCGCCACTGCGATGCCGTGCTGTCCGGTTACATGGGCGACGCCGGGATCGGCGAGGCGATCCTGCACGCCGTGACGCGGGTGCGCGGCGAGAATCCCAATGCCGTGTATTGCTGCGATCCGGTGATCGGCGATGTCGAGGAAGGCGTCTATGTCCGCCCCGGCATCGAGGAATTCCTGCACGACCACGCTTTGCCGCAAGCCGACATCGCCACGCCGAACCGCTTCGAGCTGGAGCGTCTGACCGGGCTGTCGTGCGGCACGCTCGCCGAGGCGAAGAGCGCCGCCATCGCCTTGGCGAGTATGCTGCGCCCGGACGGGCTGCGCTCGGTGTTGCTGACCAGCCTGGACAGCAGCGACACGCCCGGCGACCATCTCGACTTGCTCGCCGCCGAGGCCGGGCGCTGTCACCTGTTGCGCACGCCGCGTCTGCCCGTCGCCGTCAATGGCGCCGGCGACGCCATTGCCGCCTTGTTCTTGTTCCATCGCTTGCAGAGCGGCAACCCCGTTGCCGCGTTGGAAGCCGCGGGATCCGCCGTGCACGGGCTGCTGAAGCGCACCGCCGAGGCCGGATCGCGCGAAATCCTGACCGTGGCTGCCCAGCAGGAATTCGTCTCTCCCTCCACCTGGTTCAGCGCGACGTCTTGCTGATGCCGCGCGTCACGTCCTGCGGGGTGGTCGTTACCGATGGCACGAGTATTTTGCTCGGCCACGCGACGCACTCGCCGCGCTGGGACATTCCCAAAGGCATCGCCGAGCCCGGCGAGGAGTTCCGCACTGCCGCGGCGCGTGAGCTGGAAGAGGAGACGGGACTGATCGTGCCGCCCGACGCCCTGCGCGATCTCGGCGTGCATCGCTACATGTCGGGCAAGGACCTTGCGTTGTTCACCTGGACCCCCGAGGCGATGCCGCGGCCCGAGAGCCTGGTCTGTCGCTCGATGTTTTCTCTTCCCGGCGGCGCCATGGCGCCGGAATTCGACAAGTTCGCATTGCTCCACTGGAACGCCGCGCTGGCAAGGCTCGGCAAGAACATGGCGCGCATTCTCGGCGAATTGCATGCCTCGCTCACTGCGCCGTCGCCGTCGGAGAAGCCTCGAATGTGAATGGCGATGACGATGCGACGCTGTCGTGGCAGCGTGAGTCGCGCGGAGCGTGGGTGGCGCATTGACGCAATGTCGGAAGCGGCGGCAAATCGGCAGCCGGAGTGCGGAGGACAACAGAGCAGTGCGACCCTTGGAAGGCATGCGCGTGATCGCGCTGGAACATGCCGTGGCAGCGCCCATTTGCAGCCGGCACCTCGCCGATCTTGGCGCCGACGTGATCAAGGTCGAGCGCCCGAAGGACGGCGACTTCGCCCGCCACTACGACAAGTTCGTGCACGGGCTTTCCAGCCATTTCGTCTGGCTGAATCGCGCCAAGCGTTCGGTGACGCTGGACCTGAAGCACACCGAGGCGCGCGATGTGCTGCAGCGTTTGCTGGGCACGGCGGATGTACTGCTGCAGAACCTGGCGCCTGGGGCGGCGGCGCGGCTCGGCCTGTCGCACGAGGCGTTGAAGGCGCGCTTCCCGAGGTTGGTGGTGTGCGACATCTCCGGCTACGGCGAATCCGGGCCGATGGCGCAGAAGAAGGCTTACGACCTGCTGATCCAGGCGGAATCCGGCCTGATCAGCGTGACCGGCACCCCCGAGACACCGTCGCGCGCCGGCATTTCCGCCGCCGACATCGCCACCGGCATGTATGCGTTGACCGGCATCCTGTCGGCGCTGCTGCGGCGTGCGCGCACGGGGGAGGGGGCGAATGTCAAGATCGCCATGCTCGATGCGGTGGGCGAGTGGATGATGGCGCCGGTGTATCGCGCCGCCTACGCCGGCACGGAGCAACCGCGCAATCCGAGCGGGCATCCGTTGCTGGCGCCATACGGCTCGCATCGCACCAGGGACGGGCAGGTGATCTTTGGCCTGCAGAACGAGCGCGAATGGAAGGTGTTCTGTGATCAGGTGCTGCGGCGGCCGGAGATCGCGACCGATCCGCGCTTCGCGTCGATGACGGCGCGGTGTGACAACCGGCACGCGCTGACGAACCTGATCGAGGATGTGTTCGCGACAATGACGTCGGCCGAGGTGGTGGCGGTGCTGGACGCGGCGGCGATCGCCAATGGACGGCTGAACCAATCGATCGACGTGTGGAACCACGCGCAGTTCGCCGCCCGCGATAGATGGCGGGAGGTGAACACGGCCGAAGGCTCGATCCGCGCGTTGCTGCCGCCGTTCACCTTTACGGACCAGGAGGCGGTGATGGGCGAGGTCCCCACACTGGGCCAGCACACCGAGGCGGTGCTGCGGGAGCTTGGCTATGGTCCTGCCGAAATCACGACCCTGCACGGCGCCGGGGCGATATGACACAGTCGCGGCCCGGCGGCGGGTGGCGCCGTGGCGGTGGACCATTGAGGGGGACCATGCGCATCCGCATCCGCTGGCGACGGTTGATCGCCAGGTCATGGGTCGTTTCCGGTTGGTACTATCGTCGCCACGGGCTGGCGCTGGAAGGGCGGCCATCCGACGAGATCTGGTATTTCGCCTATGGCTCCAACATGCATGTCGGCACATTCGTGGAGCGGCGGAAAATCCGGCCGCTGGAACGACGCGTTGGCCGGATCGCAGGCTACCGGCTGCGGTTCAACCTCGAAGGCCGCCCGAAGGGCAAGGCCGCGCCCGCGAATATCTGCCCCGATGCCGACTGCGAAGTGTGGGGCGTGCTGTACCGGATCACGCGGCGGGACCTGCTTCGTCTGAACTCCACCGAGGGCGTGCCAGGGCGTGGCTACCAGCCGCTCATGCTCGATGCGACGGATGGCGACGGCAATCCGATCCAGGCGGTCGCCTATGTCGCGGCGGGCAAGGAGACCGACGGCACTCCGTCGCTTCGCTATATGACACTATTGCGGGATGGCGCGCGGTTTCATGGCTTGCCGGCCGAGTGGCGCCAGTTCCTCGACGCCGTGCAGCACGCCGAATGAGCATGCCGACAGCGTGGCGAGGCGGGGCAGCATGAGCGGCAGCAAATTCGATCCCGCCATGCACCGGGTGGTGCCAGAGCAATCCTGGTTCGAGGATTTTCGTCTGGGCGAGCGGTTCGTGCTGCCGAGCCGGACGATGACCGACGGCATTTTCGCAGCGTTCCAGGCTGCGAGCGGTGACAATCATCCGGTGCATTACGACGTTGAGTATTGCCGGCGGCATGGCTTGCCGGGCATGCTGGCGCACGGGTTTCAGACGCTGATACAGACCGCCGCGGGCGCCGGCTTGTTTGCGTTCCTGACGGAGGAATCGCTGGTCGGATTCCTTGAACAATCGAGCAAGTTTCTGAAGCCGGTTTTTGCCGGAGATACGCTCTACCCGGCGCTCGAAGTGGACGAGCTATCGCCCAACCGGACAACCGGCGTTGTCGGGCTGCGCAGCACGGTGCACAACCAGCGTGGCGAGGTGGTACTGGAGGGGCGACAGCGGTATCTGCTGCGACGCAGGCCTGGCTGAGTAGCTTGGTTTGGCCGCAATGGTCGGCCGACAGCAGATCTCTCGCCCTGCATCCCGAAAGCGATTTCAACCCGGCGTTTTATTGCGTAGAAGCATGGTGCGCCGCGACAGCCGGCGCCACCTGCCGGCAACCTGACCGCCGGGCGATTGCTTCCGGAGCTTCGCCGGGTTTACCGCGCGTAATTCGCCGGGTTCAGCGCGCGTAATTCGCCGGGTTCACCGCGCGTAACAAGCGGCGGACGAACTCAACCCAGCCTTCGCCGGTACAGCGCGATCAGCCGCTCCCAGTGTCGTTCCGCAGCCGGCTTGTCGTAGCACCAGCGCTGCGGAAATGCGAAGCCGTGATGCACGCCCGGATACAGCTCGATTTCCCCCGGGCCGCCGGCGCGCTCGAAGCATCCGCGCAGCTCCTCGACCATTGGCAGCGGCGCCAGGTCATCATGCTCTGCGCAGCCGATGTACAGCTCCCCGCTCACCCGGTCGAACGAACGATGCGGGCTTTCCTCGGCCTCGTTGTTCACCAGCCAGGTGCCGTAGAACGATGCCGCGGCAGTTACGCGGTCCGGATAGCGCGCGGCGGCGGCGAGCGCGTAGGGACCGCTCATGCAGTAGCCATGCGCGCCGACCGGCCCGGGCTTCGCCGCCGCCTGGCCATCGACGAACGCCAGCATGGCGCCGACATCCGCCATCACCGGCGGGATCGTCATCCTGGTGCGCACCGCCCGCATCCGCGCATGCTCTGCGCTGCCGTGCTGCAGCACGTCGGGGCCATAGACCGTATCGCGACCGGCACGATAGTATAAATTCGGCAGCAGCACGTAATACCCGATGGTGGCCAGCCGTCGCGCCATGTCGCGCAGCTCTTCGCGGATGCCGGGTGCATCCATCAGCAGGAACACGGCAGGGTAGGGGCCGCCGCGCTCGGGATGGCAGATGAAGGTCTCCATCGCGCCGTCCTTGGTGGCGATGTCCAACGTTTGCTCCAGCATGGCTCCCCCCGGGCGCGATCGCGTCCCGCATGATGCCGCCTCTTGCCCTGGACGCAAGCCGCATGCTCCCGGAAGATGTGCGGTGACGTCGCCGGCAGGAGAATGCACGAGTGAGGCTCGGAATCGTATCGGACATCCACAGCAATGCGCCCGGGCTGGAACGGGCGCTGGAACTGATGGGCGACATCGACGAATTGCTCTGCCTCGGCGACGCGATCTTCGAGTACCGGTTCTCGAACGAGGTTGCCGCATTGCTCCGCCGGCGCGGCGCGCTGGTCATCCAGGGCAATCACGAGGAGGTGTTCTTTTCATCCGCCGGTGCCCGCGCGCGGCAACGCGAGGGGCTCGATGGCAACCTGCTGCGCTACCTCGCCGACCAGCCGCACCGGCGGCGCCTGCAGTTCGGCAACAAGAGCGTCCTGATGGTGCACTCCACGCCGTGGGAGCCGCGCGGCGACTATGTCTATCCGCACAGTCCCGCACTGACGCGCTTCGCCGACGCGGATGCGGACTTCGTGCTGTACGGCCATACCCATGCGCAGGTGGTGCGGCCCGTCGGGCGGGTGCTGGTTATCAACCCCGGCTCGGCGGGTGACGCGCGCGACCACGGCAATGGGCGGCAGCTCAGTTGCGCCGTGCTGGATACCGCGACCGACGAAGTGCGGGTGATCGACTATCCCGATCCGCGTCATGGCGCGCCATGACGATGCGCCGCCGCATCCCGTTCGGCATGGATCGCCTGCCGCGCGCACTGTCACCCGATGATCCGCGCCTGCCGGGTGTGACGGTGGGCGACGCGCCGCTGCGTTGGAACACTGAACCGCTGCCGGCCGATGCGATGGCGCAGGCGACCGGCGACCATGCGGCACGGGTCGCGGCCATGCGGACGTTCCTGCATGCGCTGTGCGGCGATTATGCGCCGTTGCGGATTCGGTTCGTCGATGCTTACCTCGATGCCCTGGCCGCGCAGATCGACGCGCACCGCAGCGAACTGGCGCGTGGCCTGCAACGTTTCGACGGGCTGTATGCCCCCGAGGACTGGCTGTGGTCGGCTCTGCGTCCATTGCCGCGCGCCTGGCTGCGCTGCGATGGCGGCATGGTGCGCGCGGACTTCGCGTTCTGGGATGGCACGCAGGCAATAGCGATCGATCTCACAGACGGCATGCAGGTCACCGGGATCGCGGTCTGTCATATGCCCTCGGACGTCCTGACCGGCGATCCGCTGGCGCTGCTGGCGCTGCTGCCCGCGGGCTGCCAAAGCTTCTGGCAGGCACAGATACTGCCGGTCAGTCCGTTCCGCCGGCCGATCCCCGGTGGTGTCGTGAACGAAATGTAGAATCTCCTTCGCCGCCTCGGCCGGGGAGCTCGCCGTGCTGCACCGGCCCGGGAATTCGCCGTGCTGCACCGGCCGGGAAGTTCGCCGTGACGGATCGTCGCAGCCTGCGCCGCGCGGAAATGCTGCGCGGCGACGATCGGGTCCCGGCGATCATTCCCGCGCGGCCGCCGGTCCAATGGCCTGTTACTCGGACGACAATCAAACTCGCGCGGCGCTACTCCGCTGCCGCGGCGAGCTGCCGCCGCGCGGGATACAGTTCGCGTACCCGATCCTGCGTGTAGAGATCGGTCCAGTTCGCCAGACTCCGATCGGTGACCTGGCGCGGATCATAGCCACGCTCCGGAATCTGCATGCGCTTGCCGCCGATATGCACATGGCGGATGCGCGCCTTGTCTTGCAGGATCGCGATGTTGTCCAGCGGCGAGCCTTCCACCGCGATGAAGTCCGCCAGCCGCCCGGGCTCCAGCACGCCCACCTTGCTGCCGTGGTTCACGAAGCGCGCCGCCACCGCGGTCGCGCAGCGCAACGCCTCGGCGGGCGTGAAGCCAAGATCGCGCACGAAAATCTCCAGCTCCAGCGCGTGCCATTCGCCGTACGGCGTCACGGCGAAGCCGGTGTCGGTGCCGGTCATCATCGGCACGCCGGCCTTGCGCGCCTTCTGGATGTTCTCGCAGGCAATGGCGTATTGCCGTTCGACATAGGCGGGGCGGCCCTTCTGCGCGGCAGGCTCGTGCGGCTGAGTGAAGTCGATGATGTTGCGCTGGAACGTCATCGTGGGTCCGATCGCGCTGCCCGATGCCAGTATGGCGTCGATGCAGGCGTCATCGAGGTGGAAGGCGTGAAAGATCAGGTCCACGCCGGCGCGGGCGGCGTACAGCACCGCTTCCCGCCCCATCGCATGCGCCACCACCTTGCGGCCGAGACGATGCGCTTCCGTCACCATGGTGGTGGTTTCGTCCTGGGTGAACGCGGCGATCAACTCGCCATTGCCGCGGGTTTGCGTCCCGTCCAGCGCCAGCTTGATGCAGTCGACGCCGTTCTTCACCTGGACGCGGATTTCCTCGATCGCCTCATCCTTGCTGGTGACCAGCCGGCCGATCGAGGTGTCAGGCACGCCGATCCAGGTGGGATACCAGTCCGTCAGCCCTTGCCGCGTGGTGAGGTAGCGCCCTGCCGCGGTCACGCGCGGGCCCTCGAACAGACCGAAATTGATCGCATTGCGCACCGAAAGACTGACCTGCCCGGCATCGCCAGGCGAGCAAATCGAGGTATAGCCGGCCGCCACCACCTTCTGGGCAAAAAACAACGCACGCAGGGCTCGGAACTCGAGCGGCTGGTAGAGGTCGATGTCCTCCTCGCTCTTGGCATTGCCATAGGCCAGATGCGTGTGCACGTCGATCAGCCCTGGCATGACGAAGAGATTGGAATAGTCCAGTACCGTATCGTGCACGGCGACCGGCGGCGCGTCGGCGGTGTCGCAGAGGAAGGCGATGCACTGGTCGTCGCCGATGCCAAGCGTGACGTTGCGACGTGGTGCGGCGTCGTCGCCGGAGAACAAACTGCCGCAGCGGACGTGAGTTGTCATTGTGCGTCCTCCCTTGAACGCGTCGAGTGTCGGGCATCCTGTTGCCGACGGCAATGTCGGCGGGGGGCGGCTGGCTTCAGGTCACGCCGTGAGCTCCAGGACGTAAACCCCGCCGGCAAATCGATCGACCGCATAGACCAGCCGATTCTCGTCCACGTACACGTCGTTGATCTGCGCCGCGCCGACGCGCGATCCTTCCGGCGTGTCGGGCAGGAACGACGCCACCTCCTTCGGTTGGAACGGATTGGCCAGGTCGTGCACGCGAAGGCCGCCGCCGAACCACGTGCTGAACACCAGCGTGCTGGAGTGGAAGGCGGGGCCGGGGCGGTTCTCCCACATGTTATGCGCGCCGTAGCGGCCGCCGCTATAGGCGTAGTCTTCGACCGGCGGCACCGGCAGGGTGCCGATGCACACCAGGTTGTCCTCGCGCCGCCCGTCCAGCACCCAGACGCATTTCGGCCAGTCCGCGCCTTTCTCGCGCACGCACTCGTCGCTCGCCACCAGCAGGTCGCGCCCGGCGAGCGGCATCAGCGTGTGCAGGAAGCCGGGGAACGGCGGGTGAGGGTTCCAATGCCCCACCATCTTCGGCGCACCGATGTCCGAAATGTCGAGGATCACCGCGCCGCCATCGATATAGCCGACATAGGCGCGATCCGGCCGGTCCGGATACACGTTGGTGTTGTGCGCGCGCCAGCCGGTATCGAATTGCGGATGACGCGGCACCGGCGGTGCATCATCGCCCTCGCGCGTGCCGGGATACCACCAGCGGCCGAGCTCGCGCGGCTTGGTCGGGTCGCTGACGTCGATCGCGCAATAGAACTGATCGTCGCGCAGGTTGCGCGGCGTGAAATCGGCGGCACCCGACGAACAATGGATGGTCTTGCCGTCGACGAACCAAAGCTGGTGCACGCCGCGCGAGGCCGGCCCGGAGCGGTCGAAGAACGTGATGCTGCGGGGTTCCTCCGGCTGGCTGATGTCCCACAGTTCGATGCCCGCGGGGGTGGCGCCGTGCGTGCCGGTCTGGTGCGCCACCGCCATCAGGTCGCCGCAGATTTCCAGCGAATTCGACCGCACATTGCGATGCGGCAGTTCGGTCTGCGCGATGACGCGAGGCTTGCGCGGGTCGGTCACGTCCACGGCGGTAAAATTTTTCGGCGCACATTCATGCGCCATCCACAGCACGCGGCGGCCATTGGTCACCTGCAGGCTGACCCCTTCGCCGACATTGCCGAACCCGGCCAGGTTGTCGTGCGCGATCAGGCGAAAATTGTTGAGCTCCATGGCGGTGCGACCCCTCCCGTTGCCCCCTCCCGCACAGGGACGGGGAATGGTAATTTGGCAAGCATGAGCGATGTAGCGAACACGGTGCCGGTCACCATCATCACCGGCTTCCTCGGCAGCGGCAAGACGACATTGCTCAACCGCTTGCTGAAGCTGCCGTCGCTGGCGGATACGGTGGTGATTGTCAACGAATTCGGCGCGGTAGGCCTGGACCATTTGCTGATCGAGCAAGCGGTCGAGGACGCGGTGTTGCTGAAGAACGGCTGCATCTGCTGCACCGTGCGCGGCGACATCGCCGATACGCTGGAAACCCTGTGGCAACGGCGCGAGAGCGGCGTGCTGCCGCCGTTCCGCCGCATCGCGATCGAGACCACGGGCCTCGCCGATCCTGCCCCGGTCGCGCATGCGCTGCTGACGGACGCGGATGCGCGCTACGCGTGCCGGCTGGACGGCATCGTCACGACGGTGGATGCGCTGCATGGCACGATGCAGCTCGACCGGCAGCCTGAAGCGCGGCGTCAGGTCGCGATGGCGGACCGGGTGCTGCTGACCAAGACCGATCTGGCCAGCGACGCGGAGATTGCCGCGGTGACCGCGCGGATCGCCACGCTGAACGCGAACGCGCCGTTGCGCCGGGTGGTGAATGGCGAGGTTTCCGCCGAGGACGTGTTCGGGCTCGGCCCGGGCGACGGGTCAGACGACGCGCGCGTGGCCGGCTGGCTGCGGCCATTCGAGACCGACCCACATCATGGCCATGCGCATTTGCCGTTCCGCCACGGGGATGCAGTCGGTTCCGTGGTGGTGCGCTGCGATCAGCCGGTTGCGTGGGCGCCGCTGAAGCTTTGGCTCGAATCGGTGCTGTCCCTGCACGGCGACGCGGTGCTGCGGCTGAAGGGGCTGGTTCACCTGGTTGATCACGACAGACCGGTGATACTGCAGGGCGTTCACCATGTGCTGCACCCGCCGGTGTTCCTGGAGCGGCAGGCCGCGGCGGTGGGCGGCACGCAGATCGTCCTGATCACGCGCGGGCTGTCGGCGGCGGGGCTACGCGCGAGCTTCGTGTTGGCAACAGGTGGAAGCCGGGCGAACGTGCGGGCGGCGTAGCTTTGCTCTGTCATTGCGGTGTGCGGAGCGCCCACACTGTCGTCGTGAAGCGCGGAGCGCCCACCGTGGCATTGCGAGGCGCGGCGCGCCGAAGCAATCTCGGTCAGGAAGTGCTTCCGTGAGCGCGGGCGTCGGCTCGAACGGGATTGCTTCGGCCCTGCGGGCCTCGCATGTGTGGACGGCCCTTCGAATGCAAGAGCAAAAGTTGAGTATTTTGACGGGCGGT
>Ga0335073_10008544_pt1 | contig 14370 bp, 16 predicted proteins | sample Lox_Sample_22_FD_207093 | JGI IMG/M metagenome (GOLD analysis project Ga0335073, IMG submission 207093) | Soil microbial communities from Loxahatchee National Wildlife Refuge, Florida, United States - Lox_Sample_2.2 | ecosystem: Environmental > Terrestrial > Soil > Wetlands | place: USA... | reverse complement strand
GTCCTGCGGTACCTGCCCACCAGGCTCTCGGCACCGGAGATCGCTGATCAGATGTACCTGTCGGTGAACACGGTCAAGACTCACATGCGTCACCTGTACGACAAACTCGGTGTGCACCGCCGCCACGAGGCTGTGGAACAGGCCCGCGCCCTCGGGATGCTAGCGCCGTCCCCGCGACGACCCAATCACACGACTATGTGACGCCAGCTCACCCTGCCGCGCCCGAGCCTTGGACTGTCCGAAACCAAGCGCAGGAGGCGTGACATGACCACCACCAAGCACGAGACAACCGCAGGATCTGATCACAGCGAGCGGGCGGCCACTCTGGTCGTCGGTTTCCTCGGCACCGGGCGCATGGGCGGCCCGATGGCCGCCAACCTGGCCCGCGGCGGTTTCGACGTGCGCGTCTGGAACCGTACCGCCAGCCGCGCCGAGGCCCTCGTGGCAGATGGCGCGGTAGTGGCGGGCAGCCCGGCGAAAGCCGTTCAGGACGCCGAGATCGTCATCACGATGCTGGCCGACGGGCCCGCCACCGAACAGGCTGCCATCGGGCCTGACGGCTTCCTGACCGCGGGTCTGGGCGTGATCTGGGTGCAGATGGGCACCGTAGGGGTGGAGTGGACGACCCGGCTCGCCGCTATCGCCGCCGCGCGCGGGGCGGTGTTCGTCGATGCCCCGGTCTCTGGCAGCGAGGGCCCGGCCCGGGCCGGCCAGCTGACCATCCTGGCCAGCGGCCCCGGCCAGGTCCGCGACGTGCTGGCTCCCGTGTTCGGCGTGCTCGGGCGCGTCACCACCTGGCTGGGCCCGGCGGGCCACGGCACCCGGGCCAAGCTCGTGCTCAACAACTGGCTCGCCGACCTTACAGAAACGACGGCAGAAAGCCTGTCCTTTGCCCGGCACCTGGGCCTGGATCCGGCCGAGATCGTGGACCTGCTGCAATCAAACCCGCTGGGAGCACCGTATGCGGTGCAAAAGGCCCGCCTCATGCTGGCCGGAGACTTCAGCCCCGCGTTCGCGCTCAAGCACGCCCTCAAGGACGCCGAGCTCGCGGCGCAGGCCGCGCACGCCAGCGGCGTCACGCTGCCGCTCACGAGCGCGCTGCTCCCGCGCTGGCGGGACACCGCGGCCAGCGGGCACGCCGATGATGACCTCGCCGCTGTCTACCTCACGGCCTGACGGGCTGCCACCGCGGACGCCAGCCGCCAGGATTCTGGAAGTTCGACGAGGCCGCGCGGTAGCGGACGAGTCACCAGAACCAGATGAGACCCGCTCACCTCGATGGCAGCTAGCGTTGGGCGTGCCTGATCCCTGTCACGAAGGGTGCCACCCCCATGACCAGATCCCAAGCGCATGACCTCGCCAGTCCCGGTTCAGTTGATGGCCGCCACCTTCTCCTGGTCGGCGCGGGGCCGGGACTTGGACTGGCCGTGGCACGTCGCTTCGCCGCGGGCGGCTACCGGGTAACGCTGGCGGCGCGCAGCACGGACCGCCTTGGCGACCTCGCGGGCACCTTGGCCGATACCGGTGCCGAGATCAGCACCATCGCGGCCGATGCCGGCGATCCCGATGTCCTGGGCGCCCGGATGAGGGAGCTTTACCTCGCAGACGCCGCACCGGGCGTCATCGTCTACAACGCGGCCATGGGAGTTCCGGACCGGCTGCTGAGCTCAAGTGCCGCCCACCTGCAGGAGGCGTATTCAGTCGATGTCATCGGCGCCATCGTCGTCGCGCAGGTGGCCGCCCCGGCCATGCGGGCCGCCGGCTTCGGGACCATCCTCGTCACTGGGGGAGGGTTCGCCGACCACCCGATCCCGGCCCTGGCGACCCTTTCCCTCGGCAAGGCGGCTCTCCGGTCGGCCGCGACAATGCTCGGCGCTGACCTGGAACCGGACGGCATCCGCGTGGCCACGCTGACGATCGCAGGGCAGATAGCCGCGGGTACTTCCTTTGACCCGGAGCGCATCGCCGAACGCTACTGGGAGGTTGTCCACGTGGACGGCCCGTGGCAGGCAGAATTCCGATTTACCGGCGAGTAGGCGACGTTTGCGGATGCGCCAGGGAAGGCGGCCGCCACGGCGTATGCCGGGACCGGGCGGCCTGCCCGGCCGGTCCTTGCCCAGGCTCCTGGCCCACCCGTTTGACGCGCCAGATAATGACCTGCTATTTCAGGGCGTCCAGGAGCTCCCGGCAGGCCTGCTCGCAGCGCCGGCAGGCCTCGGCGCAGACCTGGCAGTGCGGCATGTGGGCATGCCGCTCGCACTCGTCGCCGCAGCTCTTGCAGATCGCCACGCAGGCCTGCAGCAGCGGCTTGGTGACATCGGCGTCGTAGCCTGCCGGGCGGCTGGCGACTCCGGCGGCAGTGGTGCAGATATCGGCGCAGTCCAGGCACAGCCGGATGCACCTGATCATTTCGGTCACGTTCTGCTCGCCCAGGTCCGCGTCAGTATCGGTGAGGCGGGCCTGGGCGCAGTCAGTCATCGCGTCGATGGCAGCGGCCAGCGTGCTGGCGTCAACGTTGACCGGATGCGGGTAGGTATCCAGCATCTGCCTGGCATAGCTCATGGCCCCTCCGGTTGCAAGCGATTGACGGCGATTCCACAACTGCGCCTATGTACCCGCAGGCGGTACTTATTACCTGCGGAGTGGGCAGACGACGCCGGCACCGAACTGGCGCACGTCCAACACAGGCGGCGCAGAATTCCTGGTCTCCGGCCAGGGTAGCGAATTCGAACAACAGCCCGTTCCAGCAGGGCTATAGCGGCCAGTAGCTGCGCGACCGGCTGGCTCCTTCGACCACCGGGCGGAGCGCGCCGAGGGCCTGCTTAAAGCCGCCGCGGGCCGCGGCGAGCCAGCCGTTCGCGACGGCGAGCCCGACATGCCAACGTCATGCACGCGGTCCAGCAGGGACTGGCAGGTTCCGCCTTCACCGACGTGATGGGTGTCCCGGCCTGGAAGTCGCTGCCGTCCGGGTACCTGGTCGCCACCCAAGATGAGGCGATTCCGCCGAATGCGGAGCGGATGTTCGCCGGCCGCATGGACGGCAGCCGAAGCCTGTGCCAAGGCGCCCGCGTGAGGGGGCAGTTACGCACACGCCTGTCCCTGGCCACCGCCGTCCACGCAGACAACCGGCCGTCGGCAGCCGCCACCATCCGTTCCGAATGAAAGAAAGTCATCCCGAACGGACGGTGGTGTCTGATTTGGGAAACAGCGGGTCCAGGGTCGCGCGGAACCGGCACGTAATCCGGCACGACTGACGCGCCGGATCCGCTCGAGGTCGGCGAAGTCACTGTTGGCCTCCTTCAGAGTCCGGAATGAGCTGGCGGACCTCGAGCAGGTCCAGCCCGAGCGCGTCGATCTCGGCCAGGACGCCGTACAGGGCCGACCGGTCGAGCAGGCCGGTGAGCACTGTTTCCGCGCCGGCCAGCTGCGACTGCATCGCCGGGAACGCGGACAGCATCATCGCGCCGAGGTGCCCGTTGACGCGAATCGTGTACAGGGCGGGTGCGGGGTCCATAAGGCCATGGTCAAGGGCCGCCAGGTGAGCGGGAATCACCGTGATCCGGTGATGATCGCTCACCTGGCTGGTGGCGAGCCTGGGTCCATCGCGAAGCGCACACGGCCGCCAGCGGGGCGCGCCAGAGATTCAAGGGAGACGCAGTGACATCACCAGCCGCCAGCGACGCCAACGCCGCAGCCCAACCCAACTACGCACCTATTCCCCGGTCCGCGCTCGGTCCGGCCCTGAACGAGCAGGGATATTACGTCGGGCGCGTGGAGCGGAACCTGTACTACGTCACCGACGGCGTGTACCAGGCGGCGTTCCTGACCACCCCGGACGGCGTGGTGCTGTTCGACACGCCCCCGACCATCGGCCACAACCTGCGACGTGCCGTCGACGAGATCACCGCGGCCGAGGGCGTGACCAACAGGGTGACGCACCTGGTCTACTCCCATCACCATGACGACCACACCGGCGCGTCTTCGATTTTCGGCAGCGACGTGGTTCGCATCGGGCACGAGGAGACGAGGCGGCTGCTGCTGCGGGATAACAACCCGGCCAGGCCGGCGCCGGAGGTGACCTTCGCCGACAGCTACACCCTGCAGGTGGGCGGCGAGCGGGTCGAGCTCGCCTGGCACGGTCCTAACCACTCGCCGGACAACATCTACATCCATTTCCCTGACCACGACACCCTGATGTTCATCGACGTTGTCAACGCCGGCTGGGTGCCCATCTACAACGTCAACCTCAGCGAGGACGTACCCGGCTACATGGCGGCCCCGGCCAAGGCACTGTCCTACCCGTGGCAGCACTTCATCTGTGGGCACCTGGGCCGGCTCGCTACCCGCGATGACGTCGCGGTGCATCAGGCTTACATCGCCGACATCGAAGCCAGCTCCAGAGAAGCGCTAGCCAGCGTCGACCCGGTGCCCTTCTACGTGGCAGGCGGGGAGAACTTCTGGGCCGGGGTCAAGGCACACCTCAACGCCGTCACCGAGCGCGCGGCCGCGCCCGTCATCGCCAAGTACACCGGCGTGCTGGCTGCCGCCGACATCGAGGAGTTCACCTACACCACCACGTTCCAGATCATGCAGTCGCTGCGCCTCGACAGCGGGCCCAGCGGACCGGTCCACCCCTGACGACTAGGTTGCGTTTAGGAGGCTGCCGACATTCCGTGCCGGGAACCCCGCCCGCCGTCATCGGCGTGCGGGGCCCGGCACAACAACCTTGGGACGAGGCGGCAGTCCTAACCGCCTTTAAGCGCCGTACGCCGGCAGTATCGCCCCGCTCACCGGCGCCGCGGCGTCACTGACGAGGAAAGCGATGACGCCCGCGATCGCCTCGGGCGCGACGGCGTGCGCGAGCACGTCCGCCGGGAACAGGGACTTGTTCAGGGGCGTATTGATGAGTTGCGGCGCGACCGCGTTCACCCGGATCCCGTGCGGGCGCAACTCGACATCCAGAACGCGCGTCAGGTGAACGAGAGCGGCCTTGCTGACGCTGTAGGCCGCCATGCCGCCCGATGGCTCGATCCCTGGGCGGGCGGTTACGTGCACGATGGCACCGGACCCCTGCCGCTGCATATGCGGTGCCACCGCCCGGCTCAGCCAAAGCGCGGTCGCCAGGTTGACGTCGATCATGAGATGTAGGGCTTCCGGAGTCGTATCGAGCGCGTCACCCAGCTGAAAGGTGCCGATGGTGTTCACCAGCACGTCAGGGGGACCCACCTCGGCCGCGATACGGTCGATGACCTGCGCCGCCACGGCGGGGTCGGTGGCGTCGGCCACTTCGCGGCGGACGCTGTCCGGGAGTTCACCCAGCGCGTCTTCGTTGCGGTCGACGCCCACCACGGTCATACCCTCGTCGGCCAGGGCCGCTGCCGTCGCGCGCCCGAGCGGACCCGCGCCGACCACGATTGCTACTTTTGCGCTCACGCTGTCTCCCTTGAATTTGGGGCACGTCCCCGACGGCCGTGCGAGCCTTCGCTGCCCAGGCTCGCCGCCGGGCAGGTGAGGCGTCGTCACCTCTTCACGGTGATTCACCCAAGCGCCGCCCGGGCCATCCTTGACGAGAACGTGAGCGCGCTACGGTTGCATGAGTAGACAACAAGGCAGGCCTTTGACGTGGCACCAGCAACTCCCCGGCTAATCGACCGGGGCGATCTCCTTGCTGCCCTGGATAGCGCGGTGGCCAGGAAGGTCACGATCATCTCGGCTCCGGCCGGCAGCGGGAAAACGTCGCTGCTGCGCGCCTGGGCAGAACGTCCGGGACAGCCCCGCCAGCTGGCTCTCGTGCAGGTGCAGCGCGACCAGCAAGACGCCCAGGACTTCTGGCTGGCCCTGCTCGACGCGGTCCGGCGTACCTGCGGCGCACCCACCGGCGCGCAAGCGCCAGCAGCGACACCGGAGTTCAATGCGCCGGCGATGGTCGGCGGGGTTCTCTCGGAGCTCGCCGATGCCGGCGGGGAGGTCATGCTGGTTATCGAAGATCTGCACGAGCTGAACTCGCCGGAGACCATTCATCAGCTCACCCAGTTGCTGACGAACCTGCCCGTCGGCGTGCACGCGCTCCTGACGACGCGCCATGACCTGCCGCTGCGTCTTCACCAGCTGCGCCTGGCCGGTGAGCTAGCCGAGATCCGCGCGGCCGACCTGCGGTTCACCGAACGCGAGGCCCGCGAGCTTCTCGCCGCCTCGGGCATCACGCTGTCGGAGGCGGGGGTGGCGCTGCTGCACCAGCGGACCGAAGGATGGGCCGCGGGCCTACGGCTCGCGGCGCTTTCCCTGGCCGGCCGTCCCGACCCGGAGCGGTTCGTCGCGGACTTCTCCGGCACCAACCATGCGGTCGCGGAATACCTGCTCGCCGAGATGCTGGAACGTCAGCCCGCCGACGTCCAGGATCTGCTGCTGCGCACCTGTCTGCTCGACCGGGTCAACGGCGAGCTGGCGGATCTGCTGACCGGCAGGCCTGGGTCGGAGCGGATCCTCTTGGAGCTCGAAGACGCGAACGCGTTCGTCGTCTCGCTCGACCCGGACCGGACCTGGTTTCGCTATCACCGCCTGTTCGGGGATCTGCTCCGGCTAGAGCTGCGCCGGACGCTGCCCGATCAGGTGCCGGCGCTGCACCGACGCGCCGCGGCATGGTTTAGCGAGCATGGCCAGGTTGTCGACGCCATCCGGCATACCCAGGCGGCCGGCGACTGGTCCGCCGCCGCGCGGCTGCTCGCCGACCATTCGTTTAGCCTGGCACTGGACGGATACGCGCAGACCATGCAGGTGCTGGCGCGGGCCTTCCCGGCTGGCGAGGATTACCCAGAGCTAGCCCTGGTACGCGCGGCGGGTGATCTTGTCCAGGGCCGCCTTGATGAGACAGCGGCCTACCTAGCGGTCGCCGAAACCTACGCCGAGACCGCGCCGCCGGATCGTCAGCACCGCCTCCAGGTAGCGATCGCTTCGATGCAGCTGTCGCTGGCCAGACGGCGCGGTCACCTGGCCGGCGTAGTCGAACAGGTCAGGTTCCTCACCACCCCGGTGACGGGGCAGTCCGACGAGGACATCGCCCTGGACAGCGACCTGCGCGCGGTGGCGCTGATGAACTTGGGGACCGTCGAGGCCTGGTCGTTGGCGCTTCCCGACGCCGAACGCCACCTACGGGAGGGCGCCGCCCTGGCCCGCCAGATCGGCCGGCCCTACCTGGAGGTCAGCTGCCTCGCTCAGCTCGCGTTCGCGTCGAAAGTCCATTCGTTCGCCACCGCCCAGCAGCGCTGCCGCGAGGCGATCGCGCTGGCCGAGGGGCACGGCTGGGGCACCGAACCGATGATCGCACCCGCGCTGGTCACACTCGCCAGCACGATGGTATGGACAGGCGAGTTCGACCAGGCCGCGCGATGGCTGCGGCGCACGGTGCAGGCGCTGCAGGCGGACATCGGGCCGGACATCAGGCTGCTGCTGCACATCACGACCGGGATACTGCGGGCCTGCACCGGCCGCCGCCACGAAGCGCTTGAAGAGTTCACCGAGGCGGAGCGCCTGCGCTCACGGATGGAGGGTTCGCACGCGCTAGCGAGCCAGGTGATGGGCTGGCTGGTGGCTACCCAGGCTCGTCTGGGGATGACCGGCGAGGCGTACGCCGCGCTGGCTGCGCTGGATGACGAGCAAGCCAAGTCGGGCGAGATCGGCAATGCCCGCGCTGTGCTAAGCCTGGCGGACGGAGATCCGCGCGGAGCCGTCGCGGCGGTGCGTGAGGTGCTCGATGGCGCGGCGCCGGTCATCGGTTACGTGACGCTGGTGGAATCTCACCTGATAGCCGGGCTGACCTACGGTGAGCTGGGTGACCAGCGCGCGGCGAACCAGGCGGCCGAGCAGGCGCTCGCGCTCGCCGAGGCTGACCGGCTGGTCCTGCCGTTCGCGATGACGGGCTCCAGGGAACTACTCGAGGCGCTGCCGCGCCATGAGACCGCACACGCCGCGCTGCTTGCCGACATCCTCGACGTCTTGCGCGGCGGGTCCTTGGGTCCCACAGACCTGCCCGTGCCGGCGCAGGCCGAGGAGCTCAGCACGGTTGAGCTGAAGGTGCTGCGGTACCTGCCAACGAACCTGTCGCGGCCAGAGATCGCGGCCGAGCTGTCGGTGTCGGTGAACACGGTTAGCACGCACATCCGCAGCATTTACACCAAACTCCAGGTGACTGACCGCTCCGCGGCCGTTCAGCGGGCGCGGGAGCTGCGGCTGCTTGCCGGTGGCCGTACCGGTTAATCACCGCAACTAGGTGACAGCCGCTCACCTTTTTGGCGGCTACCTTCAGGCGCACCCGATCCCTGTCACGAGAAGGTGCTCTCCCTATGACCAGTGCCCCCGTGCGCGACCCGCTCGCCGACCATCTCCTCACGCCGGAAAATTCGGTCCTCCTGTTCATCGACTACCAGCCCTCGCAGCTGGCCGGGGTGCGGTCGATGGACCACGCGCTCCTGCTCAAGAACGCCGTCTCGACGGTCAGGATCATCAAGACCTTCGGGATCCCTGTCGTGCACTCGACCGTCAACGTCGCCAACGGCCAGGGATCCACGCTCCCGGAGCTCGCCGACCTGCTGAAAGATGACAAGCCGCTCGACCGGACCACGATCAACTCCTGGGAGGACATCGAATTCCTCCAGGCCGTCCGCGCCACCGGCCGCCGCAAGCTCATCATCTGTGCCCTGTGGACCGAAATGTGCATGGCCTTCGCCGCTCTCGACGCGCTGCGCGAAGGGTACGAGGTCTACCCCGTCGTCGACGCGATCGCCGGCACCTCGCCCGAGGCCCACCGGGCCGGCCTTGACCGCGTGATCCAAGCCGGCGGACAGCCAATCAGCTGGCTCTCGCTAGCCGGCGAGCTCCAGCGCGACTGGGCCCGTCAGGGCACCGTCGCGGAGATCGTCGAGATCGTCCTCACCGACCGGCTGCTGAAGGAGTAGCAGACCCCATGTCTGAAGTCACCTCCGCCAGCGGCGTAAGGGACCGGCGCTGGGTCATCCTCGGCGTGATCGCCGTGGCGCAGCTCATGGTGATCCTCGACCTCACGGTGATGAACATCGCGTTGCCGTCCGCGCAGCAAGCGCTGCACTTCACCACCGCGGACCGGCAGTGGGTGGTCACCGCATACACCCTGGCGTTCGGCAGCCTGCTGCTGCTCGGCGGCAGACTGGCCGACCTGCTGGGCCGTAAGGTCACGTTCCTGGTCGGCCTGATCGGTTTCGCCGGCGTCTCGGCCATCGGCGGCGCCTCAGTCAACTTCGCCATGCTGATAGTCGCGCGGGCCTGCCAGGGTGCGTTCGCGGCGCTGCTGGTGCCGTCGGCGCTGTCGCTGCTGACCACCACGTTCACCGAGCAGAAGGACCGCGGCAGGGCATTCGGCGTGTATGGCGCGATCGCCGCCGCCGGCGGTGCGGTGGGCCTGCTGCTCGGCGGCGCGCTGACCGAGTACCTGTCCTGGCGCTGGTGCCTGTATGTGAACCTGGTCTTCGCCGGGGTGGCGTTCACCGGGGGAGCGCTACTGCTGAAGCGGCAGCCCTCCCCGGTCAAGCCCAAGCTCGACGTCCCTGGCGTGCTTTTGGTCGCCAGTGCGGTGTTCTGCCTGGTCTACGGATTCTCCAACGCGGCCACACACGGGTGGCACACGCCGTCCACCTACGGATTCCTGGCCGCTGGCGTAGTACTGCTGGCCGCGTTCTCGTGGTGGCAGGGCCGGGCGGCTCATCCGCTGCTGCCGCCCAGAGTGGTGCTGGACCGCAATCGCGGTGGCGCCTATCTTTCGTTTTTCATCGGCGCGGCCGGGATGTTCGGGATCTTCTTGTTCCTGACCTACTACCTGCAGCAGACGCTCGGCTACTCGCCACTCGTCACCGGCGTCGCGTTTCTGCCGTGGAGCGGCTGCCTCATCGTCCTGGCCAATCTGTCCACGATTGTGCTGATGCCCAGATTCGGACCGAAGCCGCTGGTCACATCCGGGATGCTGGCCTCAGCGGGCGGGATGGCCTGGCTGGCCCAGCTGGGCCAGCACACCGGCTATGCCACCGGTGTGCTCGGCCCGCTCATCCTGGCTGGAATCGGCCTTGGCCTGGTGATCGCGCCGGTGATCAGCACCGGCACCTTCGGCGTGGCGCCGCAGGACGCCGGAGTCGCGTCCGCCACCGTCACCACCGGCCAGATGCTCGGCGGCTCGATCGGCACCTCGCTGCTGAACACCATCTTCGCCAGCGCCGTCGCCTCCTACCTCACCGCGCACCTCGCCGCGGACAGGCTCATCGGCCACCGGGCCCTGGCCGGCCTGGCGTTGGCGCACGGCTACGACACCGGGTTCTGGTGGACCGCGGCCATCTTCGCCCTCGGCGCGGTCGTCGGCGGCGCCCTGCTGCGCCGCGGGCCTCTGGACCAGAACCGCGTGCCATCCCTGCGAGATCACCGGGATCAGGTGATAGGAGCTCACCGTGATGGCGGCTAACTTCGCTCACACCAACCTGCTAGGAGAAGGTTCCGCTCGTATGACCAGCGATTCCGGCCACGCCGAGTGGCTAGGGCAAGCGCGCTCCCACCTGCGCGATGCCGATCCTGTACTGGCGCGGCTCATCGACGACCGGCCGGACTTCGATCCCCGGGCGTGGATGGCTCAGCTGCCGCCGATGGATCTGTTTGGCGCCCTGCTGTTCCAGGTCACCGGGCAGCAGCTGTCCGTCCCGGCGACGCGTCACACCCTGGCTCGCATCGAGGCGCTGTTTGACGGCCACCTCCCCTCGCCTGCTGAGCTGCTGGACGTAGCACCGGGCCAGCTTCGCGAGGCCGGGCTGTCGTGGCGGAAGATCGGCACACTACGCGATCTCGCCGAGCGCATGTCGGACGGACGGCTAGACCCGGACACCCTGAGTCGCCTATCGGATGACGAGCTGATCGCCGAGCTCACCGCAATCCCCGGGATCGGCCCGTGGACCGTGCAAGGCGCCCTCATCCTCGCGCTGGGGCGAGAAGACGTCGTGTTGCCGGTCCGGGCGGCCTACCAGCTTGACCACCTCCCCGCCGAACAGGAGGTCCTCGCTATCGCCGGCAAATGGCGGCCCTACCGGAGCCTCGCCACCAGCTACCTGTTCTCCGCCGCGTTCGAACCCGCCGAGGCACCAGCGGACCGACTTCTCGCAGAACCACGTCACGAAAGGTGAACGACCATGACCATCTCGGATAGCACGGTTGCCATCATCGGCACTGGCACCATCGGCAGCACGCTCGCGGCGAACTTCGCGGCTGGCGGTCAGGACTTCCTGCTGGCCGGCCGGGACCAGGAGGCCGCCCGCAAGCTCGCGTCTGATCTAGACGGTCACGCCGAAGTAGTGGGCGTGGACGAGGCGGTGGACCGGGCCGACGTGCTCGTGATCGCCGTCTGGTTCGACGACTTCAAGCAGCTCATCACCCAGTACGGGGAGCGGCTCGCCGGAAAGGTGATCGTTGATCCGACCAATCCGGTCGGACCGGACGGGAACGGCGCCTACCGCAAGTTCATCGGCGAGCAGGAGTCCTCAGGCCAGATCCTGGCCGGCCTGCTGCCCGCCGGGGCTTCGCTGGTCAAGGCATTCGGCACGCTGTCTGCCCCGACCCTGGCCGCTGCCGCCCGGCGGGAACCCGAGCGTGCGGTGGAGTTCTACGCAGCGGATGACGACGCCGCGGGCGACCTTGTCGCAGAGCTGGTCCGCGTCGGCGGCTACGAGCCTGTCCGGGTGGGCGGACTGGACCAGTCCATCCGCATCGAGATGTTCGGCGACCTGCACGAATTCGGCGCCCTAGGCCGCGTAGTGACCAAATCGGAGGCGCAGAAGGTGATCTGACGGAACGTAATCGCTGCTGTCTCCCGGGCCGGTGAATCACCTGGATTCGGTGACGATCGCTCACCAGCCTGGTCAGCAGAATGCGGACATGATGTCAACCTTTACACTTGGCCGGCTGCAGGTCAGACGGCCGGGGTACGGTGCGATGCAACTCGCCGGCTCGTTCGCCTTCGGCCCGCCACCTGACCGGGCATCGGCCATTGGCGTGTTGCGGGCCGCGGTAGCGGCCGGAGTGGAACACATCGACACCGCCCAGTACTACGGTCCCGGCGTCGTCAACGACATAATCCATGACGCGCTCTACCCCTACCCCGACGGGCTCGCGATCGTCAGCAAGGTCGCGGTACAGCGAGACGGCAGCGGTAGTGTTCTCCCGTTCGACGACCCGGAACAGCTGCGCGAAGGCATCGAAGACAACCTCCGCAGCCTGCGCGCCGACCAGCTAGCGGCGGTCAACCTCCGCCTGCCAGGAGACGGGCGCGTCAGCGCGCGCTTCGACGACCAGCTCGCGGCCATGGTGGCGGCCCGCGACGAGGGCCTGATCGCCGGGGTGGGCCTGAGCAACATCAGCCTGGACCAGCTATTGCACGCTGTGGCGGGTACAGAGATCGTCTGCGTGCAGAACATGTTCCACCTCGCCGACCGGCGGGCTGCGCCGCTTCTCGAGGAGTGCCTTAGCCGCGGCATCGCGTTCGTCCCGTTCTGCCCCCTTGGCTGGCCGCGCGGCCAGGACAACCCCGTGCTCACCAGCCCGGTGGTCATCCAGACAGCCGCCCGCCTCGGCGTCACCCCTGCGCAGGTGGCGCTCCAGTGGCTACTGCAACTGGCCCCTAACGTGCTGCTTATTCCCGGGACCGGCTCCGTCGCTCACTTGCGAGAGAACATGGCCGCCGAAAGCGTGACGCTCGATGAGGAGGCGCTGCGCCAGTTGGACGCGGTCGCGCCGTGGCCAGACGAGCCGTCGTCCTAGACCGCGACGAGGACGTCGCGTGCGATCTGTCATCCGAGACCTCAACGAAGACCGCCGCGGCCGCGGTGCTCGAACGCTACGAGCGCTGCGACGTGTTCGTCCACTGCGCCGCCGCATTCGACCAGATCACCATCGCCGATGTCGACACCGCGACCTGGCGGCATGTGCAGGCCGTCAACGTCGAGTCGGCGTTGTGGCTCATCCAGGCGTTCGCCCCTGGCATGGCGGAGCAGCGCTTCGGCCGCATCGTGTTCGTCACCTCCGACACGTTCTGGGCCCCGCCAGTCCCCGCGCTGCTCGGCTACATCGCCAGCAAGGGTGCGCTGATCGGAGTCATGCGCACCCTGGCGGTGACCTTCGGCGGCGACGGCATCGCGGTGTCCGCGGTGGCCCAGGCCTAACCGATACTCCGGCCTCCCGAGTCGTGAATGCTGACGAGCAGTTCGACGCGACAGTTGATCGCCAGGCGCTCAAGCGGCGGCTCACGCCCGACGACACCGCCGCCGCCGTCGTCTACCTGGCTTCCGAGGGGGCTGCGGCTATGACCGGCCAGGTGCTGTGCGCCGACGGGGGTCTCATCATGCGGTAGCGGGCGAAGTAGTCGGCCCGGATACGGGACGGAGCCACTCGGCAGCGCTGGACTCGGCCACGCCGCTCCCCTGTTCCTGCAAGCACTCGTCGCCGCCAACCGCGGCGACGAGGCCACCAGCAGGGCTCTGACCGATCAGATGAGTCGCTGGGCGGCACCCCGCCGGATCGGCGTTGTGTCAGCGTACGTATGGCATGTCAAAACCCACACCGCGCTATCGCGCGGCGACTTCGACGAGGCGTACCGGTGCGCCAGCGCGGTCAGTCCCGCCGGGCAACTGGTGACCACCGAGGACCGGATGATCCCGCTGCCCGCCCAGCGCGCGATGGCCGAGCGGGTCGGCGCCACCGTCGCCGAGACGCCGGCCAGTCACTCCGTCTATGTGTCCCAGCCGCAGGCGGTCGCCGACCTGATCAAGAAGGCCGCCGGGGCGAAGCGCTAACGCACCCGCGCGCGGTGACGGTGTCCGGGCGACGGACACCGTCACCGGGCCCGTCCGCTCAGACAGCCTCGGCGCGGGCGGCGGGTTAGCATCGCCTACGCGCCTGCGTCGGGGCGTTCCGGCATGAGAGCCCGCGCACTAGGGTTGAGGGCCTGATCGCCGATACCGACGGGAGCGCCATGGACCGCGAGGGGCTGAGGGTCGTGCCCGAGGCCGCGCCGCAGGTCGAAGACGAAAGCGCTCAGCCTGCGGAGCAGGGCGCGCTGACCGAGACGGCACCTGCTGATCATGTCCGGACCGCCGGCGGACGGGGGACGTTCCGTGCGCTGGGTTCGCGGCCGTTCCGGCTGTACTTCGCGGGTCAGGTCGCCTCGGCCAGCGGCACCTTCGTGCAGCAGACCGCTATCGGCTGGCTGGTCCTGCGGCTCACCGGATCAGCGGCGGAACTGGGCCTGGTGCTGGCCGTGGGCGGGATACCGTCGCTGCTGTTCGGCCCGTGGGGCGGGACGGTCGCCGACCGGGT
>Ga0335073_10008543_pt1 | contig 14371 bp, 14 predicted proteins | sample Lox_Sample_22_FD_207093 | JGI IMG/M metagenome (GOLD analysis project Ga0335073, IMG submission 207093) | Soil microbial communities from Loxahatchee National Wildlife Refuge, Florida, United States - Lox_Sample_2.2 | ecosystem: Environmental > Terrestrial > Soil > Wetlands | place: USA... | reverse complement strand
CGCGCCGCCAGCGGAGTGCTGAGCGGCGCGGAGGTACTACTCATCCGTGCTCAATGCCTCACTCACTGCGTGTAGGAGACGTCCTGCCACAGCGGCGCGGTGTTGACCACGACCGACGGGATTGAGGTGGTGAGACCCGGTCCCTGGACGCCGTGCACGGCCACATTCCAGCTGGCCAGCGGGAACAGGAAGGGTCCATCCGCCTTCTTGGCGATGTATTGCGCGGCCTGCTGATAGATCGAGTCGCGGGTGGATGGATTGACCGCTCCTTCGCCTCCCAGGATCAGCGCGTCGAGCTTGGGGTCGTGCACACCGCTGAACGGTGAGGCGCTCAGGAACCGGAAGCCGAGGCCCACTCCCCCGGCCGGATCCCACGCTCCCGCGGTCTGGAGCGCCGCCTGCCACTTCTTGGTGTCGAACTGCTGGATCAGCCCGGCCAGGCTATAGAGGTGAATCGAGGCGTTGATGCCCGCCTGCTTCCAGAGCGTCTGGAGGGCCTCCATGAAGTTCTGGTTCACCGGCGATGCCAGCGTGAAGAAGTTCACGTTCAGACCGCCCAGCGACTTCACGAGTGACTTCGCCTTAGCCAGGTCGTATGTCGGATACCCGGGGACGTTGGGGTAATAGAACAGTCCACCCGGTGCGGTGAACCCCTGCACGACCTGGAACTGGTTTCCAAATAGCTTCTGGTCGATGATGCTCGCGTCGGTGGCGTAGTAGATGGCCAGCCGGGCGTTCATGTTGTTAAAGGGCGGAGCCGTCGTGTTGAGCTGGATGTCGTACGGGGAGGTCGCCGGCTGCTCAGTCGTCGTGAAGTGCGACTTATAGGTGCTGACCAGTGACGGGGTTGCCATTCCGTCGTAGGCCTGCGCGCCGCCCGCCTGGAGCGTCTCGAGCGCCGCCTCGTCGTCGGCGGTGGCCTTGAAGGTGAGGCCGTCGAGGTACGGGTGCCCCGCCTGCCAGTAATTCGGGTTCTTCTTCAATACCAGCGTGTTGCTGAGGGTGTCGCTCACCACGGTGAACGGGCCCGCGCCGACGGGGGCGATCTTGAACGCTTGCTCGCCCATCTTCTTGATCGCGGTTGGCGATGCGATCCAGTTGACGTTGGCGTCCTGGAGCTGGTTCTTGAGTGCGCCGTCGGGGGCCGAGAGGTTGACCTGCACCTCGGTCGGGTTCACCACGGTCACCGGGTTCTTGGCCAACGGCCAGACCGGCTTGCACGTACACGGCGAAGCGAGGTCGCGCGTGAAGTTGTATGCGACCGCCTGAGCGTTGAGCGGGGTGCCGTCGGAGAACTTCAGCCCGGGGCGGATCGCGATCGTCCAGGTCTTGCCGCCATTGGACGCCGTCGCGCCGGTGGCCAGGTCGGGGATCTGCTGGCCGCCCGTGTCGAGCTGGAACAGCTGTCCGAAGATCGCGTTCATCTGGTCTTGGGTGGCAGCGCCGTTGATATTGGTCGCCGGGTCCAGTCCGGCCGGCCAGGCGCCGGCGTAACCGCCCAGCTCGAGCACGGTCAAGGACCCGCCCGACTTGGGCGCGCCGGTCACCGCAGCTGACGTTGCCGTCGACGTCGCGGACGATGACGACGATGCAGAAGATGATTTGGAACTACTGCCGCATGCGCTCACGAATGCGGCAACGACGAACAGGCAGACCGCAGTAGATGCAAGCCTGCTGGGACGGATGGCGTCGATCATCCGAGCTCTCCTCGCTTCGTGCAAGCCTTGATGGCGGGCGCAACCTCGGCGAGAGAGCATCTCGACCGGGCAGCACCGCGAGCGATGCTAACGCGATTGTGAACGATCTTGGCGGCAAAAAACCGAGGTGTGCACCCGTGGTCAAGTCCCCTTGCGCTGGCGGCCATACGGGCTAGTACCGGTGAGGTAGTCAGTTCCGCTGGCGGGGCCCGAACGGGCCCCCGGAGATTACCGCTGAGGTAATCGACGCGGGCGAGCGCAGATGTGATCGTGCTCGCCATGAGCACACAAGAACTCACTTACGAAGCCGTTCCGGCCCCTGCGCGCGTGGGCGCCCGGGTGCAAGAGAAAAGCCGCTGGCTGCCGCTCCCGGTCGTGCTGGCCGGGACATTCATGGTCGTACTCGATTACTTCATCGTCAACGTCGCGCTTCCGTCGATCCAATCGCAGCTGAGGGCGAGCGACGGCGCGCTCGAATGGGTGGTCGCCGGGTTCGCCTGCACCTCGGCGATCTTCGTGATCACCGCTGGCAGGCTGGGAGATCGCTTTGGACGCCGGCGCATGTTCTCCCTGGGGCTGACGCTGTTCACGCTCGCCTCGGCGGCGTGCGGTGCGGCCGGCACTCCGCTCGAGCTGGTGATCGCGCGGCTGGTGCAGGGCGCGGCGGCCGCGCTGGTCATGCCCAACGTGTTGTCGATCATCAGCGTTCTCTACGCCGGCCCCGATCGCCTCCGCGCGCTCAGCGTCTACGGCACCGTGATGGGCCTGGCCGCGGTCAGCGGTCAGCTGATCGGCGGGGCGCTGATCGCGGCGGACCCCGCCGGCCTAGGGTGGCGCAGCTGCTTCTTGATCAACGTTCCCGTCGGTATCGCCGCGCTGCTCCTCGCGCCGCGGGTTATCCCGGAATCTCGCCAGTCGGACTCATCTCGGCTGGACAAGGTCGGCACGGCGCTGGCCACGCTTGCTCTGATTGCCGTGGTGCTCCCGCTGCTCGAGGGTCGCCAGCATGGTTGGCCGGCGTGGACGTGGCTGTCCCTGGCGGCGGCGCCCGTCCTGCTGACTGGCTTCGTCGCCCACCAGCGGCGGCTGACGCGCGCGGGCGCCGGCCCGCTGCTCGACATGGCGCTGTTCCGCGAGCGCTCGTTCAGCGCGGGACTGCTGACCCAGCTGTGTTTCTGGGCGGGCCAGGGGTCGTTCTTCGTGGTCCTGGCGCTCTATCTCCAGAGCGGGCGTGGAATGAAGCCGCTCGCGGCCGGGCTGGTGTTCACGATCCTCGCCGGCGCCTACGTGGCGACGTCGATGCGCGCGCCCATGCTCACCGCCCGATTCGGCCGGGTGACGATCGCGCTTGGCGCCGTCATGCTGGCCGCCGGCCACGGGTTGCTGCTCGGTGCCGTCGTGGTTGTCGGAGTGGGAGGGTCGGTCGGGGCACTGGTTCCCGGGCTTTTGCTCGTCGGGGCCGGCATGGGCCTGGTCCTGGCGCCGCTGGCCTCGACCGTGCTGCAGTCACTCGCCCCCGAGCGCGCCGGGAGCGCCTCCGGCATGATGGCGACGGTGCAGAACGTGGGTAACGCGCTCGGGGTGGCGATCACCGGAGTGATCTTCTTCGGAGCGCTGCACTCGGGCTACGCGACCGCATTCGAGCTCGCGGTCGGGGAGCTCGCGGTGCTGCTGATCGGGGTGGCTGCGCTTACCCGGTTGCTGCCGAAACAGTCTCGCCGACGCCCATGAAGCGGCCGGCGTCGGCGAGCACATCGTGGAGGCGGTCGACGATCTCGCCGAGCACGGCGGCGTCGGAGATGAGCGGCGGCGCGATCTGGAGCACGCTGTCGCCGCGGTCGTCGGGGCGGGCGATCAGCCCGGCCTCGAGCAGGCGGCCGGGCAGGAAGCCGCGCAAAAGGCGTTCGCGCTCGTCGGCGTCGAACGTGGCGTTGGCCTGATCGCGGACCAGCTCCATCGCCCAGAAGAACCCACGGCCGCGCACGTCGCCCACGATGGGCAGCGAGCGCAGCTCCTGCAGGCGCTCCTGGAGTCCGGCCTCGTTGCGGCGCACGTTCTCGAGCACCCCGTCGCGCTCGAAGATCTCGAGGTTGCGCAGGGCGATCACGGCCGAGAGCGGATGGCCGGCGAACGTGATCCCGTGGCGCAGGAGGACCCCGGGCTCATACAGCGGCTCGGCGACGCGGTCTGAGACGAGCACGGCGCCCATCGGCGCGTAGGCCGAGGTGATGCCCTTGGCCACGGTGGCGAGATCGGGGACCACGCCCTCGCGCTCGATGCCGAGCCACTCTCCGAGCCGGCCGAAGCCGCAGATCACCTCGTCGCAGGCGAGCAGCGCTCCGCACTCGTCGGCGATCTCGCGCAGGCCCTGCCAGTAGCCGGGGGGTGCCAGCAGGCAGCCGCCCGCATTCTGGACCGGTTCGGCGATGATCAGCGCCACCTCGTCCGGGCCGGCGGCATCGATCGCCTCGCGGACCTCGGCGAGCAGGCGGCGGCAGAACGCCTCGGGATCGTCGCCGTCGGGCGCCCGGAACGCGTTGGTGTTCGACACGTGAGTGACGTCGATCGGCGGCGGTCCGAACGCCGCCTTCATCCCCGGCACCCCGGTGAACGAAAGCGCACCGAGGGTCACGCCGTGGTAGGCGATGTTCCGGGCGATCGCCTTGCGGCGCTGGGGCTGTCCGATCGCCTCGAAGTGCTCGCGGACGATCTTCCACTGCGCCTCCACCGCCTCCGAGCCGCCCGAGGTGAAGAACACGTGGTTCAGATCGCCGGGCATCAGCTCCGAAAGCCGCTGGGCGAGCTCGATCGACGGCGGGTGCGCCGTGCCCCAGTTGGTGTTGAAGGCCAGCCGGGGCAGCTGGTCGGCGATCGCCGAGACCATCTCCTCGCCGTAGGAGTAGCCGATCTGGCAGCAGAACAGGCTCGACAGGGCGTCGATGTAGCGCCGGCCCTGGGTGTCGAAGACGTACGGCCCCTCGCCGCGTTCGAGCACCAGAAGCTCGTGCCCGGCGGCGAAGGCCGAGCCGTGGCGCGTGAAGTGCAGGAGCAGGTGCTCGCGCGCGGACTGTTGTAGCTGCTCGTGGGTCGTGGCCATCTCGACGTCACCGCCTTGGTGGAGTTAGGAGAGCCTCTCTAGGTTGGCGCGTCGAGGCCGCGAGCGGAAGGCGCGGCGCGTCACTAGTCGTGATCCGCGGTTCGCCTGTTTGTCCAACCGACGGGCCGAGTTCCGGCTGCTGTTATGCGTCGGAGCGATCGACCGGTAGCGGCCCGAAGCTCTGACTGACCGGCATCAGCTCGAGCAGGTTGACGTTCACATGCTCGGGCTGGAAGGTCACCCACTCGACCGCCGCCGCGATGTCCTCGGGGGTGAGCGCGTTGGCGCCGGCGTAGAGGGCGGCCGCGCGTTCGGTGTCGCCACCGAAACGGACCTCGGAGAACTCCGAGCCGCCCACGAGGCCGGGCTCGATGCAGGTGACCCGGACGCCCGTGCCGTGCAGGTCGGCGCGCAGTCCCAGGCTGAACTGGTGCACGAAGGCCTTGGTCGCGCCGTACACGTTGCCGCCCGGATACGGGTAGGTGGCGGCGATCGACCCCATGTTGACCACGTGGCCGCGCCGGCGCGCGACCATCCCGGGGAGCACCGCGCGGGTCACGTAGGTCAGGCCGGTGCAGTTGGTCTCGATCATCTGCTCCCACTGATCGAGGTCGGCGTCCTGAGCGGGTCCGAGGCCGAGGGCCAGCCCGGCGTTGTTGACGAGCACGTCGATCTCTGCGAACGGTCCCGGGAGTGTCTCGACGAGTTGCTCGATGGCGGCCCGGTCCCGTACGTCGAGCCCCGAACTAAAAATCAAATCCTCACCGAACTCGTCGGCCAGCGAGGCGAGTCGGTCGACGCGGCGCGCGGTGGCGACTACGCGTACCCCGGCGGCGGCGTAGCGGCGGGCGATGGCGGCACCGAAGCCCGAGCTGGCCCCGGTCACGAGCGCGACGCGCGGCGGCACGGCTAACGGTGTCCCTGGATCGCCACTGCCTGATAGAAGGTACCCCGGTTGTCGAAGGGCTGCGGTGGGATCGAGATCGCGCCGGCGCTGGTGGGCACGATCTGGTCGCACGTCGCCGGCGTGGTCACCGCGCAGGTGGTGGGGAGCGTCCACCCGGACATCGAGGTCCCGTACTTGGCCGCCAGCTCGCTCGCCGCCTGTAGCAGCGTGCTCGACAGCAGCGCCCGGCAGCGCTTGAGCGACCCGCCGCCGCAGTAGGTGCGCGAGGAGCGCCCGGGCACGGTCCGGCCGAGGACCTGGCGCAGATCCTTCTGGACATCCATCTCCCACCCCTCGAAGAAGCCGTTGCCGGTCCCGTCGCGCAGGCCGTCGGGGACGATCGAGTTGAAGTTGGCGTTGATGAAGTCCATCAGCGGCTCACCGAGGACCGGCTGGAACTCGGCGCGCACGAGCAGCGGCCACCAGGTGTCCATCAGCAGCACCGCGGGGCTGTCGTCGACGATCCCGTTGCTGGACGTGCTCCGCCGCTGCGCACCGTTCTGGGCCCACGCGTTCAGCAGCCCGATCAGCTGAGTGAGCTGCGAGTTTGAGCCCCCGTTTCCGAGCACGTCGTGCAGCCAGGGCCACACCGCCATCCCGCGCAGGTCGGAGGTCAGCGACGGGCCGGTGACCATGTCGGTCAGCTTGGCGAGATCGACCGGGCCGCTGTCCAGGGCCGAGTTCAGGTCGTCCTGGAGCATCGTGGCCCGGACCACGGGGCCGTTCTCCCAGTCGCCGGCGGCCACCCGCCATCCGTGCGCGATCGCGTTGTTCCAGTTGACCAGGTAGCCCTGGGGAGGATCGATCGAGCGCGGGTTGGCGCTCGCCGGCAGCCGGTCATAGCCGTCGGTGCTCGGCTCAAAGCCCTTCCAGTCCCACTGCCCGGTGCCCCAGATCGGCAGGTCCGGGTTGCTCCCGGCCGCGTGCTGCGGGAACCAGCCGGACTGGTAGACGGCGATGTTGCGGTCGTCCACGTAGAACCAGTTCTCGCTGCCGGTGTAGGGCTGCATCGCCGCGATGAAGGACTGGGGTGAGGTGGGCACGTTCTCGGCCAATCGCATGAAGGCGACGTAGCTCTGGGCCTCGTGGCCGACGGTGGCGGCCGCGGTGGCCAGCGCGACGGGCACGCCGTGGAAGGTGGCGAAGCTTCCGATCGGGCCGTGGACGGAGTTCAGCGTGTGGAGGGTGATCGTCTCGGGGGCGGCGGGACTTGTGGGCGACACCGGCGTCTGCTCGGTGATCGTGCGCGAGGTGAAGGCGGTGCAGCGGCCCTTGTACAGGTAGTGGGTGGAGCCCGTTGAGGGCTTGGAGCCGTCCGGGTTGCAGAGTTTCTCGGCGAAGACGTCCTCGTTGGCCGAGAAGGCCGAGGTGCCCGTCCAGGCGAAGTCGATGCCGTGTCCGATCAGCGGATAGGGGCTCGCGCCGGGGAAGGAGACGCCGCTGACGTCGATGCCGGGGGCGTGCAGCTCGTACTCGAGCAGCACCTCCGGCGTGTAATAGCCGACCTGGGGGCCCATCACCGCGAGCGCGTGCCCGGTGCCGCTGTGAGCGCCGTCGACGAGCACGGCGTTGGACTCCAGGTGGGGAAGGTGCAGGCCCTCGGTGGCCAGTGACTGCGCCCAGGTCGGCAGGCTCTTGGTGGCTCGCGCCGCGGCGGTCGTGGTGCCCCCACCGATGGGCTCGGTGGCGCCCGTCTCCGCGTTGCGGGCCACGAGCGATCCGGGATCGATCATCGCCTCCGAGGTGGGATTCACCGTCCCGGTCGAGTCCGAGGGGAAGCTCTGCGGCAGCGTCGTCACCGCCCCGGGATCGGCGGCCAGGCGCAGGTCGTCGTAGACGGCGTGGCCCTTGGAGCGTCCGAGCCTCTGCTCGGCCATCCGCAACGCCTCGGCCTGCTGGGGCTGATCGCCGCCGAACACCGTGAACTGGCCCACCAGGTAGACGGCGACCGCGGCCGAATCGGCGAGCGTCCAGGATCGCGGGAGGGTCCCGAGCGCGGCGTACTCGGCCGGCAGCCGGGCCGGGTCGATCCGGGTCAGATCGATGAAGGCGTTGATCCCGTCGACGTACTGCTCGATGTCGCTGAGCGCCTGGCCGCCCTCACTGCCCATGGTGCGCGGCAGGGCCTTCATCTCGGCGGTCAGCTGCTGTGAGGATTCGTCCTGGACGCCGAGCTGAGCGCTGTCCTCGGGCGCGGCGCTCGGTCTTCGAGCAGCTCGGCCATCGTTCCCTCGGAGGTGTGGCGGAGCACGTCCATCAGGAACAGCCGATCCTGGGCGGTCACGTAGCCGGCCGCCCACATGCCCTCCGCCCGGGTGTCGGCGTAGATCCGCGGCACGTCGTAGGGCGGCTGGCGGACGACCAGCACTCCCGGCTCCGGCGTCTCGACGGCCGGGGGGGAGCCGGTCAGGGCGGTTTGGGCGGATGCGGCTTCGATGGTGGCGAGCTGGCTCGCGGTGGGCTCGGGCGCGAAGTCCGAGTCCTTGTAGTAGGTGTCGAGGTTCGCGGTGGTGACGCCTGGCCAGGCCTGCTCGAGCCCCTCGTACATCTGATCCTGGCTGAGGTCTGCGGCCGGCACGGTGCCGTTGGCCTCGAACAGGGCCAGGTCCTGATCGGAGGTCCCCTCGCCCTCGCCGAACGCGAGCACCGAGTGAAAGCCGTCGAAGATCGGCGGGGCCGCCGGTGCGCTCGTCGGGTTGTGCTGGAGGATGCCGGTCCCGGTTCCGCTTCCGGGTAGCGTCGGGAGCGGGGGAACGGTTATGGCGGCCGCGCCGGCGGGCACGGCGAGCGCGGCCAGACAACCGAGTAGTGCGCCCTGCCGCATCACGGTCCACGGCAAGCTAATGAGCTTCGGACTGGCTTGCGCCGGTTGGCGTCAGGGGTGGCGGGTCAGGCCGCGCAGGACCGCATCGGCGTCCCGGTGTGGGGCGCGCAGGGCGACCCCGACCAGGTCGAGCCGATCGGTCGCCACCGCGCGCACCGCGGCGCGATTGTCCTCGTCGTTGCCGGTGGCAAACATCTCGCGCGTGTAGATCGCGAGCGTCACTTCCCGGCGCGCGGCGCGCTCGTGCACGGTGCGCAGCTTCTCGGCGCTCGCCTGGAACACCAGCACCGGCTGCACCAGCATCGCCAGGTAGCGCCGTCCGTCGGCATCCAGATATTCCTCACCGATGGCCCCAGGACCGGCGTGCGCGGTGACGGCGCTCATCAGGAACGCGGTGACGTTCAGGCGCTGCCACGCCTCGAGGTCGTCGCGGACCACGACCGCGACCTTGGTGTCGAACTGACCCACGCCCATGACACGAATGGTCGCGGGTCTGTCTTGAACGTTATTGCGCAGCTGCGTACCGAGCCGGACTCACCCCGACCGCGCGCTTGAACACCCGGCTCAGGTGCGGCTGGTCGGCAAATCCACACTCCGCCGCCACCTCGGCCGGCGAGACGCCCGCCGACAGCAGCCGGCGCGCCTGCGCGATCCGGAGGTTGGTCTGGAAGGCATGCGGCGTGATGTCGGTCTGCTCGCGAAAGCGGCGCACCAACTCGAACCGGCTGAGCCCGGCCACCTGAGAGAGCTCGGCCAGGCTGACTCGCCGATCCCAGCGCTCGCACAGGTGCAGGCGGGCCCGGCGCACGGCGTTGTGCTCGGCGTGCGTGCGGCCGCGCTCTGGCGGTCCCGGGCGCAAGTGGGGACGCAGGGCGGCGACCGCGCCGAGCACCGCCTCTTCGATGCCGAGGCTGCCCGCAGGCTCCGACACCAACGTTTGGTGGGCCCGCTCGAGGGCGCCGCGCAGCTGGATATCGCGGAACACCACCCACCGCGCCGCGCGCGGCGGGCTGCCGTCGCGCTCGGCCCACTCGTGGACGATTTCCGGCTCGATGTAGAGGACCTTGTAGGTCCATCCCTCGGGGACTGCGGCCATGCCGGTGTGGACCGCGTCGGGCTCGAGCACGAACAGCTCCCCCTCGGCGGCGCGCTGCTGTGTGGCCTCGAGCGAGAAGCGGGCGGCGCCTTGCTCAAGGACGGCGACGGTCCAGGTCGGGTGTGAATGGGGTCGGTAAGCGTGCCGGACGAAGCGCGCGTGCAACGCCTCGATGCCCTCGAGTCCGCGCGGACGGAAGTAGGTGGAGTACTCGGTCGGCGTGTCGGTGAGATTACTTAGACGACTGCCGCGTGCAGGAGCGCCGCTATCCTCGCCAGACCAATATGTCCATAAGCACGAATCAACTGAAGAGCGGAAATCACGTCGAGGTCGACGGCACTGTCTACAAGGTGCTCGAGTTCCAGCACGTCAACCCGGGCAAGGGTGCGGCGTTCGTCCGGACCAAGCTGCGCCGCGCGAGCGACGGCAACGTCATCGACAAGACGTTCCGGGCCGGGGAGAAGCTGCGCTCGGTCCGGAGTGAAGGACGGAGCATGCAGTTCCTCTACGCCGACGGCGACGGCGCGCACTTCATGAACACGGAGACGTACGAGCAGATCGCGCTTCCGACCGAGGCGCTCAAGGACGCGCTCAAGTGGATCAAAGCCGGGGATGCGGTGGACGTCCTCTTTCTCGACGACCAGCCGAGTGACGTCCAGGTTCCCGGGTCGGTCGATCTGCAGGTGAGCGAGACCGAGCCCGGTCTGCGCGGCGACACCGCTTCCGGCGGCGGCACCAAGCCGGCCACACTCGAGACCGGTGTCGTCGTCCAGGTCCCGCTGTTCATCTCCGAAGGCGAGACGATCCGGGTCGATACGCGCGACGGGCGGTACCTGTCGCGGGCCTAGGCTCGTAAGGCCGTGGAGCTCGTCTACGGCAAGCATTCGGTCCGGGCCGTCTTCCTGACGCGCCCGCAGGACGTCAGGCGGCTCATCCTCGGCGGCAAGCCGGAGTATCACGACGAGCTCGTCGCGTCGGCGCGGCGAGCCGGCGTCGAGCCCGAGTTCGTCCCGTGGCCCGAGTTCCGCCGCCTCACCGGGTTGACCGACGACGACAAACACCAGGGCGTGTGCATCTTCACCAAGCCGCGCCACGTCTTCTCCGAGCACGAGCTCGACCGGCTGGCCGACCGGCGGCTCGTCGTGGCCCTCGATCAGATCTCAGACCCACAGAACCTCGGCGCGGTGCTGCGCAGCGCCGCGTTCTTCGCGGCTGACGCCGTCCTCGTGCTCAAGAACCGCTCGGCCGAGGTGACCCCCAAGGTGGCGCGCATCGCGGTGGGGGGCGCCGAGTTCGTCGAGGTCTTCCGCGTCATCAACCTGGCGCGCAGCCTCGACACACTGCGTGAGCTCGGGTACTGGGTGTACGGGCTTGACGAGCGAGGCGAGCGAACCCTGCGCGAGACGGAGTTCGATCGCCAATCGGTGCTGGTGGTGGGCGCCGAGGGCCAAGGGCTGCGGCAGCGCACGCGCACCAAGTGCGACGGGCTGGTGCGGATCCCGGGCGGGCGGGAGGGCGTCGAGAGCCTGAACGCAGGGGTGGCGACGGCGATTGCGCTGGCCGAGATGGCGGCTGCCGGGGAAACGCGGACCGAAGTAACTCGGTGATTTACGAAGTAATGCGGGCCGCGAGGCCGAAGGCCTCGTCGGTTCGGCCCGCGGGATTAATTTCACGAAGCCCTTGTAATCGTCCGCACGCTCGGTTACCCTTCTGGCACCTGAAGGAGAAGGACCTTATGAGCGCCTCCACGATCACATATTCCGACCACATGGCTCCCGGCTTCATGCTCTGCGCAACGGATGCGCGCGGCGTGGACACGGCCGCCACCGCTCAGGGATATGTCACCCTCGCCCGGAGGTATGAGCGCTAGCTTTAGCGCAACATACGGACCGACCGCGAGGGCGACCCAAAGGGTCGCCCTTTTTTGTGCGCCAGGTGCCGGTGACATCCAGGAGTGACGTAGTAACGCGCGCATGGTGACACGCGCGCGGTGAGTGTCGGTGGCTGAACGCTGCCGTAATTCACTCTGCCGGGTTTCACACAAGTCACACCACAATTCAAAAGGAGGACCTCCCATGAGAGGAGATCCGCAGGCCGCGAGTGCGCGCCTGCAATCAGCCGTGCCTGCTGGGCGCTGGTCCGCCCGGCTCGAACAGGTCAAGCAGTGGCGGCGCGAGCGCCGTCTGGAACGAGCAGAAATGATCGTCCGCATGGAAGCGGAACCGCGCAGCGCGTGGCGCCCGTCTCGGCCCGAACGGGCGGCCTAGGGATCTAGGCCGCCCCTTCGGGGGCCGGGGCACCGAGCTTGTACATCTCCCACCCCAGTTCGCGTGCGCTGGCCCGCACCCGGCGGAGTTCTCGGAGCTTCTCCAGCTTCCAGTTCCAGCGAGGGTCGGTGTCGTCGCCGATCGGCCTTCCCCGGCCCAGGTCGTTGGAGTGGAAATCCATTCCACGGCCTCTGAGCACGACGCGCTGCACCAGCTCGGGGGTGACGCTTCCCATCAGCTGCCTCAGACGGTCGTTAAGGATTGATCCCGCCAGGTCGCCGTGGACGATCAGGCGGCGGGGACAGCCGCTCACGCGTGGTTCGAGCACCGAGTCGGTATCGGTGGCGAGGTGGCACTCGTCGCCACACAGGAGCGCCTGGACATGGCCCCGGTGGACCTCGATCACGAGCACGTAGAGGTCATCGCCGCGGTCGGCGTGCGTGAGCCAGATCTGTCCGACTCCGGGTAGTTCGTCTGTCATGGCCTTCCTTGCCTTGCTATGTACTTGGCCGACGGCGCAGGTCCCGGAGCCCGTGGTCCTCCAGAACAACGGGCGCTCGCGCGGTCGCTTCCGCGTGAAGGGATGGTTTACGTCCAGGGTGCCGGTCGCCCCCCGCAGGCCAGCCTGATAAACCAGGGGGCGATGGCAGCCACCGAGCTCCTGACGCCCAACCGCAAGATCTCGGCTCCGCGCCCGGCCCCGATGGAGCCGCGGCTGTTCCGTCGGATCGCCGAGGACGTCCAGCGCGAGCGCCGGGTCCGGCGCCGCGCCACCCTACCGGCCGGGAGCACCGCCTTCAGCTGGTCTCACACCGCGGCGATCATCGCCGATCCGCTGAGCCTGCTGCTCGAGCACGAGCGGCGCTATGGCCCCGTGTTCACCATCCGCCTGCTGCACGAACCGATCGTGTGGGCGATCGGCGCCGAGGTGAACCACCAGATCCTGGTGAGTGACTTCGACGCCTTCCAGTGGCGGGAGGGCCGGTTCGCGGACCTGTGGCCGCTGCTTGGCGACGGCCTGCTCAATACCGACGGCGCCTACCACCGCGACTTCCGGATGCTGATGCTCCCGGCCTTCCATCGCGAGTACATCGAGCGGGTGTCCGAGACGATGATCGAGGAGGCACTCGCCGCGGCCGAGCGGCTGGAGGAGGGGCAGGTGGTCGACGCCTACCGGTGGGTGCGCGAGCTGGCGATGCGAATCGCTCTGCGGGGCCTGCTCGGGCTGGAGGTGACCGGCGGTCGCGAACGAGCGCTGGCCGAGGCGTTCGAGGCCTCGCTGGCCATTCACGGGGAGCCGGTGCTCATGCAGCTGCTACCGGTGCCGGGCGGGCCGCTGCGACGCGCGATCGCCGCTCGCCGCACCCTCGACGCGCTCGTGCGCGCCGAGATCGAGGAGCGCCGGCGGCGCGGGGACCCGGGCAAGGGGGTGCTCGGCCTGCTGCTCTCCGCCACCGACGAGACGGGCGCGCCGATCCCGACCGGCGTTGTGCGCGACCAGGCGGTCACGCTGCTGTTCGCCGGCCACGACACGACGACCACCACGTTCACGTTCCTGGTGTATGAGCTCGGTCAGAACCCCGCCGTGCGAAGCGCGGTCGAGGACGAGCTCGACGGGGCGCTCGGCGGTCGCCTTCCGGTCCCGGCGCAGCTCGACGGTCAAGCGCTGCCCGGGCTCGAGCGGGCCCTGAAGGAGACGCTCCGCTGCTATCCGGCGGCCTGGGTCGGGCCGCGGCGCACCACGCGCGACGTTACGCTCGCGGGCGTTACGGTGCCGGCTGAGATCGGCGTGCAGTACTCGTCCTGGGTCACCCATCATCTGCCCCAGCTGTATCCCGACCCGTTCCGGTTCGACCCCGACCGATTTCTCCCCGAACGCGAGGCGGCCCTGCCGCGCGGCGCCTACATACCGTTTGGCGGCGGCTCGCGCATGTGCCTCGGCAAGCGTTTTGGCGAGTACGAGCTGCGTGCGCTGGCCAGCGTGCTGTTCACGCGCGTTCGGTTCGAGCCGTGTTCGAGCGAGCCGCCGACCGTCGTGACCACGCCGACGCTCGGGCCGAAGGGCGGCCTGCGTTTCGTGGTTCGGGCCCGCTGAGCGTTTGGCCTCGCGATGTAACGGCTCTCGGGTGAAGACTTTCGATCCTAGGGCGGGTTAGTGCGTTGCGATGCTGCGATGAACGACAGCGAAGATAGATCCGAGGTGTGGGACCTGACGGCGGAGGAGCCCGAAGGCGACTCCGGATATGCCGAGCGGGAGGGCAGGCGGTTCGCCGCCATCGTGCACTGGCGGCGCCGTCTGCTGTCGCTGAGCGGCCGGCGTGCCGTCCTGGAAGTGGTCGACCGTCCCGAGGCGACGGCGACCCTCACCAGCAGGCGCGGCGACGTGCTGTTCCGCGTGCCGACCGGGGAGATTCGCTGCCGGCGCAGCTGGCCGGCGTGCTTCA
>Ga0335073_10008539_pt1 | contig 14376 bp, 1 predicted proteins | sample Lox_Sample_22_FD_207093 | JGI IMG/M metagenome (GOLD analysis project Ga0335073, IMG submission 207093) | Soil microbial communities from Loxahatchee National Wildlife Refuge, Florida, United States - Lox_Sample_2.2 | ecosystem: Environmental > Terrestrial > Soil > Wetlands | place: USA: Florida... | reverse complement strand
GAAAAGCCCTTGGGCTCTCGAGCTTATACCCCTACATTTCCCATTCAACTGTTAGGTTTTACATTCGTTCCAAAACTGGGCCAATATTTGTTTTAGTATAGTAACTAGGTGGCCCGTTTTTTGAAGTTGCGTTGCAGAAATCTTCGCGCCTTCGGCGCTCAGATTCCAGGCTGGCTCTAGGTGGGCTGTTTTTTGAGTTACGAGTGAGTGAGTTCAAAAAATCCTCGCGCCTTCGGCGCTCGGATACCCTGCCCCTAGGTTGTTTGTGGGTATAACAATGTAACAACAGACGTAATAATTGATGTGTGGTTGATTTATTCACAACGATGAACTGCTATAATGTGAAATACAACAGGTGCACAATTAGAATGTGTTGTACATCATACAATGAAGACATACAGTGAATGTGAAAATGTGATGAATAAGTTTTTTGACATTCGATATAAAACAGATGAAGAGAGAGAAGCGAGGCGATGATAATATCATTCACGGGCGAGAGTAAACAACTTTTTCTCCGGAAACAACTCCACATTCAACATTCATCCTATGAGAAACTTTGTATTTTTTTGACATGTTTATCTACTTTGAAAAAACATTGATCGATTTTAATGGCGACCTCGCCTTTTTTGACGGGTCACTCAAATTCTCTAGTGTCAAGATTTTTAATGCTCCTTATGCGGAGATCCACCATCAAACATTGGCTTTTGCGCAATAAAAACAAAAATTATATACATGTGGCGCGAGCCAAGCGGTCTATTGCGATTCATCCGGATCCCGTCTAGGCATCATATCATTGATCCTATTATCAAATCCCTCATACTCATCTTCATACTCATCTTCCCGGTTGTCATATATCGGATCGGCCCCGGGCTCATATTCCACTTCTTCAAGCCCATCTAGGGGTTCAACCACGGGGCGCATATCCCGATCAACAACATGATCATCATCGTCGTCATCATCGGCATCGTCCACGACCTCTTGCCGGGCCAATATAGGATCAACGATATTGTACATCATGTTGTTATGTTCGCCAATTGCGCCCAAGTAGCGCCAACTGGCGAATGAGGGGAAACGGGAGACCGCTGTGTAGCCCATACCGTGCCCGAACACGGTTCCCTGGTGGCAGGCAATCACCCCGCGCTGGAGGGTCTGGCCTTGTGCCTTGGTGATTGTCATCGCCCATGCGTGAATCACCGGGAACTGGGTGCGACGCCAGCGAATGGCGGTGGGGTTCTTCGGGTTTTCATAGTCGAAGTTGACCCGCGTCAGATAGATGATCGCCGATTCGTCGAGTTCGCGCGTCTGTCTATCCCCACTTAGGACACGCACTTTGAGCATCTCATTTAGGACTTCAAGTATTTGAACTCGAGTACCATTGACGATACCCTTCATGCGGTCAAGGTTCTTTATCACCAGCATGATGGAGCCCTTCTTGATATTAATCTTATAGGGCGGGAAGCCAGAGGGCTGCTCTATGTGCATTTGCTCAATAAGCATGTCAGCCTGATGGACACTCAGCCGATCAAGTGGTCCATCAGAGAGCACCTCATCCACAGCGGTGCACGTGTGAACGTCTCCGGGCAGCCGCGCCTCAATAGCCCTATTGAACTGGTCTGCGGTGCGCCGGTGCGGACTAAGAATGACACTTGTGCACAATTCTTGTGCGAATGTCATTGGGTCTGCTAGGTGGAATGGGTTAAAAGCAAATGTGATTGCTTCTTCGGACGTTTGGATGAGATTCTCGGCCGGCAATTCCACCAATCGCGTGCGTTTGCCGTTGGCGTCAAGGCCTGAGCCTACTCGGTCAAGGAAAGCTAGAAATTCCTCCTGACCGGGCGCAACGCGGTAAATCTTACGTAGTACATACTTGACGAAGTGTCTTTGGAACATGTCGGACACTTTCACCGAGTGGGCACGTGTCTCGATGTCGGCATGCGGCCCGGCGTCGGGCACTACGGGCGGCAGTTGCCACCAATCGCCGCCAATCAGCACGGGTACGCCACCGAACGGCAGCTTGCTCTTATGAACGTCGCGCATTACGCGATCGACGTAGTCAAATAACACGTTGTCTAGCATGCTAATTTCGTCGATCATAATCAGACGAAGGCTGCGAAGCCAGTCGGCCATCTCGCTTCCCAAGTCAACTAAAGACTCGGTGGTACGATCGACATCCCGTGGCACTTTGAATGCCGAATGGGTAGTTTGGCCGCGCAATATGAGCGTAGACGCCAACCCACTGGGTGCTGTTGCCGCAAAACGGTGCCCCTCCGCAAGGCATTTGGCAAGGATCGACTTAAAGATAAAGGACTTGCCTGTGCCGCCTTTGCCTCGCACCGAAATATATCGGTCAACGTGAGATGGACATTCTACGCCACGACGCACGGCCTCCATCACTCTGTCGAAGATGCGCTTTTGCTTGCGAGACATTTTGATATAGTTAGCTGCCGCATAGCGCTCCCAGTGGTTCAAGCTGTTCACGCCTTCTCCTGGGGTATCAGTTACATAATTGTTCTCAATCGCTGCCTCTGCGGCCAGCTCTCTCTCAACGGCATCATGGTTGTAACCGACTGGCGCTTCCAACCTAACAATATCTGAGTTGCAAGTGGTGCCGTTGGCGCGCAGCACATATTCAATATGGCGCAATGCTCGTTGCTTACGGTCCTCGACGCTTTCCTCAACAGTTGGCCGTGGAGGCACGAGATAATCGAGCGTGTCCATCAGCAACTTCATCGGCTCTTTAATGGGACAGTTGAGAACCAAAATGGCAAAAAAGTGCCTGAGTTGCCTGGCGCTCATAATCTGGGCGGCTGCTTCCTCAAGCGTCCTAAGCCAAAGCGCATCATCCATGAATAGGCCTAGCGCAATGGCGGCCGCAAGAAATGTGGGAAAAGGTTCATCATGGCCGTCCACAACACGCAGATCCTCAGGGCACGTAGGCCCCTTGACCACTTGGAGCAAAGCTCTATAGGCATGTAACTCGAGGTTGTTGGCAGGCGCTGGATATATGCGGGTCAGGTTGTTAGTCCTTATTTTACGCCGCAACCAATGGCCCATCACCGCTTTTTTCTTATTGGTGGGCACAAACCAATAATCTCGCGACACCGTTTCAATCGTGTGCTCGCGAGCACTCGGGTCCTTTTTGCACAGCTCATAGAAGGCGTTGACATGGTCCATGGGCTCGTCTAGATCGGTCTGATCTTCATGGCCTTCTACCACAGTGACTCTATGGTGGCCAGGCAGAAAGACGTATATGCACGTCACATCGTGAGACAATTGCACAATTGGCCGTCCCATCAGATGTTGGTAGGCCTCTGGACTTGTCATAATGTTGCACTTAAGATAGTGCACACATTCGTCAACATCATAGACACCCTCTTCGTCTCGGCGGCCTTCTTCGAATGCTTTCTCCCTCGTCACCTTTACGTAGGCGATCGAGTGGCCTTTCACTATGTACTTGACAACATAGCGGATGCAAAGTGAGGACAGAGTGTACTCCACATTGAGATGGCACTTATACTTGAGCAGGAGATATTTGTTATGCGCTACCACATGTGCATTTGTGAACTCCTGCGGCGCCTTTGTCGCTTGGTTCCATTTTGTGATGGTGCACCCATATTGCGAAACTTCGTCATTAGTCATATTCTGACGATCGGCCGGAATCGGCTCGCGACGCCTATATTGGACCGTGAGTTCTTCGTCCTCGCTTTCGCCAGCATGGAGAGCATATAGCTCATCAGAGGAGCTGGTCTCATTATCTGTGTCTGTGCTCTGTTCGTGGCGAGGCGCGTTAGGCTCGGCCGCACCAGGCTTTGGTGGAGGGCAATGGCGCGCATAGTTCACTGGAGGGAAACGATCTGATGATATGATCGTAACTGGTGAGTAAGGTTTCGGGTAGTACCTTTTGCAGTGCATTTTCCCGTCCTTACCGGGCACCAAACACAGGGGCCCACAGGTGTGAAGCATGTACTTTTGTACCAATGCGTGGTAGGCCCGAATTTGCTCGGCCTCCTGCGAGTGGTCATCCTCCCTGGGTAGAGGTGGGATTTCAGCACACACATACTGATCCACATACTCTGCGCTCAAAGGATCCACGCCAACGGGCGGTTCCACCCAGAGTAGAATGTGGTAATGGGGCGCGCCTCTATTCTGGTACTCGGTAACAACGGCATAAGAGGTGCATTTGCCCAACACATGCCTCTCCGTGAGATCTTTTAGCAGCTCACGGGCTTTGGTCTCGAACACCTGATCTATGATGTCAGGCCGGTCATAGGGGTCAATCATGCCTTCAGGCATTAGATTTTTCACCTCTTCACAGTAGGGGTCGAATGTGAAGGTGATAAAAAAAGTGGGAGGACGACCCTCATGACGTGCCATCGTCATGATGTTAGAATATGCACTTTGCATATACTTTTTCGACCCCTTAATTTTGCCGGGCATGGTGATATAGCGGCCCAGCCTGGCGTTTGGATCGCCAGTTTCATGCTGAAGGCGCTTTTTCAGAGCCTCAAGAACATCAGTGGCTAGTGCTTTTCGCAAATTTTTGCGAACGTGATTACGAATATAGTCCAATTTGCGCCGCTCCACGCGATGCTGGACATCAATCGTAAAATATTGGGCCGCACGGCCGGTGTCCCATAGCCAGTGGGATGCGTTATTATATCTTCTGCCTCCACGAGCGCGCATCATGTACTTCCAGAACTCGCGCATTGAGATGCAATTGCGTCCTCCGTCGTGGAGTGGGTTGCCATCGGCATCCACTTCAGCCACCATGGGATCTTCCTCGCCAACGGCGGGATAATGAGGCTCGTGTAGCTGGGAGAAACCAAGGTCCCTACTTTGCTCATCGCCGGCCGTAAAATCTGCAATCTCTGGAGCATCTTCTTGGTTCTCAGCATCAGTGATGCGAACAGCATCATCTGTTTGAGTGGACTGGTCAATAGAGGAAGTCTCATCATCATTGACTTCCATTGCCTCGTCCTCGGCCTCATTTATGCGAATAGCACCGCCTTTTGTGTATTGGTATCCACCACCACGGCCTCCACGGCCACCACGCCCTCCTCGACCACCACGTCCTATTGGGGACAATTGTGGACTTGGTGGTTGGGCAGGGGCAATTGTCTTACGTGGTCTGCTTCTACCCCTTTTGCCAGCATTGTCTGCAGCAGGGGCAGGCTGAGGGTGTGTGGCTGTTTTACGTGAACGGCCTTTTCGGTATGGAATATCCTGCCGATAGCCTTGTTGGCCCCTGGGGAACAGTATAGGAAATACTATAGGCTCAATATTTGGGTCCCAATGCTTCATGTGCACTATGTCCCCCTGTTTCCCTCTAAGCCAGGCCCCTTTGAATGCGGGCGGAACCCCCTCGTCCGTTGGATCCTTATAAATTTGGGCCACGACGTCGGCCGCCAGAGGATCCGAACGGCCGGGGTGCACACTGGGATCGCGAAGATCCTCTGGCACATTCCGGTTGCTTAGCAAAACAATCCGAAAATTGGGGATTTCCTTTTCACCCCGAGCACGGGCCTCTTCGAGGGCCATTTGCCGCCGTTCCTCGCCTGTCATATATACTTGCGAGGCAATGGGGTTATCACGGCGAATCATGGTATCAAGGCTTTTCAGCCAGGCCATGTTCAAGCCGTACTTGTTGTTGCGGTCACGTGCCTCCAGCGACTCCTCTTGCTCTATCACATAGTGCTGTCCGAACAGGGGGTCGCGACCGGGAGGCGGGTGCAAGTCCGATAGATTGTAAGTGGCCAGACCGTTCACTCTGCACGACTGGGCTCCGAACGGGCGGGCTTGCTCTGTTTCTCGCTCAATCGAGCCGAAGGCCAACTCGCAGCAATATTTTAGCGAGTCTCGGCGGAACCTTTTCGCCACCGCCACTGGCGCTTTGCCAAGCCCACACAAGCTAAGCATCTCGGCTGGCCGATCTTCATAGGAGGCGAGCTCTACGCTCAAATCCACCTTTCCGTTTTTGCAGCAGCCGGAGGGGTGCTCAAATGAGCTAGTCCACGCCTTGCAGTGCGGGCATACTTTGTTACAGGCCTCTGCATAGAAATTATCCACATAATGGTTGGCGTGGGTAGAGGCGCAGCCCCAGCCATCATGTGAGCCCCTGCATTTATGGGTGACTGGCCTCATTGTCTCTGTGATAAATGTGAGTCGCCCTGACTCTTCATCCAGCACCCAGCGACGGCCCTCTTTATCCAGCTCGCAGAATTGAATGCCCTTTTGTTCGAGCATTTTTTTATCGGCTGCAATTGCCGCCGAACGGCGTGGACGTTGTCGTCCTCCAGTTGTGACAACTGGTTTAGGCCGGCCGCTAGTCGAGGCTAATGGTAGCTTTGACAAACTTGAGCCAGCTGGGGCATTAACGGCTTGTGGTGAAGCTACCGGGTTGTCGAGTTCTACTCGATCGTACTCTGGGAAACGTCCCCGATAAAGCTCAATGAGCGTATTTATAACACTCCGGCGAAATGCCTCAATATCCAAATTGCGCACGTAAGTACATGACCTGCTATACCGCCCCGCCTGTCGGCCATACTGCACATGAAGTGCAGCATAAAGAACAACAAAGAAGCCACAACTAACTTGATCGTATTGTCTGTTATATGAGAGCGCTCGACGCGTATGGATGCCCTTCAATACAACTCTTGGTTGATCATTGGCATCGAGAAAAAGCGTATTGACTATTCTTGTGATTATGGCACGCCTAACTGCGTCTAGCTTAGCTTGCATCGGATCATAAAAGAATACATTCATTTGATCCGTTTCCAGTATTGCAAGCACCCAATGGCCATCATGTTGGGCTTGGTTGATTTGGCCGGTGGCCTCATCCAAAACCCAAACGCCAATCGGGATCACAATAAATTCGGCATTCTCAGCAACACCAAACAACTGCATTTCAGCGTTATTCACCCCCTCTTGCCGCCCTCTCCCGTACAGCATTTCGTGGACGATCACACTACACTGAGGGTGAACGACTGCCATCCGTCCACGAAAATGCACAGCTAGATAGAGGAGGTAGGCCAACATCTCCTCAGCATAGAGCAAGTGATCGATTCCGGGCGCGGATCGCCCTTGAACAGCAGAATTCTGCAGTTCTGCAAGATGCAGATCAGTCATGGCAGACTGCACAGTTATGACTGCTGCAAGCCTTTGGTCCGCATTATTAATCGTGGCAAAGTCGAGCATTAATGGATGCCTCCCATTAATCAGCTCTTGACCTGCATTATTTCTCTCTATATATAGAGGATCGTGGATGTCAATGTTACCAGGATCTCCTATTGCTAATTGATCACGACCGGTTAACGCGACCAAGAGGCTACGCTGAGCTGTCGACTGATCCGCAACACTGGATTGCGCACAAACATACCCCATAGACTGTGGTGACCTACGTCCAACTATGCCGGTTGAAGACGATGCAATTAGGTCTTTTTCGACTGAACGCTCCATCGACTCCCGCAGGTCCTCGAAAAGAGGCCTTATTGCTAAGGGGGAAGTATCCTCCTCTGCGGAAGCATTATTGTCTATAGGGTCTCGTGATTCACGGGATCTCTTTGTTCTTTTTGCAAGGGGAGAGCATAAGTCATCTCCCACCGCAGAGACTGACTGACTGTCTACTGGCTGACTTGGCTCGCCGCGTCGCCGTCGTCGTTGTTGTTCCTCGTTGCTCATCTCCTTCTTCTCCTTCTGCTCTAATAATAGAAAGTTTTTAAAAACTCACACCCTGATTAAGGCGTGCAAGGGAGTATAATCCACACGCAAATCAGCACAATAAGTTGGGGGAAAAATCCGAATAGTGTGACCACGATACTATCGGACCCTTTGTCCTCCGCGAAAAAATTTCCAAAAGTGTGATAAGATCGAATTGTGATTGATCGTATCGAGGTAAATTTCTCCAGCTTTCGCCTAAATTTATCAACAAAAAATTTGCGAAAATGTGATAGTATCGAGATCAGAGGTCAGACTGTAATGGGAATGTTGAAGAACTGCCGGGCCAAAAGATAGCCGTGCACATCGACCGTGCAGTGCGGCTAGGCCACCCCCGGCCGCTCGAGAGGATTTTTCAGTAGTTTTATCAATGCAGCGGCAAGTCGGCCGACAATGCAAAGACAAATTTACTGTACCCCTTAGAGCTCATGGGTCATTGCAACTGCAGAAGTTACTGCAGCTTGCTCTCCAAGGCCGTTAAGGTCCCCACCTCGCTATGTTACTGTGGACAGCCAAATATAGACAGGGTGTCCAGGACCTAGCCATGCGAGGTAGTCCATGCAAGGACTCGCGGAGGACCAAGGGGGCATACGCACAAAATGCACGCATGACTATCTAGATCCAGCTTTAATAGGAAAGTTGTAGAGGTCGTTGAGTAGGTAGTGTAGACGGCAGGTGTAATTGGAGCTAGCCAGGCAGCCAGCCAGTTAGTCAGTCAGTCAGTCAGGCAATGCAACGCGCAAATCTATGCAGCCCATATATTAGCCGCGCAGGCTATTTATTCGCCACGCCGGCTATTATTAGCCACACTGGCTATTTATTAGCCACACCGGCTATTGATTAGCCATACCAGCTATTTATTAGCCACACCGGCTATTGATTAGCCACACCGGCTATTGATTAGCCACACCGGCTATTTATTAGCCATACCAGCTATTTATTAGCCATACCAGCTATTTATTAGCCACACCGGCTATTTACAGGGTGGCGCTAAAAAACTACTTCGATTAACAGATCGGAAAAATTCACACCTTTGAGAATCTGAGAACAACTGGGGCAACCGAAAATTTGGGCATTTTTGCCATTTTTCCCAAGGAACTTTTTTCAGTTCAGATCTCCATATAAGGAGGCCTTCCGGCAGCCTCTGACTTGCAATTAGCATTCATTTTAGGAACTAATTATTCATTGTAGGAACTAATTAGCAATAAAGTTAGTTCAGGGATTTTATCTTTTTAAAAATCAAAAAATTTAAAAAGAAGTTTTTTGCGCCACCCTATATTAGCCACACGGGCTATTCATTAGCCACACGGGCTATTCATTAGCCACACGGGCTATTCATTAGCCACACCGGCTATTTATTAGCCACACCGGCTATTTATTAGCCACACCGGCTATTTATTAGCCACACCGGCTATTCATTAGCCACACCGGCTATTTATTAGCCACACCGGCTATTTATTAGCCACACCGGCTATTGATTCAGCACGCAATCTATTTAATTAGCCACGCAATCAATTTAAATGCCACGCAATCTATTTAATATCAACGCAGGCTATTGATTCGGCACGCAATCTATTTAATTAGCCACGCAATCAATTTAATTGCCACGCAATCAATTTAATTGCCACGTAATCTATTTTATTAGCCATGCAGGCTATTTATTAGCCATGCAGGCTATTTATTAGCCACGCAGGCAATGCGCGCAATTCTGTATATTTTTCAACATATTTCTTTGTTTTTCTGAAATTAAACGCGTAAAAATTCAAAAAATTACTTGGTTTTTAAGCCTTTTTAAACAGTCCAAAACCCTCCAAAAAAATATAAGATAAAAATCAATTTTTCATTTTCAAAGCCGAAAGTCGGTAAAAGTTTTGTTTCGAAAGCTGCCTGTCTAATGTCTGCCTATTCGAGTTGTTTCGAAATGAGAAAAAGCATTTTTCTTGATAGCTTATGTTTGTGATGGGCATTTCGAGTTATGAGGTTAGGGGGTAATGATTAGGGGATGGTGGTTAAAATTTTCCCACTCGAATGAGACGAAGTTGGCCCTCGGCAGGATCCCGCTTAGGAGTGCAGCCGCGTTGCGGCGCTCATTCCACTCATTTGGCGTCGGCACGATGGCGAGCACGCGTTCTCAGAGGCGTTCGAGCATGTAGTCGAGGAGTTTCTGAAGGGCGAAAATGCAATATGAAAGTGAGGTCAATAGTAGTTTTTATAATAGTGATTTTTTGTAGACCAAAAAAGCCACGAAAGAGTTTTTTCCATGGGCCATAAACCCTCCAAAGTGGTTGCCTCTCCGCGCATGAAAAAACGTTTTGTAAAACTAAATACCGTATAACCTCTATTAATTACCCCCCTTCCGAAAATTCCAAGGGGGACCCTTAGGAATCCTAAGTTAGGATTGAAAAACCTCGACCTCGTTTTAGACGTTTTCTCCACATTTTGACGAATGTCGAAAAAATTTTTGGAGCGTGGGAAAATAATTAACCCGGAGTAATTAATAGAGGTTATGCGGTATTTGTGGGGGTCAATTTTTTGCTTTTCAAAGGTCCTTCAAAGGTTTTTCAAAAGTTTTTCAAAGGTTCTTCAGAGGTTTTTCAAAAGCAGAAACTTCGTTTTGGAAAACCCCACAAAAAGCGACAAGACTCGAAAGACCTAACGCTCAGATTCCCAAAAATCCCCCGCAATGGTGTTGACTCACTTCCGGGCAGATAGGTGAGCGGAATCTCGAGCTGGCACTCCCACTCCTGTCCATGCCAGCTGTTGGTCACTTCGAGTTCGATCTCTTCTCCCTTGTTGAAACACTATCGATAGGCGCTGTGAAGTAGGACCAGCCAGTGCCCGTGGGACCCACTTCCACCTCGAGGTAGTGGCCCTTGTCGTTGGCGAAGAACAGCTCCACACACTTTCTGAAGCTGAAGGGGAGAATACGATTTACAAAATTGATTTAAAATTTTTCTTGTTGGGGTGGAGAGTTTTGGACAAAAGAAGGGTGGTTTGGAGCCTCCGAATTGGAGGACACTTACGCCATGGCAGATCCCTCCCGCCTCGTTGGGTGCCTCGTCCTCGTCAATGAATGGTGCCTTGATGTCGACGCGGATCACTCGCTTATGCGGCTTGCCACGCAGTCGCTGGAAGTGCCAGCGCATCTGTATTTTGATTGGCACGTGTAATACGATCGGTTTTCCATCCCATGTCTGCTTGGTCTCGAACTCGCAGCCGCGTTGGAGCTCCTGAAGAAAGGTGTGGGTCCTGCCGTGCTGCACACATAACAGGAAAATTGGTTGAGAAAAGCGGAAAATACTCTACTCGAAATCCCACTACCCACAGTTGTCTGTCGATTATCAAGCTCGGTGATTATACCGGTGTTACCACGAGGGAACAATTCGGAGAAAGTGGGTATGGGTTGGGTACTCATACTTTTGCATTCGAAGATTTTTATACGGAAATGGGGAAAATGCTACATAACACAGGAGGAAAATTTTCGCGGTCTTTTATATCCGCTAGTTGTTTCTTTATTATTTTTCTAGGTCAATTTTTTTCATTTTTTCGGCGACGCACTAAAATGGACTCCCACTCGAAGGGTTTCCTCGATTTGAGCCCCCCTGCGAAAATCCTAAGGGGCCCTTAGGATTGAAATACCTCGCCTCGACCTCGTTTTAGACGTTTTCTCGACATTTTGAAGAATGTCGAAAAAATTTTTGGAGGGTTGAAAAATGGACCGTACCGGCTAATATGGGCCTAATCCCGCAAATTTTTTACCCACCCAGATTTATATCAGAAATTGCACAAAATCGCGAGATCTTAAAAGTTAGCAATAGGTCTCCATAGCTCTGCCTCGAGTTTTTTCCTTATTATCCTTACAAAGACCTTCATTGGAGCAAGGAAGGCTAGAACACTGTTTGTTAGTAAAAACTGAGGAGTTGCTGTGGAGAACTATTGCTAACTTTCATGATCTCGTGATTCTGAGCAAATCTACGTACAATTTCTCATAAAAATCTGGGTGGGTACAAAATTTGCGGGATTAGGCCCATATTAGCCGGTAGCGCCGAAAAATGCATACCCGTGGTTAGCTCGAACATGAAGATCCCCAGCGCCATATGTCAACTGCGAAGTCCTGGCCCTTGTTGAGGATGATCTCGGGCGCGACGTACTCCGCCGTCCACGTGCGCGCCTCCTCGCTCTTCAATCGCTTGGCGAAGCCGAAGTCCGCCAACTTAGGCCATCCCTTCGCGTCGAGCATCATATTCTCCGGTAGAGATAGAGAATGAGGCGGCGATGAAGGTAGTCGAAAGCTTCCACTGCTGCGGCACAGTAGAAGCGAGCAGTTGCTTCGTCGAAACGCCCCCGGTTGCGAAGTTGAGTACGGCAGTACTCTGCAAGCTAAGGGAAGAGTAGAAAAATCAAATCATCAGTGTATGGAAAAAAGAGTGGGACCCTTAGGATTGAAAAACCTCGACCTCGTTTTAGACTTTTTCTCGACATTTTGACGAATGTCGAAAAAATTTTTGGAGGGTTGAAAAATAATTACTCCGGGGTAAAGTTTCGTTTACCCTCCCCCCACTTTTTGTTAAAATTTTTTCCACACGTTTTTTGTCCATGAAATCGGTGGAATATCAATGTCAGAAAATGTTTTCAGAAAAATTTTTTCCCAAGGGTCCCCCCTTAACGTAAGTGGGGGGGGGGTAAACGAAACTTGGGCCAATTTTTGGAGTGTTGAAAAATAATTACTCCGGGATAATAATAGAGGTTATACTGTAAGTCGAATTTACTTTACCTGAAAGGTTTAGTCCCTCCATTGCAGTCGAGATGAGATCAAAGTGAAGTTTGTACGGCGGATGAAGTGGTCAAACTTATTAGGCAGTTGGGTAGCCAATAGTGGTAGTGCAAATGGTGGCGCGAAGGTAAGAGAGGAAGGGCGGGTGGGGAAGGGATTAAGGAGAGACCCCTCTCCGAGGGGTATGGGAGTTATGGGATGCCGGTGGGTATGTGGGTGTGACCCACTATGGGCACCGACTTTGGGGTGGAAGAATCATCCAGCATCCAACTATTATGGAATGAGGAGGGAATCTATGGAAAAAAGGGAAAAGAAGACGCCACTCTACTAACTTAGAGGATTCTGCCCATAGTCTGCTAAGCAGACTCAAATGTAGGGCAGACACTGCTTTTCCACATTCGAAAATTCGAGTTTTTCTCAATCAATCAAGGGAGTAATAGTATCCAATTTATCCAGTATTCCGGCGTCCAACTCCGCCACTTCCACGGCGTTGGTTGTGAGTGCTGGTCTTATCCATTCCTTTTTCTCACAGTTCCCCCTTCCCCTTCTCAATCGGTGGTGGATTGTGGTGATTAGTCAGCAGTCAGGTTAGATTATCCCAATGGGTTCCCTGGAAAATAATAAGTAAATGAATGTGGGTGAGGCGATTGCATAAGATTGCATTGGGATGGGGAAGGGATTAAGGAGAGGCCCCTCTCAGAGGGGTATGGGAATTATGGGATGCCGGTGGGTATGTGGGTGTGACCCACTATGGGCCCCGACTTTGGGGTTGAAGAATCATCCAGCATCCAACTATTATGCAATGAGGAGGGAATCTATGGAAAAGAGGGAATAGAAGACGCCACTCTACTAACTTAGAGGATTCTACCCAAAGTCTGCTAAGCAGACTCAAATGTAGAGCAGACACTGCTTTACAGTCCGGAACTATCAGCCTCCATCATATGGGTGGCTTGGAGAAATTCGATATATTCGAAAGCAACATTGCGATTCTTTTGAAACGGTTAGATTCCCGGCCCAGCCTGGCCTTCCTCGCCCTTCCGGGAAGGTCCTTCTCCGCCCGGTCTGGCCCTTGATTTCGCTGGCAGCCCAACTTCTGGACTCGGCTGCCCACGCCAACGACTTTACGTCCAAAAATCCAAAACCTAAAACAAAAAACCAAAAACCAAAAACAGATTCTGCCCATGTAGAGGTAGAGAATCATGCATTCTACTTTTTCTATACATTTCCAATTAAACCAACAATGAACATTCATGTACAGCCATACATGACCGTGAAACATGCATTTTTACTACTTTTTTGCGATTTTTGAGAGGAAAAGTCTAGCCTCCCACTGAAACTTTTTCTATCAGGAAGAATCAGAATCCGATTCTTTACCATCCTACCATAACAGATCAAACTTTGAAGGCTCCTATTATTGGCAGATTTTTTTGTTTTTATGTCATTTTAGGTGACTTTTGCCTGCCTCATGATCTCGCCTTAAAGGCTGACAGTTGGGGAAAAGATGAAAGGGGGTGAAAAGCCCTTTGGCTATCGAGTCTATAACTCTATTTGTCTCTTTTGGGCTGTGATGTTTTGGATGTTTTTTCTCCTCTAACTGAGGGTAGGTAAGACCCATTTATAAATGAATTTTAATTAAAAATATAGACACTTGGGAAATGGTGAAAGGGGGTGAAAAGCCCTGGAGCTCTTGAGTCTATAAAAGCAACTTGTACCATTGGGGGGTGCCGTTTTACTTTCGCCCCAGGATTAGGCATCCTTTTGGTTTATATAGGTAACTAGTGGCCTGTTTTTCATCCGTTTTTGGTATAAAGTTGCAGAAATCTTCGCGCCTTCGGCGCTCAGATAGGCAGGCTCTAGGCTAAGGGGCTCCTAGAGCAGTTGTTTGGGTA
>Ga0335073_10008538_pt1 | contig 14377 bp, 10 predicted proteins | sample Lox_Sample_22_FD_207093 | JGI IMG/M metagenome (GOLD analysis project Ga0335073, IMG submission 207093) | Soil microbial communities from Loxahatchee National Wildlife Refuge, Florida, United States - Lox_Sample_2.2 | ecosystem: Environmental > Terrestrial > Soil > Wetlands | place: USA... | reverse complement strand
CCGCTCCTCCCCGGCGATCAGCAGCGGGGTGCTGATCGTGTCTGATGCCATTGTCATCTAGCTAGTCCTCCTCGACTTGATGAGCATCCGTGACTTCAGCGCCTACTGGTCGACGTCGGCGTACCCCGAGGTCGGGCCGTCGAGCAGCATGGCCTTCGACTCAAGGAACGGCAGCAGCCCGTCTACCCCGCCCTCGCGTCCGATGCCGGACTGCTTGAACCCGCCGTGCCCCATGTCGAAGTCCGACTTGAACCCGTTGTGCCCGATGGCCCCGGTCCGCATCTGCCCGGCGACCTCGCGGGCGCGGTCGACGTCGTTGGTGAACACGGCGCCGTGCAGCCCGTAGATGGTGTCATTGGCGATCCGCACCGCGTCGGCCTCGTCGGCGGCGGGGATCACCGACAGCACCGGCCCGAAGATCTCCTCCTGCGCGATCACCGAAGAGTTGTCCACGTTGCCGAAGACCGTCGGCTCGACGTACCAGCCGCGGTCGAGGTCCTTCGGGCGGCCGCCGCCGACGGCGAGCGTCGCGCCGATCTCGATGCCCTTGGCGATGTAGCCCTCGACCCGGTCGCGCTGCCGTTCGGCGGCCAGCGGGCCCATCTGCGACGCGGGGTCGAACGGGTCACCGACACGGACCTTGGAGAACGCCGCGGCGAGTGCCTCGACCATCTCGTCGTGACGCGGGCGGGAGACCACGATCCTGGTCAGCGACGCGCAGACCTGCCCGGAGAGCAGGCACTCGGCCTGCGCGAGCGCGCTTGCGGCGGTCTCGATGTCCGCGTCATCGAGGATGACGGCGGCGGACTTGCCGCCGAGTTCCAGGGTCACGCGGGCGATCCGCTCGCCGCAGATGGAGCCGATGCGCCGCCCGGCGGCCGTCGACCCGGTGAAGGTGATCTTGTCGACCCGGGGATCGCGGACGAGCAGTTCTGAGACCTCACGGTCGGCGGTGACCACGTTGAGCACGCCGGCCGGCAGCCCGACGGCCTCGGCCGCCTCGGAGATCAGGTACCCCTCACCGGGCGCCTCGGGCGATGACTTGAGGATCACCGTGCAGCCCGCGATCAGCGCGGGGGCGAGTTTCATTGAGATGAGCCCCATCGGCGCGTTCCACGGGATGATCGCGCCGACGACGCCGACCGGTTCCTTGACGACGAGGCCGAAGCCGCCGCGGGCGGGCCTGACCGGCCGCTCCCACTCGAAGGTGCCGGCCAGGCCGGCGTAGTAGTCGAAGGTGTGCTTGGCGCCGTAGGCCGCGCCGCCAGCCACCGCGGCGATCACGCCGGACTCGCGCGGCCACATCTGCGTGATGTCAGCCGACCGCTGCACCACCTCGTCTCCGAGCGCCCGCAGGTAGGCGGCCCGCTCCTGGTGCGTCATCCGGGGCCAGGGCCCGTGGTCGAACGCCTCCTTGGCGGCGGTGACAGCCCGGTCCATGTCGGCGGCCTGCGCCTCGGCGACCGTAAGGTAGACCTGCTCGCTGTGCGAGTCGATAACCTCGATCTTCGAGTCGGACGAAGGGGTCACCCACTCACCGCCGATGAAGAAGCGGTCCGCGTGCTTTACCGGCACCGTGGCCTCGCTGGCTGAGGTGGCCAAGAGATCCTCCCATAGCTGCCCCTGATGGCCGCGGGGCAAGTCCGGGCACAAGGGACGTAGTCTCAATGTGACCTCAAGCCTAGACAGGTGCCGTGGGGCCGCCAAGAGACGCCTTGACAACCTGCCCGTCCGCGGAGTTGGGGTATCCCACAAGCTTGCTCGCCCCAGGCGAGCGGGCCGGCCTGTGGCACGGCGGGCAGATCTGCATGACCACCGGCCGGCACCTGATCGCCGACCGGGTCTACGACGACTAGGTCGCCGTGCTAGCGGAGAAAGCACCCGGTGAAGGACTGCCTCCCTGACCGTTCGCGTCAAGGTGCGGGCGGTCACGCTGAGCGGACGCGCCCCAGCTCAGTGGTAGCCGTGGAAGAAAAGACCGGATTAGTACGGTTGCTGTCCCCGTCCGGCTCGCGGGAGTGGCTGAGGTCTAGCCGCACTTGCGGCACAGCCGCTGGTTTCCCGGCTGTGGTCCTCATCGAGCCGGGAGAAAACAGACCCGGCTCCGCAAGATCCCTTGAAATTACCTGTTAGGCGGGGGAGCAGGCACACCGGCGACGCGGCGCGGATGATCTCGTTCCCCTGATCAGCTGCCGGACGGCGGCGACGGGGCGCGGCTGCGGAGCGCGTCTGAGGGCTCCGTGGCCGGTCCGCTCGCAGCCCTGGCCGCGTGCGGCAGGCCCGGAGCGCGGTTACCGCGACCGGGCCCGCCACCCGCTGACATCGGGGGACAGGGGGTTGGGGTCTGCCGCGTTACAGCAGGGTCGTGACAGCCTTGACCTCGGTGTAGGCCTCGAGGACCTCGTGGCCCATCTCACGGCCCCAGCCCGACTGCTTGTAGCCGCCGAACGGCAGCGACGCGTCGAAGACGTTGTAGCAGTTGATCCAGACGGTGCCGGCCCGGAGCTTCTTCGCCAGGGCATGCGCCTTGGAGATGTCCTGGGTCCAGATGCCCGCGCCGAGGCCGTAGTCGGAGTCGTTCGCGGCGGCGGCGATGTCGTCGAGAGACCGGAACGGCGCCGCGACCACGACCGGACCGAAGATCTCCTCGCGGACGATCTTCATGTCGGGCGTCGCGTTGGTGATCACGGTGGGCTCAACGAAGTAGCCGGTGTCGCCCCAGCGGCCGCCGCCGGTCACGGCCGTGGCGCCGGCCTCCCGGCCGGACTCCAGGTAACCGGTGACCCGGCGGAGCTGCTCGTCGGAGACTAGCGGGCCCATCTGGGTGTCCGCGCTCATCCCGGGGCCGAGCTTGATCGACTTGGCGATCTCGGATACGCCCTCGATGACCTCGTCGAACCGGCTCTGCTGTACGAACAGCCGGGAGCCCGCGACGCAGCACTGGCCGTGGTTGAAGAAGATCGCGTTCGCGGCGCCCGCCACGGCTTCCGGCGAGGCGTCGTCGAAGACGATGTTCGGCGACTTGCCGCCGAGTTCCAGGCTGACCTTCTTGAGGTTCCCCGCCGCCGCGTGCACGATCAGCTTGCCGACCTCGGTCGACCCGGTGAAGGCGATCTTGTCGACGAGCGGGTGGGCGGCGAGCGCCGCGCCGGCCGTCTCGCCGAAACCGGTGACCACGTTGACCACGCCGTCGGGCACGCCCGCCTCGGCGAGCAGGCCCGCGAGGCGGACCGCGGTCAGCGGCGTCTGCTCGGCGGGCTTGAGCACCACGGTGTTGCCGGTGGTCAGCGCGGGGCCGAGCTTCCACGCGGCCATCAGCAGCGGGAAGTTCCACGGGATGATCTGCCCGACCACGCCGACGGGCTCGCGCAGCGTGTAGGAGTGGAAGTTCGCGCCCGGCATGTAGGGCACCGAGATGTTGATCGTGTTGCCCTCGATCTTGGTCGCCCAGCCGGCCATGTAGTGGAAAAGGTCGGCGGCGAGCGGGACGTCCGCGGCTAGGGCAACGGCGTACGGCTTGCCGTTGTCCAGCGATTCGAGCTGGGCGAGTTCCTCGGCGTGCTCAAGTATGAGGTCGCCGATCTTCCAGATGATCCGGCCGCGCTCGGATGCCGTAATGCGGCCCCACGGCCCGTCGTCGAACGCCTTCCTCGCTGCCTGCACCGCCCGGTTGATGTCCTCGGCGCCGCCCTCTGCGATCCTGGCGAGGGTTTCGCCGGTCGCGGGGTTCGGCGTCTCGAACGTCTTGCCCGAGGCCGCGTCGCTCCACTGGCCGTTAATGAAGAGCTGGGTGGGGGTAGCGGTGAACTGCTCGACGGTCTGGTCCACGGTCACTGTCATGAACGCTCATCTCCCTTGCCGCGCGGCGCGGCCGGCTACCCCGTTGCAGCCGGCCGACGGTGGCCGCGCGTGGGCCCGGCCGCTCAGCCGGCACCTTATCGGTAGGTAGTCACAATGAGACAACGACAGTGGGTGCACGCGCAAGGAGGGTCGCGCGGGCAGCGGGCTCAGTCTGCGACAGCGACGATGACTTCCGACGCCTTGATCACGGCGATCACCTGGGTACCGGTGGCGAGTCCGAGTTCGCGGGCCGCCTCCACGGTGATCGAGGCGACCAGCCTGATGCCGCCCGCGTCAAGCTCGATGTTGGCGGTGGCTTCCCCGGCGGTGATGCCCGTCACCGTTGCCGGAATCTGGTTACGCGCGCTCAGCCTCATGCGTGATCCTCCCGTGCCGCCGATACTCCCGTGGGTTCACGCTACTCTGCGTGCTCCAACGTGTTCACGCTCCTAACGTGCGCCGGCGTGTTCGCGTTGTCCGCGTGCCCCGGCGTTTTCACGCGTCCTGCGTGCGCCGTCCTTGCCACGCTGCCTGCGGATGCCGGGGTGTTCGCGCAGTCCGCGTGTTCCGGCGTGTGCGCGGTGCCTGCGGGATCCGTGCCGGACAGTTCCGGCTAATGTCCATTGCTTGTCGCAAGTAGTGTTTGCACCATGAGGTCATGCCCCCGCCGGAACGTTGCCCGAGGCACGGATGATGGATGACAGCAGCCTGCACCGGTGGGAGGAGATGCTCGGCGGCCTCGTCGCGCTGCTGCCTGCCCAGACCGGGTGCGTCCTGATCGACGGGCCCGCCGAGCAGACGAGGCTCATCGCCTCCCGCCTGGCCCAGAAGCTGAGCGCGGGCACGCACCAGGTACGGGTGACCGCGGATCCGGCCGACGCCTGGGACGTGGCGATCTTCCTGCGGACCGCGCCCGGCCAGTGCACCGGGGCAGGGGCAGGAAACGACGCGGGGCAGAGCGGGGAACGCCAGAAGCGGGACCGGCGCGAGCGCGAGGAGCGCGCCGACATCGTCATTGACCTGCACGACGCCCGCTGGCCGGTAATCCGCCGGGTGGCCGCGCCGCTCGCCGGGCGGGGGGCGTGGTACCTGACCGAGACGCGCGCGTTCTTCGCCTCCAGGGCCGCGACCTGGGACACCCGGTTCGGTGACGACCTGCCCGCGTACAGCGCCGCGGTCGCCGAGTCCGGCATCAGGCCCGGCGGCGTGGTCATCGACGTCGGGTGCGGCACCGGGCGGGCGCTGCCGCCGCTGCGCTCGGCCGTGGGCCCGGGCGGCGCGGTCTTCGCGCTGGACGTCACGCCGGAGATGCTCGACGCGGCGCGCCCCGCGTCCCGGCTCGCGGCGGCCGCGCTTGTCCTGGCCGATGCCCGCGCGCTGCCCTTCCCGGACGGCTCGGCTGACGCGATCTTCGCCGCGGGCCTCGTCAACCACCTGCCGGACACCGTGGCCGGGCTGCGCGAACTCGCTCGAGTGACCCGCCCGGGCGGCCGGCTCGTGCTCTTTCACCCGTCGGGCCGCGCCGCGCTCGCCGCCAGGCACGGCAACTCGGTCTTGCCCGACGAACCCCTCGCGGAAGGCCCGCTGCGCCGGTCAACCGCGGCATCCGGCTGGACGCTGACCGCCTACGACGACGCCCCGCACCGCTTCTTCGCGGTCGCGGAACGGACGCCGGTTACCGACTGACCACCGCACCGCGGGAGGTTCCGTCAGGCCGGACGGAAGCGCACGGGCGACCAGGCCTCGTTGTCCGCCAATGCCCGTCAGCCGCATGTCACCGGCATCATGCCGCCGCGGGGCCGTTGCGGGCCGTCCTGCCCGGTTTCGATTATTGGGGGTCCTTTGCACCCAAACATGGGAGCTGAGTATGCCCAATCTTTTTGGTGTGACAGGTGGGGCGAGAAGGTTGCACCAGGGCCCGCACCCCTCGCGCTCGGCGTTCCGGGTCGGAACGAGCGCGTTCCGGGTCCAGAGCAAGCCGGGAAGTTGCCGGCCCCCGGGGAATCGGGGCTGACGAGGCTGCGCACGCTCCGCGGAGGCGGGGTGCGGCGGCGGGAAGCCGGATTCGTTTGCGATGACGCGCAATGACCAGGCGGAAGACGGAAAGCCGCGGGCTACGGGCGCCGGGACTTGGCGGGCGTCACCGTGTCGATGAATTCCAGGGCGGCGACCGCGTTCGCGCGGCGCCAGGCGAGCAGCGTCGCGTCGAAGCCGTCGCTGTGCTCGCGGCGCGACTCGATCGCCGTGACGATCGGCTCGAGCACCGCCCGCTGGGCGCGCAGCAGGTCGGATGGGCTCTCGCCCGCCCGGTCCAGGAGCGCGAGCTTGAGCAGCAGTTCCGAGCGGATCTCCCGCACGTGCTCGACCGGTGCGTGCAGCCAGTGCTGCGCGGCCGTCTTGCCGTCGTCCGTGGCCGCGTAGACGGTGCGCTGCGGGCCGAGGCCGGGCTCGGTGACCTCGGGGACGATGAGCCCCGCGTCGAGAAGCCGGCCGAGCGCGCGGTAGACGACCGCCTTCGGGATCTGCCAGATCCGGCCCAGGTCGCCGCCGGTCGCGGTCAGCTGGGCGACCGCGAAGCCGTGCGCCGGGCGCTGCATGAGGATGGCGAGCACCAGCCATTCCGGCAGCGACATCTCGGGAAGGGAGGCTGGCGAGGACGCCGGCGGCGGGGCGTTCATGGCACATGAGAGTAGCGGCATCGACAGGCTCGCCGGTGCCTGGCAGGCTGGAAGGCACACGTTCCCGTCCGCGGGCGCCGCCAGGGCGCACGAACCGGACGGGACCCGGCGAATGCCGGCAGGCTCGTCCCAGTTACGGCTTAACGGCTCACGCACAATTCAACATCGGTGACCACGAACGGGCTCGGCTGTCTCATCCTCGCCCGCTGGTCAGCAAGGTCAGACGAGGAGGCCTGATCGGTGGACGTCTCCTTCGGCACGATCTGGGAGGCCATCGCCCGCGGGCTGCCCGACAGCGTGGCGATCTCCGAACCAGACCGTGACTACACGTTCGCGGAGTTCGACGACCGGGCGGCCCGCCTCGCCGGCGCCTTGCAGGGGGCCGGCCTCGGCCCCGGCGACAAGGTGGCCTGCTACCTGTACAACGGCGCCCCTTACCTGGAGACGGTGTTCGCCGCGTTCAAGATCGGCGCCGTCCCCGTCAACGCCAACTACCGGTACACCAGGGACGAACTGACCGCGCTGCTCGCCGACGCCGACGCCGCGGCCCTGGTGTTCAGCGGCGACCTCGCGGCGAATGTGGCGCACGCCGCCGCGACTCTCGCGTCGCTGCGCCTTCTTGTCCGCGTGGGTCCGGCACGGGACATGACTGCGAAGGGGGAGGGCGGCGCACTCGCGTCGGCGGCTTCGCCGGCATCTCCGGGAGATCCGGGAGATCCGGCCTCGCCGGCGGATCCCGTACGCGATGCCCCCGAGCTCGCTGATATTTACGCCGCGACAGCGCCCCGCCCGCGGGAACCGCGTCCCGGATCCGACGAGCTGTTCATGTACACCGGCGGAACCACGGGCAAGCCTAAGGGTGTGATCTGGCGCCAGTCCGACCTGATGCACTCGATGGAGGCCTCGGTCTTCCACCGGCTCGGCCTGGACCGCCTGCCCGCCACGGTCGAAGAGGCCGTGGGGCTCGCGCGCGACGGCAGGGTCGCGGACCGGTTGCCCGTGGCGCTGTCGGCCGTGCCCCTGATGCACGCGACGGGCCTGTTCAATGCCATGGGCACACTGCTCGCCGGCGGCCGGGTGGTGCTGACCCGGCCGGGCGGCCTTGACCCGCGGCACGTATGGGAGACCGTGGCGGCACAGCGCGTCCGCACCGTCGTGGTGGCGGGCAATGCGGTGTGCCAGCCGCTCGTCGATGAGCTGCTGGCCGCCGAGGCCGCCGGGCGGCCGCACGAACTCGGCTCGCTCCAGTCCGTCACCAGTTCGGGGACGGTGCTGAGCGACCGGCTCAAGCGGGTCCTGCACGAGCGCGCCACGGTCACGATCACCGACGCGATCGCCGCGAGCGAGGGCGGCCCGTTCGCCTACGCGGTCACCTCGTCAGTGGCCGACCTGCCGTCCCGGTTCTACCCGGCGGCCGCGACGCGCGTACTGACCGCCTCCGGTGACCCGGTCGCTCCTGGCACCGGCCAGATCGGCACGCTCGCCTTCTGCGGGCCGATCCCGTCCGGCTACTACAAGGACGCGACGGAGACCTCGGCCACGTTCCGGACCTTCCGCGAGGTCCGCTACACGATGCCAGGCGACTTCGCGACCGTCGAGGCGGACGGGGCGATCCGCTTCCTCGGCCGGGGCGCGGGAGTGATCAACACCGGCGGTGAGAAGGTGCACGCGGCGGAGGTCGAGGACATCCTGCTCGGCTGCCCGGGCGTGACGGACGCGTCGGTGGTGGGCATCCCCGACGAGACCTGGGGCGAGCGCGTGGTGGCCGTGGTCGCGACGCACAGCGGCACGCTGACCGGGCAGGTCCTGCGGGACGCGGTCCGGCGGCGGCTGGCCGGCTACAAGGTTCCCCGTTCGGTCATCCTGGTCCAGGCGCTGCCCCGGACCCCGACAGGCAAGCTGGAACTCGCCCGGGTGCGGCAGATCGCGTTCGAAGCCCTGCTGCCCGTGGCGGTTCCGCAAGCCTCAGCGCAGCTCCCGCGGCCAGGAGGCCCGCCGGCGGCGGGTTCCCCCGCGGCAGGTTTCGCGGCCGGAGATGCCCCGGTGGCGGGTTCCGCGGAGGTCGCGCCGGAGTGAGCCGGAGGTCGCGCCGGAGTGAGCCAACGGCCCGCCCGGTGCTGGTCGCCGAACCGCCGCGGCGTCGTGACCTCGTGTCGCAGCAGCGGTCGCCGGTCGCGCCGCGCTATATCGTGCACTATTACACCTGCACGCAAGCACGCCAGGCCGTGCTGCCCCCGGGCGCACGGCTCTGCCGCTCACGGAGGAGGGCCCGCTGTGGCTGATGTTGCTGACCTCGATGACCTGGCCGCGCTCTACCGCGACCTGCACGCGCATCCCGAGCTCTCGTTCGCCGAGCACAGGACCGCGGGCATCGTCGCGGAGCGCGTCGGTGGCCTTGGCTACCGGGTGACGACCGGGGTCGGCGGCACCGGCGTGGTTGGCGTGCTGGAGAACGGCGCGGGGCCGACCGTGCTGCTCCGCGCGGACATGGACGCGCTCCCGGTGGAGGAGCAGACCGGCCTGCCGTACGCCAGCACCAGGCGCACGACCGACGCCAGCGGGCAGGAGGTGCCGGTGATGCACGCCTGCGGCCACGACATGCACGTCACCTGCCTGCTCGGCGCCGCCGCCAAGCTTGCCGCCGCCGCGGGGTCCTGGCAGGGACGGCTGCTGCTCGTCTTCCAGCCCGCGGAAGAGCTCGGCAACGGCGCGCAGGCCATGATCGACGACGGGCTGTACGACCGCTTTCCCGTGCCCGATATCGTCCTCGGCCAGCACGTCATGCCTCTGCCGGCGGGCGTGCTCGGCATCCACCCCGGCCCCGCGATGGCCGCGGCCGATGCGCTCCGCGTCGTGCTGCACGGCTCCGGCGGCCACGGCTCGCGTCCCGAGACCACGGTCGACCCGGTCCTGATGGCCGCCGCGACCGTGCTACGGCTGCAGGGCATCGTCTCCCGTGAGGTCGCGGCAAGCGACACCGCCGTGCTGACGGTCGGGGCGCTGCACGCGGGCACCGCCGCGAACATCATCCCCGACCACGCCGAACTGCTGCTCTCGCTGCGCTCCTTCGACGAAAAGGTGCACGACAAGGTGCGCGCCGCGATCGACAGGATCGTCCGCGCCGAGGCGGCCGCCTCTGGCGCGCAGAAAGACCCGGAAGTCAGCGCGTCGGTCTCGTTCCCTGTCCTGGTCAACGACCCGGCCGCGTCCGCCCGCCTCACCGGGGTGTTCAATAACGGGGTCGGCTGGACCCTCGACCCCGGCCCGGTGACCGGCAGCGAGGACGTCGGCCTGCTCGCGACCGCCGCCGGCGTCCCGTGCGCCTACTGGTTCATCGGGGGCTCCGACCCGGCCCTGTTCACCGGCGTCACCACGATGCAGCAGGCCAGAGACATCGTTGACGGCCTGCCGTCCAACCACTCACCGCTGTTCGCCCCGGTCGTGGAGCCGACGATCCGCACCGGCATCGCGGCGCTGACCGCGGCGGCCAACTCGTGGCTGGCGTCCGAGGATTAGCTGCCGGCGCGCGGCTGGCGCCCCAGGACTCGCGCCCTGGGACGCCAGCGTGGCAGTTCCCCGCAGCAGAGTCTTCCCCTGTGGAGACCTCTTATCCCGGAGGACCTGGCCTTATCCGGGGAAGACCTCGCCGAGCACCTGGGCGATCGCGAGGATTCTGGCGGGGTCTTCCGGTCCGACGACGATCATGCCTTCCGCGCCGACGGCCGCCAGCGACCGGGCCGACGCCTCGAGCGCGCCGAGGTCGGAGGTGTCGAAGGCGAACAGGGTCTTGGCAATCTCCGCCGGGTTCCGCCCGATCCGCTCGCAGTGCCGGTCGAGCACGTCGAACTTGTGCCGCACGGCTGCCGGATCGCCGGCGAACACGTTGCAGGCGTCCGCGTACCTGGCGACCAGGTCCAGGGTGCGCTTCTCGCCGCCGCCGCCCACGAGCACCGGGATAGAGCCGCGCACCGGGCGCGGCGAGTTGTAGGCGTCGCGTACCGCGTAGAACTTCCCGGTGAACGTCGCCTGCTCGCCGGAGAACAGGGCACGGCAGACGGCCAGTTCCTCGTCCAGCCGGTCGAACCGTTCGCCGAGCCCCGGGAAATCGATCCCGTACGCCTCGTGCTCGGCGACGTCCCAGCCTGCGCCGACGCCGAGCGCCGCGCGGCCGCCTGATATGACGTCCAGCGTGGTCACCGCCTTGGCGAGCAGCCCGGGCGCGCGCATCGTCACCGGGCTGACCAGCGAGAACAGCGTCACAGACGACGTGACCGCGGCCAGCGCGCCGAGCACGGTGTAGGCCTCGAACATGGGGGAGGCCGGCCCGCCGCCGACCTGGTTCTGGTGCACGTGGTCCGGCACCGAGATCGCGTCGAACCCGGCATCCTCCGCGGCCTGCGCCGCGTCGGCGAGGCGCCGGAACACCGCCGCCCCGTCATCGACCCTGCCGTAAGACCCAAAGTGAATGCCACGCCTGATAAGTGTCACGCGGACTCCTCATCGCGCTACGGAAGATCAGAACCGGTCAGCCCGAACGTATGCGTGCCGCGGCCGGTCCCGCAACCTCAGCGCACGGAGGCGAGGATGGCCTCGGCCTGGCGGATGAGGGGAGCGTCGATCATCTGGCCGTCCACCGTGATCGCGCCCCTGTCGCGGGCGCCGGCGTCTCGCGCCGCTTCCAGGACGCGCCTGGCCCAGGCGACCTGTGCCTCGTCGGCCTGGAAGGCCCGGCGGACGACGGGGACCTGGCTCGGGTGAATGCAGGCCTTGAGCGCGAACCCGCAGGCGGCCGCGTCCTCCGCCTCGGCGGCGAGCCCCTTGAGGTCGGGAATGTTCACGTAGACCGCGTCGATGGCCCGCCGCCCGTGAGCCGAGGCCGCGAGCAGCACCGCCGACCTGGCGTGCAGCGCGACGTCCCGGTACCGCCCGTCGGGCCGCCTGCTTGTGCGGCCCCGCATCGAGGCGATCAGGTCCTCTGCTCCCCAGAGCATCGCGACGACGCCCGGCGCGGCGGCGATCTCGGCCGCGTTGACGATGCCGAGCGCGGTCTCGCACAGCGCCACCACCCGCCAGTCGCCGCCAAGCCCGTCAAGCTGGGCCCGGGTCTCCGTCTTGGGCAGCATGATCAGCCGGTACCCGGTCCCGCGCAGCGCCGCGATGTCCGCCTCGTGCTCCGCGGTCCCGGTCGCGTTGACCCGGACGATGACACGGGCGGGGTCGAGGTCCCCGCTCCGCAGCGCCGCCGCGAGCGCGGCCCGGGCCGCGTCCTTGTTCTCCGCGCCGACGCCGTCTTCCAGGTCGAGGATCACCGCGTCGGCGGCGGCCAGGGCCTTCGCGTACCGGTCCGGGCGGTCGGCCGGACAGAACAGCAGCGCCGGGCCGGGCAGCGACAGCGGTTCGGCGGTCGTCATCACCAGGCCCCCGATCCGTCCCGAGGAGCCGCCTGGTCCCCGTCAGCTTGCTCGCTGTCGCCGGCCGGCCGGCAGCGCATCAGCGTGGTCCGGATGACCACGGCCACGACCTCGCCGTGCTGGTTGCGGGCGGTGTGCTCGAACCTCACGATTCCCTGCCCCGGCCGGCTCGACGACAGGCGCTTGTCCAGGATGACGGTCTCACCGTAGATCGTGTCGCCATGGCGGACGGGAGCGGGGAAGCGCGTGTCGCCGAAGCCCAGGTTCGCCACGATCGTCCCCTGCGTGAGGTGGCCGACGGAGAGGCCGACCAGGACCGACATCGTCAGCAGGCTGTTGACAAGCCGCTCGCCGAATTCTGTTGTCTCGCTGAATGCCGCGTCCAGGTGCAGGGACTGCGGGTTCATGGTCAGCGTGGAGAACAGCGTGTTGTCCGCCTCGCCGATAGTCCGCCCCGGCGAGTGCCTGTAGACCACTCCGGTCCGCAGTTCCTCGAACCACAGCCCGCGCTGCGTGACCACCTCACCCGGCGACTCGCTCATGTTCCCTCCAGAAGACTTGCCTCAGGGGAGACCCTACCGATCGGCCGGCCACGCCGGCCGCGGAGGGGATCAATACTGTTCGATTTCGTTTAATTTCGCAATTCTTTCTCTGGGAAATGTGCGTGCGCAACGCGGCGCGCGGTCTCCTTCAAATTCAATATCTACGCACGCTGGAGTTTGCACCGCGGCTGTCTTTCCCTGACGTCTTTACCAGGCAAAGTCGGGCTTGCGTGCCCGTCTGCCCACGGTGTAGAAGAGTGGATACTTGGGTCCTATCTGACATTTCCTTACAGAGCCTGTTGGTCGCAACTTTTCCTTTATGCGTGTTTTGGCATAGCCAGGTCGCCGGCCCACGTGGGTGTTCTCACAGCAGCCCGGAACCTTATGGAGCAGGTGCGCAGAAAGCGGAGAAAGGGCTGTCATGTGTGCCCGGGAACCCGATGTAGTCGGGTTGACATGGTGGCTGGCGCAAAGGAGCGAATGCCAATGGGTAAATTCGGGCTGGCCGGACGGCGTGCCGCCGGGTCAGCGACGGCGGTGATAGTTGCCGGGGGCCTGGCGACGGTGGCTGGAGCCACCCAGCAGGCGTTCGCGGCCGCCAGCGCCCCGTCATGCTCGCACGTGACGTGCACGGTCACGTTCTCGTCGGCGCAGACGGGTCAGTCGTTCACCGTTCCGTACGGGGTGTCGTCCCTGTCGGTGACGCTGAACGGCGCGGCCGGCGGATCAGACGGCGGCGCCGCGGGCGGTGCCGGGGCGGCGGTGACCGCGACTCTCGCGGTCACCGGAGGCGAGGCACTGACCGTTGACGTCGGCGGGGCCGGCGGCACCGCCGGCGGGGTGAACGGCGGCGGGTCGGCGGCGGACGGCGCGGGCGGCGGCGGAGCCACGGACGTGGCCGCGTCCGGCACCCTGCTGCTCGTCGCCGGCGGTGGCGGCGGCGCCGGCGCCCCCGGCACGGTCAGTTCCGCCTACGCGTGCGGCACCGCCTCGATCGCGCTCGGTGGTTCCGTGCCCGGCGGGTCCGGCGGTAACGCCGACGCGGCCGGCGGCAACGGCACCGGGGTGACGGTCACGGCAACGGCCGGCACGTTCGCGATCTCCGGCGGTGCCGGCGGGGCATCGGGTAGCACCGGCACCGGCGGGGCAGGCGGCACGAGCACCGGGACCGACCCGTGCACGACCCCGACCGACGACCCCGGCAACGCTGGCGGTAACGGGTCGGGTACGGCCGGCGGCAACGCCACCTTCACCGACGTCAGCTCGGTCGGCGGCGGTGGCGGCGGCGGCTACCACGGCGGCGGCGCCGGCGGCTCCGGCTTCACGTCGACGAGCGCGCAGGGGACCGTGCAGAGCGGTGGCGGCGGTGGCGGCGGCGGGTCGTCGTACACCGGCGGCGCCGGCGTGAGCAACGCGTCGGTCAACGACGCGGGCAGCTCCGGCGGCGGTAGTGCGGCCTTCTCCTACGCCGACCCGGTGAGCATCGGCCGGACGTCGTACTCCACTAACGACAACACCAAGCTCGTCGTCAGTGGCCCCGGCTTGCTGCCTGCCACCGTGCCCGCGGGCCAGGTGGACAGCGTGACGACGCCGTCGACCACGACCGCCCGGGGCGGTTCTGTGACGGTCGCCTCGACCGGTGGGTTCACCTACACCCCGCCGGCCGGGTTCGCCGGCCTCGACTTCTTCTCCTTCACGGTCACCGACCAGTTCGGTGACACCAGCTCGGGGACTGCGGTCATCATTGTGAACGCGCCCCCGGTGTTCCGAGTGGATTACCCGCCGCTGCGGGTGTACCAGGGATCGGGATACTCCTACCGGTTCTTCGCCAGCGGGGTTCCGGCACCGAGGTACTCGCTGTCGGGCGCGCCGTCCTGGCTGTCGATTAACGACCGCTCAGGGCAGG